>Ga0213833_1000924_pt1 | contig 23626 bp, 11 predicted proteins | sample SWATP21_FD_160575 | JGI IMG/M metagenome (GOLD analysis project Ga0213833, IMG submission 160575) | Coastal seawater microbial communities from Marineland, Florida, United States - SWA TP2 #1 | ecosystem: Environmental > Aquatic > Marine > Coastal | place: USA: Florida | collected 2016-08-14 | reverse complement strand
CGGCCAGCTCGAGGATCTCGGCAGCCAGGTACTCGAGAACGGCGGCCATGTACACGGGGGCGCCACCGCCGAGGCGGGAGGCCATACGCTGGTTGCGCATGTAACGAGCCACACGACCAACGGGGAACTGCAGGCCAGCCTTGGCGCTGCGGGAGGTCGACTTGCCAGCGGACTTGCCGCGGCCGCCCTTGCCCTTGCCACGTCCAGACATGATTTCTTTGAAGGAGGAGGAGGAAGTGGTGGTGTTGATGCAGATGTGAGAGTGAGCAACCCAGCACAGCGCGGCACACGCTGCTTGGAGCGGATTTTGGGGACGGATTTTGAAGAAAAGCAAGGTTGGTGTGTGGTATTTTTGATACACAGTGATGCTCAAAACCTGGGGTTCCCGAAAACTGACGGGACGATGGTGTTCGTGGTTGGTGTGGTGCAGCACTCATCATCTCATCGTCTTTCTCACACCCTCCACTTCTTTCAACTTCATCATGGCTCGTACCCCCGCTAAGAAGGCTGTCAAGTCCTCCAAGAAGGCCGCCAAGTCCGCCGATGGCGCCAAGCGCAAGAAGGCCCGCGTCGAGACCTACTCGAGCTACATCTACAAGGTGTTGAAGCAGGTCCACCCCGAGATCGGTATCTCCAAGAAGGGCATGATGGTCATGGAGTCCTTCATCAACGACGTGTTCGACCGCGTCTGCACTGAGGCTGGCCGCCTGGCCCGCTACAACAAGCGCGCCACTCTGTCCTCCCGCGAGGTTCAGACCGCCGTGCGCCTGGTGCTCCCCGGTGAGCTGGCCAAGCACGCCATCTCTGAGGGCACCAAGGCCGTGACCAAGTTCTCGTCCTAAATTGCTTTGCAGCAATGCCTTCGGCCATGTGCTCCTGCACAGGGTTGAGGCCACCCACTCCGGTGTTTCTAAACACCACACCACCACTTTGAAATTGCGCGAACCACTTTCCACCTCCCATCCCGTTTTCTGGCTATGATGCATATTGTCCACTCAACGACCGCTGCTTTTGTTCCGACTACGGCCTTCGGGTCGTGAACCCAGTCGGAAGCAAGCATGTGGCTTGACCTGGTGGCGCGGCGAAAGCTGCAGTCTGAGCCTTGAAACGTGGTGGTCTCTGTCAGTGCCCAATGAATGCACAATAAAAAGTTTGAGATCATGCCATTTGCATGAAAAACCTTGCTGAGGGCTTGACATGTCACCGTGCTGTCGTTGTGTGTGGGCGTTGCGCTGAGGGCTGTGGGCTGCGTGTTGTGCTGCAACGAATAAACCCAAATCGCATCAAGCGCGTGATGAATCAAAGGAAGCATCGCGCAAAGAAAAATGGACACGCTGTGGTTCAGCAGCTGTTGAGAAATGCAGAAGCGACGAGGACAAGCATGAGGGAAATACCATCGAAGACTGGCAACCATGAGCGACCCACTTCCCACGTTGCCCACATGCAGATCCACATCCTCGTCCGCGCGGTGGCGTGCCGAATCGTGCAGCGGGACTGTACCAACTCCGCTCGAGACGCACACGCAACCCTTCGCACGTTTTTTCCTGACCACACATTCGCAGACGAGCAATGCAGGCTTGTTCACGAGGCTGAAGTTATCAGGCAAGTTGACCGCCTCCGATATCTGTAACTCCAGCCCACACACTTGGTGAGACGGTGAAGCTGGGCAATGTCAGAAGGGGGAGCACGCCTTCCTCTGCTGCAGCTGTGTGATTGGGCGGAACGGGCGTTGCGAGGCGGCGCCTTGCACCCTGACAGTTGTGTTGGCAAACAGAACGTAGAACACGCACAATCCCGTGTCCCAACCTGCACCCACCCACACCACCAATCACCTTGGCCGTGCTTCATTCGCTCCGTCCAACGCAGACACCGACGCTTTTCCACCCTCTGGCCAACGGAACATGTGTCACTCAATCAACTCACACCCACACATCGTTCCAAGCGCAACCCTCCGCGCCGTCGTTTGTCGTCACCTGGACCAGCTAGCCCCACGAACAGGCGCGTGGGAGGCCGTTCATGGAACGATTGCCTTGGTGGGTGGTGATATGTCTAACCTGGACTGGCAATGCATGGAGTTAGTGCAGCACTATGGACGAATGATATGTCCCAATGGCTTCAAAGTGTGTCCTTGGAGCAGTTGTGCAGCGGTGTCGGTGGTTGCTGAAGCGCCGCTTGCAGTTGGCACGAGAGCCACACAGCACTTGCTGCGGCTTCACGATGCATGTTGCTCAGTGAAACAGCACGTGCCACTCGGGGTTGCGGTCCCTAACTCGGTTCTCACCTCTGCAGTCGAGCACGGTCACTTGCACGTTGTTCAGTACCTGTGCTCACTTCCAACCGGCCGTGGTGTCGATCCAGGCGTTGTTGTGCTTTCGACGTCCAGACAAATTGCCATTTATGTGGACAAACCAGCTTCTGGCCCCACGAATCAAAAGGGGGACTCTCAATCGTGCATACCGCCCGCTCTGCTACTCGCTGCAGAAGGCAGCAACTTGCATTCTGCTCAGTATAACTGCCTCTGTGCTCACTCCCAGCCGATGACAGCGCTACTGTACGTGTAGCACCGTCGCTGCGCTAGTAGCGCAGCGCTACTTGTCACAAGCTGACCCACAGCACGTTGCTCCGGGTTGCTGTGAGTCACAGCCTGTGACAAGCGGATACGGTTGGTATCTGTGCAGGTGAGCGGGGTGTGAAACCTGAGTGCCAACTTGGAACGCACCAATCGTTTCCATCGACAACTGCAGTCTGCCCCACGTTTGTGAACCGGCATTCGTGAAGGGCAAAGGTTTCGTTGTGTTGTATGTGTCGTATCTCGCACACGGCCACGTCATGTGTTCTAGCCACCGGCATTAACAAAAACAGAACGACCAACGTGGAGGTCAACACTCCACCAACACCCATCAACATCGCATATTGAAGGTGATGTGACTCAGAGGGCCAGCCCATACCAGCACTCCACCATGCAGAAACCGACCGGAGGGTGGCACTGTCAATCAGGCGAACGTTAGATCAACCCCCGTCATCGATGTAGCAGTACCCGCCAAGGAGCTTGCCTGCTGCTGATGGAACGGGATTTTGTTGTACTTGGTGTCCTCCACCCAAGCCATGTACAGGTTGGCCCTGAGCTGTGTGGCCATGGCCATTCCGACAAACTCCGACGAGCGCCTCGAGGTGGTTCGTGACGCGGTTGGCGTCGAAGTCCGGTTTCCATCATGGGAGATGGTGGGTGGCGCCTTCGGCAACAGTCTGCTCAAGCCAGTGTAGCACGGCAGTCACCCAGGGGATGCTGGTGTCGAGCCATTCGACATCAGCGGTGATGAGGATGGCGTTGGGTGGTAAGGGGGCGGATTCCACTATGTGGATCAGTTGCGTTGTGTTTTGGAGGACATGGTCGGCAACTTGTTGAACCACTGGTTACAGAAGCTGTGCGCCCGGAAGCCGTGGCGCCGTGGAAGTTGAGCTTCTCTTCTCATGAGTGGAGTGGCGGGTTGACTCAACCATAGACCTTGGGGAACGAAGCATCATGCGCCACCTCAGAGCTTGTCTCAACGCGCCTCCTTAGCGCTCAAGTACAGAATGAGAACCCAAAAAGCGCCCTACACTCCCGTGCCGTACTCTTGCTCGGTGTAGCGTAGCGCACCCCATCTGCGGAAAAATCCTCACGCCCCACTGTGATCTGCAACGCAGCAACACAGGACATTACGTTACGTGCCCCACCGTGGTGGCAGCAGCACCACACCACATCGGGGACACATGAGCGGGGCCCTATCCACACACTGTGTGTATTCATCAATCACAATGTCACGCGATGTTGGCACACGAAACGGACTTGCATGCTCACTTGATTCGACTGCACTACGCGCCAGCCTGAGCACGGCGCAAGCGAAACCAGGAGCCAGCAACAGTGATTTGTGCTCGCCGTCTTGTACAGTAGAACGCACAGTCCCTATGATGGCATCATAGCCGCAGTGTTTTGGGTGCTCATTGCGATACTACACCCACGGCGTTGTAGCAGCGCTTCTTTCGTGGTTGTCGCTTCGACGCCATAGGATTATGAGTCACGCCGGTTGTGGGCGTGGCACTGCTTGATCCTCGCCTGCCTTTGCTAAGCGACCACCTTGGTGTTCGTGTTCAGCGCGTCGAAGGGTGCAGCCATGGCTTCGCAACCCACAACAGCGACCATTGACGCCTCCGTGCCCAGTCTTCACCCGACACTGCACTTCAAGTACCAGGTGCGTCGACGCTAACAGGATCCAGTGCACTGGACCGGTATGCAGGCTGTTGTAACGTGACATGTGTGATGCACATACGCGTGCTGCGCTCGTGTGTTTGTTTGTGACAGCTCTCTGGGCACGTCGAAGTGATTCGGGCTCTTGCCTTCAACACTCGTCGCCACCAGGTGCTTTCGTGTGATGGGTCAACACTACGCCTCTGGTTCGTTCGCCACTGCGTCGCCCACCCACCAATTTACCTGTGTGCAGTGTGGTGGCTGTGTTGTGCTGCTCTCTGTCATGAAATGGAACAAACGCCTTGGGGGTGTGCACCGTGGGTTGTGTGTTACGTCGCGACCCTCACCGCTTGTACACGTGTGACCATCCCCATCCTCTCAGGTCTATGCGCAAGGAGCTGAAGCGCACATATCTTCAACGCACTGGCAAGTCTCCTGCATGCATTCACTCGTTGTTCTACAGCGAAGTGGATGATGTGTACATCGCAGTGTATGGTGGCACCCCCGAGCCAGACCAGCCCAACTCGCCGGCGGCCTGTGTGCAGGTGTACCACGCCTCCCTCAGCTTGCTCATGTCGTTTCCCGCCCACTCGTGCGCCATCACGTGTGCCGCCTTCTCGTCACGCCTGCAGTTGTTGGTGACCCATGGCGGGGACACGCTGCGCACCAAGTTGTGGCAGTTTGCCACGGACGCCGACACCCACGCCCTGCAGGTTTTTTCACACTCGACACTACAGCACGCGGACACCCCGCTGCGCCACGTTGTCATTGAGGAAGAGAAAGGGCTGCTGGTTGGCACCAGCACGGATGAGGTGGCACTGTGGGCGCTTCCCTCCCTGGACCTGCTTGCCACGGTGTCCCGCCTGTCCACGGCCGGTGGCTCCATTTCCGCGGTGGCGTGCCACGGCGCGGGGGTGTTGCTGCTGGGGTTTTCCACTGGCCGCCTGGCGGTGTGGTCAGTGGCCGGCGGCACGGTGCAGAAGACGTCCGAGGTGACGGCGCACGCCGGCGCGGTGTCGGCCGTGACCATCGCCGACGACGGGTTCTCGTGCTTCACGTGCGGCGCGGACAGCGTGGTCACCGAACGGTCGCTTCCCACGGGCCGCTTGATCGGCTCCTTTGCCGTCACCGCCCGGGGGTTTCGGAAATTTGGACGTCGCATGCCCGCCGCACGCCCCACGGCGCTGTGCCTCGTTGACCTGACGCTGCAAACCGTGAACAAGCGCCTGCTGCTTGTCACCGCGGGCAACGCGCTGTCCATGCTGGAGGTCACGGCGCCGCAGCGTGCCTTCGCCGCCGTGCCCGGCGTGGTGGTGAACATGCACGTCGTCCAGCCTGCCGTGGGGGCGTCGCAGCGTGTGGCGCAGCCTGAAAGTGGTGGTGTTGGTGTTGGTGTTGGTGGTGGTGGTGGTGGTGGCACAACGGCTCCCCATGCCACCGGTGCCGCCGGCATGGTGTTGAGCCTGCTGGATAACGACCAAGTGGTGGTGTTGGATCGCGCCACGGGTCGCACACGCTGCGTCATTCAACCCCACGCCCTGCGTGCGCAGGCCGAGGCAGGCGCGTTGATGATGGGTGCTGGCGGTGGCGCCCCCACCACGCCGACACCGTCACAGCGGCAGGGACGGCGGAGCATGGATCGTGTGGCCCGCCTGCACGACCTGAAGTCAACGGGGGCACTGCTGCATCTGGAAGCCGGTGGTACGGCGGTGGCGCCGTCGCCTCGCCGCGACGGCCCCCCACACTATGGTACGGAGCAGTACCCGTCCCCCCGCAACAGCGGCAGCGTCCACCACAACAGCAACACACAGCACAGCAACAACAGCAACAACAAGCAGGAGGGAAACGGTGGAGGTGAGCCAGGTGCTCGGCCCCTCGCGGCGGACAGCAGTGGCACGGTGCGGGAGGAGCACCAACAGCAGTCGCCGCCTGCGGCACCATCGTCCTCATCGCCCCCCATGTCTGTCGCTGGCTACTCCACGGCGGCCCCGGAAGCCTTCCGGGGCGGCGATGCCGACGACGCTGCACCGTCAGCCTCGTCACGCTCGCAGCAGCAACGACGGCGCGGATTTCAAGGTGCGTCGCTCCGCAACCCTGCACTGGCGCTGCGCATGGGTCGTCAGTCGGCCATGGCGTCACCCCTGCCCCTCAAGCTTGCTCCCACGTCGTCGTTTGGGCGCACCGCCGGTGCGGGCGTGTCTGTCGTGGCCGGACGACCATCTCCTCTCTCCCACGGTGGTGGTGGCGGTGGTGGTGGCGGTGGTGTTGGCGGTGGTGGGCGATCGGGTGTGCGCAGCCACGTGGCGGTGGCCGACTGGAACCCGTTGCTTGGCGCGTACATTTTAGGTTGGAGCGACGGCAGCATTGAGTTGTATGGAGAGGTGCGCCAGCTCGGTGACGGTGACGGTGACGGTGGTGGTAGTGGTGGTGGTGGTGGTAGTGGTGGTGGTAGTGGTGGCGACGGTGGCCAGGCAGTGGTGGCGCCCGTGCACCGGCTTGTGGACGCGCGTGTGACGACGTCACCCACGTGTGTGTGTGTGGCGGTCCGTCGCCCAGACGCAGCAAGTGGCGGCGTGGCGGACGTGCGACGGCACATGACGCACGGCACACAACCGTACGACACCCGGCGTACGGTCGGCGACAAGCGCTCCGCTGCGCAGCGCTCGCTGCTGCCGACCTCGTTGTCCAACACGCAGTCGTCCTCTGCCGGCGCGTCTGCGCGTCTGGGTAGCACCCGCGGCAGCGCAAACCGTCCGCCGCGACCTGGACAAGGGCAAGGCAGTGCACGCAACGTGTTGGCCATGGAGCTTGCGCCGCCGCACTCCAAGCTCGCCGGTGCCAAGTCCACGGAGTCCCTCATTCGGGGTCGCCACTCCCGCAACCCGGCCGAAAAGGTGTCCTCCAGCCGTGCGGGTGTGGGGTGCTTCCTGGTCACCGGCACGCCGTCCGGGTCGTTGCACGTGTGGGTGGTGTCTGGCGGCGCCGCCACGCCCCTGGAGCGGCGGTGTGCCGAGTACTACACCTCCATCCCTGCCCACACCGCGCCCGTGGTGTCTGTGGTGTACGTGCCCCCCGTCAAAGTTGCGGGTGCGGGTGCGGGTGCGGGTGCGGGTGCGGGTGCGGGTGCGGGTGGTGCCGCCGTGTTTGGCGCTGATGATGAGGTGCTGCCCCACGAGGGCTTGATTGTGTCGGGCGCCGCGGACGGCAGCGTGAAAGTGTTTGACGCCCACCAGTTTGGGTTGTTGTCGTACTACCACGCGCGCCCCGGCGCGGCGGCTGTGGGTGGCACCAGCGGTGTCACGACCACCACCCAGCTCACGTCGTTGGCGGTGCCGCCGTGTCACGGGGCGGCGGTCCATGATCGACTGGCTTGGACTGCACGCGCCCGTGGCGGCGGTGTGGCACACGGAATGGACGAAGACCTGGAGGTGCGTGTGATGTGCTGTTTTGCTGTTGTTGTTGTTGTTGTTGTTGTTGTTGTTGTTGTTGTTGTTGTTGTTGTTGTTGTTGTTGTTGTGATTGTCCCTTTTGTTGTTGTTTTCCCTTTTGTTTGTGCTGTTGCTTGATCTGTTTGTTGCTTGGTTGCTCACCCCACCTTCTGTACCCCCCACCCCCTTCCAGTTGGATTACATGCTGCACTCCCGCATCCTGGTGGGGTTCGACAACGGCATGGTGCAGTCGTGGGAGCTCCCCAAAACCCACACGCCGCCGGACCCTGCCACCGCCCTGCAGCAACAGCAGCCACTGGCGGCGTCGCACTGCCACGCCCGCCGTGTGTGTGTCATCTCACCCGCGTACCCAAGTCCCACCCCCGCCGCCTTGTCGGGCGTGGAGGCGGCGCAGTTCCGCACCTCCAACGCCGTACGGTTTCTGTCGGCGTCGCTGGACCACACGGTCATCCTGTGGTACGGCCCCACCCTGGCGCCGCTGCGCACGTTCTCGTTTGACGTGCCCGTCACCTCCGCGCAGCTGCTGTGCGGCGCCGACGTGGACTTCCTCGTGTCGCTCGGCCCCCGCATCGTGCGTGTCAACTCGACGGACGACGCGTTGGCACCCACGCGAGTGGGCGCCGTTCCGTCAGCAACCGGCACCGGCGCTGCCGGGGCAGCGGAGACAGTGCACACCAGCCTGCCCGCACCCGCACCCGCACCCGATGCCGCCGCAGACAGCAAACTGGAGCACAAACGTGGGTTTGCTGTGGGCGGTGGCGCCGGCGTTGTCGACACCACAGCGTCAAGGGACATGGCCGGGCGGCCGAAGCAGCCACCCATGATGGACGACGACCCGCCCTCTTCCTCCTCCCCCTTCTCTGCAGCCGCCGCCTCTGCCTCTGCCGCAGCAGCAAGCGGTGGCGGTGGCGGTGGCGACGGGAACGATGGCTCGGCTGCGCCGACGTCGTCTTCGACGCGTGCCAACGGCCGGCGCTGGAGCCGTGGCACGGCGACCTCCACCACCGGTGCCCGACCCAACAGCCGCGCGGGGATGATGATGATGGGGTTGGGGGGAGGCAGCGACGACGCTGTCACTCCGAAGCCGGCGTCGTCGTCGCCGTCGACACCGACACCGACACCAACACCGACGCCGGGTGATGGACCACTGCCTGCGTCTGCTTCGTCTGCGTCTGCGGCGGCACCAGGCGACGCGCCGTGGTGGCAAGGCAGCATGCCAAGCACGCCGTCACGGTTTTTCCAAGGTCAAAGCCAAGGTCAAGGCCAAGGTCAAGGCCAAGATCGGGAGCCGCAACTCGCTGCCGCCGTGTCCACCCCGCCGTTGCCACCGTCACGCAACGGCGCCGTTCAGGCCGGCGTCACCGCCACTGCAGCGCGCCAGGCGGTGCGCGGGCCGTTGACGCTGACGGGTCGCGCGCAGCAGGTCCCGGCGCCCCTGCCCGGCTGGGGTTCGCGCGCGTCCCCAGGCTCCGTCCCCGCCCGACGCCGCCTGCCGCCGTCCGCACCCGACGGACAGCTGGCCCACGAGCTGCTGCACGGCGTGGACCCCGTGCGCGTGGACATGGTGGCCCCCCCCGGCGCCGCGCCGTCGCGGGAGGAGGTGGCGCAGGTTGTCGCCGCCACGCGCCAGCTGCGGTCGGCGTCGGGACGGCCGGCGGGAGCAAGCGGCATGAGCGGGACCGGGAGCGCGAGCGGCATGGGGGTGGTGCCCTCCAACCAGCGCACTCGTGTGCCGCCGTCCAGTCCGTTGGTGGCGTCGGCCACGCGTCAACACGGACGCCAACCACACACACACCCAGCCGCGGCGCCGGTGAGCCCCTCCACCGCCGCGGCAGAGGCGCGTGTGGCGAAGCTTCTGGGTGACGCCGGGGTGGCCCCGTCGCCCGTGCGCGACCTGTTCTCCAACCTGCACGCCGGGACGCCCACATCCGCCGCCGGTGCCACAACCCCCACCTCACGCGCCACCGGCGCCGGCATGCACGGCACACCCACCATGGGCACACGCACGCCGCCAACGCGCGCCGCCGGAGGGCAGAGCTCGCCGTTCCCCCTCCCGCCGCAGCCATTGACAGAGCGCGAGATGCGGACGCTGCGCAGCGCCTTTGAGACCGCGGACGCCAAGCAGGTGGGCACCGTGTCCAAGTCACGCCTGCCTCGGGTGCTGGGCGCGGTGGGGCGGCTGAGCGACGCCGCACGTGTACCTGCCCTCGTCGCCCAGGCCCTGGCCGCCGCCGACGCGTTTGACCACCCGCGCGTCGCGTGGTGGAGCGTGGTCGAGGCAGCAGAGGCGTTGGCCAGTTTGGTGGCCGCCGCAGAGGGTGTCAAGGCCACGGTGGCTGGAGGAGGAGGTGGTGGTGTGGGCGCAGGTGGGAGCCGCGGCAGCAGCGGGGGCATCGGTGTCGGCGTCGGTGTCGGTGTCGGTGTCGGAGTGGGCGGTGGCGGTGGTGCAGCGGTCAATGCCGCGCGGTTGCTGCCGAAAAGGCCGTCGGGGCGCCCGCGCCCCGTGCCCAAGCTCCCCACCACCTCCATGACGCCGCAGTTTGACTACCGCGCACAGCGCGCCGAAAACGCGGCGGTGGCGGGCCTGGTGCCTGCCGTGCACACCCTGGGGGCGGGGGCAGCAGGTGGCGGTAGCACCGCCGCCGCCGCTGGTAGCAGCGGCGCTGGTCCAACCGGCGCAGCGAGTGCAGGTGGTGGTGGTGGTGGTGGTGGTGGTGGTGGTGGTGGTGGTGGTGCCCCCACCTCCACCGCCACCGCTGCCGCCGCCGCCGCCACCCATGGTAGCAGTCGTCGTGTGCCGCCTCCTCCGCCCAGCGCCGAGCATGTGGCGGGTGGCGGCAGTCGGCCGGGCATGCACCCGGTGCACGGGTCGGCGGCGGTGGTGGGCATTTCAGGCGGGCTGGGGTCGGCGCGGGTGCGCGAGCGGCGCACCGTGGTGCGGTACACCGAGTTTGGCGAGCGCGTGCTGCTGCCGGCCGACATCGTGCTCAGCCGCAAGGGCGAGGAGGCGGCGACGCGCGAAACCGCGTTTGCGCGGGACCGCCAGGCGCGGCGCCAACAGCGCGCGTCGTACGCGCAGCACGCGATGGTGCCCGACCGCGGCGGCGTGGCGATGGCGCTGGCGCTGGCGCAGTGCGGGCGGGGTGTGCCGGAGGGCATTGAGGTGGTGGCCACCACGGCGCAAGCGGTGGCGGCCACCATCGCGAACATGGCGGCGCAGGAGGCGGCTGGGCAGGACACGTCGTTCCCGGCGCCGGTGCTGCCGCTGGATGCGCCGCTGCTGTCGGTGGCCAACACGGTGAAGCACCTTCGGGGCATCTTTGCGGGGAAGGTCGCGCACGACACGGAGTTTGACCTCGACGGCTCCACCCGCGTGCCGTTCCGCGCCTTCGTCAAGCTGTACGCGGCGCGGGAGTGGGGCTCCGACGTGGCGGACCACAAGCTGCTGGGCCTCATCGCCTCCGCCGTCGCCTTCCGCACCATGCCGCTGTGCGCCACGTTCCTGCGCCTCATCGGCCTGCCGCCGCAGGAGGCGCTCGACGAGTCGGCGGCGCAGGTGGCGCTGGCGGCGCTGCGGTGGGTGTGGGCGCGCGACGGCGGTCAAACCGGCGCGCGTGCCGTGCCGTTGCTGGGCGTGCCGCGGTACGACCCGACGCTGGCGTCCGCCATCCTGTCCAGCGCCGAGGCGGAGCAGGCGGCGGTGGCGGAGGCCGAGGCGCGCGCCCAGGCCCTTGCTGCGTCGCGCTCGCGTTCGCCGTCCCGCGCGCAAATCCACGCGCGGTTGGCCGGCTCTGCTGCGGGTGCCGGTGTAGGTGCCGGTGTAGGTGCAGGTGTAGGTGCAGGTGTAGGTGCCGGTGCGGCAGGTGCGGCAGGCGCGGGGGCAGGCGCGGGTGTCGGGGACTCCTCTGTGTCTGTGTCCGTGTCGATGTCCACTCCGCCGAGCCATGCGGGCACGCGCACACGGTCAACGCGTGCACGCGGCGGCGCCGGTCGCGGCAGCCAGCCAAAGTCACATTCACACTCGCAGTCGCAGTCGCAGTCGCAGTTGCAGTCGCAGTCACACTCCCAGGCGGGTGGCCCGCTGGACGAGTTTGGCACGTGGCAAGCAGGCGACCTGGCCACGGACTCTGTGGCGACACCCGAGCGGGAGTTCACCATGCGCACCGTGAAGGAGCTGGGGTTTGGCGTGACACCCACGACGCCACCGCCCCCGTCCGCCTCCCTGTGGACACTGCCTCCCCCCGGGGGATCCCCCTCCACCCCCGGTGTCATGGACATGTCCACGCGCACCGGCAGTCCCGTGCGTGATGCCCATGGCCACGCGTCGCACCAGGGCATGATGGAGGTGTCCCGCCCCGGTTCCCCGTCGAAGCTGGGGCTGCGGCACGTCGTCACGCCCCACGACGGCGAGTTCCACGCCACGCGGTCGCTGGTGGGCGACGCCGGACTGCCGCTGCCCGCCGACTCGCTCGCGGCAGTGCGCGCGCGCGGGCCCAGCGCGTTGGCGCTGGTGCGGGCGGCGGCGCCGCAGCCGGTGCTGGTGCCGGTGGACCCCAGCACGCACAGGGGCGCGACGAGTGCGCTGGTGTCCATCCACCGCGCGTGCGGGTGCGTGCAGCACCTGATGCGCGGGCGCGTGTCACCGCTGCTGGTGGCGGCGTGCCAACGCGCCGTGCGCGCGCTGCCCATCCTGTTGGCGGAGCCGGCACTGTCGGGCGTTGGTGCCGGGCGCCCCAACCCCGCCACCATGTTTGTGGAGCTGGAGGCGGTGGTGGAGACGGTGGTGGACCACTGGGGCATGTGGCAGCGCGACTGTGAGGCGGCCGAGGAAACGTTGTTGAACCTGCGAGCCGACGCCGCCAAGCGCAAGCAAATGCTGGCGGATGCGGGTGCGGATGCGGGTGCGGGTGCGGGTGCGGGTGCGGGTGGTAACAAGGGTGAGGCTGGTGATGGGCAGCAGCAACAGCAGCAGCAGCAGCAGCAGAAGAAAAAGAAGCGCAGCAAGTGGACGCGGCACACGGAGGGGAGCGATGACGAGGAGGGTGCGGACGCCCGACCGCTGCGGCTGTTTGAAGACACGCTGGGGAAATCGGGCGGGCGCAAGTCGCTGCACGCCAACCGCCGTCGTGCACGTCGTCGTCGTCAACGTCGAAGCGGTGGTGGTGGTGGTGGTGATGGTGGTGCTACGCCAGGTGCCCATGCCCACTCGGCCCATGGCAGTGGCGCTGCAGGTGGTGGTGGGTTGGTGACACGGGGTGATGACGAGCACCATGTTGGTGGTGGTCATCATCACGGCGCTGCAGGAGGAGGCGACATGGGATTCGGTGGTGGTGGTGGTGGTGGTGGTGGTGGTGGTGGTGATGGCGACTGTGGCGGCTCCGACTCGGACTTTTCGGTGGGTGGTGTCGGCGGCGGCGACGCGGACGGGACCCATGGCAGTGGCATGTTGGGTGGCGGCTCGCGGCCGCAGGTGCTCACCAAGGCGCGGTTGTCGAAGCTGCTGCAGCTGTTCCTGGACCTGGACCCCATGCGGTGTGGCGTCGTCGCCGGCGATGACTTTGAGCGCGTCATCCGTGCCTGCGGCCTGTGGTCGCACATCCAAGACGCGGAGGTGTGGGAGGCCATGCGCCACTTTCAATGCAGTCCCAGCACGGCCCGGGAAGTCCGCGACGCGTTCGCTGCCGCTGCCGCTGCGTCGTCCGAGAACCACGCCGCCGCGGTGTTGTCGTCCGGTGGTGGTGGTGCCGGTGCCGGGGCTTTGGTCACCAAGTCCTCGTCTCGCGCTGCGCGGCCCATGTACCTGTCGTGGGTGTTCAACCAACTCACGGTGGCCCTGCGCCCCAACGCGAACCCGAACCCGAACCCGAACCCGAACCAACGCGGCGACGGCGCCGATGGTGGCGGTGGTGGTGGCGGTGGCGGTGGTGGTGGCGACGTCGGTGCCGCAGGTGGTGGTGCTGGCGGCGGCGGCGGCGGCAGCGGCGCGGGTAAGGAGCTGCCGCCGCTGCCGGCTGTGCTGCTGCAGCAGCCGCCGCCTGGCGTGGACCAACCGGGGTTGGACTACCCCCAGTTTTGGGCGTTGCTGTACGAGTACATGGACCGCACCTCCGGGTACGACCTGCCGACGGTGGGCGCGCTGGCCGCGGCTGCGGCCGCCGGCGCGGTGCGCGTGGCGGTGTCGGCGCGGCGCCAGCGGTTTTTGTTGAACTACATGTTCCACATGTGCCTGCCGTTCGCCACCGGTGACATGTACGGCTACACCAGCGGCGGGCGGCTGTCGGTGCGGCCGGACGCGTGCGCCGAGCTGCAGGCGGCGTGCCCCGACCCTTCCGCCCGCCGGCGGGCGCTGCTGCACCGGTGGAAGTACGACATGATCGACCTGTCGGCCACCGTGCCCGCGGCTCGTCGTGGTGCCCACCGCCACCCGGCCTCGTCCCAGCGACACAGGCAGCGCGGCAGTGGTGGTGGTGGTGGTGGTGGTGGTGGTGGTGGTGCGGCACCCACGGAAGCGGACCTGATGCAGGCTCTGCAACGCCACGCCCTGTCCTACGTGCCGCCGTCGGCCAAGGTAGGTGCGCCCGGGGTGCCGCACACGCGCAACCCGGCACGTTTGTCGCGTCCCGTGACACGTGTGGCGCCGCCGCCGCTGCCTCGCTCCGGTGCACACCCTGCACGCACGGCCACGGGTGGCATGGATCGGTCCACGTCCTTGCTGCACCTTGACGGCGGTTCCGGTGCCGGTGCCGGTGCCGACGGTGGTGGTGGTGGTGGTGGTGGTGGTGGTGGTGCTTTGGATGTGGGCACGCGTGGCGGGCGCGGCACCATCAGCACGGCACACACGCCTGGTGTGGGTGGTCACGGCGTCGGTGGCTTGGAGTTTGCGCGCACCGAGGTGTTGGCAGACATGCCACAGGCGGTGCACGACGCAGTCGCCGACCCCACACCACCGTCACACCCCACGGCGGCATCCGCATCATCCGCACCGCCGCGAGCAGCAGCAGCAGCAGCAGCAACGGCAGCAACGGCAGCGTCGATACCGCCCGCTGCGGATGCCGAGGTGGAACTGGGCATGTTGGTGACGCCCGCCCCGATGCGTGCCACCCGTGCCGCAGCAGACGACGTGGCGTCACTGGCGCGGCTTCACTCGGGTCCCTACGCCGCAGACCGGCCCTCCAAGGCCACCCACCGTGAGATCATCGCGCACGCGAAGCAACGCGAGGCGGCGTGGCGGCGTCAACAGGCGCAGTTGCGGCGCCACTTGCGTGGTGAGCGCGAGGGTGCCCACACGCGCGGTGCGGGCAGGAGGAGTGTGTCGGGTGGTGGTGGTGCCGGCGGCGATGGTGATGGCGTCATGTCCGATGCACCACCGACGCACTGGGGTGGCGACCACCTGTCGCACACGCACACCGGCCCGCCGCTGGATGGACACGCACCCACCACGCACCCGCACCTGCACCACCCCCACCACCCCCACCCCCACCAGCTGTCTCCGCGCTCCGCCTCCACAGCCGCCATGCCTGGTTCCGTGGCGCCGGTGTCCCCGACCAGCCCCGGCGGCATGTCCTTCTCCAACCACCACTTTGCGTCGCCCCCACACGCCAGCGCCAATGGGGCGGGCCCGGGCTTGCATGTGGATGCGGCAGCAGGAGCGGGATATGGGTACGGGTACGGGAATGGGTATGGGAATGGGTATGGGCACCCTGTGGCACCACCACGCAGCCCTGGCGGTCCCGTGTTCAGCGACTCCCGCCCCGGCACCACCTCCGGTTCCTCGCCGTACTTCCGTGGTGGCGGTGGTGGTGATGGACCGCGGTACTCTGCCGCTGCGCTGCGTGAGGGTGGTGCAGTCGGCGGCGTGGCCATCGGCATGGACGGCGAGCACGGCGGCGTGGCCACCAACGTGTACATCCGCTTCCCGAACGTGGAGCCGGCGCGCAGCACGCTGCACCTGACGCACTCCCCGCACCCACCCAACGGCGTGGCCATGCACACCTCCCCGCCTCGCCAGCCGCGTTTCGCTGCTGACGACGACCGACGCCGTGCGGGTGCGTACACGGAAGACGAGCTGCGGCGCTTGGCCACAGCACCGCTGGCGACCACGCCGTCTGCGTCTGCCGCCGCCAGTGAGGCGGGCGAGCTGGCTGCGGCGCAGCAGCAGCAGCAGCAGGTACTGAGCAAGCCGGCGTTCTTAAAGACGGTGATGGGCACACCTCGCACAGTGGCGAGCAGCGGTGGTGGTGCCGGTGGTGCCGGTGCCGGTGATGGCGGGGGCGATCCGGGTGTGGCGGGCGAGTCGTGGGCTGGTGGCGACTCGCACGCGCCGTCTGTGGTGCCACCGTCCGTTGCCACGCGCTCCGCCGCCGCTTCTGTGGTCAGCGGACCGGTCGCGATGCTGGGTGGTGGTGGTGGTGGCGGTGGTGGTGGCGGTGGTGGTGGCGATGCCGCCGCTGGTGCCCGGTCTGTTGCGTCTAGTCGTGGTGTGTCACCGATTGTACCCAGTGCCGCGCCGTCGCCCCCGCCGGAGCTTGCGTCCGCTCCTGCTGGTGGTGCGCAAGCCCCATCTCCGTCTCCGTCTCCGTCTCCGTCTCCGTCTCCGTCTCCGTCTCCGTCTCCGTCTGCTGCTGCTGCTGCACCGACATCAGACACGGCGCCGGTGCCGGTGTCAGTCGCGGCCGGCGGTGCGGCCGTCGTCCCCACACCTCCCCGTCCGCCCGCCGTCACCACCACCGCAACCACCGCCGGTGCACATGATGGTGGTGCACATGATGGTGGTGGCGTGCGTGCATCGGCACTTGGTGCTGGTGTGGCGGCGCTGGCAGCAGGCACACCAACGGTGATGACACCGGATGGCACGCGCCGTCGTCGGTCCAGCGTGACGTTTGTGGTGCAGTACGACGAAGAGGGGCACGCCGTCAAGGACGTGGTGCTGTCGGCGTCGGACGTGGAGTCAGAGGATGGCGACGGCGACGGCGACGGTGGTGGTGGTGGTGGTGGTGCGTCTGGCGGCACCACACCGGCGTCACGCAGCCCGGCACACAGCAACACCAGCAGCCGGCGGTCGTCCCTTCGGTCGCCCGCGCATCGTCGCGGCAGTGCCGCGGGCGGCGGCAGCGACACCAGTGGCACCGGCACCGGCACCGGCACCGGCGCCGGCGCCACGACGCCTGGTGGTGGGTCGTCACGGCGTGGCTCTGTGCGGCGGTCGTCGTTCCTGGGGATTGCCGCGGGTGGCCTGGGGTCAGAGGACGTGCCTGCGGCGTTGCGGACGCCGGTGAAGGAGCGGGCCAAACGGCGCCGCAGCAGCATGGCACACGTGCCGCAGTACACCCCCGACGAAGCCGAGCACATCAACAAGGCCAAGAGCGACAGCTCGCACTACGCCAAGAAGGCGGTGCGGCCGCTGCGGCCGTTGGCTGCGCTGAAGCCCGTCGAGGCAGAAGATGACGGGGGGGAGGAGGAGGAGGAGGAGGAAGAAGAGAAGCAGGCACAGCAGATGGGAGGGGAGGCGGTTGACGCAGGCGCTGGCGACGCTGGTGATGCTGGCGGCGCTGGTGCTGACACTGGTGCGGACGGGGACACCACCACCGCATCTGTTGCGGCAGACTCGGAGCGAAAAGATTCGGAGGACGACGCACTCACTGCCACTCCACATGACCTTGCCGCTGGTGGTGGTGGCGGTGGCGGGGATGGCGAGGACGGTAGTGACGGCGCCGGTCCAGCCTCGACTGCCGGCAGTGGTCGTGTGGAAGGGAGCCCATCTGGAGGCGATGAGGTGGACGCCCGTGGTGCCGCGGCCACATCGGCAGACGCATCGACGACGGACCAGGCAGACTCGGCGGCCACACAAAGTGCGGACGGCGCAGCCGGCGCTGCTTCCGGTGGTGGAGCATCATCGACGGATGGGTCGCTTGTGTCAGGGTCCTCCTCCGAGTACACGTCGGACTCGCTGTCCACGACGTCCGGCAACCTGTATTCCGCGTCGGACAGCGAGTGGGGGTACGAAAGCCTCGCCAGCAGCGACGTCGGCGGCAGCGACGTCGATGGCGCCCACGTGGAGGTCATGGAGCTGGAGGTGGAGACGGACGTGGAGACGGAAGTGGAGACGGACGTGGAGACGGAGGTGGAGGAGAGCGACGAAGAGGAGTACGAGGAGACGCTGCCAGACGGCCAGGTGGTCGTCAAGCGCCGTCGCGTGGTGCGACGCGTGCGCAAGCGCGTGCGCCGCAAGGTTGTGGTGTACGTGCGCCGCAAGGTGAAAAAGAAGGTGCGCAAGGTGCGCCGCCTGCCCGGCACCCGAAAGCGTGCCGACGGCGTCGTCAAGCCTGGAAAAGGCAAGCGCCGCCGCCGGCGCCGCCGACGCCGGCGCCGTAGTGGGGCGTCTGACGCTGCGGCAGGCGAGGATGGCGTGCCCCGGCGACGTCGGCGGAAGAAGAAGAAGAAGAAGAAGGCGAAAGGGGAGAAGAAGAAGCGTCGACGCAGGCGCCGTGGGCGAGGGCGTGGGCGTGGGAGCAGCTTGCCTGACGAGGATGTGTTGGAGGCGGATGATGAGGGGGGTGCGGGGTCAGACGTGGACGCGGACGGCGGTGGCGATGGCGATGGCGATGGCGAGGATGGGGAGGAGAAGCACGTGCAGATCGTGGAGCCTGGTGAGGGCGAGGGTGGCGAGGGTGGCGAGGGTGGCGAGGGTGATGGAGACGCAGGTGACGGCGAGGCAGACAGCTTGCTGTCGACGGACCCAGAGGACAGTGACGGCATGCCGGACGAGATCGAAGTCCCGCAGCTGCGGCAGGTGGACGAGGCGGCGAAGCAAGCGGCGGTGGAGCGCGCCAAAGCGACGGGCGACATCACGGTGGTGATGAAGTCCCTGGGCTTTTCCAACGCCGTGACGTTCCAGCCGTCGGCGCTGCGTGCGGCCCAACACCAGTGGGAGCGGCGCGATGGCAACGAACCCGACGAGCCGTACAGCGAAGACGAGGAGGACGTCGGGCCGCCGGCCGCCGGCAACCTGCAGTCGCTGTACGTCGACGACACGGACGCCCACCGCAACTGGCCGCCCATGGCCCTGACGTACCAAACGCCGTGGGACCGCTTCTTCCAGCAGCAGGAGGACGTCATGTTCCCGGAGGACGAGGAGGAGGAGGGCGAGTTCGAGGCCGCGGAGGCGCGACTTGCGGCGGAAAAGGCGGCCATGCGGCGTGCGGAGGCGGATGCGCGGGCTGCCGCCAGCACGGCGGCACTGTACACCGACCCGGATCGGACGTACAGCGAGCTGCGGGAGACGCGGCAGGCGTTGGCGGAGGCGGTGGAGCGCGGGGACATCGACGTCACGGACCTGCCGTTGAACTCGAGCATCGACTGCGACATGCCCAACGGCGGGTGGGTGTACTTCCGGTTCCACCTGCCGCTGGAGCGCCGCCGGAGCCTGTTGACGTGCCACGTGGCCACGCACAGCGGCCACCCGGACCTGTTCGTGTCGAACGTGGCGCTGCCGACGCTGGTGGACTACGTGTGGAAGCCGCCGGCCACGGGCCGCACCCGGCTGATCATCTACCCCAACGACCCGGCGTACCGGGTGGGCAACTACTTTGTCGGCGTGTTTGCCCCCGCCGCCGCGCGCTTCACGCTGTTCGTGCACAGCTACCTGGGCGAGGACGGCGAGGGTGTGTGGCACTCGCACGTGTTCGAGGCGCTGACGCACAAGTTCCGAACGCTGGTGGGGCACGCGCCGGCGCTGGCGGAGGACGGCGACGTGGAGGCCAAGCTGAAGGAGGGCGTGGTGAGTGAGCAGGAGCTCATGGTGAAGGCCGCCACGCGCATCCAGGCCCAGTTCCGGGGCTTCCGCGCGCGCAAGCGGTTGGAGGAGGAGGAGGCGGCGGAGTGGGAGGCCATCGAGGCGGACATGCTGGCGCAGCGCCGTGCCGACCTGGCGAGTGGCGGTGCACGCCACGTGTCGCCGCCACGGGCTGCGGCGAGTGCCAACAAGGCGTCGGCGGCGGCGGCGGCGGCGGCGTCCCATGGGGAGGAAGGTGGTGGTGGTGATGGGGAGCAGGTGCCGACAGAGGGCGGGGCGGAGGGGTACGTGAGCGACGCGTCGTCGGTGCACATGCGTGAGTTCCCTGGCTCCACTCCGGCGGATGATGCGGCACCTGCCGGGTTGCACCAGGGCAGCACGCCCTTGGACCTTCCCGAGTCTGATGACGACGACCTGTACTCGTCAGACGAGGAGGGTGACGGTGACGGTGAGGGTGGGGGTGTTGGAGGTGGCGTGGGTGTGGGTGTGGGTGTGGGTGATGGTGACGGTGATGGTGACGGTGATGGCGACGACCAGGGTAGCGACGCGGCACCTCCGGTTGTCGACGGCCGACAGGCGTTTGCTGCGGCGTTGGCGGCTGCAGGTGACTTCATGGACGACGGGGGGGCGGCGGCGGCGCCGGCGATGGTCGGTGCCGTGCCGTCCCAAGACGGCTTGGACAGCGCGCGACCGCCGCCGTCACCCATGATGATGGGCGCAGCCGGACATCACGCAGGCTATGGCCATGGTGGTGGCGATGGCGATGGCGATGGCGATGGCGAAATGGTGGTGGAGGAGGAGGGGGAGGAGGGGGGAGACGTGCTGGTGTCCGCTGCTCGCGCCGAGCTGCTGGAGTACCGCCTGCGCCTGTTGCGTCGTGCCAACAAGGCGCCCGCACCCGTGGCCTACGGCGGCGAGTACATGCCCATCGGGGACACGCTGGCCACGCTGTCGCCACGCCTGGGCGACGAAACGCGGCGGTACGTGCGCCACATGTGCAAGTCCGACGTGCGCCCGCTGCGGTTGTCCAGCCTGGTGCCCCCCGCTGGTGCCCTGCGCCCCGATGGCACGGTGGTCTCCGCCGCAACTGCCACCGACGCCGGCAAGCCACCCAAGCCCACGCCCCACGCATGGGGCGTGGAACAAGGCAGCACCCTCACGGGTCCCCAACTGCGGCGCGAGATGTCGTCCTACGTCATTGACGCCGTGATGACCAAGTCCGCCAGCTCACACGCGCTCACCACCGGCGGCGGTGGTGGCAAGGCAGCCGTGGCGTCGTCTGCATCTGCGCCGCGGTTGACGTCGGGCGTGGGTGCCGCGACCACGGTGTCGTCCTCGCGCCACGCCACCATGGTGCGCAGCGCCTCTGCTGCCGCCGTGGCGGGTGTGGGTGCGGGTGCGGGTGCGGGTGCGGGTGCGGGTGTGGCGGCGACATGGGGTGGTGGCCAGCGTGCCGCGAAGAAGCTGCGCCGGCGCAAAGCCCGTGCCGGTGCGCTGCCAGAGTTCCAACCCATCCCGGTGCCCAAGAAGAGCCAGGTGCGGCGCAAGTTGGCCCAAGAACGGCGCCGCTTGGCTGCCACGGCGCCAGCGCAGTCGTTCGGTGGTACAGCCAAGACCGACACCAACAACACGAAGAAGAAGAAGAAGAAGAAGCGGCGGCGGAAGTTGGGCAAAAAGGCACTGGCACGGCGCCGAGCGCGTGCGTTGAAGAAGCCCACTGCCTTGACCAAGGCGTTGATCAACGCGTCCTCGGTGCGCATGCCCCACTCGCGCAGCGTGCCCAACATGGCTGCCACTGCACCCGCGGGTTCGCTGCTGTCGTCGTCACAGGGTGTGGCATCGGCCTCGCATCGCCGGCTTGTCGGGGGCGATGACAACGTCATGCAGGCGTGGCAGTCGCCTGCTGCGCGACGCCAAGCGTCTGGTCGAGGTCGAGGTGCGCCCGCTGTTCGTGGTGGGGGTGGCCATGGTGGTGGCAGTGGCACAGAACGTGCGGAGGCTGGTCCGGCGTCGGCTCGAGCTCCGCAATCTCCCCCCGGCCTTACCCTGCCTTCAGTGCGCCCCATCACGGGGTAGGTGTCCGGGGTAAGGGGGGGTTGTGGCAGGGCTGGGGAGGAAGGAAAGCGGCCAACCTACCCCCCTATCGTGCACGCGTGGCCAGTATCGCGTGAGGCAAAACAGGTGTTTCGTTGTTTCGTTTGTTGTTTTCGTTGGGTGTGTGTTCAGCCTTTGATTTGTTCGACGCCTACCAAACTACCTGGCAGATGTTCGGAACCCAAGAACGCACACATTTCCATTCCCTTTTGTTTTTCTGTTTCCCGTGCCCATCTCAACGCCCACACCAACTTCTCACGTTCGCTCACGCACACACCAACAAAACGAAAACACCCCTTCCACTCTGTCGTAGAAACCACAGCCTGGCTTCAGCACAGCCACGAACAACGAAACACACAGCCGTCGCTCTATTGCTGTCCTTCGCTACGCCTTGGCCGGTGCTTGCGCCTGCTGTGCTTCACGTTGGGCCTTCTTCTGCCGGATTCGCATGGCTTGTTGCCGCACGCGTGCATTTTTCTTGCGGATGTTCTTCATGCGCCGAAACGACTTGCCGCCGCCACCTGCACTCATCTCCACATTCAGCTGCCTGCGATCCCCACCCTCACCCTCAATCCAACTGTGGTGCAGCTTCAGGCACCGTTGCAGGCTGATGTCGTCCTCTAGTTCCACAAAGGCACACCCACGCGGCCGGCCGTCACGTTTGGTGAGCAAACGGCAGTCCTTCACCTCGCCTTCGGTCTTGAAGTGGTTCATGAGCGCTTCTTTCGTCACGTCGTAGGGCAGGTTGCCCGCGAACAAAATGTAGCGCTTGCCGTTGTTGTTCGCAGCGTCCGGGTTCGTATTTCCTTTTCCTTTTCCTTTTCCTTTTCCAGCACTTGAGGGTGCCTCTGTGGCTTTGGCTTTCTTGGCCTTTGCTGTTGCCTTGGTTGTGGCTGTCGTGGATGTGGGCTCGTCGGTGCGGCTGCGCTTGGCGGCAGACTTGGCGCCATCGGCGGTCGCCGTGGGCCGAGGGCGCTTCTTGCCACTCAACATGGCACCACCACCGTCAGCCGTCGCTGGCGCAGCAGCAGCAGCAGCAGCAGCAGCAGCAGCAGTCGGAGTGGCTGTCGCTGTCGCCGTGGACTGCTTCTTGTCCTTCTTCATCTTCTTTGCCTTCTTGTCCTTCTTCACCTTCTTCGCCTTCTTATCCTTCTTCACCTTCTTCACCTTCTTCGCGACTTTCTCGGTATGACCAGGTGCCCCGCCGTCCATGATGGTGAACTGAGGTCGCACGGGTCGTCGGAGCAGGCAACAAGCTTCTGCGTGGCGCGGTGATTGTGCCACTCTGTTGTGTGTGTGTCAATTTTCATATTTCTATTTCACAATTTACAAAATAAGTTGGAAAATCCAACGGTGCCTGGCAGCTGATGCGGAAAAGGTGGGGAAAGCTGCGCCAACGTTGCGTTGCTCGCTGTATTTGCGTGCTGCTTGTTGTTTCGGTCCGGCCAAGCCACCTCCACCCCCTTGTTCTGCGGCAGATCCCTGCTTTCAGTGCATCGTGTGGGCTTCGCGTCGCAGTGCTTTCTGCCGCTCCGACAACATGGCGTCACCAGAGGATATCCAGGTGAAGATCAAGGTGCAGTTCCACAAGGCGCGTGGACTGAAGGATGTCGAGACGTTCGGCAAGCAGGACCCGTTCGTCAAGCTCCAGGTGTTTGGCGAGACTTGGGAAAGCGTTGTGAACAACAACGGCGGGTGCAACCCCGGTGCGTGGCGTGCTTGTGCTTGTGTGGGGTGTGACGGTTGCCAGGTCACACTTCTGACGTGTGTGCCTTGCCTCGGGTGTGTCTGCTGTGCCCTGTGTTGTTGTTGCAGTGTGGTACGCCGGCGCGGAGTGGACCTTTGCCAACACCCTTGACCTGTTCACGGAGCGTGCCGTCATGTACGGCAGCGTGCGTGACAAGGGTACCATGGGCAGGTAAGAAAGGGGTGCTGATGATGTGGCGATGCATGTGGCTGGTGTGGTGTTGTGGCTTCCATGTGGCTTGCGCTCACCTGCAGCCTCTTTTCTTCTCCATTCTTCCTCCCCCCCCCCCCCCCCCCCCCCCCCCCCCCCCGCCACCC
>Ga0213833_1000923_pt1 | contig 23635 bp, 32 predicted proteins | sample SWATP21_FD_160575 | JGI IMG/M metagenome (GOLD analysis project Ga0213833, IMG submission 160575) | Coastal seawater microbial communities from Marineland, Florida, United States - SWA TP2 #1 | ecosystem: Environmental > Aquatic > Marine > Coastal | place: USA: Florida | collected 2016-08-14 | reverse complement strand
CTATGGTGGTGATGGTAGTGGTGGTGGTGGTGGTAGCGGCGGCGGTGGCTATGGTGGTGATGGTAGTGGTGGTGGTGGTGGTGGTGACGGTAGTGGTGGTGATGGTGGCGGTGGTGGTGGCGGTGGTGGTGGTGGTGGTGGTGGTGGCGGTGGTGGTGGCGTTGGTGGTGTTGGTGACGGTAGTGGCGGCGCTGTCGACACTGACGCTCCAACCACACCACCACCACCGCATCATGACGGTCACGTCGTGGTCCGCATGCACGTGAAAGAGGCGGAGGAGCTGCTGAAGGACGCCTATGACGGTGTGAGGACCGCCACACACGAGTTGCGCACGGCACCCTACGGAAAGGAAGCTCCCTTCCGAGAAGCGCTGCGTGACAAGGTGGTTGACGGCATGCGAGCGCTCTCGCGCAGCGCTCCCACCGCACAAGCACATCCCAACAATGTCCACCTGCAAGACCTGCGTCTGAAAATCATGGTGCGTGGTTTTCTTCCCTCTTGCGCTGCGCCCTCGCGCTGGGTGTTCGTCTTCTCTTCGCCCAGAGTTTTGCTCCCCTCTCCCCTCTCCATGTGCCGTTTGCATCTGACGTGTGTGCGAGGCCTGTTCCGTGTGTGGTATGCGTGCGTGTGTGATGTTGTGTACTCCTTCCTTTCCGCGCGCCCGTTGTGCCGTGTCGTGCCGTGTCGTGTTGTTGTGCTGTGGGGCGCTCTTCAGAATGCCATCTCCGGGGCAGCCACGAAGGGCGGCTCTTCTGCACCCCCGAAGAAGGTGCGGCGCGACTCCAACCGCATGGCCACGGGCGTGAGGCAGCCCGGCCTCATTCGGGAGTTCCCCAACCCACAACAGCGCCGCATGCGCGCCGTCATCATGTCCGCGCGGGAAAACTGGCTGTGGGTGCGCCCCGCCCTGTTTTTCCTGGCCGCGTGCACGCAACCCATTCGTCACCGCGCCCGCGCCGCCAAAACAACGCGCCTGGGCGCCATCGGGTGGATGGTGCGTGCCGTGCGGCTGCGGCGCGAACGGATTCGCAAGGCGCGGCTGTTTGCGTTGGGTCTCGTGGCGGGGGCCGCGGAGAGGAGCAAGCGAAGGCGGCGTGCGGTGAAGGTGTTTGCGTTGGGCATGGGTCCTCGCGTGCTGGCTCTGCGTGCAGCGTACGTAACGGCGCTTTTCTTCCTTTTTCTTTGTTTTTTGTTTCTTTTTCTGTCTTTGGCCTTTCCTTGGCGATTGGATTGGCGAGGAGGGGAGGTGATTGGGCAGTGTGGGCGGGTGTGTGGATGGGTGGGTATTGGAAAATGCTTCTGCTTCGTTCTATGTGATTGTGCGTACGTACTGCTGACGGTTGTGTTTCCGTCTGTGGTTGTGGTGTGTGCCGGCGCGCCATTCCATGCGTGTTGTTGCTTACGTGGCAGACAACGGCGCCGTACGATGCTGTTCTGTGTCGGCGCCATGGCCACGGCCCTGCGTTTCCAGCGAGGGCGTCGCCAGGTTGCCAAGATGTTTGCGGCGGGCGTGTTTGTGACAGAGAAACGCACGAACGGCAATCCAACGGGATATGTGCCACCCAAACCCAAGAAGGTATGCCGCCATGATACGATACGGTGGTGTTGTCTGATCCTTTCGCTTGACTGCCTTGTACTGTGTGTGTCGGTTGGGTTGTGCGCAGCCCGCAAAGTCATCGAAGAAGGGGAAGAAGAAGAAAAAGAAGAAGGAGAAGTACACTGGGCCAAAGATGCGGTCAGTGTTTTGGGACACGCTCAAGGACAAGCAAATCCGTGGCACGATGTGGGAATCTGCTCCGTCCGAGCTCAAGTTCGAGGCGCTGCAGCAAATGTTCCCCGGCCTTGACTTGTTTGAGCTGAAGGAGAAGAAGAAGAAGAAAGTGGATCCCAACAAGAAAAAGAAGAAGAAAGCGGAAGCCATCAAGTTCTTGGATGGAAAACGTTCGCAGAACTGTGAAATCGCGCTGTCCAAGTTCAAGTGTGACTATGCCGACCTGCGTGATGCTGTTATCAACATGGATGTACGTCACACAGTCAGTGCACATGCCTGGCTTTGTTTTTTTGGAGCCTCAGTTCCACGAGATCACGCCTTGCTCACCACCCCACCTGAATGTTTGCATGCAATGGGCATAGGACGGTCCGCTACAAGGCGAAGAAGGCATCTCCATCATGCTCTCGTGGATTCCAGAAAAGGAAGAGGTGTGTGGTTTGCGCCGAGTTCGCTGGCAAACCCTGGGTGGGGCTTGTGGGTGATGTGCGTTGTTGTCGTTGTCGTTGTCGGTGACGGTGTCGGTGTGTTGTCACAGGCGGACGCACTGAACGGGTACGACGGACCAATCGAGAAACTCGGCAAGCCAGAGAGGTACGAGCAGTCTTGGGGCTTCACCCACCACCCCTGCCATGTGCGCACTTTCACAGCTGTTCGCCCCCCCCCCCCCCCCCCCCCCCCCCCCTCCAGGTACATGAAGCTGATGCTGAGCGTCCCACGGTTCGCCATGCGCCTGAAGAGCATGCAAATCAAGTTCACGTTCCAAGACGCGGTGACCAAGGTGGAAAGCGCGCTTGCAGTGTTCAACAACGCTGTGGCTGAGGTGAGTGCGGCGGCGCGGTTGCGCGTATGCAAAAATGACCCGGCGTTCATGTGGTGGTATCAGCTTCAACAACCCATCTTGGTGGAATTCTTGACACGTTGGGTGTTGCCGCTTGGCAATGCCCTGAACGCCGGCAACTCACGAGCCATGGCCGTGGGCGTAAAGCTGGCGGAGGTCAATAAGCTCGGCATGACGAAAACCGCCGACAACAAGATGACAGCGTTCCAGTTCCTCGCGCAAACTTTCTTCAACAAGGGTCGCATGGATGTTCGTTGACACATCACCCTTCACGTGTCCTTTGTCTGAAACGACTTACTGTTGTGCATGGTGTTTCCTTTCAGCTCCTGAACATCACGAATCTGTTTCAGCAACTGCAGCTTGCCGATGGTCAGGACAAGAAGGTGGTGGAGCTTGGTATCAAGAGTTGCCAAGACCAGATGAACCTGGTGCAGCAGCAGTTGGAAATTGCCGAGAAAGAAAATGACCAACCCTTCATCACGGCCATGCAAAGGTTCTTGTGGAGTGGGCGAAAGCAAGTCGAGAACTTAGTTGCGTCCATGGCAAAGTTCAACGAAGATTTCCCCGTCATTGCGAAGTGCGTCGCGGTTGCGTGTGTGTTGCTTTGCTTTTTGGCCGTGGTGCACCCTGCCTGACGCGACTTGTGCACATTCGCCAGGCGCTTGGGCGAAGTCAGCAAAAAGAAACTCGACGAATCAGTCGTCATCAAGACGGTCTGGACGTTTTTGTCACAGTACGATGGCGCAGAACGCATATTGCGTGTATTGTTTGTGTGAGAATGCTTACGCTCCACGCTCGTGTTAGGTTCCAAGGAGAAGCCGGCAAGTTCCTCAAGGCCAAGGAAAAAGCAGAGAAAGCCGCTCGCCTTGCCGTGCGCATGGTGCGTGAAGTTGGCACTTGCTTCACTTCATGCCGCTGTGAAGTACTTGTGTATGAAACAGAGTGGTAACGTTGCCTCGCCCATGTTGGTGTGCTTCAACAGAAGAAAGCAGAGGCAGAGCGGGCAGCCAAGAAAGCAGCGAAAGCAGCGAAAGCCAAGAAGAAAAAGAAAAAGAAGTAGACGCAGCCACTGCAGACACTATTTATGCTTCCGCGGCTTACTCGTGTGTTGTAACAGCCCGCGCATTGTACTGTATTCAAGTATGCTTGAATGTGTGGTGCACCGCAGCCAGCGCAGTCCAGATGGATACATGTGGCCCGGAGGATTCCCTGACTTGTCCACATCAACAGCCCCTTTCCCGGTCCTTCCTGCACTGCACCACTCAACATTCATGCATGTTCCTCCGAACCACATCCCACATACCAGAAGTAGTGAGCTGAACGGCGACGAAGTTGGACACTGCACTACATCCATGAGAAGGATTCGGGACCCGAAATTCGGGTAAGATCGGAATTAATTTCTGCATTTTGTGAAATCGTTGCGGGTGATGACGCACTCGCGCGCAACAGAAGCTCGATGTGGGGCTCTGCCTCCACCACTTTGCTCGTTCTTTCACCACTTCGGTCCTGCCCCCGCAAGCCGCACCTCTCCGTCGCCCTACATTCCGTTTCGTGTGCTTTATAGTTTGCTCATCATGCTGCAGTCTTCCTCCCGCTTTCTGTCCTCTTTGGGGCGCTCTGCATGCGCAGCTGTTGTGCCCCGCATGAGTGTTACTGTCCCGGCTGTGCGAACGATGGCCACAGAGTCTGGTGTCAAGCGCGCTGTTCTCCTGTACAGGTGCGGCACGTGTAATGGAGTTGTATGTACGGTGGCGACACACGCCTGACGTGGCCACAAATTGGTTTCCGGTGCTCCAGCGGTGGCTTGGATACTTCGTGCATCCTTCGCTGGCTGTTGGATGAGGGTTTCGAAGTCCATGCCTTCCTTGCTGACTTGGGCCAAGAGGAAGACTTTGATGCCGTGCGCGCCAAAGCCACAAAGGTTTGCACCGTGGCGTTGTTGCGTCTGCGCTTCATGTTTCACGGGGTGCGCTCCCTCCGTTGGCGTTTCCTCGCCCCAGATTGGCGCCACCAGTGTCCACATTGCTGACCTGAAGCAGGACTTCCTCGACAACTACATCATCCCGTCCATCCAATGCAACGCTCTTTACGAGAACTTGTACTTGTTGGGCACCTCGCTCGCTCGGCCCTGCATTTCTGCTGCGGCGGTGCGTTTGTGCTGGTGGCGAGACTCGTCGACGCGCCAGAGTTGTGGGTTGCGGGTTGCGGGTTGCTGCAAGAACCACCATCGTCTCATCTCATCCCCCGTGTGCATCTCCCATGTGTTGTGGTCAACTTGGGGTTACGTTGGTGTTGTGGATGTGTCGCTTTGTTTTTGGTTCGTGCTTTGTTGTTGTGCAGGTTGAGTTTGCCAACAAGATGGAGTGCGGGTTCCTTGCCCACGGTGCCACTGGAAAGGGCAACGACCAGGTTCGGTTCGAGCTTTCCTTTGCCGCCCTGGACCCGACTCTGCAAACGATCGTGCCGTGGCGCCTGCCAGAGTTCTTCAACCGGTTCAAGGGCCGCCCCGACCTGCTTCAGTACGCGGAGGAGACGGGCATCCCCGTTGTGCAAACCGCGTCCAAGCCCTACAGCATGGACGAGAACATGCTGCACATTTCGTACGAGGCGGGTGTGCTGGAGGACCCGGCGCAGCCCCACCCCGAGGAGATGTTCCGCTTGACGGTCGATCCAGTGGACGCCCCTGACCAGGCTGCGACTGTTGTGCGTAGACTTCGCAAGCTTGCAATCATCATTCGTTCGTTCGCGCGCGCCTCTGATACCTTGAGTGTGTTGGTTCCTTCCACAGCGCGTGCACTTTGACAAGGGCATCCCCACTCGTGTAGAGAACCTGACCGACGGCACAGGTACGTGAAAAGCGCACCCGCACTTGCAGTCCCACGTCGTCAGTGCGACGCACGGCGTTGGTTCATGCTCACTCTTTTGCGGTGTCGTCGCTTGGCACAGATGTCTCCGACGCTCTGCCTGTGTTTGAGTACTTGAACACCCTGGCTGGCGAGCACGGTGTTGGGCGAGTGGATGTGGTCGAGAACCGTTTCGTGGGCATCAAGAGTCGTGGGTTCGTTGCTGCATGCATGGCAGCCACTGTTTTGTTGCTGTCGCGATTCACCGATGCTCGGTTGGTTTTTTGCGCTGGTTTGTGCAGTGTGTATGAGTGCCCCGCTGGAACCGTGCTTCGCACTGCACACGTCGGTCTTGAAGGCCTGTGTCTGGATCGCGAGGTGTACCGGCTGCGTGACATGATGTCCGCAAAGTTTGCCGACTACTGCTACAACGGCTTCTGGTTCAGCCCGGAAATGGAGTTTGTTCTCCACGCTGTGGAAAAATCTCAAGAGGTGTGTCTTCTTTGCCGTGTTGCCACGCCGTGGTGTTTTTGTTTTGTTGGACGTGCCGTCGTCCTTTTGTGTTTGTGCCATTGCCACTGGCTGTGTGACGCACGTGGTGGCAAATGGGTGTGTGACACAACGTGTGCCACATATGTGGAGAGGGATTGTTTTGTTTTTCTTGTTGTTTTGATTATTTTTCTTTCTTTCTCACTTGTTTGTCTTTTCCTTCTGCTTGTTGCTTGCCAACAGCGAGTGACGGGCTATGTTGATGTGGAGCTGTTCAAGGGTAGCGCCACCATCAAGGCGCGCTCCAGTCCCCAGTCTCTGTACTCTGCGGTACGTCGAGTTGCGCGTGAGTACCGTCATAAAGCCTCCTCACAATCGGTTTGTCTCAAACTCCAGGGCATCGCTTCCATGGACGATATTGGCGAGTACGACCCAACCGCTGCGGCAGGCTTCATTGACATTTGTGCGCATCGCCTTCGCGCCCACACAAACCGAGAGAAGAACCAAGAGTGAAGTCCTAGGCGAGGCTGTTTGGTTGGGCACTGCAAGGGCTTCAACCGGTGGTAGAACCGCGCGTGTGCACAAACTTGTGGGTGCATGCGCGTTGTGTGGAGGCCCGTAGGCGTGTTTGCTCGTCTATTCTGTCTGCTGTGTCCCATTCTTTCCGTCAAAGAGTTGTTTTGTTTTTTGTTGTGAATCGGGGCAGCTGCTGCTGTGTGTGTGTGGTATGTGTGGGGGTCAGTAATGTAACGACCACGATTGGAGCCACTACAACTTGGTCGTGGACAGCAGGCCTTTGAGTCGTTGACTCATTCCTGCGCCCCCGTTTTGATTCACACGCTTGAGCAGCTGCGCCTTGTCTTGACGCCGAAGTCTCTGGCTTCGCTTTTCTTGGAACCCTCGTCTTCTACTGCTGCTGGGCATGCCCTCTGCCAACGTATTCCCCTCGCTTGCGCCCTGCATCCACTTGCGCAGCACCGCTGCTGTGTGAGACCCAGCCAGCAAGCGCAGGTACTGGGCATGGACCTGTGCTGCTTCCTCTGTTCGCACAGTGTCAAACGGCTGGGTAGGCAGCACACCTGTGTGCTGAAGGGTGCTGCGCTGGGTTGTCACGGAGTGTGAGTCCGGCTGACCCACAGACGTTCGAGCTGACAACGACAAGGTGGGTGCTGGGCCCTCACTGCCCGGCGCAGTTCGCCGGCGCTGCCGCATAGATGGGAGAGCAGACTGAGGGCGACGTCTTGAACGTCGAGCGGACGTGAGAGCCTGACGGACCTCGGCAATGTCATCTGGAAAGAGACCCAAAGAAAGTACACAATCACACACAGCACACATCAATGCCTGCTGGGGCAACAAGCGAAGCTACAAGTGTAGCGAACGGCTGTGTCATCACCTCGAATGGCACGCTCGGACACCTTCGCGCGTTGGAGCTCACTCTGGGCCTTCTTCGACGCTTGTAGAACGCGTTGAAGCAGCTGTCGTTCGGGTTGTGCACGCGTCTGGTCGCGCATACCTACGGCTCCCACACATGTCGCCCGCAGCTCCGTCATGGACATGCTTGCCGTTCTCGGAGCCCCACGCACCCAGCCGTTCCGCTGCTGGCCCCCCTGCGTGCGTTGAGACGCGGGCGTCACAGAAGAGGCTGTCCATTGGCTTCCGCGCTGGAACGATCCGTGATCCTGACCCCGACTGCCGGTGCGGCGGCAACTGCGACTGCCACTGCGACGGAGAGGTGCCGCAGAACGGGGCCGTTGCCTGCGGCGTTGTCCCTGTGCAGCCCCACCAGCATGGTGCTGGCTGACGGGGGAGAGGGAGGGGGAGGGGGAGGGGGAGGGAGAGGGGGCGTGCTTGGCGGCGGTGCGGGGCGTGGCACGTGTGGAGGGTGACAGCGGTGTGGATGTGGTGTGGGGATAACTTGCACGGGCACGGGCAGGGCTGGCGGCAGGGGAACGGGACGCAGGCACCGCAGGGTGGCCAGGGTCCCGAACGGGGCGCCCACGTTGAGACAGCCGCGTGGAGCGCTGGGGCAACACCCCTGCAGCCTGCAGTTTATCGCGCAGCGCTCTGTTGTGTCGAGTTCCCTTCGCCACCTGGAACAAAGCACATAGACAGGCAGCGGAGCGGAGCGGCACGGGTCGGTCAATCGATGGGGTGGGCTGCGTGCCATGCAGAAGCCTGCTGTCGTACCGCTGCCTTAGCTTGCCGGGCAAGCTTCTTGTGGTGAGCCAGTGTGTCTCGCAGTTTCTGGGTCTTGTCACGCGCGGCCTTGACTGCCGCCTTTGCTTTGGTTCGGGCGGCTGCCTGCGCTAAGCCACGGTACCTGCGTTGCACATCTCGGGCACTGGGCGGCATGGCTCGTTGGAGCTGGAACGCCATCACAGCTTTATCAGCACACCGGAGGAACGCTGCCTCTCCTTGAACTTGGCTCTTCCATCTCTGCAGACACGGGCTGCGACGTCAGCCGGGCAGCATTGCAACAATTGCTACTGACGCAAGACATGAGAGCAGGATACGCGACTGACCTGATCACGGACAACAGCCGAGTCACCCTTGTTTCCTGTGTAGAACTTCGGGCCCACCATGGCCGCTGGCCGCTTCGGGCCGTAGAACGACATACTCCTCCCGGCACCCTCAACGCACAACACAAGAAAGGTTGGTTGCACGGATCCTACCGGGAGCGCGAACCAATCAATCATTGAGATCATGCCCGGACCAAAATTGCACTGAACGTCATGTGCAAGTCCAAGCGGTCCTCGCGTCGTGGTTTCGCCTCTTTGAGCAACCGTACTGGTAGGTTTTCTCAACCAACTGCAGGTGGAGTGTGTGCGACTGATCGATGAAAGAAGATGTTGAGGAGAACCATTTTGGGTGGCAAGCAACAGTTAAACACAACGAACAGTAACTCTGGCAGCACAGGACCAAAAAGCCCAGCGCCACCACCCAAAAGAAAAAAGAACGACGGTGGACGCAGTCTAGTGGGACATGAACATGTTGTTGGGCTTGAACTGCTTGCGGCGAAGGATGAAGTAGTTGAACAAGGAGTACACCAAGGTCATAGCGAAGATGATGCTCTCGACAGGGGGGCCCTTGGGGAAGCACTTGATGATCTTCAAGGCGCGCTCAGGGTCGTTGCCCTGGCCAGAGATGCGGTACTGGTGGTTGGTCAGTGCCGTGCGGTGCATCTTCCACCACAGGCTCGGCTCGGCCCAGAAGATGTCCCACATGGGTGGTCCAACCTTCATTACGCGTGCCAGATCGTCGTTGTACAGCATGAAATCAACCAACGTGCCGAGGCGGTCGGCGTCGCGGCTGAAGCGGCGGGCGTAGTTGGCCTTGTCCTTGGCAATGGTAGCTTCCATCTCCTCGCGGGCGGGCACCTCGTGCTCGCCACTGATGATGCGGGTGATCAAACGGGACTGGTTCTCAGCGATGGGGGGCACAGCGCCGAAAGCGGGGCGGGCGAAGCCCATGAACATGATGCCGGTGCCGGTTTCGGGGTCGATGATATGCTTCCACATGTTGTACGGCTTGATGGCACGCTGGGCGAGCTCGGGGTAGCTCCCCTCCAACAGCGGGAAGCGGTTGCGGTAACCGGTGTTGCACACGACGTCGTCACAGACGAACTCGGAGCCATCCACAAACACGACGCGGTCCTCCTTGAACTCCTTGATCGCGGGCTTGCGCTGGCAACCGTGGTGCAGGATGGCCTCGACGAAAGACGTGTTCTTGCATCCGAACTTGGTGAACGCGCAGGAGCCGTTGTTCAGGTTGTACTCAATCATCTTCTGCAGCACCTTGTTCTTTTGGAGGCGGGGGTGCCAGCGGCGGTACTTCAGCAGGCACTGGGCGCCAAAGACGCCCATCTCGAGGGGGTTCGTGTAGCGAAGACGACTGGTGTTCACGTCGGACGGCATGTGGTGGCCCGAGTCGGCAGGCAACCAACGGGGGATCAAGTGGCCGTGGGAACCACGGATGCAGATGGCGGTCTCCTTGGCGACGCGGGCAATCTGGAGGGTGATATCAGCGCCGGACTCGCCGCCGCCAACAGTCAAAACACGCTTGCCGGTGTAGGGTTCTTCGTTCATGTAGTCGTAGGAGTGGATGATGTTGCCGCGGAAGTTCTCCTGGCCAGGCCACTTGGGCAGGGTCCAGTCACGGTGGGTACCGGTGGCGACGATGATGTGGTCGAAGACGCGCACGAAGGGCTCGGCATCCGGATCTTCGGGCTCGGGGTTGGGACACAAGCGGTGGCGCCGCGTGCCGACGCGAGGGCGCACAACCATCTCGTACTTGCCGTCCGCACGCTGGCGAATGGTCTCGACGCGGTGCTGGAACTTGACATGCTCGAGAAGGTTCATCTCCTTGCACATCACATCCAGCTGGGTGGTCACATACTCGTCGCAAGACCAGACGGTGGGCTTGGCATCCTTGCCGTCGGACCAGTACGAAATAGTGGTCGTCATGGAGCCAGAGGTCATGCGAGCGTTGTCGTAGGTCTTGGCAAACACACCGCCCATGCGGCCCAGCATCTCGTAGCATTCCCACTGAGAAAAAAGAACGAAGAACGACACGGACGTCAGAAGTGGCACAACATCTCAGCATCACAACGCCGCGCAGCCGCGTCTCACCGTGTGGCCCTTCTCGCGCAGCTCCTTCATCAACACAACTGCAGAAACACCGCAGCCAACGATTCCGACATGCTTGGAAACCTGCACAGCAGCAGCACCACAAACCAACCACGGCGTGAGCGACGCCCGAAGAGCAGCAGTTCACTGTCACTTGTCCCACCTTCGCCTTCTCGATGGGGTTCCGGGCAGGAGGGAAGCGCGCCTTGGCGGACGAGCGCTGGTAGAGACACCAGATCACGAACAGCAAGAACGCCGATATGAAGATCATCTTGGCGGTGTCCGAAGTTGGGTACTGCGAACGAAAGTTGAATGAAGGTACCAAGTGCGCCCGTGCTTGCAAGATTGCGGCACACAGAAAAGTTTGCTGGTGGCACAGAAAAGGCGCTGCTGTGACGCGGCGCCACGTGGAGATGGTAGTTTTGCACCGATTGTTCTCGCGCGGCAAACGTCACTATTTTGCATCTTACATCCAGAATCGTTGGTCGTGGCGCCAGCGCGGTCCTGTGTTCCTGGCCAACCTGGGTGTTTGTGCAGCGCAGCACAACTCGCGACGTCCTGAACACTGAACCAATGGCGACCGAGGAGGGTGTACGCAAGAAACTGGCTGAGGCATTCAGCCCAGTGTTTTTGTCCGTCGTTGATGAGAGTGATGGGTGCGGCAGCAAGTTTTCCGTCATCGTCGTCTCCACGCAGTTCGACGGTGTGGGGCTACTGGAGCGTCAGCGATCAGTCAATACGGTGCTTGCAGAGGAAATGAAGACCATCCATGCCCTCACAATGAAGACGTGGACACCTGCGCAGTACGAGAAGAGGAAGTCGAAGCTTCAGAAGCCAACAGCAGCAGCTGGTGAAGCTGTTGCGGCAGCTGCACCCAGTTCCTGAGTTTGACGAACTCAGCTCGCTTCCTTTGCAGCACTCGGTGTCTACAAGGTCCAGGGGGGAAGAGGAGGAGACAAGTTGAAAGGCTTGTTGTGATCAGTGTTTGTGTGTGTGAACAAGCCACGCTCGTAGCAAGTTGTTGCGTGTGCAGGCATTGGGAATGTGGTGCAACGCGGTTGCTCTTGTTGGGTTGATGGGTAACAAACAACAACGTAATCTATTAGTGTTTGCCACGCCATCTGAACACTGAATTTGAGGTGTCACACTGGTTCCGGTAGACTTGACAATACAAAGGCTGTGATCATCGAGGGGCTGCGTGCTCACACCACAAACATGAGCACCCTGACCTGAGAGGCACGCAAAGCGACAGCTGCAACGTACCACCAAAAGCTTCTGGCATGCGCTCGATTGTGTACTTCCGTTGAGAGATGTACATGATGGGAACGCCCGGGATCTTGCGCAAACGCCTCTTGAGATCCTTGTCACACGTGGCCACGATGAAACAACGGGACTGGTGTTCCAACACGAGTGATCAGGGAACTGCACCCAGCAACAAAGGCTGAACAACACAACGATATGCACGCACCGCAGTGACCAAATTCACAAGGCAGTCATCCGCGTAGGTGCCTTTGTGTGTGCATGGAACTCGCTCGAAGCGAGGGTCCTTCGCAAGTCTGCGCGTCCAGTGGCGTTAGCGACCGCACGACGCCACCACCGTGGCGGTACACTGCCGTCTTACCTCAGTGCAATCCGAAATCGAGGGCCGAGCTTCTCCAGCTCTGCAATGACGCAATCGGTAACACAGGGAATGCCTGTGCACACAGGAAACGCCGTCAACACACACAAGCTTGGCTGTGTACACCCCCATGTCTGGCCGTGCAACCACGTACACTTCGCAAGCAGACAATCCATCATGGCTCGCACAATTTCCAGTTTGTTCTTGATGGAGAAGTTGATGAAGTTTGTGTCGATGAGCACACGGAACGGCGGGCCGAGTGCGGTGTTGTGTTGGAAGAACAGCTCGGACGGATACTGCGGGCTGCGGATCGACATACCACGACGACATGACGGAACCAGCAGTCACAATACAACCAGACAAGATCAATGCAAGCATGTCATGGGATCAGAGAGATGCAGCAGCCACTGTGCAGCGTACGTCTTCCGCAGCTCTTCTCGCTTCTTGCGCTCCTCTTGAACCAACGCCTTCTTCTTGTTGCCCAGCCTGCAACGCTGCATGAGCGACACGACAATGGAACACCACACGCAACCCAGACCTACAATCGCTCATCTTTCATTGAAAGCATGCGCTTCGCGGCCGCAAACTTTTTTGTTTTGCGAGTCTTGCCCTGCATTCCGCTGTCAGAAGCATGTGGCACAAGCAGCAAACAGCGGGCCACATACCATGTTCCACGTGCGCCTCGGAGCTTGCTATCTCAGGTTTGTGTTTCCAGTGCAAGCCTCGCGTTCAGTCACCGTACTGGCTGCTTCGTATAGCCTCCTTCGATACCGTGCGTACACAAGCACAAGCTGCAAACAAGGTGCCTCAACACAGGCAGCAGCTGGTCATGTGAACATGCGTTATCATTTACAAAACAGACGGGTCAAAGTCGAATGACCAAAACGCGTCGGACGTACTCAGCTGCTGTACATTGGTACATGCCATCCCGAGACAGTAGTGTCAAACTTCGTTTTGAGAGGGGCAAGACATGAGGGGAAAAGGCGGTGTCAGCGTGCCTTCAACAGGACGGATAGATTTCCTTGCATCACCCATAGGTTTCACCAAGATCACCCTATCAAAAACACATGACGATAACCCTTCCTTTCCCACAAACCGAAGGAATAGGAGCAAGTGACACACCCAACTACCATCAATTTACCATGCAATTATGTGGAGGAAGCTTGAGCAGCATGCAAAGATAGCATGTCCAACAAATGTTGGACCAAAATACAAGTGCTGTCCAAAATACAAGTGATCCGAGGTACCACCAAGTGTCCTCAACTCGAGAAGATACATGTACCCAAACTGCGCGACGCCTTTGAAGACGGAACACCATGCAGTGAGATCAATTGCAACAAGCGTTTGAGCAAAGGACACGGTTTCGTGCGAGCTCATGTCGTGTTGCCCGACGGAACCAAAGGTGTCGTGTTAACCTGTAGTCTGCACAACAACGACAAGCGCATGGAGAAGCGTAGCCTGTGGACCATGACGGTGAAGCCTCTTACCAAATCAAGACCTCGTGAAATGCCACATGTGGGCATTGGTGCGAGAAGCGAGACTTGGTGCGGGCGCACGCGCGGGTGCGGGCGCTTGTGCTGGTGCTGCAGGTGCAGGTGCGAGTGTGATTTGAGGAAGTGCCCAATTCCCAGCAACACAGCATATTTTAGCGCCTTTTGAGGGCTACATGTTTGGCCATACTTTCCAAACAGGAACAGGATTCCGAAAGTCATGTCCATGTCCACAATCCAAACAGGAACAGGACATCCGAAAGTCATGCGTCGCCACACGGCGGACGGTGCCGCGCCGCTGTCGCTCACCGCTCTTCGACCGAACGCTTGTGCGACACACGGGGCAGAAGGCGGAGAAGAAGGCCTGGCACCGTGACTGTGCTGAGGCCTTGCCCGCTGGGCAACTTCGGGACTGTCCAACACTGTTTGAACAACGCTTTCATCCGCTTTCCAGTGCAGCACAGCTTCGAAAACAAACTTGTTAGCATCATCAGTTCCGCCGGTTTTCTTAGCTGTGGGTCAGCATGTCTTTGCATGTGAGAATGACACAACCGTCACCACACCCCACACTCCGTGTCAACACACACAACTTTGTTGTCAACATCCCCTCTACGTCGCTCAGGCCCTTCCGCACTGCGCTAGGGTCGGCGTACTTGTACTCTGACATTGTCACCACATTCTCCGTACCATCGTCCCCCATGCTTGTTGTGCTCCTCGTCAATGAACACGACGTCACAGCCGGGGTTGTTGCTTGCAGACGGGAAAATTGCCAGGCCGGGCCGTTGTTCGACGGTGTCGTGCGGTGCTGCCATAGTCACCAAGTTGCCAAAGTCGAAGGAAAACTGTCGTTTGCCTGCGCGTCTTTACATCAACGGCCTTGGCAACACCAACCTCAACCTCCTCCCACCACGAGCAAGGGGGACTGCGGATGATACCGTGCTCAGCCATTGTCGCCATGCCATGGGGACACGTGCGCCCGGCGTTGCTGCATGCCTCACAGCTCGTTGCAGCGCCCGGAATGCTAGTGCAAAAAGTGTGAAGGGGGGACTACCACAGACCAGTTCGCACAGGTCACGTTGGAACGCGTGACACGGGGGTCCGTACAGTCTCAGGCACGACATGGCCGTCAGTCAGTTGGGCTGAACAGGCGCTTCAGTTGGGCGTTCGCTCTGCACAATGCGCGGCCTGTTCTTGACACAGCTGGATCATGTGTGATATGATGTGTGAGGTGAAGGCAACAACGAAGACCGGACAGCGGCAGTGATGAACTGCGGGGTGGCAGTGACATCGTCCCCGACCTCTTCTACTGGCACTGAAAACGTGGGGAAACACTTCGGCTGGGGCCGAGGTCGTGTCCGTACAAGACGCTACTCACATTCGCGACCCACCCTCTGCTTTCCTTCCTCGCTGTCTTTGCGCTATCAACTGTGGGACAACATGCTAGCAAGCAGTAACAAGCCTCTCCACTTTTATTTTTGTCAACACCAGCACGTGACTCTGTGAACCACCATCAAGCCACAGGAACTTCCGTTGATGCCTCGCTCGAGGTATGCGCCACACCCACATTGTCGACACCCTCATCCCCAACAACAACCACTTGCACGTCTGCGACACTAGCGTGAGGTGCTGCCATGTGCGGCGAGTCGTCGGACAGACGCGTCGCGGTCGCATCCACAGCAGTCGTGCCTTCCACGTCGAGCCCCACTCGCTGCTCAGTGTCGTTGGCCTCCGGACCACGAGCCGGAGTCGGAACCCGAGTCAGGTGTGTAGGAAGCGACATAGCTCGCGCGCGCCTCCGTCGCCCCCGCGCACGCCTCCTTTGTGTTGGGCGCTGCCCTGGCGTTCGAATTCGCACCGACGGGTAGCGACGTAGTCGGTTCCAGTGGACGAACCCCACTGCACCACCGCCGTCACTGCCGTCGCCGTCACCACTGTCGTCGTTGACGTCATTGGGGTTGACTCGAGATGCGCGCGGAGGGTGCCACGGTGCGACTGTGGCGATGGTGGTGCCCTCCTGGGTGATGCGAACAGAGAGTAAGGGGCGCGGAAGCCGTCTACGCCGCCAGCGCTGGCGCGAGACTGCCAACGACTCGCCGTCCGGGAGCATGTTTTTCCACTCGATCTGCACTGCGTTCGTGGACACGCCACGGTCCAGCGCCTTGCCCACCGCGAGGGTGCCGTCCGGTTGCTCCACGAGCACGAGCCCCGCCACACTCTGAATGGCTGTGGACACGGCATGACACCACTGTGGACGCGACAGCAGGGTGCCTGGGTTCAGACCACCACCACCCTGCGCCACCCCCCCTCCCGCCCCTCCATCCACTCCAACCGCGCCTCGTTCTGCAGCAGCTGCGGCTGCTTCGCGTTCTTCAGCCACCCGGCGCAGCCTCGACATGCGCCAAGCAAGGCCGAACGCCAGCAGCGCGTTGAACACCTCAAGCACCACCAACGAGGCACCCAGCTTTGTTGGGTCACCACACGTCACAGACGAGGTGTCGGCAGATGCAGATGCACTGTGGCTGTCATTGGTGGGGACAGCAGTAGCGTTACTGCTGCTGGTTTCCGTTGCTTCGGGGTTGCAATCGTCGTCCTCCAGCATTGCCCAGGCCAGCGCTGCCAGAGGCACTTGGCCCAGCGCGAACTGCGGCCACAGTGACCGCAACAAGAGACACACGAGACAGAGTCATGAGTGACAGAGCGGCTACATCACAAGCATCCTGGCGTACAAAACCCCAACGCCCGCTACACGGCTTCTGCGCTCACACCACGTACCGTTTCATGGCGTACACCGGGCAGGAAGCAGTGCGCGGACACCTCACAGAACCGATTCAAGACCATCGGGTACACCGCCCAGATGGCCGATCCAGACGAGCTACCGAACACGTCATGCAAGAGCATGATCAACACAGCGTCCATGCAAGCAAGGGCCACGGCCATCGTAGCCAAGCATCTGGGAGACACATCACGAGTTGGGCACCAAGTCACCATCTTCCACCCTCAGGCAAATGCCGCAGCCTGTCGAACGGCCCTATGAAAGGCGCCCTGCGTCAACCACAGCGCAGCCCCCGCACGAAGTGCACTGGTACTACATGTTCGTGGAACTTAACATGTGAACAGCGCATGTGTGAGCTCACCAGCGCGCGTGAACACAGGGGAGCAGGCCGACACACTTGTTGAAGTTGGGCGCCGAGCACGTATGTTTATTTGGGTAATTCTAGTTTGAGAGACGCCAGAACAAAACCAAACACACCACGCGACTCAAGGCAAGTGCAGCAAAATGGAGCAACACGTCAAAGCACCGTCTGCCTTCTCCACTTCACTCGCTTTCAGCTCCACGCGCTCACGAACCCCACACAAGTCTGAGAACGCAGCAGCACCGCCAGGGTGCTCGCTCTCCGCGCGGTGAAACAACACGCCGTTCGCCAGCACCACGTTGGCCAGTGCAGCGGAAGGCAGCAGCACAACGCTGAAGCTGGTCCCGTACCGCTTGCCAATGTCACAAATGGTGGCTGCTGCAGCCGTGCCATGCCTACATTGGCTCACAGCCAAGGTGTTCGGGGCGCACAGCGTGACCAATGACTTCAAGTGCAATGCACCGTCCACCGAGACGCCTTCCACAGGAATGTCAGGAAACGCCAACGACAGCGCCTCCACACCAGCAGCGTTGGTGCGGCTGGACAAGCCAACGAAGATGTGTGACCCCGTAAACAGCACATCGCCGCCATCCACCCGCGCACCAGGGACCAGCTCGGAGGCACGCAACACGCGCAAACGGTCGGCAGTGGCAGTGGCAGTGTCGTTTGCTGGAGACTGGCCGTCATGCTCGTCCGGAGTGGACGACGACCGCAGCGATGCTAGTGCGTCGGCGACAGAGTCTTCCTCGCCCCGTCTGTCTGGGTGGCCCATGGAGGTGATGAGCACTGTGGAACCCACAGCCACAGTGGTGTCCTCGACGAAAACGCAATCCGGGTGCCCGTCGAGCGGCGGCAACTCCACAACATGCGGAACGGCCTTGCGCAGCGCATCAACATACGCAGCTGGGTTCCAGGTTCCGATCCATCAGAACAAACCAGAGAAAGAGAGCGAGAGTGAGGGAACAGTGAGGGGTACAGGCAATGCTTGTGCACCAAGCACCATGCACAGAAAACGAACTCACGAACCGTGCTGCGCCACAGCAAGCGCCTGATCAATCGGCTCCTCGGGCTGCTCCTGGCGAACAGCATTTGCCGCAAAGTCTGCACTTAGTCCTCGAACCAGCGCATGCGTGTATGTCAACAGCGAGGGCGTGTGCCGTGCACTGGCAACGGTGGAGCAGGCTCTCGCGTGGTGGTGAGCTGACTGCGCCAGCACCATGTGGCGGCAACAATTCCCCATCAGCCGTCTGGACACGACCTGTATTGTCTGCGAAGCCATGTCGATGCGGTTGGCAACCCAACGCAGGAGAACCTTTTGGCTTCGGGCGAACAGCCTCTCAGAGCAGCATGTGTTAATGTGACGTGACATTGAACAGTCAGTCTAGGAGAGTCGCCTGTCCAAACGCGGCTCACAGACGTCCGAGATGAGCCTTGTGGCTGCGTTGCTGGCTGTTCTGGGTGTCGGTGTGGTGGGGTTGGTCCTGTATGTGTGGCGGTTCCGCAAGAAGCCGCGGTGGTTGAAGCGCTACCACAGCGCCGCGGCACCGGTGAACGTGACGACGGCCAGGCCAGATGTGACCCGCGATACGTTCCGCCTACGGAAGATGCCGAAGGACGTGGATTACATCATCATTGGCAGTGGCATGGGCGGATTGTATTGTGCTGGAGTACTTGCTCGTGCGGGGTTCAAGGTTGTTGTGCTGGAGCAGCACTATGTGACGGGGGGATGCACGCACGAGTTTGAAGATCATGGATACTCCTTGTGCGTGCCTGCCTTGCTTGGGTGCTGTGCCCGTGCGAGACACCCAATCCTCACTCACTCGTGCGGCCTGGATGGCTTTATTTGTTTGCAGCGATACCGGGGTGCACTACGTGGGCAACATGAAGAAGTACGCTGTTCTCATTGACGCCGTTTCGCATCCCGAATTTCCCGTCAAGTGGCAGCAGACTGGGACAGGTTCGTGCTCTCAAAGGCACTGCATTGGATGGACATCGTCCGGGCATTTCATGCGCCGTCTGCGCTGTGTGCAACGCGCGTGAGTGCGATGATGACGGATGTCCGGTGTCTTCGTGCAGAGGCTGACGGCTTCACGTACGATCGCATCCAACTGGGTGATGACGAGGTTCGTGCGGTCTGGTGGAGGCGTGATGAAGAACCTTGCACCTAACAGAGAATGCCATGTGTGTGCGCGCGGACGTGGTTTTCAGCCGTTTGACTTGCAAACTGGAGTCAGTCGTTTCATTGACAACCTGGTGAAGAAGGTGAGCCGGCGTGTTGTGTTCAGCCTTCCTTTGCCGTAGCACTGAAGCCACCTCCCTTTTTCGGTCTTTCTTTCCATCAGTTCCCCGACGAAGAAGCTGCAATCCGAAAGTATGTCGAACTGTGTTCTCGTGTGAACAAACAGGCGGAAATCCACTTGCTTGGCAAGGTACGTTGCACTGCGGAGTATTGCAGTTGTCACCATGTACCGACCGTTCGTTCCTCTCAGACATGGCACCCCAGCACGGAGAAATTCATGGCTCGCTTCGCTGCAAAAGAGTACGTCGCCAAATAACTTGGTCGGCGTTTGTTTTTCACACATCCTGTCTGTCGGTCCTCGATGCGTCTACCAGCTTCACCAAGTATGGCCTCCGTACAGCCCAAAGTGTCCTGGATGAGCTTACCGGTAATGCACACCTCAAAGCCCTTCTTGCTGGGCAATTTGGTGATTATGGGGTCCGTGTGTTCGCCATGTTGTCTTCGTTCTGCTTGTGGTGTTTGTCGTTTTCACACACCTGACGGTTCCCGTACTCCTGCTGTGGCGGTGTGTTGGTATGTTGATCTATGCATGACAGGAAGCACCTGAGAACGCCGCGTTCTTTATCCACGCTGGTGTGGCGTACCACTACATGCGCCAGGGGTGAGTTGGTGGACGCTGCATGTCAGACTTGTGGTTGCCCCAATGACACCCCACCCTCTCTCCATTCCTGTTGTTGCGCTGAGTGCAGGGGTTTTTACCCTGTTGGCGGACCCCAAGTAATCTCTCGTTCCATTGCTGCGTTCATTGAAAGCAAAGGTGGGTTGAGTCGACGTGGTTGCTGCCGCCCCGCGCTTGCGAAGGTTAGTGTATTGTAACTTGTTATCGTGGCTGCCTTGCTCGAATGGACGCAGGCGGCCGTGTGTTTGTCCGGGCGCCCGTGAAGCAAGTGCTCGTGCACGAGGGTCGAGCTGTGGGAGTCGAAATGGAGAATGGTGACAAGCTCCAAGCGCGACGTGGTGTCATCTCGAACGCTGGTATGTCGTTGGTGTGGTTGCGTCTCGTCGTGGGTGACTTATGTTTTTTGTTTTGTTTTGTTTTTTCGCATGTTGGCTTTGCGTGTCGCAGGAGCCGTGAACACGTTTTCGAATCTTCTCTCCGATGCTGACCGCCGCTCCGTGAACGTGCCTGTGGTGCCTGCTGGTAGGATGGGGGGATGGTCACTTCTAGTCTGGTCTGGTCTGGTCTGGCAGCTTGCGTCGTATGCACTCAGGCTGCAACTGTTAGGCAACGCAGCGCCCAGCTCACAAGGTTGTGTGTGACCTTGCCAGACGCAAGCGTGAACTCTCTGAAGCCTGGCATCTCCCACATGTAAACTTCCCCTCGCCTTCGTTTGTGCTGCGCTACACTCACGCGACGTGTTGTGTGTATCCGTCTCCCAGGTACTTCTTCATTGGACTTCGTGGGACATCAAAGGAGCTCAATTTGCCGTCATCCAACCTCTGGTTCGTTCCACAAGCACCTCACACATCGCACCTGTACTTGCGCGCCTGCTGTCAATCGCCCACCATTCAGTGGAAACTAAACGTGGCTGTCTCACCTTTCAGGTGGCTTCCGTGCGGTGCTGACTACGATCTGAACAAGATGCGGCGTGAGACTCTTGCGGGTAGGTGTTGCGCTGAGGTGTCTTTCAGAGGGGGAGTCCCTGACAGCAGGAACGTTGCCGGTGTGTTTGTTTGTGGCTTATGTCGTTGCTGTTTGGTGCCGCAATAGACCCGTTCCATCGCGAGAAGATGCTGATGTTTGTTGGCTTCCCGTCAGCCAAGGACCCGACGTTCAACGACAGGTTGGTCGTCTACCGTGCACCCGCGTGTGCGGTTGGGTGTCGCACGCATGGACGGCTCTAACGTGTGTTCTCCCCGACGCAGGTTCCCTGGCAAGAGCACCTGTGTCGTCATCACCGAAATCGAACCTCGGTGGTTTGCTGCGTGGCGGGGGTACAAGTCGGGAAAGCGGCCGGCTGACTACAAGGTGCGTTGTCGAAACGCGCGGTTGCTCGTCCACGTGTTGCTGGTGGGGGTGGAAACCAGTGGGCTGTGGCATTGAGTTGAAAGGCATTGGTTGGTGCGTTGGGGGGCGCTTAGGCATTGAAAGAGCGTTTCAAGGCGCGCATCATGAAGCAGCTGCTGGGTAGCTTTCCCCAACTTCAGGATCGGGTGGAGTGCGTTCGGGCCCATGCTGCAGTGTGACAAGTGACGCAGTTCACTCACAAACCTGCTTGGCCATGTTGCTGCCGTCCAGATACTTTGACATCGCGTCTCCCTTGACCAATGAGTTCTATCTGCGGCGTACCGATTCGTGCGTGCTGCTCCGAGTGTTGTTTCGCTGACCCCGAGCTCACCTCTGGTGGGAGTGCACAGGTACGGCATGGAGCCCACGCCCAAGCGCTTCCAGATCGGCAAAGGTGGCTGTCGCTGTGCGACTGGCATCAAGAACTTGTGGCTGGCAGGGCAGGACATGTCCACAGCAGGCTTCGTTGGTGCCATGGTGGGCGGTGGCTTTGCTGCAGGCGCCGTGCTCGGCTACAACGCCTTCGATGCGGTCGCCTTGGGGCGCAATGTGTTCGAGGACCTTGTGTTCACCTACCAGCACGAGCAGGACGCGGCGAAGAAGGCGATGTAGCCCGTGATGTATGTGTGTGCATGCGTGCGTGTGTGCGTGCTTACTGGGGGAGTGTGGCCGGCCAAACGTGGTGTGGACGTGGAACACAAAACGCGTGTATTCCAACTCAAAAGGCACTCGTGCGCATCCACCCATCCAAGTGACGGGGATAAAAACCTCCCCAGAATCACCGGCTGCACGAATGCGGCGCACGACGAAAAAGATAAAACGAGCGAAAGAAAAAAGGACGACACGGCAACGCACGCGGCGGGGAAGGAATCCAAGGACAGGAGTGCTGTCACAGGACCGACCTCTACTCTCCCTTCTTCGCATCCTCGATGGCGGCTTCGCGGTAAAACTTGGCGTACGACGCCAGCATCACGGTGGCCACACAAGCACCCAATCGCACGGTGGGTGACGTGCTCAGACCAAGCTTTGCGGGAAGGGGGGTCATCAACAAGTACAGCGGGATCTTCATGCCGTACACAACCATGCGCCACGTTTTCGCGGCAGGACCCATCCGAGACGGCTTGGCGGCTCCGGCACTGAACACAGGTACACCCGCGTGTGAGAGCCGTAACACATGTGCACAGAGTGCTTTGGGGGTACGTACTTGTAGAGCCCGGTGAACAACACCACGAATCCGGGCCACATGATGGCCTTGCTGGCAAGTGGCACCGTCATGTCAAGCGCCCCGATGTAGTCGAAGATGGAAGCCCCCACCAGTGCCGAGAACGACAGCTGGTGGAACACACGTGACAGGTAGTAGTCGATGCGCATGGTAACTGGCAAGGGAAAACGACAACAGCAGGCGCAGCGGTCAGCGTGGCGCAGTGAAGGGGTGAGTGGAACGCAGACGAGTGGTGGAGATGATGAATGATGGACCACGAAATTACCCCAACACAGGTGGAAAGGCCGTGTCGGGGAGGTATGCGGGTCACGGTGTTATGTGGCCACACCCTTGTCCCAATGGAATCCCGCTTGCGCAGGGGGGCCGAGTGTCAGACACTGCCCATCCACTTGGGGGGAGGGTGCAAGCCGGGTGAGTGCGATGTGTGCGTGGGGCAACAGCTGCAGCTGTGGAGCACCTCACCTTGTGCAACGGGGGATACGACCCACTACAACAGAATCTGTCAGTGAGAAAAAAGTACAAGGATCAACATGGGTCACGTGAGTGGTAAGGTGCGGGGCACAAAAAAAAGTGGGGTGAAGGTGGGTGTGGCACGGCGTTTTGCCCAGGCTGAGGAGGGTTGCACAGCGTTGGTGGTTTACGCTTGCCAAGTGCGTCCTGTCCACACTCTGGCACATGGCCAGGGGGACAGGATCGCGGCGTCGCTGTTCGGTGGTGTGGAAAGCACGGCATGGCGGAGAACCGTACGGATACGGCATCCATACTGTGCGCCCACCCAAGCACCCCAACCACAAGCGGACAGCCGTTGTTGCCAACAGCGTCAACACAAGGGAACGGGCTTGAGCGCCACACCACCGCATGGTGTGTGATGGGAGTGAAAGTGAGGGGCCACGGCGAGCACAGGCGCGCAACGTACGGCGAGATGGGTAGGGGAGAGGGAAGGGGTGGGTGATGCGAAGTGAAGATGCGCTTTCGCGCCTGCAGCTGCTGAGGCTGTGGTGGTGGAGACAACAATTATGTGTATTCATCGCGGTTTCATGGGCTGGATCCGAAGTTTGGATCATGTCATGTTCAAGTGACAATTGTTCAAGATTCTTTGCATAGTTGCGGTGACACATCGCCATGGCATACGCCCTGGCTCATTATTGGTTGTTGTTTGATGTGAGAGTTGGGTCGTGTCCTGCAACACGGGGCATGGTGCCATGAAGGGCACCAACACGACACGTAACAGATGCACGCAGAGACTTAGTGACCCCTTCCCCTCCCTCTGCCCCTCCCCCGCCCCCTGCCTCGACCCC
>Ga0213833_1000922_pt1 | contig 23636 bp, 9 predicted proteins | sample SWATP21_FD_160575 | JGI IMG/M metagenome (GOLD analysis project Ga0213833, IMG submission 160575) | Coastal seawater microbial communities from Marineland, Florida, United States - SWA TP2 #1 | ecosystem: Environmental > Aquatic > Marine > Coastal | place: USA: Florida | collected 2016-08-14 | reverse complement strand
CCCCAACACGCACACAACGGAGTTGGACACGTGAACGTTGTGGCTACTTCCACACCCTCCGGGCTCCAAACGTTCCACGAGCCGCACCTTGTCGCGACGCAGCGGCGGCGGCGGCGGCAGCGTCGGCGTCACTGTCCCTGTGCTCTTGTGACAGCACCGCAGGTGTGCACCGCAAGGGCAGCGCATGTGAAAACCGGCGATGTACCGCATGTCCCACATGCCGGCGCAGTGCAAAGGCAGAACGAGCCACGTAGCACGACATGTTCACACAAGCAGCGCCAGTGCAACATGCACGAGTCCGCCCTGCATTGACGAATACACATATGTCAAATTCATCAACAACAGCGTCGTGTGGTTGCGTGCGGTCAAGAAGGCGAGTAGGCAGCCATGTTCCGGCAACCGGTGCAGAATGTGATCGCTCGAGTCACTGGGGGTGGGCGTGTGTACTCGAAAAGGATGCTGAAGAAGTTGCGAGGCCACCCACGCAAGTGGAAGAAGCCCGAGCCCGAGCTTGAGCCGCTGCGGTGGCAGCCGTCTTGGGAGGGTGTGCAACAGGGCGCATACGGCTGGGCTCCACCCACTGGCACCACCCCCGAGGGTGTTCCTTTCAGTGTAAGTCATTGGTGATGGTCTAGTGGAGGGGGTGGTGGCTCTGTTTAAGGGTGTGCACGCGCACGTCTCATGCTTTTGTTGTCGTGTGCGCCGTGCAGGTCACACGCACAAACGGGAAGCAATTGCCAGTGTACACTGACTACCGCAACGGTCGCACCCGGGTGCTGACTCTCGTGCGCAAGTTTGATGGTGACTCAGAGGTGTGTGCATGTGGGTGTGCGGTGCATGGCAGGCACGCTTGAGGAGCTGGTGCAGTTCTCACCGATGTGTTTGGGGTCAGGCGCTTGCTGGAGAGCTGAAGAAGGTGTGTGGTGGAACCTCTGTCGCCGTGCGCAACGGACGAATCGAAGTCAAGGGACACCACCGCGGTGTGATTAAGGAGTACTTGCAAGGAATGGGCTTTTGATTACGTGCAGGAAAGGAAACAACTACGACCACTGCTGTTTTTTTTTTTTACTGGTTTGATCTGATTGAGTTGGGGTCAGCACAGAACGGCCAGACGATCACAAGAACTTAACAACGGTGCGCAACAAGTCAGCAGGGAACTTGGGGTTGGTGACTCGCTCGACGATGAACGGCAGACTGGCCTCGTCAGAGCACAGCGCTTCAGAGCCTGCCGTCCACTCCGCCAACGCCTTGCTCGTCTCTTCCTCACTGAATGTGATCGGTCCTCGGTGTGTGAGTGGCATGTAGTATGGCTCGCCAAGGCCGGCCTCGTCACGAGCTTGCTTGTTGAACGGGCCCTGGAGCAGTCCGTCGTAGTGGCGCCGCACCAACTCCTGCACACAAAGCACACACACGCGTTGACAACGGGAAAGCCAAGAAATACAAAACGAGAAGAGCTCGGAAAACAAGCGCACCGTGAACTTCTCGCTGGCGCGGGACTCGTCCTTCGGGCCAATGGAGAGCTTGAAGTGCTTGAAGTAGTGCTGGGCAGACTTGACAGACTCGGACAGATGCTGGTGCAGCCTTTCGACAACCTTGCGCTCCTTTCCGGCGCGCTGACCAAGCGGGCACAACGGGCACAACGATGGCAGCATTGTGTGAGCACCACAGCCTCTGCCCGACCGCACACAGCGAAGCTAACCAAGCCACGCACCCCCATCTCGCGCTTGTTGCCTACAAACTGATCGATGTGGTAGTGTGTTTCGTAGAAGCAATGCACCAGCGCCAGGCGCTCGCAAAGATCGCCACGAGTGGCCTCCATCGCCTTCACCAGGGTGTTCGGCAGCTTATGGAATCCGTACCTGCCACCAACTGCCGCGAAGGCCTCATTCCATCCCTTGAAGTGGGTGGCATGGGAACGGGCGATCACGACCCAACCCCGATAGATGTCCTGGCAAAGAAAACAGCCAAGGTGAGGTGCCATGCAACAAGCAAAGGCAGGCGGGAACACCACCCACCCAACCACCCACCTACGCACCGGTGTGAATTTGAGGGAAGTTTTGCCTTCGGCGTTCTCCGTGGGACGGCCGAAGTGGCAAATGATTTCCCACGCAGCATTCAAGAGGAGGCAGGTCGAGTGGACATACCTTCACGTCCCAACCCCAAGGCAAGGTGAGGCTTCCGCGACGGCTGCAGAGACTCTACAAACCCAGTCGACGAAGCCAAACCAAAAAGAAGCAACATTCACAAGAACATACCTTTCAAGACGGTCCCGCTCCGCGGTGCGAAGGAAGTGGTTGATGGCGTCTTCACCCACCATCTCGACTCCGTCAGGCAGCGCGGCGGGGCCGACCAAAGGGAGGTGATCATCGCCACCATCGTCCAAAAGCGGAAGGGCATCGTCATCCAGAAACAGCTTGGCGTACTTCAACGTGAGGTCTGCTTTCGCAGCAGGGTCACTGGAGCGAAGAACCAAGGCCCCTGCCTCGAACAGGTTGCGAGGTTCTTGCGGCGTCTGGGTCGGGGTTTCTGCACTGCCTGCACCCGCATCCACGGCTGTATCTGTACCCGCGCCGGCACCCGCACCCACACCGGCACCCGCAGAAGGCTCACCAGCGGCTCCATCTGAAGTGGGATCGGCGCTCATGGTGCGTGTGGCAGAGGCGCAGAAGAAATGCGAAGGGGCTTATTCCCGGGCGTGTTCCCAATTTGACATGCATGTATTAGTTACTCAGACCTTGAGGGACGCCTCTCTGGTCTTTGTGTGGCGTCCTCGTTGGTTCGCTGTGGCTGAAACGAGGGCGCCAAAGAACGAACGAGGAGCGAGCATATGTCACGAGCTGCCATGCCTAGCCACCAAACAGTGTCGATAACACGTTGCCGACATTCCTGGCGGTAAATCGCTTCAGACCGTGCACGGTACTGGTGAAGCACACACATCGAACGACGAAGCAACAGCAGAGCGTAGAACGGTGAACGGTTGTGAACAGCTGCAAGAAAAAGGGAATGTTGTGCAAGGAAAGGAGAGGAAAGGAAACAAAGAAACGACACATACCGCAGCCGTTGACTGTGATCCAAGCATCATCATTCGCTTGCCTGCTGCCACAGCTTCTGGGATGTCCTGCTCTTTCAAGCGCTTTCCCCTGCACACAGACACAACGCAAGGCACAGGCACGTACACAGAGGGTATCACTGCTTGCAAGTCGTGCATAACGGAAAGCCATACGCTCGGCGCTAAACATACCGTGCAAGGAGCTTGATGAACCGAACCGGTACACCGAACACGGCGGAGCACCTGGCCAGGACATCAGCACCAGTGCACCTTTCTGCAATGTCAATCTGTCGCATTCAAGCTCCGTGTTTCAGTGTGTCCTATCCTATTCGGCATCAAGAAGCAGGTAGCACCCAGCACAATCCTACCGTCCATTCTTGGCGTCGATACTTGATGACCATGCGGCCCTGTCATCAGCGGGCGTGGTGGCATCATGCCACTGGCATGTGAGACGACACCCGTGGAGCAACAACACTGCACAAGGTTCACCCCCTCTTCACGCACCTTGAAACAGGATGATTCGCACACGACAGTGCGGACAATGGCGCGGCAAATGGGGCACGTGCCTTTTACTTGCCCCCCCGCGGTGCTCGAGGCACCATTCAGCCGCCACAGGTAATTGGCCAAGCAACTCGCTGCAAGACAACTCACGCACCATAACAGCGAAGTCACTCGGCACCCAGGCCTCACATACATCATCCACTACTTGATCGTCCTACGAACCACAGCCTTTATGTCCGCAGTTCATCGCAAACACGGGTGCGGGTGGGTCCAGGCATACGGGACAAATGGTTCGATCTCTGGCGGATGGGAGTGCCGCCATCACGCCCAAGCAGCCCAGCGCAACACGCCGCTCCACCCAAACAGACAGAACACCACTTTTCAAGCAGCGTCTCGCTCTCACATGTGGAGATTACCGTGGGCTTGCGTCTGGTGCCCGACAGCAGCGTGTGACGAGTAGTCGGTGCTTGCCTTCCCGACAAAGCCAACTTGGCTTTGCGACCTGGACTTTCACAGAAGTACTCAAAATTTGATGTCCCCGAATGACCGTGGTCTGCTGTCCGGTGAGAGCTGTCGTGGTGTGTGGCCTCGGCTCGTCGCTTGTCGCGTGGCAGTGCCTTCACAATGAATCGCAATGAGAGTCTTGGCATGCAGGCCCGTATTCGGCAGCAGGCCATGGAGATGCAGGACTATCTGCGCGACCTGCAGTCGTGGGAGGAGAAGGTCGCAGTGCGAGATGCGAAGCTGCAGGCGCAGAAGGCGGCAGTGACGCGTGGCAGGAAGAAGAAGAAGAAGGTATGGCATGATGCCGCATGGAACAGTGTGTATGTTTGTGCATGTGTGTGTGTGCGTGTGTGAGTGTGTGCGCGCGTTTGTGTGGTTGTCGTTCCCTCTCCGCTTGTGCACACAGCGCAACGCGTCGCCTGACCACAACACCTGTGGCTTTCATGTGCGCAGCTTCCACCTGTCCGCGGCTTTGTGACTTCGGAGGCAAAGTTTTCCGAAGAGTTGGTCGGTGATGGTGACAGTGATGGTGGTGAGAGCGGCGGGGAGGTGGACACCGAACCGGCGGGCGCTGTCGAAGAGAAGCAGTCGCAGAGCCAGCCCGAGAAGCACAAGTCCGCGGCGGCTCACACATATGACGTTGGGTACAAGAAATGGGAGAACTTTGATGAGGTGCGCGGAGGACGTGTGCATGGCATGTGGACGAGTGTGCAGAGCGGGGGGAGGGGCACACGAAGCTCATCACGTCACATCAATGTGTGTGGTGTACGCAGGAGACGGCTGTTGTCCGGGAAGTTGCGCCTGCATCGAAGACGAACAAGAAGAAGGCAGGCAGCGGTGCAAGAAAGGAGAAACAAAAGAAGAGAACGCCCGCCACCATTGCTGGTCACAGGGCGACACAAGTTGCTCAGAAGAAAGTTGTGATGAAGCCTCGTCAGCGCGCACGAGATGTAGCTCGAAGCCGTGAAGAGGTGAGTTGTCAATGTGTGTGTGTGTGTGTGTGTGCGCGCGCCAGTCTGTTTGTGAGCGTGTGAAGTACTGGTAGCCCCACTTGGTTATTGACTTGCCTTTGGTGGGCCACTGCCCGTCCCGTGCAAACAAACGTTGTGTCTGCCCCCTCCCGTTCGTGGTCTTTTGTTTTCTTTCGTGTGTTCTTCTTTCCAGCTGGAGCGTGAGGATGGCAACGCACACTTCATGGGAGGGCGATTCAACGAAGCCATCAAGTGCTACACACGTTGCGTGGCGCTGAACCCAGACAACCACGTGGCGTACTCCAACCGAGCCATGGCATACCTGCGGCTCAACCAGTACCGCCAGGCAGAAGAAGACTGCAATCGCGCCCTGCAGGTCCGTCCTGACCACATCAAGTCCCTTCTTCGCCGTGGCACAGCACGCAACGCACTGGGTCGGCACCGAGACGCGCTGCGCGACTTCCAAGCCGTGGCGACGTTGGATCCTTCCAGCAAGAAGGCGCGCAGCGAGATTCGGAAGACCAAGGAGCTGCGCAAGACGGCCATTCGCAAGGCCCCTCGGCGTCGTGTCACTGTCAGCGTCATGGGTGCGCCTGCGAGCGGGGTGGGCCCGATTGCACCCCCAACTGGCGCCACTACTACTGCGGCTGCGACTGCGACTGCGACTGCGGCTGCCTCCCCGTCTGTTGCTTCACCGCCGGACGCCGCGCCGGCCGCACCACCAGCCGGTGCGACCGCTCCAACACCTCCGCCACGCGCGCGCCAGACACAGGAGGCGCAACAACCTCGCCCGCGGTCGTCGCCGTCCCAGCAGTCGAGCAAGAGCAGCAGCAAGACCCATCCACAGCCCTCGACAGAGTCGGAGCACGCCAGTTCTGATGCCATCGTCATCGAGGAGCTCTCGTCTGACGACGAAGAGGCCGCGGACCAGTCAACGGACGAGCGCCGTGTGGATGCTGAACCCGGTGTGCCCACATCTGCCGCCTCTGCAGCAGAGTCACCCGCACCTCCTGCGGCAGCAGATGATACAGAGTCCACACCCTCTGATAATGGTGCTGGCGCTGGTGTTGGCGCTGGCGCTGGTGCTGGATCTGGTGGAGGCGATGAAGCTGTGGCTAGCAGCGGCCGGTCGTCCACGCGTGTAACCATTGCCGAAGACAGCGACGAGGGTGTATCGGACAGCGATAGTGATGACGAACTGGCTGCCACCGCCACTCGCCGGGAGTCCGCTGGCACTGGTGAAGCCTCTACCGAGAGTGCCAGTGCGGGTGCTGGCGCAGGTGTTGGTACTGGCGCTGGCACCGGTGCTGGCACTGGTGCTGGTTCTGGTGCGGGTGCGGGTGCAGGCGCAGGTGCGGGTGCGGATGCGGGTGCGGGTGCTGGTGCAGCACCTGCATCTGTGTCAATGGGTGGTGCCTCATCAAAGTTCAAGCCCAAGGTTCCATCCGCCGTGCCACGGTCAAGCTACGACTTCAACCGCGAGTGGAGATCCTTGAAGCGGCATCCAGAGCTGCGAGGCGAGTACCTCAAGAACATCCCCGCCCCGGTGTTTAAGACCCTGTTCCGCAGCGTGCTGGAATGCGACTTGCTGTTGGAGGTGTGCGATACGCTGGGAGCACACGTGGTCGGGTACGTTGCGGCAGCGGTGTGTTTCAGGTTGCCTCAGGTGTTCATGGCACCGGTTTTGGTGGTGGTGCGGTTGCTGACCCCTTGCTAACCTCCCGGCTGTTGCTCGATCACTTCAGTGTGAAGACTGCGCACGCTCTGTCTGTGCTCAGCCAATTGTCCAAGGTGCCGCGGTTCAAGGTGGTCGCTCGCTTTTTCTCGGCGGATGACCGCGTCCGTTTGGCAGCCCTGTTTGACCGCATCGCCAAAAAGGTAGCCAAGAAGCCCAAGAAGACGCGGTTGGTGGCGACTGTGCGGGAGCGATTCGGTGTGTAGACAGCCAGCCAGCCAGCCAGCCAGCCAGCCAGCAAATGTGTCACGGCAAGTTGCTCCCACGCACCAAGCTTGCGTATGTGGCGTGGAATGTGGCTAGCGTTCCCTGGTGTGTGTGCGGGTGCAACAAAGAAAATGCCAGACATACCATTACTGGGTGCAGATTGATGTAGCCATCAAGTTTGAGGTGTTACGTTCCACAGACCACAGACGGACTCGGCTGTAACGCACAGCCGAACGAAGTGGACACAGCACAACCACACACCACACTCAAACGTGGCTAATGCCAAACACCCAACACACCACACACACACAACAACCACCAACACTACAACCATCGCAACGTGACAGTGATTGATGCGTTGATCAATCATGACGTCGCCACCCACACCTTCACAGCCACACAGGCAGCGAACTACACCCTCACTCATCCCCGACGCCAAGCAACAAAAAAACAATGGGAGGCGAAGGAGACAAGAAAAAGGTGACGGATGCGGGAGGAAGAGAGGGAAAACAAAAAAGGAAGGAAGGAGAAGAGATGATGATGAGGAAGAAGAAGAAGAAGAAGAAGAAGAAGAAGAAGAGGAAGAAGCGGGAGAACGCCGTATCGACTCGGAACGAATGCATGGCGCATGCCAGGTCAGTTTTGACACGACACCTGCGCACCTGCATCCACCCGCACCGAACGAGAAGTGGGGGGGGTCCACATGTGTGTGTGTCCATGTGTGTGCGTGCGTGTGTGCACGGAGTTTACAGCACCAGGTCCAACACGATCGCCACCGCGGCAAACAGCCAGCGGGCGGGCGGGCTCTTGGATTTGAGCATGGCCCGGAACACGAACGTGGGACCGCGCTGCTCCGTCTTGTACACGGGGCACTTGTACACCCCCTTCTCGTCCTGGCGCTCCAGCCCCACGGCCCGACAGTTGACGATGGGCATGACGCAGTACATCTCACGCGGCTTGCTCTTCTCCACCACGCCGCCCTTGACGTCCCAGCGCGCGCCCTGCAGGAACATGCCGTCGATGAAGGCACCGTCGCGTGACGCGGAGTCCATCTCGCCGCTCATCTTCTTGGTCACCTCCGTGTAGATGAACAGCTTGTCCATCTCCAGCTGGTTGCGCTGCGCCGTCTGCTGCATGACGGCCGTGAGGAAGGACTGCGGGTTGATGAGGCCGGACAGCCACGTGATGTTCGGCACGTCCAACGGCGCGCCCACCCACACCAGCAGCTGCTCCACGCGGCGGTTCAGGTCGGTGAGCCACGACGCGAGCGGGCGCAGCGAAGGCCACGCCAGCTTGGCCCACAGCTTCGGCACCCGGTCCATGAACAGCGACGTCTGCAGGTTCTCCATCTCCTCGCTCATGGTCAGCTCGCCGCCAAAGCCCAGGCGCAGCTCCTTCAGCGACTTGCGCATGTGCGCCAGCAGCTTCTCCATCTGCTTCACCTCCAGGAAGAACACGTTCTGGAACGGCCCGCGGTTGTCCTCGATGCTGGACGCGATGTCGTCCAGGTCGAACTTGGGCTCGCCGAAACGGTCCAGGATGTCGTTCAGGTAGTTCTCCGCCACGGCCTGGGGGCTCATGCCCTCCTCGCTGTCGCCCGCGTCCGCCGGCTGCAAGTCCTGCAGCGTGCGGAACAGCAGCTCCGACTGCGCCGTGCGGAAGCCGATCTCGGCGTTGGGGTGCAGGCCAAACGCCAGCGGCGTGTCGCCCTGCAGCTGCTCCTCGATGTGCTCCATGTAGCGCTCGTAGGACACGGCGCCGGGGGTCTTGAAGCTGGCCTTCTCGTCGGACACGAAGGGGAACAGCTCCATCTCGTCCAGCAGCTCGTCGCGCAAAAAGTGCTCCAGGTACGTCACGCACAGCAGCCGGTCCAGGTCGTTCACGATGTGGCCGCCGTACATGATCTGGCCAAAGATGTACCGCAGGTCCTCCCACGGGATCTTGCTGCCGGCGTTCTCCATGTAGTTGTTCAGGCACACCCACGACGAGTGCAGGTCGCCCAGGGAGAACGGGTACATCATGTTGAAGCCCTTGGGCCCGAACTTCTTGCGCTCGATCATGATGGCGTGGAAGTGGCACAGGCCGAACAGGATGCACTTCAGCTTCGCGTCCGCCTCCTCGATCTCGGACTTGGTGAAGGAGCAGAAGGCGCGCTTGAGGTTGGCCTTCAGCCCCGTGGGGGGTTCGTTCGTGAGCTTGATGGAGCGGTTCAGGATGCCGATGGGGATGGACGACGACGGCTCGGAGGTGAGGAAGACCCGGAACTTGGGGTGGCTGCCGTCCACCTGGAACGAGTCCAGCTTCTTCTCCAGCTCCACGCACCACCGCGGCATGAGGTGGATGTTGTTCAGGATCACCCAGTGCCCCTGCTTGTGCCCCATCTCCAGCTTGTCCATGGCCACCACGTCCTGGCCCTGGCCCATGGACACGTTGTGGTAGCTCACGCCCTTCACGAAGCCGTACTTGGACGCCAGGCGGTCCAGGTCACCCACCACGTCCGACCCCGGGGACAGGATGAAGTAGATGGGCGTCGCCGGCACCGAGTCGTGCACCGACGCGTCCAGGATCTCCACGCTGCTCAGCGTGGCGTCGCACTCCACAAAGTCCGAGCCGTGGGGCAGCACGGTGCGCGTAAAGTTGGTCAGCGCCACCGTGAGGCGGTCGGGGCGCAGGCAGCGCAGCACCAGCAGCTTCTTGAACGGCGTCTTGTCCAGGCCGCTCCAGTCCAGCGGCAGCTTCTCCGTCTCCGGCGTCACCTGCGTGAACCACTCCCGGAACCGCTGCGGCGCGTCCGTCATGTCCGTGGGGAACTTGGCGAACTCGTCCATCTCCGCCAGCGCCTGCGTCGCGTTCCACGCCGGGTCCGGCAGCCAGTCGATGGGGTTGGCCTCGCCAGCCTTGGTGGGGCCGCGCACCAAAAAGTTGAAGGCGTTGAGGTCGAACTCCTCCGCCAGCTGGCCGCGGCGCATGAGCTGGAAGGCCAGCTGCGCCAGGAGGATGAGCTTGTGGCGCTCAAACAGGCCGCGGGCGACCCAGCGGAAGATGGTGAGGCGCAGGCACTCCCGCAGGTGGTGCACGCGCTCCGCCGTCTTCTCGCTCTTGGGCGCCGCCTCGATGGCCTTGTAAAAGTACAGGACAAAGGCGTCGAGGGAGTACTGGTACATGTGCTCCACGGCGTCCAGCTGCGTGATCATGAAGTACAGCATGGCGCCCTCCTGCGCCACCGGGATGTACTCGTTGCGCGCCTTGTTGATGGCGATCTCCGTCTCCTTGCCCTTCTTCACGGCCTTGCCGATCTCCGTGGCGGCCTTCTTGGTGGCCTCCAGGCCCTCGATGAGCGGCACGTCGGACAGGATGTCCTCCGGCGCGTTGGCCAGGCGCTCCAACAGCTGGTTCTCCAGGTCCAGCAGCTTGATCTTGTACTGGTTGAACGCCTCCTGCAGCCGCTGCTTCTCCTCCTCCAGCTCCCGCTTCTCGCGGTTCACCACCTTCGCCAGCAGCTGGTCCTGCAGCCCCTTCTCCGTGGCGATGAAGTTCACCAGCGTGCACTGCGCCTGGATCTCGGGCTTGTAGTGCGGGTTGGTCAGCTTCGTCTGCAGGTACAGCCGGAACTTCTGGTCGTACTCCACCTCGTCCGCGCCCACGCGCAGGTACAGGCTGCGGCCGCGCTTGTACACGGCCCGCGCCAGCACCGGGTCCAGCGTCGCGTCCACGTCCTCGCCCAGGTTCTCCACGACGATGACGTGGCCCTGGGACACGGCGTTGACGACGTGGCGGATCCAGTTGGGCTGCGTGAGCTGGATGACCTTCAGGTTGTTCTCCGCCTCCTTGCGGCGCAGCCACTTGATGCCCTGCAGCTGCGGGTCGATGAGCAGCGGCCAGCGCTGCGAGGCGTTGATGATGGAGCCGTTCTCGATGGAGATGCGGTCGGCGGGCAGGCCCTCGTTCATCATGCGCGCGTTGTTGCCGTCGTCCGTCAACAGCTTCAGCGGGTCCACGCCCTCCGACAGCGGAATCTGGCGCTCGATGAGGTCGTCCATCCACACGGTGCGCCACAGGTTGTTGCGGTACACGTGGTCAAACGCGCCGATGTACGACACGAAGGACGACGCCAGCAGCACGTCGCCCACCAGCGTGCGCTCCTCCTGCTTGAACATCTCGATCTCGCGCCCCCAGCGCTCGTTCTCGGACGCCAGGCCGTTCACCAGGCGCTGCGCCAGGCCCAGCTTGATGTTGCACTGGTTGGCCATCTCCTCCACCGCCTGCTTCTCCTCCGTGGCCTGCACCAGCGAGTCCTGCAGCGCCTTCAGCGCCTTCTCGACCTTCTCCACCACGGCCTGCGCCGCGTCGAGGCTGGCCTGCGCCGCCGCCTTCTTGGCCCGGGCGCTCTCCAGCGCGTCCATCAGCGGCTTCACGCGCACGTAGATGCGGTTGTAGGTGTAGATGTTCACCACCCACGTGCACAGGTTGGCGGCGGCGTCGGACTTCTTGGACATGACCTCCTGGTTGAAGTCGGGGTCCTGCACGAACGGCTCCAGGCGCTTGATCAGCTTCTCGTCCATGTTCTCGGCGTCGTACACCTTGAGCTTCTGCAGGAAGGCGTCCACCTTGCCCATCATCTTCTTGGCGCGGTCCCACTTGTGGTTCTTGAACTCGCCCTCCAGCATCATCAGGCAACACGCCGTCACCTTGTCCACGCCCGACGGCGGTGACGAGAAGCCCTTCAGCTCCGTCAGCGACGCCTTGCTCAGGCAGTCCACGGCCGCCGCGGCTGCGATCATCGCCGGCTCGGCCTGCGCCAGCTCCGTCGCCGCCTCGGTCTCGATCTTGGCGGCGTCGCTGGCGGCCTTGTCCGCCTTCTCCGCCTCCACGTTGGCGATCTCCTGCTGCTTCTCGGCCTCGGCGCGCTCCACGCCCATGCGCTTCAGCAGCACCTCGGTGGCCTCCACCTTCTCCGCCACCTTCACCATGGTGTGCTTCAGGTCCACCTGCAGCTCGTTCACGTCGTCCGCGGTCTTGCGGAGCGTGGACAGCCCCACGTCCAGGCGCTGGACCAGCAGCTCGATCTCCTTGCGCTTCTGCGCCAGCAGGTGCTTGTAGAACGCGATGAGCTCCAGGAAGGACTTGGGCGTCACGTAGTTGTACCGCCGCTGCTTGGCCAGGTACCGCGTGGACTGCTCCGTCACCACCGTGTGCACGAACGCCATGTGCTGCGCCACGGACTCCTTCACCGAGTCCTCGCCCAGCTCCACGTCGTCCAGGAACTGGGAGGCCACGGACACCAGCGCGGTGCGGGGCCAGGCGTGGAACCAGTCAATGGCGGTGCAGTTGATGAGGCCCGGGAAGCGGCGGGCGCGCACGCGGAAGGTCTGGCCGACGGGCGAGAAGCACAGCACGATGTGCAGGTTCTGGCGGATGCGCTGGATGAAAAAGTCCGTGAGGGAGTCGGGCGTGTCGGCCACGCCCTGCGCCTTGGCGTCGGAGCGCACGCCGGAGTAGATGCCCTCCATCTCGTCCTTCTCGAACAGGCCCGTGACCCACCCCGAGGACAGCATGTCGTTGACGTACACCAGGAACCGGTCGTCCACGATCTGCGTGTCCGTCAGCAGGAACACGGTGCCGATGGCCTTGATGCCGGCCGTGCGGTACATGGCCTTGAGCTCCTCGCGCAGGTCCAGCACCGTGAACTTGCTCGTCACCTGCAGCTGCTTCACCTCGTAGCCGCAGATCGAGCTCGCCAGGCGCGACAGCGACTGCTTGCCGCTGCCGCCGACGCCGACGAGCATGGCGTTGCCGCCGGGGTTGTAGATGATGCGCGAGATGCGGCACACGTGCTCCATGGCCTGCTCGAACAGCACCAGGTTCATGATGGAGTTGGTGCTGTTGTACTCGTCCAGCTTGTCCGCCAGCGTCCGCGACAGCACCTCCATGCCCGTCTCGCCCACCGGCAGCGGCATGTACGCCGGGTCGGCGCTGGTCTGCGCCGCAAAGGACGTGAAGATGTTGGGCTCCGCGAAGGTGGCCTCCGCCTCCACCACGTCGCCCAGGCAGGCCTTCACCGTGTCCTTCACAAAGTTGTCGTACGTCTCCATGTCCTTGTCGTTCACCAGGCGGTCGCGGAACACGCGGCTGCACTCGTGCACCCACAGGCGCACAAAGTCGGTGGCGTTGCGGAAGTGGCTGGGCTGCGCCATCATGAGCCCCTGCGTCACGCGGCTGAGCTCGCGCATGTTCCAGTTGTACACGAAGCGCGTGGCGGACGGCAGGAAGCGGGCGGTGATGAGCGTGTGCAGGCGGATGCTGGCGTCCACGATCTTGCCCGCCGCGGCGGAGATGCTCGTGTCGAACGTCGCCAGGTGCCCGGCGAGGGTTTGCAGGTAGATGCCGCGCAGGTCCGCCTCGTTGGGCATGCGCATGGCGATGGTGAAGAACCGCCACTGCAGGCGCTGCGTGATCTGGAAGGAGCCGGCGGTGGGGTTCATGCTGGCCACGAACTTCACGTCCGTGATCTCCTTCAGCAGCCCCAGGTCGGAGCGGTCGAAGAACGTGGAGTGCGTCATGATCTGGCGCAGCAGCGACAGCGAGTTCTGCGTGCCGTACGTCTCGATGTACGGCAGGTTCACGTCGTCGACGTAGTACACCAGCGTCTTGCCGGTGGGCGGGCCAAAGATGCGGCCGGAGCGCTTGTCGATGGGCGCCTCCAGCAGCTGCTGCAGCGCCTTGCTGTCCATGTAGTAGTTCATGTTGATGACGTCGAACAGCTCCTTGTCCGAGTCCAGCTGCGCCAGGTAGTTCTTGATGAGCGTGGTCTTGCCCGTGCCGGCGGTGCCGACAAACATGATGGGGTGGCGCTTCTGCACCATGAGGTCCATCAGGTACGTCAGCCGCACGCTGTCCACGGTCTGCACCACCAGCTTGCTGAACGGCGTCTCGCCGGGGCCGTAGCCCACGGGCACCGGCTCAAACTCCGGCACGCGCGTGTCCCACAGCACAAAGGCGCCCTGGCCGCCGTCCTCGCGCTCGGCGGTGCGGTCAAAGAAGAAGTCGAAGCACAGGCGGCCGTCCTCCTTGGGGAACTTGATCACGCCCATGGTGCTGTCCATGACGTCGGAGAAGTTCTTGGGCCAGTTGCCGTTCTTGTCCGGGATCATGGTGCCGCCAAAGGCCCACATGACCGCCACCGCGAACTGCGCCTCCAGCATGTCCGCGTCGTCGGCCGGGTCCAGCTGCGGCAGGAGGCCCTCCAGCAGGTAGCACGTGGACGCCACCTTGTTGATGAGCACCATGGCCGGCTCCTGGCGGAAGTCCTTCTTGGGCGTGGCCTCCTGCACCGCCTCGATGTACTTGTCGAACAGCGGCGGCAGGCGGGACTGCAGGTACTGCAGCTCCTCCGGCAGCGCGTCCAGCCACGAGTCCACAAACGGGCGCCACCCGACGTCCGTGTCGTTGATGTACAGCATGCCGGCGCGCGACACGGTGGCGGGGGACGCGTTGTCGATGGCGTCGATCTCGAACACCATGCGCATGGCCTTGGACAGCGGGATGCGCTCGTTGGACACCAGCGTCAGCACCTTGTTGTCGTCCATCACGGTGTTCATGGACTCGATCCACAGCGTGTCAATGTCGCCGTCCAGCACCACCCACTTGGACACCTGGTACTCGTGGTACCCCAGCTCCTTGTAGTTCTTGCTCATGCCGCGCATGATGATGCTCAGCACGCCGTCCTTCCAGTCCTTGCTCAGCGTCATGTAGCCGTACAGCTCGCTGGTGTCCACCGCCTTGGGGTTCACGATGTTGTAGATGTGGGCGGCCTTGGACAGCCCCAGGTTGTGCACGGCGCACAGCATCTTCCAGATGCACGTCTTGCCCGAGCCGGCGGGGCCCAGCAGCATGACGGAGTGGCGCACGTCCAGCAGCTCCTGGAACTGCACCACCTTGGCGATGAAGCCCGGCTCCGGCTGCAGCTTGTTCAGCTTGCACGCCTCGATGGCCTTGTCGCGCAGGGACTCGTCCATCTTGGTGGGGATCTGGTAGTGCAGCGGGAACAGGTCCTGGATGAGGCGCAGGAAGATGGGCAGGTCCGACGACGGCATCTTGGGCGTGTTGAAGTCACGCAGCGCGCGCAGCAGCACCGCCTCCTCGGCCACCTCCGGCTCGGCGCGCTTCAGCGCACCCGCCACGCGCAGCACCGACTTGACGGCGCGCAGGCCCCAATCGTAGTGGTGCTGCGGGGACAGCAGCTCGCCACACAGCTGGTACAGCGTCACGAACTTCACCGACAGCGGGCGGGCCTTGCCGAAGCCCTCGGACATGAGCATGTTTTCGCAGATGAGCGCCAGGTCGGGGCGGATCATGGCGCAGGAGCGGAACAGCGCCTTCAGGTTTTCGGGCAGCTCCGTGCGGCCGGCGTAGCCCGGGTTCATGGTGATGAAGAAGCCCACGGTGGGCACGAGGGAGATGAGGTCGCCCGCCAGCTCGAAGTGGCCGACGGTCTTGTTGGGCGTGCCCGCGGGCAGGTGCTGGTACTTCTCCTCGCGGTTGGCCACCACCGAGTACAGCACGATGGCGTCCTGCGCCTGCTTCACCTGCGTGGCCACCACGGACAGCACCTCGATGGAGATGCGGTTGAACTCGTCGAAGCAGCCCCAGCCGCCCGTCTGCGACAGGCCCTTGAAGATGTCCGCCATGGTCTGGTAGTTCATCTGGTCCGAGCAGTTGAACACGTAGCACGGCACCGCCACGGCGCGCGCGAGGTCCTTCACCGTCTCGGTCTTGCCCGTGCCGGCGGGACCGGCGGGGGCGCCGCCCAGCATGAGGCGCATGGCCATGGTGAGCGTGATGTAGCAGCGATCCGTGAGGGGCGTGATGACCAGGCGCCCCGAGTTGCCGACCCACTCGTACGAGTAGTCGCCCTTGAAGTCCGTGATGAGGATCTGCACGCCGCGCTTCTCGGGCTGCCAGTAGAACCGCAGCTGCTTGGCCCAGTCGAAGGACAGCGGGCCCTCGGCGCGGCCGTCGATCAGCGCCTGCACCACGTCGCGCGAGTGCACGTCCATGGTGATGAGGGAGATGATCTTGGTGCGCAGGTCCGGCTCGAGGCGGCCCAGCACCAGCTCGATGAGCTTCATCAGGCGGTCGTTGCACACGTTGTAGTACTTCTTCACCGCGTCCTCCGCGCCCGACTCGAGCTCCTCCAGCGCCGCCTGCGTCTCCTCCGTCCAGTAGATGAGGGTGCCCACCAGCACCACCTGCGCCGGGTAGTCGTTCAGCCACACGTGGCGCGGCTTCTCGACGTCCCAGTTCACGGCCGTGTCCACGGCCTGCTCCAGGATGTACCCCAGCGTGTCCTGCTGCTTCTCCGTCAGCTCGTTCAGCCAGTCCTCGACGGCGCCCTTGATGACGAAGGGCGTCTGGAAGTCCACCACCTCGCCGTCCTTGGCCGTCATCTGCACCGTCACGTTGGGCGGCAGCGACTTGTCCATCTGCTCCTCGAAGGTGAGGTTCGCGATGGAGTCGTAGCAGTCGCCGAGGTAGGGCATGATGCGCGGCGGGTTGTTGCCGTTGGACAGGATGTCCAGCAGCGCCACGTTGGAGACGAAGTAGAAGCGCGGGAAGATCTTCTTCTTCATGTCCAGGTACTCGTTCAGGCTCTTCTGGCACAGCTCCAGGTTCTTGGTCATGCCCTTGAGCAGCTCGTCGCGGCCGTCGGCGATGCAGGCGTTCACGACGTTGGGCTCCTCCACAGCCGCCTTCATGAGGTCCTTGAACTCCTGGTCGATGCCCTCGAAGCGCTTGGTGTCGTCCGGCAGCTGCGCGCGGATGTCCGCGGAGCCCAGGAAGATGGACTCCAGCGACGCCCAGGCCTTGGTGACGGAGATCCACTCCTTCAGCACCGTCTCCACGTTGCCCAGGTTCTTCTGCCACAGCGTCACGCGGTCGCGGAAGTAGTCCACGTACTTGCCCATGCCGACGATGGTCTGCAGCTCCATCTGGTGCTCCTCCAGCGCCTCCACCACCTCGTCCGACACCTTGACCACGTACACGTCGCTGTCCTTGTGCGGCAGGTACTCCAGCATCAGGTCCGCCCAGGTGGCCTCGATGCCCTGCAGCTTGCGCTCGATCTTCAGCTCCTTGGACGCGGTCTCCACCACGTCCGCCACGTCGTCGGCGTGGGTGTGCAGCTGCAGCGACAGCAGGTCGTCCAGGCAGAACTTGGGGTTGTTGGGGTCCAGCGGCTTGGAGTGGCACACGTGCGCCATGTTCTTCCAGTGCCGCGGGCGCATGGCCGGCGAGTGCAGGTCGTTGACCAGCGGCAGCGTGATGGTCATGTTCTTCACCGTCGTCTCGGTGTCGCGGTACGTCACCCAGCCCTTCATGGTGGAGTTCTGGTCGCCCATCTTCTTGATGTACTGCGCCAGCTTGCGCGTGTTGCCCTCCAGCGCGTCCGTGTCGATCTCGGACCACAGCTGCGACTTCCACGACTCGAAGGTGGCCAGCACCAGGGAGCGGAAGTCCCACAGCATCTTCAGCATGCGCAGCTCGTTGCGCGTGTCCTCCATCTCCGAGTACTGCGACACCGCCAGCTCGAACAGCTCCTCCAGGTTGTTCACGTCCTTGCTCTCCGCCTCGAACGCCTGCAGCTCCTGCTCGAACTTGTCGATCTGCGCGTACGCCTCGTCCGCCGCGCCCAGGAACGTGGACGGCGCCGTCTTGCGGAAGCCCGTGCGGAACTGGCGCATGCGCTCAAAGAAGCCGCGCACCTGGTTCTTCACGTGCTCCGTCTCCGCGGTCTGCATCGGGAAGATCTCCTCCTTCTTGCTGTACGTCTTGTTCACCGTCGCCTCCCACTTCATCGGCGCGGCGTCCAGGTACTCGACCACGTCCATGCGCTCCACGGCGGCCGGCGTGGCGTCCTCGCCCTCGCCCTCGCCCTCGCCCTCCGCCGCGGGCAGCCCGCCGGCGCCGTTGACGAACCGGTCCTCGAACGTGACCGAGTGGCTCTTCAGCAGCGCCACGGCGGCGCGCAGGGGCTCAAACGACTCCTCATGCAGCGGCTGCGCCTTGCGCACGTCGCGGATGTGGGCCATGCACCGCTTGAGCGGCGTCACGTCCTCCGCGTCCTCCTCCACGACCTCCTCCAGGCCCGTGTCCACGCGCGCCATGAAGTCGTGCAGGTCCTGCAGCGACGCCACGACGTGGTCCACCAGGTGGTTGGTGAACATGTAGATCCACTGCGTGGCCATGGTGGCCAGGCTCTGCTTGATGGGCTGGGAGTTCACGCGCAGCCACCCGATGTCGGTGGGCGTCTGCAGCGACTGGATGGTGGCCAGCACGCCCTTGTACTTGGTGATCTCGGCCTGGAACTTCTCCAGGTTGGGGATCTTCTGCCCGCTCTCCGTCTCGTCGTAGGCCTCCTCCACAAACGCGGCAAACATGTCGTGCTGGTTGGTGGTCCACAGGTACGAGTGCTGCGTGTACTGCTCGCGGAACTGGAGGCACTGCGCATGCGTCATGGCCATGCTGCGCTCGATGGTCGCCAGCAGCAGGCGGATTTGCACGTCGTCCACCATCTCGCGCACGTAGCGGCCGTCGGCGTCGTCCAGGCGGTTCATGATAGTGGCCACGTGGTAGAAGGAGTCCACCCACTCGTTGATGATGTCGCGCACGCCGGACTGGTCGGCGGTCTCGCCCAGCGGCGGGAAGAAGTCCACCTCGTTGTTGCGCAGCTGCAGCTCGATCTCCAGCATCGGCAGCGCCTCCTTCTTCATGGCGGCCTGGAAGGACAGCTGTTCCGAGAGGTAGGTGAGCGACACCTTGACCACCTTCGCGGTGCCCTCCACCACGATGTTGTTGCAGAAGTCCACGTAGGCGCGCCAGTCGGGCTGGCCCTTGGGCACCTTGAGCAGCACGTGCGAGGCCTTGACCTTCTTGACGATCTCGGCACCGCCGGCCTTGATGGCCTGGTACTTGGTGCGGCGGGCGCCCTCGAGCGTCTGCTTGAACTCGTGGGGGCGCACGGGCTTGGGCTTGCGCGTGACCAGCGGCGCCTCGCTCTGGGTGGCCAAGATGGACTCGACAGACTTGAGGTTGCCCTTCAGCTGGTACAGCAGGTCGTAGGCGGCCTTGACCACGCCGTTGGAGTCCTCGATGAAGTCGTTGATGGTCTGGCTCTTCCAGTTCATGTCCCGCAGACCGGGCTGCATGATGGCGTCGATCTTCGCCAGGTGCTTGCGCAGCAGCGGCGCCTCCACCGGCAGCAGCTCCACCATCATCTGGTTGTACATGTTGACAATCAGGTCCAGGTTGCCCGTCTGGCGGCGGTACGTCTCGCCCTTCTTGAAGATCAGCAACGCGCTGTCCGGCACGTCCAGGTTGAGCAGCAGGAAGTACTTGACCTCGCGCAGCAGGCGCACCAACGCCGGGTCGAAGTTGACCGACAGCAGGCTCTTGCTGATCTCGCGGTGGTCGCTCTTGTTGGCGCCGCGGGCGAGGATGGGCAGCTTGAGCTTGGCCTGGGAGCTGCGCTCCACGTCGGAGCCCCACTCCTCGATCTTTTGGTGCTCGTAGTCCGTGAGGCTGGAGATGATGGTGGAGTACACCTTCACCACCTCCTTCGCCTCCTCGCGCTGCATGATGGTCTTGTTCAGCTGCTTCAGCTTGGCCATCGGCTCCTGGATGCGCTCCTTCAGGCCGCGGCACCATGTCAGGGCGCCGGCGATGGGCGGGAAGTTGTTGGGGATGGGCGGCGACTCGCGCTCGGTGAGGAACAGCTCCTGCACCTGCTTCAGGTCGGCGCCGTACGCCTGCACCAGCGCGATGTGCTTCTTCTCGAGCTCGTCCTGGATGATGGGGCGCTCCAGCAGGCCCTCGAAGGAGTCCAGCAGCTTGAAGCGGCCGTAGATGGTGGCGCAGTCGTCAAAGCCCTGGGTGAGGACGGAGCCGAGGCGGCGCTCCAGCTCCTTGATGCGGCACCGGAACTCATAAAAGTCGTCGTCAAACTCCTTGCGCGACACGTCCATGATGTCGTACGGGACGGCCTTGAACGTTTCCACGGCCTGGTCAAAGTCCACGTAGATCTGCGCCACGCTGTTGGTGAGCGTCTTGCCCTTGGTGCCGCCGATCTCAATCTTGGCCAGCTTGGAGAACTGCACAATGGTCTGTGTCAAGTCCAGGATGTCGTGGCACCGCTCCAAGAAGGAGTCCAGGCGCATGAACAGCGCGTTGTTTTGGATCTCCCACGGGTTGGTGGGGCACTCGGCGTTGGCGGTGGCCTTGTAGTCAAAGTACGTGCTCTTGAAGGTGCCGCACACCTTCAGCGTCGTCTTCAGTTGCTCCACGGCCGTGCCGGCATCCTCGTCGGCGATGAGGTCAAAGATTTGCTTGCCGCTGACGTACTTGCACGCCTGGTTGATCAGCGCGTTGCAGATCTCCCGCATGAGCACCACAAGGCGCGCAGGCGAGTTGTAGTACTTGCTGTTCTTCCAAATCAACAGCAGGATGTGCATCATGGGCTTGAACAGCTCCACGAGCTCGGGGAAGTCGTCGCAGTCGTTCAAGCGCTGGAACCATGCCTCCAAGGTGCGCAGGTACTTGACGTTGTCATTTGCCTCCAGGCGCGCCGTGAACACCTCCTTGCACAACTTGGCAAACGGGTTGCAGTAGGTGCTCTTGTACTTGTCCAGGAACTTGAGGACGCGGCGAATGCGCTCGCTCTGAAGCTGGTCAAAGATGGCGTTGAGGTTGGCCGCCTTGCTCTTCCAGAACTCAATCTCAATGTTGGGCGTGGGGTGCAGGCCCTGTTTGAGCAGTCCCTCCGGGTCGGACTTGAGCACGTTCTTAATCTGCTTGGTCCAAGTGATGACGGCGCCCTCCAGCAGGTGGATGCGGTCCTTGGTGTCCACAGAGACACCCTCGGTGTTGGCAGTCTCCATGGGGGGCAGGGGCAGGCAGGTTTTGCCCTTCGTCTGTCCCAGTGTGATGCTGACGCTGGCCAAGAAGCCATGCATCTGGTCCATGATCTCCTTGCTGGCGACCTCGCCCCAGCCCTCCTGGTTGTTGGCGTTGCTCAACAAGGGCAGGTAGATCTCTTGGACCACCCTCTCGAGGTGCTCCAACGGATCCGCGATCATGTCCATGAACACCACATTCTTTTGGCAGTCCGCAGCACTCCCGAGCTTGCCCGACTTGGTCTTCATCATGAGCAGCATCTTTTGGCGAGGCAACTTCTTTGGAAGCTGCAACATCGCTTGGATACTGTCGTTGAAGGCTAGGGTCATCTCGTTGGGAATGTCACAGAAGTCGATGATGACGTTTCTGCCAAACACATCACATCACCACCACACAACTTCCGTTACACACGAGCACGCCAACAACGCGGTACAACGACCGCAACCACGTCTCTACGGCCACATTCTCACACCAAGGACACTGCACAACATGAATTGCTTCAACCCGCACACACGTACTGCATCTCGAGGTCAGCCCATGCTTTACGAAGCTTTGGAGGTTTGACAGAGGGGAACGCGGCTTGCACAACCGACTGGAACCAGTCCAGCCGGTCATCAGACTTGTTCTCGTCGTCCGCCATGACTACTGATGGACAGTGCGCTTAATGCAACACTGGCCGCCAATGTCTGTGATGGACTCGACGACGGACGGTCAACAGCGCACTGCTGCGACTATCAGTTGGTGCTGCGCAGAGACAGCAATGAACAGCCCAGCTGTTGTGTGGGCACGGGGGGAATCAAATGTGGGGGTGTGTAGGATATATTGACTTGACGGGTACACACTGCCCGCCAAGTTGCCCGTGCTGATTCGTGGGGGGCAGGGGTGATTTAGTCCTGCCTTCGGTTGGGGTGTGATGGTTGGTGAACGGATACTCAAAGTCAGGTTCGCGCAAGCAGCGCTCCCACCCAAAAAAAAACAGAACAGCGCTTGTGCGTTCAAAATAAAAGATTAACCAAAGGTGTGAGTGACAGAGGTGGCGGTCACTATCCGTGCTGAAGTTGCCGTCCGGTCTTCGAAAAGTGACTTGACGACAAGTTGGCGTTGTGTCACCGGCACGCTCCAAGTGTCCACGAAGACAGTACCTGCTGTCGATTCTTCCTTGCGACGCCAGCGCAGGAACATGTAGGTACAGGCATTTGTTCCTCGTGAACGAGATACAGCAACACGTGCAACGGGGTGGCCACGCGCCCGTCTGTACCGTACAGACTGTACGCGACAGGCATGCAAGCGCGCAGGGAGTACCACCCTCCTTCAGAGCGTAGTCGCGCACACCTCCCACATGCAAGCCACCAGACACATGCACCCAGCAACAGTAGGCGACGCCACAGCGCCATGTCCCCTCCCCCACCCCAAATGGCGCCGGCCGGGCCCAGCATCACAGCTGGCGTGCGCCCTGCGTCTGCCATGCGCACTCGTCACCAGGCCTCCACAGGCCGGGTGGCAGGCGGCACCGGTTCCCGTTCCAGTCACGTGGCGCATAGCATATCTACGGGCCACGCACGGCGCCGCCCTGCCAGCGCCTCGGATGCCGAGGCTCGCCGCCAGGCGGTGCCCGGGCATGGGTATGCACAGGCACCGGCACCGGCACAGGCACTGGCGCCGTTGCCGAGTGGTGCATACATGCTATCGTCTGGAACAGAGTACCCAGCCGAAAGCCTTGGTGCACACGAGCGACAGAGTGTAGGGCAAGCTGTGGAGCGTGAGCTGGCGCGGGCACGGAGCCTTCCGGTGACGGAGTACCTGGACGAGATGGAAGACCGCATCACAGACATCATGGACGTCACACAGCCGTTTGACACCATGTTTGCGAGTCATCGATACGCAGCGGAGGACTTGGAGCGTGTTCAGCGCTTGGTGTGTCGCCAGGTCGTCACGAGCGCCAACGACCATGTGGTGTTTGAACCCCAGGTCTGCACAGCTGATGACCATATGGCTGTGCTACTCACCATTCTGTACGTCAGGTTACCGGTTGGCAGCTAAGCAAAGTCGGGTGTCTAACGCGCGTGTCTTTGGACGTGTTTCAGCAAAGCCGACTACCTTCGGCGGCTGTCAGAGCTGGAGTCACACGACTTGCGCCAACGAAACGATGTGCGACACGTGCGCAGCGTCAAGCAGCCCGACGTGGATCGCGCGTTCCAAGCATACCGCACAGCTACAGAGCACGCATTTGATAAACTAAATCCCACCAATGGTGTGTGCGCAAGCTCATGGCGAAGCACTCGTGTTGAAGGTTGTCACTTACCGTGGTTGCCTTGTGGTGAATCGTGCTGTTGGCCGCAGCCCTGAACCTTCATTGCGCTTTGAAGTTCGCCCAGTTTTGCAGCGACATTCTGCAGCAACCCCGCCTCGCGTATGAGACTGCAGAGCAGGCCTACGAAGCCGCAATTGCTGCCTTCCCACGCCTGCCGGAGACCCAGATGGAGGATGTTACACCCCTCTTGCAGCGATTGCGGGACCGGGTTGCGCAATGGTCCGGGGAGGTTGATGCTCTCGGAGACGGTGCGTGCTGTCTATGTATGCCCATGGTTTCACGCCTGTCCGCACCGCATGTTGCGGTGTCACAACATCTCCAAGAAGCGTTAGAACCCATAACCCACGCTGCCTGTGTGGATGATGATGATGATGATGATGATGATGATGATGATGGTGTGTGTGTGTGTGT
>Ga0213833_1000921_pt1 | contig 23667 bp, 40 predicted proteins | sample SWATP21_FD_160575 | JGI IMG/M metagenome (GOLD analysis project Ga0213833, IMG submission 160575) | Coastal seawater microbial communities from Marineland, Florida, United States - SWA TP2 #1 | ecosystem: Environmental > Aquatic > Marine > Coastal | place: USA: Florida | collected 2016-08-14 | reverse complement strand
ACATGCACATGCCGTGCACACACACACACACACACACACACACACACACACACACACATGCAACATGATTCAGCGCGCGTGTACTGTACTGAGCGGTGTGCGCGCCTTGTCTTCTTCACAGAGGGGAAAAAGAAACAAAACCCAACAAAACTCCCGTGTACGCACAGGTGCATTGAATGTGGCTTCACAACCTCGGGTCCACTCTTTCGGGATCGCAGCAGCAGTCTCGTTTTTCGGGACCCTGGCGTGGCGGCGCCATCTTGCCCCGCCATGGCCCTTTCTTCAAACACGGTCGGGCCCAAGCCACGAGTTCGAGTACGACGGCCACTGGGGGTGCTACTGGCGTCACTGATCGTCCAGTGGTGGTGGGCTACGGCGTGCGGCCGTAACCCTTGCGTCCACTCTGCACACGTGTTGATGATCTTGACTTTCAGCTCGTCCGTGAACAGCTTGCGGGAGCCAGGAAAGCCAAACCAAAGGCCATTGAATACAACCTGGTGCACGATCCAATCCAATCCACGGGCGTGGCAGTACAAAGGAGGTGGGAGGTGATGATGGGTGTGACACGGAATGTATGATGTGCGCACGACACCGGCCCTCACCTGCGACAGAGCATCAAAGAAGTGCTTCAGGAACGTGTCACGAAGGCGCTGGGGAAGACTCATCAAGAGGGTGGCAAACTTCTGCGACAGGCGGTCAAACAGCATGTTCGCCGATGCTTCAGCGTCGGCGCTGCTTTTGCAATGCGTGCAGAACGTCCACCAAAACGTGTCCTGTGACAGTGCCGGCACCAGTGATTGAGGGGTGTGCGGACTTGGCCACCCACGCCCGCAGCACCACCAGCACCACCAGGGGCAACAGCTCCAACACAACGCACTTGGATAACGTCCTTGCATACACGCGACTGAAAGATGCGTCGCCACTGTCGGCGGATTCGCTTCGATCGAATTGGCAAGGTGTCCACTGTGTTGTCCATCACTGTTTGGAGTGGCACGCTTGCAGGTAGCGCAGTGCAACCGCCTTCATCGAACTCGAAGCGTGCTTCGTCAACTTTTGCAAGGCGCTTACGGGCTGGGATTGGTGCGCTCCCGTCAGGTTGGTCGTCCCTGCACAATGCCCCGGCAACGGTGAGCAAGGCACCACTGAGCTCGCGAAGGGAAGTGTGGCTACAGCGTACCCAAGATCAACTTCGGTCTGAAAGAACTTTGTGGAGGGCTGTGGACCAAAAGGCACGCGACACAAAGAGAACAGTGAGGCAGCTGCCAACAACGCTGTTGCCCCCCCTCCCCCCAAAACAACAATAGTACCTTGGAGGACGGTGCAGGTTTCCTTCTGTTCCCACGCGAGCCCGTACGCTTGGGCGGAGCCTGTGGTGAGCGGAAGTGGATGGGAGAAGCACGTTCAGCACGAGCTGCGGCTGTTTGGGCGGGGATATCAGGAACATCAGCAAGTGGAAGGACTGTGTCGCTGAGTGTTACACGGTGCTGCATGTTGCCCGGTACCGTGTGCCTTTTTTGTCAGGCCACAGCCAACGGATCCGAGAAGTGAGGGAAGGGGGGAAAAGGCGGCGCCGAAAGCCACAACAACACTGTGTCAATTCGTCAACAAGACTCGGGCAGCGGTGCCGAAACACAGAGACCTGGCTGCCAGTGGCTTGCTGAAATCAGAGGCGCCAACAAGAGCAGCCACGCACGTGCCAACAGCAGAGAGACGTTTCGTTGTGCATTTTTATCGTTCGAAATTACCCAAACAAAGTGAGGCGGCTGCTGTGCCGTCAACAGGACATGGAGCCGTAGCGTCACAAATGCAAGCCGAGAGATACAAACCAGGAGGAAGGCGTGGGCACTTGCATTGCGAGCTTGCCACGACGGCGTGTAGATACCCATGACAACGCAGTGCGAAATTTCTTCTTTTCTCTCACCGCCAACCAAACACGAACAGAAATGAAAAACTAGGGCTATGCAAGGTCATCGATCAGCGAATCACGCAGCTCTGACACAATGGCACTGGGCTCAGTGCTCTGAAGCTTGAAGATGTTCTCGATCACTGAAAGCTCTGTCGATGTGGTATCCATGCCACAAAATGCCGCCCAATCGTTCACCACCAGGCCGCCACCCAACACATCACTTCCACGGTTGACTGTGCCAGCAACCAGTGGCACCTGCAGCAAAGATGAAAGCTCCTCCTGATCCTCCAGACTAGTCTTCGGGTGAACCATACCACCCTGGTTTGTCAGAACGCAATAACTTCCCACCAACGCGTTGCCGGCAATGGTTTGACGAAACACCTCAACACCCAGCACGTCCGACACAATCTCCTCAGTCTCCTGCAAGAACCAAACGCAAAAGGGATTAGACTTCTGGGCGTGATCACACACAGCGAGAGCTCTGCATACCTTGCTCAGGTCTGTGTGCACAAGCGCAACGTGGTCGTTCGTGACAATGCAGTTACCAAGCGCAGACAGGCGCTCGTCCACACGGCGAACTTTGACAGAGTCTGGAAGCGAATCGCGAAGGTGCTGCAGCTCCTTGTCAGTTGTGGCGTTGGGTACCAACAAACCGCGCTTGTTGCCGACGGTAACGCGGCCCACAAACCGCATCTCGGCGATTGAGCAGTGCACCACGGGGATGTCGTCAGCAAGCTCCGACTCAAACACACTGTAAAAGTTTTGAGAGCCCCCGTTGCACACCAAACAGTAGGAGTTCGTCAGCTTGGAGAACACTCCGACCTCATTGGAACTTTCGAAGAGGCAGCCTGATCAGCAGAACACAGGCGCACACACATGAAGCCAACAAATCTGCGTGATGAGCGTAGCACGGACGGCTCACTCACGTGTGGCCATATTGCACGCGGTGTATGTGAACAGGGAGTGTAGTTGCCGCGAAAACGCGCGGTGGAGTAGCTGGCCTTCTTGGTGTGTGCCGGTCTTCGAAAATGCCAACGCAACACGCGGCGCAGCTTCTTTGGTCGCGCCGAATTCCTGTCCAACATGGCGTGATTGTTGTGGACATAAAACACTTCATAAAATATCAACATCGTGCAGCTCGGACTGCTGTGCGTGGGGTTGACAGTGGTCCACTGCCAACGATGGACACATCAACGCTTTCTGAGGAGGATGTTGGCAAGATGCGAGTGGTTCAGCTGCGCAAAGCGCTCAAGGCGGCTGGGCTTGACACGTCAGGCAGGAAAAACGACCTGGTAGGGATTTTGTGGGCACGATACTTGTTGTTGGCACACGTCCCTGACGTCGCCGTGTTGCATTCGGCCTCTAGGTGTCACGGTTGACAGCCGCACTGAAGCGCAAACGTGAGGCTGGCGATGCAGATGATGTTGCCCCACCAGCCGTCAAGCGTTCGCGAAAGTCCCCTGCTGATGATGAGCCACCCACACAAAGTGACGCCACGGCTGCCGCGACCAGTGCTGGCGCTGGTGCTGGCGCTGGTGCAGGTGCTGGCTCCGCGGCTCCCAGCAGTTCCGCTGCGCAGGCTGACGACGATGATGACGATTCATCGTCGTCAGATGATGATTTTGGGCCAGCCTTGCCGGCTCCAAAGCCGAAAAAGAAGAAGAAGAAGCGTACGTTCGTGTGGGGGGCTGGGACGGCACTGTGCGCCTGTACACTCACTCACCGCACTCGCATCGCGCAGCTTTGGCACACGAGAAAGATTTCTTGGCGAAGCTCCCAACGGCTGAAATGTATGAGAAGAGCTACATGCACCGTGATCGCATCAGCCACATCGTTGTGGCGCCGGTGACGGATTTCGTGATTACTGCCAGGTGCGTGGTTGCTTGTTGTGGTTGTGGATGCCCTGGCGCCATGGTGTCTGTGACTCAGCCCACGGCGTGCTGGCGAACAGTGTGGATGGACACCTCAAGTTTTGGAAGAAGATGAAGAAGGGCGTGGAGTTTGTAAAGCACTACAAGGCCCACTTGGGCAAGTTTGCTGGCGTCGCCGTGAGCAAGGATGGCCTTCGCCTCTGCACCACATCTGACGACAAGGTCCGATAGCCACCACGTTCCCGATTCGACATTTCTTGTGCTGGTTGTCGTACTCTCTGGTCAAGCATGTGGTCTCATTTACTGTGCTTGGTGGGGAATGTGTTCGGCCATGCCAGACGATGAAGTTTTACGATGTGTCCATTTTTGACATGACCGTGATGGTGCAACTTGCGTATGAGCCTGGTTGCTGTGAGTGGATGTACCGAAGCGGTACAGCTACCCCACTGGTACGTGCTTCACCACACTAGCTACGGCGAATCAGTTTCCTTGGCACGGTTTACGGTTTCATAACCTGTGGTGCCGCGGCAGGTTGCCATTGCTGATGCGTCGTCACCGTTGATCCGGGTGTACAATGGCGACTCTGGCACCGCAGACGCCCTGGCCGTGATTCGCCAGCATGTGTGAGTTCAAGTGTTGCCACGTTCTGGTGTATTCGCCTGGTCACATGCTTGGCTTCCATTGTGGTGGGTGAAATGAACAACAGTGCACCGGTGAAAGCCATGTCTTTCAACGATCGCTTCAACGTCATGGTCAGTGGTGACGCGCGTGGTGGACTGGAATACTGGAGTTGCAAGACGTTCAAGGCCCCGAAAAAGGTGGTCAAGTTCCGTTTGAAGGTTCGTTTTGTGTCTTCGTATGGTGTGGCTGCGTCTCTGTCTGCTCACGTTCTTTGCTGCCAGTCTGAGTCAGACTTGTTTGCGCTGAACAAGGCCAAGACGAGTGTTTCGTCCATATCGTTCAGCCCCAACGGCATGTCCTTCGTCGTCACTTCCACCGACTTCCAAATTCGTGTTTTCAACTACGTCACAGGCAAGCTGCGGCGCGTGTATGATGAGTCCACGGGGGTGTATGAGGATGCACATGAAGCCAAAACCCTCGGCATCGACGATCTCGATTATGGCCGCCGCATGGCCGTTGAACGCGACCTCCGAAACTCCACATCGGTTCCGCCTTCCAACGCAATCTTCGACCAAACATCGAACTTCTTGTTGTGCGTGCTGCTGGCACGGGGTCTGTGGTGATGAGGTCATTGTGATTCATTCATAACGCTCTTGGGTGTTCCACAGGTATCCAACCATGATTGGCATCAAGGTCGTCAACGTCAAGACCAATCGTACAGTCCGCATCATTGGCAAGATTGAGAACACAGAGCGCTATGTGTGCATTGGCTTATTCCAAGGCATTCCGAAGTCGGACACACAAATGGAGCTGATGAAGGTAGGCCACGTCTGATGGCTAGTGGCTTGCGTCGTGTGTGTGTGTGTGTCCATGACCCAATGATGTTCGGATGAGCAGAAGAAGGGTAAGCCGACAGCCATGTCAGATGACAATGGCCCCATGATCGACCCAACCATCTTCTGCGCTGCGTTCAAGCAGCATCGGTTCTACCTCTTCACTCAACGCGAGCCCGATGACAGTGGTGCGCCTTTCTCACGGATGTGCTGATTGCTGTCGTGTGTAGTGCTGACCTGTGGCGTGTGGTGCAGATACTGCCGAGTCGCGAGACGTGTTTAACGAGGCACCTCGCAAGGAGGACCGTCTGATGGAAGCCGAAGCTTCTCGTGCTGTTCTTGGCGAAGAAGCCACCATCCACACCACGTATGGTGATATTCGCATGCGACTGTATCCCAAGGAGTGCCCTCGCACCGTCGAAAACTTCTGGTGAGCAGTGTCTCGTGTGTCGTCGGGTCGAGGTGGGGATGGCGCGCGCCTCACGCATGGAGCTGTTGATGCGCAGTACCCATGCCCAAAACGGATACTACGACGGTGTCATATTCCACCGTGTGATCAAGGGCTTCATGATCCAAACCGGCGATCCGCTTGGTTCGTAGCTCCGCTGCTGTCGTGCCTGTCTTGTCGTCTCTCACCATCACGTGGGTGCTTTGCAGGCGATGGAACTGGTGGCGAGAGTATCTGGGGTGGTGACTTTGAGGACGAGTTCCACCACTCATTGCGCCATGATCGCGCGTTTACCGTCAGTATGGCAAACGGCGGGCCCAACACGAACGGGTCACAGTTTTTCATCACCACGGTGGAGACCAAGTGGTTGGACAACAAGCACACAGTGTTTGGTCGTGTCACTGCCGGTATGGAGGTGGTGTCACGCATCGAGAGCGTCAAGTGCAACAAGAACGACCGACCCTACGACGACATCCGGATCGTCAGCATCGACATTCAGTAGCTTCATGTCGTAGCAGCGCACCTGTGGTTGTGTGACGTGGTGGCAGTGTTTCAAAACCAATAACGCAACGAAACGGCTTTTGCGTGCACCCTCCGAGCGCAGCGTGCGACAACGAGCAGCCGGACCCGCTTGAGCGCTCCGGGAATGTCGTAGAGCGCACCAGCAGGTACCACCGAACCCGTGGCGGGCACGAATGCGCTCGCATCTGCCACATCGAGCATCACACCGTCGCAGCTCCAAGCAACTGGCACAGCAAACAAGTTCCTCCTCCTCCTCCATGAGGGTGAAACTTCACAAGCACGACGACCACCACCACAGGCATCACGGCCGAACACATGCCGACACAACGGCGCATGATGAAGGAGACGTTCAGGAGATCTCCCATGGCCCGGCACTTCCGCCCTCCACGCCATCTCGGGCCATAGTCACCGCGCACAGCGGGCAACTGTCTCACAAAGTACCCGTATTTGCGCAAGGACTGATCGAGAGTGACGTACGTTGGAGGAGTGAGTTGCCACCATGTGCATGCCGTGCGACTGACCCTTCCCTGGCTTTTTTCACACCGCGTGCGCAGGAATTTGAGTACTACATTGAGCTCCTCAACGCGCCTATCCGCGACTTGAATGACGGGATGGAGAACGCGGGGCTGTTTGGGGCAATGTGTTGGTACTGCATCTGGCAGCCTCGCATGAACGAAACAATCCGTGCGGTTCACCAAGAGATCCGCGCAATCAATGCTGTGTTGACGAAGAAGCGGAGCCTCCTGCGGTTTGGTCATGAATCACACATCGACTTCATTTGGGTGCGCAGCACGCCACGTGTTGTGTTGTTGGTCGCCGGCGCGCGTGTGCTTGAGCCTGGCCTGACTTGGGCGTGCGTTGGCGAGCGGGCAGCTCGACATCCCAGGCAGCTTACAGGCCAAGAACTTAGCGTTTCGGCGTGCATTGCGAGCTGCGGAGGACAGGACAGAGCGAGAAAAGCGGCGGACTGATGAAGAAGCTGCGCGGGAGGCCCGGGCAGAAGCTCGGCGCGTCGAACGGGAGTACGGCGAACACCACGACCACCACCCCACTGGCACCAGGTTGCTTGTGGATGGGGTGCATCTGCACCATCATCATCGTCGACATGCAGACGAGCCACCCCCACCCCCGCCAGATGATGATGTCCCACTGCCGCCGGGAACGGTTGGGGCAGGAGCTGCGGCTGGCTCCTTTCCGAGGACCACTCACGGCGGCGGCAGCGGCGGCGGCGGCGGCGGTGGCGGTGGCGGTGTAGGAGTTGGTGCTGGCGGTGTTGGTGTCGGTGCAGGTGCAGGTGCAGCAGCTGGTGGTGCAGATCAAAGGCCGCATCCTGAACAAGGTGGAATGGCTTCACAGGGTTCCATGGATGCTGGTGACTTGATGGCTGCGCTGCATGCCCAGTACGACGGCTAGTCAGTCAGCTTGTCTGTTTGTGTTCGGATGTGGCGGCTGTGAACGATAACACATGTATTTTACTCAGCTGAACCACTGCTCGGTTGCCCTGCTTCCGCTGCATCAGCACCACCAGTGCGTGGGCGTTTGGTTGGGCGTGACGCGTTCACGTCATCTGTCGCCACCTCCTCCTCCGGACTGGTCGTCGGCCCAGTGTCCTCCACCGTGTCCCTTTGCAAGCTTGCTGATGCCTTTCGTTTCAGAGAGGGCACCGGTGCATCTGTGGTGGGCCCAGGAGCCGAAGCGGCAACCACAGTGGGAGCATGCTGTGCGTTCTTTTCTCTTGGTGATGAGGGTGCATGCTGTGTCTCCTGCGCCACCTTGGAGTCACTGCCAGCCGACGCATCGCGACCGTCAGCTGTGCTTTCCTCGGCTGCCTTTTCTTCTGGTGGGGGCTGCTTCTTGTTCATGCCCTTCTGCTTCTTGACAAGCTTGAGCTTTCGCTTGATGAAGTAGCGACACGTTTCGTCACGTGCAAAGTCCAGGGCACGGCGATTGCCCTTGGCTTTGAGTTTCGGCTTCGCGCCGTGCGCAAGAAGGTACTTGACAACCTGAAGCGCACACCAAAACACGTCATATGGGCATCTACAGCGCTGCGTTCCTGTTTCCCACGTGTATGTATCACCGTGGGAAATTAAAGACGCCAACATACCTCTGCCTGTCCATACTGAGCCGCGAGCATCAATGGCGTCTTGAAGTTCCGTGTCATGCGCACATTCACATTGCTGGATGCCTCCACCAGTGCCTTCACCACCTCTATGTGGCCCTACCAAGTGCACCAACAACAAAATGTCATACCAATGGGGAATCAGAATCGCATGCGACAATGTGGCGCGAGCCAGCCCATACCTTTTGGACAGCAAACACTAGAGGCGTTGCATTGTCCATCGCTTTTGCGTCCACTTCAGCCCTGGCATCGCACACTCCTAAATCAACAAGGGCTGCCCATGCACCCACACCCACAACCTCATGACACAGCTCGCAACGCACTGAAATGAAAGCAGCATCTTGACAACTTCGGCGTGGCCAGCCCATGCTGCAAGGTGGAGTGGGGTGCTGAGCAACCACAACGATGTGTGTGAGACACGCACATCCCCTGTCATGCCAGCCTGACGCTTACCGGTTATGCTTGTCTATCTTACGAATCGCATCAGGATCATCTGTTATGCACTGAATAACTCTATCGATATCGCCCGATCGGGCAGCTGCGTGGAGCTCAGACATGTGGACACTGCACGGGCGCACCACGCTTGCGACTCTAGACCTTATGTAATAAACCATCATACTACAAAAACAACTACCGAGTCCTTCGCCCCCGCGCTTGCTCCTCGACCTTCTGTGCCAGCGGTACAGACAGGCAAGCCAGTACCCATGGTACCAAACTTGTCGTGCACACGACGTTAATTTATTATAAAACGTGTGGCCTAACTCCACCAAGGGTCCAATGGATGCTAATCAGCCTGTGCTTCCGCTGCCATAGTATGCCAGCCATACATACATTCACGTACAAATACGCGGTACAACAGCGCGGTGTCGTACGCGGTCCCTGGCACACACATTTACAGAACAAGTGGTCAAGGCACTCTTGTCACGTAAGCTTAGAAATGGTACGGGCGATAGGGGCTACGGTACAATGTATGAACATGTGCATCGAGCATCACATGCGTGACGCATGATGGGTGACGCAACTTGCGTCTCATACGCAGCGTCTTGTCTCAGGTTCGAAATACGTGAACTTTTGGCTGGAATGCGCTTTTCTATCTAGAAGGCAAGGAAATTTTGTACCTCTCATGCACTGGCAAGGTTCTCTCGCTCTCACCAGGACGTGGTCTGACAGATTCGGTGCCATCCAGGCAACAACCCTGTTGGATGGGCAGTGGGGAACGATTGGCTAATATGTTGCGATTCATGACTGAAGACTTTGTGTTGCGTGTTGATACATGTACAGTGGGTGGTGTGAACGCTGTTTGTTGACGTTGGGGTGCGGTTTACGTGGAGTACATGTAGAAGCCGTAGCGTGGTGTCGAATTGCTACAGCACGCGTGTTGAGATGACATCATTCATCACGTGTCCAGCTTTCTCGTACCGTTCTACGTTGGAAGCGTTGGCAGACCACTCTGATGATTCTTGCCCGTACTCACCAGCTGTGTACTCGTAAACACAAATGAAATGGCTGATGAACATGACGAACCACGCCCAAAACGGCTTGTGTTCCGCAAGCCCTTCTTCCCGTGCCGACCAGAACATAAGGCGCATCCAGATGCGACAATCATCCAGCTTAAAGCGTCGTCCACGCTTCTCCTTTTCTCGTTTGTGTGAGTACCACGATCGTGCATGTGCCATGGAGCGTGCGTTTCTCGGTCTTGTGTTTGACCAGATGGGTCCCTCGCCGCCCATCTTTTCTGCGAACCAGTTACCAAGGCGTTCACCGTGTGGGTCGGAGTGATCTTCAATGAACTTGTCCAAGTGCTTGTCCAAGAAACAGTGGTTGTAGAATCGTGTCGCCACTGCACGAAGCGTTTCGCTGCCGCCTATGTCTGCAAGGATACGTGCGGAACGCACACGTTCAAGATTGCTGTTTCTCAGTTTCCAGGGCCCCCTCCGCTTTCCGAGGGTCACTGCCCGCGATGTAGCAGCCACTGCCGCACTGTCAGAAGAAGGAGCAGCACTGTTCGTTCTGTTCGCACCAAGGGCGTTCTGTGCACCAGCCCCAGCCCCTGCAGCTCCAGCCCCTGCAGCTCCAGCCCCTGCAGCTCCAGCCCCAGCCGCCGCGGGGTCGCCAGCCGCAGCACGCCGCAGTGACGCGACTCTCCCTGTCCGTGGTCGGGAGCTGTGTCGTGGCGACTGTTGCCCATGTGCACGGATTGAATTGAGAACATCACCACGCAGGGCGCGGCCCTTCTTGTCCTTCACCAGCGCTTCCCATGCTTGCGGGTCCCACGCAGCCTCGCCGACGAACTTGCGTGCCGCGTCACGTGTGACGCGGCTGGGAAGTCCACTCTTCGTGTTTCCCATGACAATGTCTCCGAGGTAACAACGAGTATCACACAGTGATTGCTGCTGTGAGTGGTTTGGAGGCGGGGGAAAGGTGTGTGGAAAGGGTTTGGAAGTGGGGGTTGTTGTTGGGGGCGCGTGCAAACATAACGAAAGTGCTCCTGCATTTCGTGACTGTTCTGACTCACGAAAAGCCTCGAACATGTTTCGGCAAAACACCACATAAGTACCCCACATCGCGGCCTGCCCGCCGGCGGTGTTCATAATGTTTCATGTTTACAACTCTGCAACTGCCCCAGCCGCACTAAACCCCGACGCACTACCGGATCCGCTACCGGACCCCATGGGGCCAGAGTCTCCGTGGTGCGCCTCGGATGACACAACTTGCTTGATGTAGGGCTTCGAAACGCCAAAAGCACGATCCACCGCACGGACCCGATCAGACAGCTCCATTGTCCTTGCAATCGCCTCGTGCAGCCGTTCTGCAGTCTTTGCAGAGTCGAAAGCATTTCCAGCTCCCTGTAAACCAAACAAGTACGACCGTTAAAGGGAAACCGCGCACACAAAAACGCACAAGCAAAGCACAATCAGCATCCAGGATCGCGCACGACACCACCGTACCCCGAAGGACACCATGCCGTTCGAAGGATCGATGCGGGCACAAATCTCATCCTCTTGGATCTATAACCAAGAACAGCGACAGCAAGGGAGGAGTTACACCAAATGAACGAGTAGCATGATACAACAGAGGCATTACCATAGCAAGCAGATGCTCTTGCGCAGCGGCTTCAGAAGGCAACCCCGCCTCGGTTGCAACTTGCGACAGCGACAGTGTGATGTAGGTCCGCGTCAAGCGCTTGATCTTTTGACGTGTGAGGGCACACAGCGCCTGTTTTGCAAGACCCCAGTTGCTGTCCTGTAGGAGGTGTACACAGGAGCAGTGAATCAAAAGAACACCGCCACGGCCACCCTGCTTGAGCAGCACATACCGCCTCAAAGACAGCTCGAACACACGAAGCCTCTGCAGCAGCACGCGTGGTTGTGGGGTTTGTGTAGACGTCAACAAATGCTTGGTAGGGTTTGATACCACGGGCAATTGCTCGGATGACGATCGGCGATGTGAACGAAGCAAAGGGGAGCACCTGGCACGAGGGGTGCACAGAGTTGAGCGCGGTCCGCACAACGTCACGGGTCAATGTGTCAACATACCTTTCCATGGCGAATCAAGCATGCCAAGGCATGCTTTTTCGCGGCTTCAATGCACACTTGACTCGCAACCCGGGCCGGAACAGCGATGCACTGGGGCACCGGGCACCGACACCACAACACGCAAGTCGTGAGGAGTCATTGCCAGCCCCACCACACCAGCAGCTGAGCACCCCGACCAACCACGGTGCTGTCACGGCGCGCACCATTTTGAAGAAATCGATGGCTTCGTCGAAGCGCTTCAACGCACAGAACACCATCCCGCCGTAATAAAAGAACTGCAGCGTGCTGAGGGCGAATGGGCGAGGGCCACCCGCGGTGGCCGGCGCAACTGACATAATGGGTCTGTGGGGGAACCAACACGTGGGTGATGCCAAGTACAACAGCACACTGATCAACTGCACTGACGAATCACGCACGTAGAGAGTAGGTCTGCGGCCTGCTTGTAGGCCCGCGCTTTGATGCAGACTTGAAGAAAGAGAGCGTGGCAACCAGTGAGGGTAGTGGCGGAGGGAGCTGACGCTGCTACCGCTGCTCGCAGCGGCTTCACTGAGCGCAAGCAGTCACCAAGTGCAATGGAAACGTCGACTACGGCCTGTGCCACCGCGAACACTGGCGACACAACAGCAGCAGCAGTAGCAGCAGCAGCAGCAGCAAGTGGTCAATCGAGTCTGGCGCCAGAGCGCCATGTACCACACCATACCTTGAGGGGCGCAGGCGGAGACGTGCGCACGCTGACAGCTCAAAAGTGCCTGTCTTGCGCGCTTCAAAAACTCTGCACGCTGTGCGTCGTCGCTCAGCCCCACTGCTTTTGCCGCCCTGCCATGTCAGCAAGCACACGAGGGCTGTGAGAATGGAAGAAACTGGGAACGCGACTGAAGCACAGCCCACCAACACGCACAGGAGATGAATAACAGCGACACAGTGATCAGATGGGTCCAGCAAGTCGACAGTTGCCAGCAATCTCTCGTCTGCAGCCCACAATAGCTCTTTTGAGGATACTAGGAAGGTGTGCAACTCCGCGACAGTGGCACCAGCAGCCAATGCCTGTGCTCGTGATACCACGAGATCAAGGTCCATACCGCCCGCCGCGGCAGCCGAGGGCTCGCTCGCCATGAAATTGACAACGTAAGGTGCGTAGTTCTGACACACACACCCCCTCTTCGGGCGTCGGTGGTGCAAAGGGGCTTGGCAGTAACCAAGATAGCACACCCACAGACACCCACCGCGACAGCGCAACTCGTGGGGCAAATTTATACGGGTAATTTGAGAATGCCTTGTGAATCACGGTGTGATGTGTTACCTCCTCGCGCTGCTGAATACATGCGACCACGCAGTGGTTGCATTCGGCGATTAAGGATATTGCAGGATGCTGCGTGAGCGCAACACCTCGTCACGGAGTCCTTTGCTGGATACAGCGGGTCGCAAGGTTGAGGAAGATGGCTCATCGGGTGCGGAACACCAAGCTCCCAGCGCTGGCGCGGCGAATACCCCGGGTGACGAAGGGTCACAGTTTGAGTGCCACATTTGTCTAGAGACTGCCGCAGGTGTGTAGTCCTATCGGTGAAGATGATTGCATGGCGTTGGGGTTTAACTTGGTTGTTTTGCTGCCCGCCAGAACCCACAATTACCCAGTGTGGCCACCTGTTTTGGTGCGAGGATGTGTGTCATGTGTGTATTGTGGCGTGGCTGAGCCCACTAACGTACGGTCCTGCTTGACGCACTTGTTTGTATCCCATGATTCTCGTCTACAGTTGGCCATGCTTGTTTCGTGTACGTGGGCTGGTTGGGACCGTGGTGATGCGGGACGACGCGGTCAGCAGTTTTGGGTACTCATGCTGGTCTTCCCTTGTTCCAAATGCTTGGCTTCTTTTTTTTTCTTTCTTTCCAGTGGATGGAAGCAGGACACAACGATTGCCCAGTGTGCAAAGCAGGGGTCGCACGTGATAACGTTATTCCGTTGTATGGCCGTGGGCGCCCACGAAAGGATCCACGGTGGGGCTGCGCGGTGCTGTCGTCGACGCTTCGTGTGAGCTGGGCAACTGACAAACCCGTTTTCCCTCCCCCCTGCCTCCCCCCACCGCTGCAGTGACTCAGCACCTGCAAGACCTGCCGGTCACAGACCAGAACCCGTTCCCACAGCGGTTCGTTGCTTCTTAGTGCTGGGTACAGGTCGCCCTGCCATGGCCACACCTTCGCCCTCATGGATGCGTGTTGTTGTTTGTCGTGGGTGCTTCAGCCCCGTGGGCCGAACGTTCAGTTCGGTGGCGCGACGTTCTCCGCTGGCATTGGGTTTTTCCCGTCCTTGTTCGGTCTTCAGTTTGTGCGTGGTGTGAGTGGCGATCCGCTCGCGTTTGGGAGTTGTTGTTCATTGGAATGAATGCCTTGTTTGTGCACAGCAAGCGTTCCCTTCTCCCAGAACCAACCCCAACGCGTCCCCAGAGGAGCAGCACCAAGCGTTCTTGTCCAAGGTTCTAATTTTCGTCGCGCTGCTGGTGTTGATTATTCTGTTGTTCTTCTAGACCAGAGATGTTGGCTGTGTACCTGCTGCCCTTTCGTGACGCCAATGCCTCTTAACAGCTTTCGTGCATGAGCGTAGGGAGTGTGCGCAGGGGAGGCTGAAGAAAGGGTGTAAGAACACATGTGTTTTGCATGTGTTCCACTAATGAACGCTAGGAAGTCAGCAGGTGGGGGCTACGACAGATCCAAGAGGCACGTGTGCACTACAACAAACCCCAGGTTGAATCGCTTCCACCCAACAACCAACTGCCAGCACGTCAACAGTCTAGCCATCGTCTCCCTGTGAGGTTCTCGAAGCACTTCGCAAGAAACGCCAGGAGAAAAGGCAGGGCTGTCCGCGCGGATGGCAGGCAGCCCACGCCGAAAATGGTGCGCAAGCGCACAGGCGTTTACCTGTTGGCCTTGGCCACACGCTCGATCTCGTCCTTCTTCTTGATCGCGTAGCTGTTGGACGAACCCTTGGAGGCGTTGATGATCTCATCAGCCAAGCACTCAGCCATGGTCTTCATGCTGCGGAAGGAGGCGGTACGGGCCTGAAAAGAACAAAACCAAGCGTGTCAACACACGCCGACAGCCAACAACGGGCACACAAGGCCGAGATACGCACGCCGATGGAGATCAGGTACAGAGCCTGGTTGACGCGGCGGAACGGAGACACATCCACGGCCTGGCGGCGCACGATACCGGCGGCACCGATACGGGTGGAGTCCTCACGAGGACCGGTGAGGCGGATGGCGGTCAGCAGAACCTGGATGGGGTTCTCGTCGGTGAGCAGGTTGATGATGTCGAAGGTGTGCTTCACGATGCGCACGGCCATCATCTTCTTGCCGTTGTTGCGGCCCTTGAACATGAGGGCGTTCACCAGGCGCTCAACGATGGGGCACTGCAGCGTAAGTCGAGGGGTGAGTGGCACACAGGCAATCACGTGCGCTCAGTCCCCGGCGCAACACAGCTGGAACTGCCACAACCAACCTACCTGAGCCTTACGGAAGCGCTTAACCTGGTAGCGTCCACCAGTGTGGGGCAGGTAGACGGCATCCTGCATCTTGCTGGCGATGTAGTCCTGCAAGTGACCAATGCACGCTGGGTGAGCAACCACGCGAACCACGCGCGCAGCACACACACGGCCGGTGCTGAAGGGAACAAGCGGTGTCGCGTACCGTCAGCGACAGATCCTCGCACACGAGCTCATCGTAGCTCCACTTGCCGAACAGCTTAACTTCGCTCTCGTACACGGCAGCCATGATGACTGCAGCACAGCAACCACGCGCATGAGCGTCCACAAACCGATCGCTCACTCGACAGCTACAGCGACAATCCGCCTGCCGGCTGCGCACGCTGCACCACACAATACACATGCACACGGTACTGCCGTCACTGGCGGCGCACGTACCGACTGGGGTGCGCACAAACAACACAGGGAGGAGACGACGAGGCAAGACAGCAAGCAAGGCAGCTCGCAATGGTGGTGGCGGACGGACGAATTTATTTGTTGCACAGCCATGAATTTTATCAAAAGAACAACAATGTCACTATTATATTTTATGTACATTTTATGGCACACTAGTGGCCCCCGCCCGGAGGCAGGAGCGTGTGTCTCACTTCTTCTACACCGTACGCTTTCGGCGTGATCTGGATGAGCGTGTGCAGTGGCATTTCCAAATGAGGGCACTTGGAGGGATGCTTGTCCGTGAGGTACGCATACAAGACACGCAGTGTCGCTTGGTGTGACACAATCCTGGAAGACACGCCACAATGAGCAAAGGAGCGATGCAAAGCCCGACGAGACGCGTACAGAATGGGGCGCTGGAACCTCATGAGCTCTTGGATCACTGGTCCCACACGACTCACAATGTCCTGATCGCCACCGTTGCAGTGTATCAAGCATGTCAGTTGCTAGCTTCGACCACCACTGACCAAGCATGACAAGCACACGAAACTCCAGCTGGCGCGTACTTCATACGACTCGCCACGGGGATAACGGTAGTTGTACTTGTCGCGGGCGCGAGCAGCGAACTCTTCTGGCATTTTCTCTTTCACCTCAGCGTATCTGGAAAGCATTGGAGTGTGTGGGGTGATGCAAGCCACCTTCCAAAGCTCGGGACATCCACGACGTGGATTCCACGTACGTCATTCCATCACAGACGCCAGCATCAATCTCATCCAGGGCACGCCACGACACGATTTCGCGCCCGAGCTCGCGGGCAGTCTGCAATGTTCGCTTCAATGTGCTTGTCCACACCTGCACCAACACGTATCGGCACAGGTTCAACATAACACCAACGTCAACGCCGATCACGAATAAGCCTTGTTCAAGGTTGCGTTGACTCACCACCAATGAGTCTTCTTGCGGGTACTGGTTGTTGACAAAGTCGGACAGCTTCGATGCGTACTTCACGCCCATTGGACTCAAACCACTATCGCCACCGAGCAGGCCCTGTAAACACAACATGCTTGCCGCAGCGTGAGTGTCAAGGTGGCAAATTTGACGATGCAGCGGTGCACACGCACACGGGTGTTGAAGATGCTTTCGCCATGGCGTGTCAGCCAAATCTGGCGTGGAGCGATGTGCAAGTTCGAGACAAACCCCATGATTTGCGTCGGAAGAAAGCCATACACGCGATGGGCAATGATCTTGCGCCCAACATCGATGAGCTGCATGTGGCCAGCACAGCACAGCACAGCACACACCAGAACACCTGTGAGCTGGTAGTGCAAGCGGCTGCTGTTGCACAGCGGCTACCGCCAAACCTTGACATAAGCCGACCCCTCTTCATCTTCCAATGTTTCATAGGCTTTCACGTAGTGCGAGATGCGAAGCAAGAAATCTTGAACGGCGACGTCCTCGGCCATGCCACTGGCAACACACGTCGCACGCGGGGTCAAGATTTGCACCAACACGCACCAGTGTGTGTGTGTGCGTGTACGAACCGGTAGTCAGGAGATTTGAGTTTCGTCTCGCGAACGTTGCTTCGGATGATTTTGTCGTCAGTGCAAATAGACTCGATGAAGAACTCTTTGGCAGTGTATTGGTGGGTGCGTGACCACTCTGCCAACGTGTCACGGATCCACTCTCGTCGCTGCATCAGGACATGTGGTTAGGTTCCCATGCACTACACATGCCGCGTCAAGCCAACATGGAACCACTGTAACACAACGAACCGATACAGTGGTGTTCGTTGCATCAAAAATACCAATGTCAAGGTCTCCATCCAAGTTTTCCAACAGCTCGTTCATAGCAGCCGCTGCCAGCTGCTCCACACAAAACCACACCAAACACACGACCAATACAAAGCAGGACGCATATCACCACCACCCCGGGTGAAAAGTGAGTTGCAGGGGGGTTGTTGCACCTGCACGAAGCATCACTCACCTCTTGACGCATCTTCTGGCCCTCTTTGTTGTCTGGATTGAAGAAGTCGTGGCGATGGTGCGCGCCCAACAACTTGCGTCGGTAGTTGCCAACGTTGAAGATCTCGGTCTTGTACCCCAGCCACGTCAAGTGACGCCGCAGCTTGAACGCTGTGAAGGTTTTCCCACGAGCAGGCAGTCCCACAAGACAGATGACAAGCTTTCCCTCTCGACGAATGCTCGACTGACGCCCCCAACACAACACAAGTCGCAGGGCAGCACGCAGCGCACACAGCTCGGTGTCAGTCACGAGGACAGCAGGGGTATGATCTGACCACGTGCGCACACCTACCCGACTCAAGGACACGCATGTCGTCAGGCTAGCACGTGTATTGGGTGGCGTGGTTGAGCCGAAACTGTTCATGGTTTCAAGCGAAGCACCCGTCGCACGCGGCCCGGTTTCCTCGGCACCAGCAGCAGCACTGGCCGCGGTCGCACCAGCACCAGCACCAGCATCAGCACCGGCACCAGCGCCGGCACCGGCACCAGCGCCAGCACTGGCATTTGCACTCGCTGCTGCCTCCACGCTAGTTGCAGCGGCATCGGTATCAGGCGTGTCCAAACCTTCTTCGGCACTTGCTGCGTCGCCGTCATCGCCAATGTAGAAGGCAGGGGACGGGGGCCGCTCGGTAATGGGCGCCGAAGTGGCACTCGACTGGCGAGGTCGCGTGGGAGAAGAGGTGCGTGCATTGGCATGTGCAAGAGCACTTAGTGCGTTGACAGACATGTTGCGGCGCGATGGTAAGGTGCTTTTCTCGCGCTGCGCATCTGGGCGCCATTCAAGTTCAAACCTGTGCAGGACACCCGGAACGCACGCCACAACGAAAGGGCGCAGCAGAGGTGGGTGAGCACAAAGACAACAGTGGCATGCGCAACGTGCAGCGACGGAGGAGGGAACATGCGTGGTGTGACGCGCATGCAAGCGAACCAAAGGCAACAAAGCTGGGGCGGCAACACACACACACTTATGTTACCTCGACTGCAAGCCTAGCATCGACATTGAGTGGCGCAGTCCAGCGGGGCTGGTGGGGCGAAGCTGTGGGGACGATCCAGACGTGGGCAGAGAGGTGCGACCGGCACCAGTGCTCTCGGGCTCTGTTCGAGACCTCACGATAGGCAGGCGTGGGGGTACTGGAGACCCAATGTCGGTGGGCAGCCCCAACGGCGGCTGCATGGCAGTCGCATGAGCGGCAGCAGCGGTCGCATCACGGACATCTTCAGGAGCAGAAGCTGCACCTTCCGCGGGCCGTGTGCGATCGTCTGTTGTTGGCGTCGAGGGTTCAGCGGCTGGGATCACGAGGTAGTTGTTGATGTTGCCGAAGTCATCACTGAAAAAGAGCTGCTTGGGGTCATACTTCCACTCAGCGCTGGGTCCCACCACGAACTTGTACGGTTCAACGCGGGACGTTGGTGTGAGGATGAACTCAAGGTCCAGCGCTGAGGAGTGGCATTCACGGCGCCGTACACCACGTAGTTAGTTCGCCATCTGGCGCACATCAACACCAGCGCCTCGACAGCGACGCACCATACGTTCCACACGGCAAACGCTGCATCTGAAGCCCAGCACGCCATGAATTGAAGTCACCACACAACATTACAGGCTCATCTCGTTCGTCGCCAGGCCACTCGACTCTGACAGTGAACGTGGAACCGACAGCGAAGTCAGTGGAATCAGCGCGGTGGCGGTACGAAGCAGCTCGAAAGCCGACGCTGGCAGCAGTCGCAGCTGAGCTTTGCCCCTGGTCATGTGCGATCACCTTGCGCACACCATCCTGAGGCGGGGTGCGGGCACTGCTGGGATCAGCCATCAGATCGTTATGGGTGTCGGTGGTGGGGCAACACGCAGCTTGTTGCATGCATGATGCAACATGCGCGAGCTTCGTGAAACATATTTGTTACTATTTTTGATAATACAACGACACATTTTCAAACATAGCGAATTTGCTCGTGCCTGGAACCTTCGGCGACGCAGCCAAATCGCGTTGTGCGGTCAAAGCCCACAGGCACACACTACCTTGGCCTTCACGCTTTCCAACCGCATCCCACATCGCTGGTATCCAACCACCACGAGTCAACGGGGGTCGCTGGTCTACAGTTGTTCACGTCTGCTGCGTGCGCGGTGGCCAGGGCCAACTCCCAACCACTCCGAGGATGCCGACCAAGCCCGGCCCTGGGTGGTGCTCAGTCCTGACTTGGGGCTACATTACCCCGATCGTTCGCAAGGCATACGAACGTGGTGCCAAGCTTGCTGATATATGGGAAACGCCTGCTCTGAGCGCCACACACGCCGGTCCAGCTTTCGAGCGACGGTGGAAGGCAGAGGTGGCACAGCATGGTGCAGGTGCCCAGGTGTGGCGTGTGGCGGCGAGGATGTACCTGCTTCAAGTCCTGCTGGGCGCACTGCCTTACCTCATCCGCTCCCTGTTGAACCTCATCACGCCAGAAATCATTCGCCAGGTATGCATGAAGTGTCGAGGGCCCCGCACTGCATCCAGGCTTGTGGCTGATCGCCGTGTATGTGTGTGTGTGTGTGTGTGTTTGCGGCTCCAGATCATCCTCTACCTGGAAGCTGGTGAAGACCCCTCGATTGAGTTGCCCGCCTACCATCCCTACTTGTACGCCTCAGCCATGTTCATCGTTCCGATCCTAGCTGGGTTCGGGATGCAGCACGGATTTCGGCTCACGTACAAGGTGGCCGGGCACATGCGGAGTGGCCTGGTGACTGCCATTTACAAGAAGTCTTTGCGCCTGTCCTCTTCCGCGGCACGTGCCAAGGGTACTACGGTGGGCGAAATCACCAATCTGGTGTCCACGGATGCACGGAAGATCATCCGGGGCTCCCGCATGTGGGCGTTGACGCTGTGCGCTCCGGCCTCCATCATCGCTGGCATGATCTTCCTGGTGCGGTTGCTTGGAGCCTCTGCGTTTGCCGGCTTCCTCTGCTACCTGGCCCTGTTTCCAATCGGCGGCTTCTTTGCGAAAAAGCAGATGGGGTTCCAGAAGTTGCAGCTGAAGGCCATGGACGGGCGGGTGAAGACGACCAACGAGGTTCTGCAAGGCGTTCGATCCATCAAGTTGTTTGGCTGGGAGCCGTCCTTCATCACAAAGCTCAACCAGTTGCGTGACAAGGAGCTGGAGCCTTTGAAAGGCTTTGTGATTGCAAATGCCGGTGGTGTGTTGGCGTTCACCTTCTCGCCCGTTCTAGCCTCTGCCGTCACCTTCATGGTGTACTCTGCTACCGGACACGAGCTGCACGCCTCCGTCGTCTTTCCCGCCATCGCCTTCTTGATGCTCATTCGTGTGCCCCTCCAAATCCTCCCCGTTGGCATTTCCATCCTGGTGGAGCTCCAGGTGTCGTTGCGACGCATCCAAGACTTCTTGCACCTGCCCGAAAAGAAGAGACTGGCGCCACGCAAAGCTGACGGCAAGCACGGTGTGCACATCCGCCACGCCACTTTCTCCTGGGCACGCGAAGACCCATCTGAGGCCAGCAGTGCGCCGCACCCACCCGCGGCGCAGCAACAGCTGCAACAGCAACAACAGCCGCAAAAGAGTGGCGCGATGGAGCGCCAGGTGGTGTTGAACGGAGCTCCAGAGCTGTCGTCGGCAGAGGCAGCCTTCTCCACGCCGAATGTCGCCAACTTTGCCCTGCGTGACATCACTTTGGACGCCCCTGCCGGGGCCTTGGTGGTTGTGGTGGGCCGAGTCGCGGCTGGCAAGTCGTCGCTCTGCCAAGCCATGCTGTCCGAAATGGAGTGCCACGCCGGCAGTGTCGACGTGTACGGCTCTGTGGCCTACGTTCCGCAACAAGCGTTTATCTTGAACGACACCGTCAAGGCGAACATATTGTTTGGCAAGCGCATGGACCCGCAGTTGTTCCAGGCAACAATCGAAGCCTGTGCGCTGCAGAGCGACCTGGAGATTCTTGAGAATGGAGTGGAAACGCTTGTGGGGGATCGGGGCATTACTTTGTCGGGTGGGTGAAGCACGCAACCATGCTTGCTTGTGGTGTGGTTGCTTGTTGGCCATGTTGTGACTTGTCGCGTTTGTTGCTTTCTGCGTGGTTGCTTCGGTGTCAACATCAACAGGTGGTCAGAAAGCCCGTGTGTCTCTCGCTCGAGCCATGTACGCACAAGCTGATGTGTACATCATGGACGACCCCACTGCAGCCGTTGATGCCTGGGTGGGCAAACACCTGTTCAATGAGTGTATCAACGGAGCTTTGCGTGGCAAGACGCGTATTTACGTCACCAACCATGTGGAACAAGCCGAGGTAGCCGACACGGTGGTGATGATGGAGGCTGGTTCCATTGTGGACCGTGGGACATTTGCTGAGTTGTCGACACGCAGTGCACCGTTTCAAGAGCTGCTGCATGCTTTCGAAGACGGCAGCAGCACCGGCAGCGGGAGCGGTTGCAGCGAAGACTCGGGTGGTGCCAGCGGCACCGACGATGGTCCAAGCGAGCCACATGATGTGGCCGAACTGGAGGCAGAAAACGAGGATGGCCACGACCTTGCGGCAGTGTCTCGCAGTCGCAGTCGCAGTCGCAGTCGCAGCCGCAGTCGTAGTCACAGTCACAGTCGCAGTCGCAGCCGTAGTCACCACCACAGCCGCAGCGCTCGTCACAAGAGCCGTTCCATGAGCAAGTCGCATGCAGAGCGACGTGGGTCGCAGAGTGGGTCGCAGAGTGGGGGTGGCACCAGCGCGTTGGCACAGAATGAGGAGCAACAGGACACGGGCAGCGTGAAGCTCAGTATGGTGTGGCGGTACTTCAGTCTTGGGTTTTCGCCCTGGGCTGTCGCATTTGTCCTCGTCTGTGCATGCGTGTCCCAGCTGTCGCTGGTGGGTCATGAAGTGTGGCTGGGCTTGTGGTCGTCTGGCACCGTGGGTTGGAAAGCCAGCCAACAGCTGCTTATGTACGCGTCACTGGCGTTGCTGCATTCCGTGCTTGCCTTGACGTTGACCATGGCTGTGGTCTCGATGGTTCTGCGAGCCAACAAGGAGTTGCATGCCACGCTCTTGTCAGGCGTGCTGCGTAGTGCCCAGTCCTTCTTCGACCGCACCCCTAGCGGTCGCATCCTCAACCGGTTCTCAAAGGACCTCGGGTTCATTGACGTCACGATGTCAGAGTGCGTCGGGTACTCCGTCAGCTTCACTCTCCAAACCGCAATGCAGTTTGTAACGGTGGGCATTTTGATGCCGCCCATGCTGGTCGTTCTTGCCGTCACTGGTTTCTTGTACCACAAGACCCAAAGCTTCTTCCGGCCGACGTCGCGTGACTTCATGCGCGTCGAAACCATCGCACACTCGCCCATGTACACTCACTTGAGTGAAACTGTAAACGGGGCCGCCACCATTCGGGCGTTTGGCCACGAAGAGCGGTTTCGAAAGCGCAATGTGGTATTGTTGGACAAAGCAACGAATGCATGGTACACGATTCAACTGTGCAACCAGGTACAACTTGTTGCTCAGCCGCGTTGCTCGCTTTCACGCCATGTGTTGACCGTATGTGTGAATGTTTGGTGTGTCATGTTGCAGTGGTTGAGTCTTCGCCTTCACTTCATCAGTGTCTTCACAATGGGGACCCTGTGCATCATGTGCATTGTATTCCGCAGTTGGGTGAATGTTGGTTTGGCCTCGCTCGCGATCTACTACAGTACGTGTGCACTTGCGCCCCACCTTGACTGTGTACACAACAAACCCGTCACCCGTCACCCGCCACCCCTCACCATCCATGGTCCCCAGCATTGAACCTACTGCACAGCATGCAATGGGCCATCCAAATAACCGTGGTGTTTGAGTCTCTGATGACCTCTGTGCAACGCATCTTGGAGTATGCGGATCTGCCGTGCGAGAACTATCAGCGCACCGATGTGGTGCCT
>Ga0213833_1000912_pt1 | contig 23781 bp, 38 predicted proteins | sample SWATP21_FD_160575 | JGI IMG/M metagenome (GOLD analysis project Ga0213833, IMG submission 160575) | Coastal seawater microbial communities from Marineland, Florida, United States - SWA TP2 #1 | ecosystem: Environmental > Aquatic > Marine > Coastal | place: USA: Florida | collected 2016-08-14 | reverse complement strand
TCCAGCCCAAGCAACCGAGGCGTGCCTACCCAGGAGACCACTGGCAAGCCCACCATTCAGGTAACGGCGCATCCCCACAAACAAACGTGCGCAGACTGAAATACTTGTCTTGCACAACGTGCTGGGGCTTCACGCCGCGGCCTGGAGGTTGGAAACCGACCAACGCCACGTCGGTGTCTGTGGCTGTGATGCCCATCATCGCGGCAAACCCACAGACATCAGCGACACTGTCAAATGCCCCAACCGAAACCAAATCCTGGGCTGGGTGTCGGGTGCGTGAAGTGGTGTGCAAGTCATGGAAAAAGCAGTGTCGGACACGCGGAAGAAGCCTGCGACGAAACGAAAAAGACCGGGGTCGTCACAACATGGCGGCGGATCCAGGTCAACAAGTGTAGCCGGAGAACGCGACAACACGATCAACGTTCCCCCAACTACGATACGATACCTGGCCAGAAGGCATCGTAGAACCGGCTCTGTCACACGAACCCGGGCGATGCGGACGAACTCTGCCCATCGCTGACCAGCCCAGCACCCGGCCAATCGCACCGCGGCATCCACGGCATCACTTGCCAGCACACCACGAGGAACCCTCGCCAGTAACGGCCTGAAAAGGCAACGCAACAAACCAAAGAGTGTCAGCGGGGGATACGACAAACAACAAACGAGTGGCGGCAACGCACGCGAAGCTGGGTTGATCAAGGTGGCACAGGAGGAACAAGGCCCACATCGTCGGCTCTGCCCGTGTCAACGTCCTTGACCCCACAGTCGCTTGATCAAACCGTCGCCGAAGACCCTCGTACATTTCTATCAAAGTCAGCAACGCTCCAGATAGCTGTGAGAATGCCAGCACCAGGGACAAGCCTTCGCAAGGTTCCTGATGACGCAGCGCGCTGTGAGCACAACCACATCCAGGACACAGGCACCATCGACAACGTACTTGCGACAACCTGAACCACGAGACGCTATAAAACGTGACAGTCTTTTCCAAAATATTCATGGCAGAACGGCCAGACGCCTGTTGCACCACGATGTCTTGCTGCACTGCGCGCAAACGGTCTGACACAAACGCCATCTTCTCATGGAAAGAAATCTTCGCAAGCGAGCACACGCTTGACAGCAAGTGATCCACTGTGCGCGTCAGCGTATGGACAGTTCGAATCTGTGGACACAACCCACAATCGATGGCTCCACATGAGACAGCAACCCTCGCGCCCCACGCCCAGCAGCCTGGCACGGCTGCACATGCGTACGTCAGAAGGGTGCATGCTCACACCCGCAGCGGATCGATGAAACTCCTTCACGGCAAGAAACGGGAGACCATCGCCCGCAAACGCAGTTTCACATTGTTGAAGTTCGCCCCATTCACATCGCTGGGAAGCTTCAGTGGGTGGACACAGCGACGTGCACGTGCCACACAGTCCGGCGCGCGCATCCGAGCACGGAAGCAGCGCTCGGTGCACGTCACGCGCCTGGTCCCGGCTGTCGTTCCTTACGTTGGTGACGGACGCAGCATATGGATGCACAACATGAACATCTGCCGTGCCTGGTGACGGTGGCTCGGATGGCTGCGGGAGACGGGTGCATGGCGCGGGCGCGCCAGCCACAGCAGTTGGGCTCGCTGGCACGAGGTCGGACACAGCTTTCGTCTGCCCACGTGATCTTCTTTGGCGCCGCTTTCTACGACCCGCGCCTTTGGGGTGAGTCTGTGTCGACATCGAGCCGTGGCCAGGTTGCGGGTGGTGCCCAGGTCACATCTACCTCGCTGTGCAATGTCGAATGTGGTGCTTGTTCTGTGCGGAAGGAAGTCTCTGCCCAGCACCAGAACGTATGTTTTGAATGTTTTGTAATTTATTTTGTAGGTTTAGCTCCACTGCCGCCGTGCCAACGACGGCGTGCGGGGAGACGCTTCGTCTTGCTGGGGACTTGTCTCCATTCGCAGATCGCGAATCGGGCGCATGGGTGTGAGGAGTTGAGAACTGGAGCGCCCCGTGCTCGGTGCAGTGTATGCTGGGGAACCCGGGGTGACGGCGTGGTGCCGCGACAGTGCTGCGGCCATGATTCGTGCCGCTGCGGCCCGGGGAGTTTGCGGCTCCGCCAGGGACTGAGAGGGTGAAAGGGCAAGCGCCGCCCCTGTCCCTGTCCCTGTCCCTGTCCCTGTCCCTGTCATGTGTCCGACATTTGCGCCACCGGCGCCGCTGGAGCGGCGTTGCTTGCTGCTGACGCTTCCGGCGGCACTCAGGTGGAAGGAGACGGGCGTGCCAAGCCGCGCGCTTGAGCGAAGCAGACCCGTGGCCGGTGTCCGGGGTGTGCCGGCGGGGAGGCTTGTCACTGGTGAGTACTGCAAAGAATGGGTCGCTCGGAACGCCATGGGTGAAAGGAGGGTGTCCGACTCGTGCATCGGGGATTGCAGAGCGCCGGCATCCGTGAGCGGGGAGTACATGCAGTCGCTCTCCTTGAGCGGTGACTTCAGCTCGTGAGCGTTTGGCGAGGAGACGATGATGTCTTTCTGTGCTTCACGAACAATCCGGACACCACGAAGAGCTGCGGAACCGTATCGTGTCGAGTCACGCTGATAGGGCGTCACGGGTGTGGAAGGCCGGTGTTCTTTGCCATCCGCACCAGGACCAGTGTACACCACTGGCGACGTGAGGCCACTGAGTGGGGTGCGTCCTGGAGTGGCGCTACTGGCGTTAGCGTCTGAATATGCCAAAAGGCTGCGCTGTGCACTGTCAACAGGCGCGTGACCAGACTTTGCGAGTGGCGTGTGCGTTGGCAGTCGGGAGTACCGCTTCAACGTCTCCGCGGGCTGGCGCTGCTGAGAGCAGCACGCACACCTGAACGCACAGGCAAGCCCCGGTGTCACCCACTTTGCATACGCGCGCGTGGGGTGGAACAAACAAACGCCAAACGCTTCATTTTCCCCCCGAGACACAACACAACGCACCTTGGTTGAAACGCTGACATCCACACAGCGCAGTTCAGCAGCCCATTGCAACCCTGCGCCACCACATGCGCCATGATCGCCACCTCCGGTGGTTGGGATGGGGAAACCCAGCTCCATATAAGTGGTGTGAAAAAGACTCCCCACAGGACGACAAATGTGCTGGCAAACACAAGCATACGGGTTGCCAGTGCCTGGCCGCTCGGGAAAGCCAGTAGGCGCCTCCGTACGCCACTGCGGGACAAGTACGCGAGTGTGACGAGGGCGGTTACTACACACACCCCCACGGCGATGAGGACGGGGACGTGCATGGTTTCCCAGTACGCTGACCCAGCGCGAGTCAAGCATGCGCCGGGTTGAGTTGGTGCGTATGCCTCGCGCGAGGACGCCAGCGGCAACAGTGTTCCGAGTGCGGCTACGGTCCAGCAGAACATGTGCTGCACGGACGCCCGTGGAGACACCCCGTTGCACAGAATGCCGCAAGATCCGCACCCTGAGCGCCTTGCAGTCGAACCAAGGTACATTGCGCTGACACACAGCATGAAAAACCTGGTGCACGCAAGTTGTGAGTTCCCTTGCCAATCTTGGTGCGACGGTCCCCGTGTGTGTGTGTGTGTGTGTGTGTACGAACCAGCACAGGCTGCTCATTGAGCACAGCTGCAGGAGCACACCCTCGACAAAGCAAGTTGTGTTGCTCTCTGTCCAGGAGGGCAATGAGACTTCGGCATACGCTGCAAGTGCCATGGGCGCAAACATGGCGAAACTGACAAGTGCCCACACTGCACAAACGCACACGTGTCGCGTGAGGACAACCCAACCCCAGCAGTTGACATGCTTTTCACAGCATGGGCTGGACACAAAACGAACACACACACACACACACACAACACACACACACATACATACATATGTGCTTCCAACCACAACCACGCACCAACATCACAGAGTGCCTTGATGAAGACAGGACGCAACGGGCGCGCTCCTGCAAGGGGCTTGTGGCGAGTGACGTACGCTGTGGCAAGGCTGGCTGATGCGATCAACGATACACAGCTAACGCCGGCCCCGACCAACGTGTACTCGTGCTGCAACATTGTGTGTTGTGTTGTGTTCAACAATGGGGCGAAGTTACGATTCGGCCATGGGAGGGTGGTATCGAGATCCAAAGGGGGCTGGGCTGGTCAGGTGTCACATGCGCTGGTTTGTTTGAAAGGGTGCCCGTTTTATGTCATATTTTATGTCAAATACGCGGGCACTGCGCTCAGCGCCGCAGTGCAGCTTTGGCCGCAGTATGATGCAGGTGCTACGGGGCGCTGCCCCACTTGTGGCATGCGTGGTGTATGGGATCACATCGGTTGGAACAGCTTTCATCGCGAAGGTGCACATCCCCCGACAGTGTGTCTTGTCCTTGCAACGTGACGCCTCAAATCGTTGTTGTGTGTGGTGCAGACTCTCTTCAGTCTGTATGGGTTCAAGTTTCCTTTCTTTTTGCTTGCTGCCCAACTAGGAGTTGCGATTGTTGTGACAACATTGTTTCGCTTCTTCCCCTCAGTGTCACCTGTCCGCATGATGCCGTTCTCCTGGGACATTGCACAAGCGTACGTGGTTGTGGCTGCAACTTCGACAGTGTGGACTCAGGTGTCCGTCGACGGACAATGTCGGATGCTGGTTTGATCACAGGGCCATAGTTCCCTCGTGCATATTTGTGCTGAATGTAGTTATCGGTTTTGTTGGCATCTCGCGTGTCAACCTTCCACTGTTCCTTTGCCTACGCCGCACCACGATTGTGTTTCTGCTGGTTGGTGAAGCCGTCGTCCTGCACAAGTTTGCCAGCCGCACCGCAACGTATGTGTTCGCGTGTACGGAAGTTGGGTGTTCCCATGCTGATACATTATGCTGCAACGGCTTTGTGGCTATGGCTCTGTTGTATTGCAGCGTTTGTGTCGGCACCATTGCCCTCGGAACTATTGTCGCAGGTTGGCACAGCCTGGCCGAAGGATCAGCTTCGGATGAACGCTGGGTGTCCTATGGCTTTGTCTTGGCGAACAATTTGGCCACAGCAGGTTATTTGCTGAAGGTACACGTGTTCACATTTTTGTGTGCTTCCCTGGCCTGAACGAGTGCTCGGCGCTGCCAGAGCAAAGAACTGACTGAAGTGCGCGGAGTCAAGGGTATGAACTTGGTGTTCTATCAAAGTTTGATAGGTCTTCCACTTGCGGTCGTGGCGAGCTATGTGTTTGGCGAACCATCCAATGTCATGGCCTATAGCAACTGGGACTCTTTGGTTCGTAGGATCAGGCAACCCGTTGAAATTTCAATGGACCATGACTGTGCTGTGCGGTCCTTCTCGCGCATCATATGCATTGCAGGAATTTCAACTCTGGCTGTTCCTCGCAGCGTGCGCGGGGACTGCCATAGTTTTGACAACAATCATTGCCAACACCCTGAATTCTCCAACAACCATTGGGTGGGTCGTGCGTTGTGCATCTTTCACGTGCATGTTTGTTGTGTGTGTGTGCGTGCCAATTCAACGTTCGTTCATCGTGTTCTTGCAGCGTTACTGGAGCCATGAAGGACATTGCGGCAACAGTTTTGAGTGAGTGTGCCTGGCGTGTTGCACTAAACTGTGTTGCTGAGGTGTGTGTGCCAATTGTGTTTGTTTGCAGGTGTGCTGCTGTTCTCAGGGTTTGAAACCAACTTCACAAATGTTGTAGGGTTGATTCTCTCACTTGTAGGGTCCGTTGGCTACACTGCCAACAAGGTGATTGAGTCTCGTCGTGTCGCGGGTTTCCAGCCCGTTTCCAAACACTCAGATGAAGAAGCAAGCATAGAGTTAGAAGTAGTGGACGGACAGACGTAACTGAAGAAAACATGCGTCTGTTTACGCCACCTCTCCTGGGGTCTGGAACCTTGCTTGTGATGCGTCTGCTGAAAGCTGCTGTCGGGAGGCAGAGTTAGGAAACAACCGCCGCTGTGACCTGGTGTGGGGCTGCACGTCCTTGTTGGTACTTGGTGGGGGTGCATGTGGTGGGGAAGCCATCATCAGCACGGCTGGTGCGTCGCCCTTGACTTCAACGGTCGGGTTGGGTCCAGTGCTTTTTCCCTTGCCTTCAACCAACATCGATGCAACACCACGGACTGCTTGGAGCACGTGACGAGTGTCCACCACAACCGCAGGTGGCGGGCGGGGCCTGTACCGGTATCCGACCCAGCGTTCGGACACTTCGCTTGGAGGATCTTCGAGCAGATACGCCAAGCGTCGAGGGACGGAGCTGGTATCGATCGGCCGCATCTTGCTCCCCGCCAACAAAGCAAGCAGTGCGTGCTTTTCACGCATAGCTGCTGCGATTTCTGCGTCCGCAAAGTCCATGGCGGACTTTCCATCCTGGCACAACTCGAAAAACGCTTACACCACAGCCACACAACACTGAAGACATACCACACGTACGTTGTCAACAGCGTACACCGCGGCCCCAGATGCGATAAGCACTTCGTTTACAGTGAGATGGCGAGCCTTAGCGCTGAGAATGAGAGCTGTATTTCCGTCCTGCACATGAATCTTCAATGAGAACTCCCACGCTTGCCACCAACCACGAAACCCCTGGACGCTGTGAACTGTAAACTGAGTGCGCTGACACAACCTACGAACATTGTCTGTTGCGTTCACTTCCGCATCATGGGCCAGTAGAAGACGGACAACATCGCTGCTTCCGTTTGTGCTTGCAATCATTAGGGCCGTGCGCCCGACCTGCATGGCAGATCACTCCATGAAACAAGACGCAGTGTATGTGGTTCAATGCACCATACCTGATCTCGTGCGTTTGCAGAAGCCCCAGCCTTGACAAGAACACTTGCCGTGGCTGAGTCACGCTGCCTCACAGCCACAATGAGCGGCACATCGCCGTCCTGCCAACGGTATCAACAGATCAAATGAGTGGGATGTCTGCCCATTGTGGAAACGCGTCCGACAAAACGGACCTGAGTCACCGTGTTGACGTCTACGCAAAATGTTGTCAGGGCATGCACGGTGGCGGCATGTCGACCGGTCACAGCTTCGTGCAGCGCAGTGACCTTGTCAGTGCTGTGTGCATCAAGTCTCCCTGTCTCCATGAGTGCTCGGACCACTTCAGCATGTCCGTTCTTTCCTGCCAGCATTATGGCGTTGTATCCCTCCTATTCGACAGCCCAACATTTGCAATGAGCACATCGCCGTGTGGTCAGACAAAACAACAGCAGCCCAAACGCACCGAATTCTTGGTTCGCATGGGTTGATCTGGCACCGAGCCAAGCATAGCCACGACGACCGCGTGCCCATTTGCTGCAGCCAGCATCATGGCTGTGTTGCCACTCTTGTCCACGAGTCCGACATCGGCGTTTGCTGACAGCAAAACATCTACAACCAAATCGTGCCCCGCTTCTGAAGCGATCATCAACGCGGAATGCTTTTTCTGGCGGTGTGGAGAAAGCGCACGGCGTGAGTGGCTGTCGACACAAGCTGTTGACAGTGCGGTCTACATACCGACAGCGATACCAGATCCACATCAGTGGTCTGACTGCGGAGCAGAGCGCGGGCAATACGTGGGTCTGAGCTTTCAGCTGCCCACATCAGTGCCGTGAACCGATCCTTTTCGACCTCTTCGTGATTTGTTTCCACAAATCGATCCATCAACGCCTCAACGACCTCCACGTGCTGTCCCTTACAAGCCCACATTACTGCAGACATGCCCGTTTTGTTTTGTAGATTGGCATCGCAGCCTTTTTCCAACAGCAATAGAACAGCTTCCAAATGACCGAATCGGCACGCCAGGGTGAGCGCTGTGTCTCCCGTCTGCAAAAAACAGGCATGTGGGTCACGGATACAGGAGTCGAAGGTACACATGGCGTTCATACCCGACAGGTTTCGTTCAGGTCGATGCCAGTGCTTCTGTCCAACTCTGTGGGAGCTACAGCTTTGTTTCGATGAAGTCGCGCAAAGGGTGACCGTCTCCAAGCAACCAGAAGTTCCAAGACATCAGTATGGCCATGCATAGCGGCACACATCAGAGCAGAGAAACCTGCTCTGTTTTTGACGTTCACTTCGACATCCTCTGCCAACATGAGTTGCACACATCGCGTGTGACCACTTGCTGCCGCTTCGATGAGCGCAGTGTTTCCAGTCTGCGAAGTTCTAAACATGAGACGAGAAGAATCGTCTCCCCTACGAAGCAACATACCACGAGACTTTGGCCACGCATCGACGGTACATCCATTCGTTCGGGTTTCGGAGCATCTGGAGCAGCGTTGGCGTTCATTGACCAGGGCTTCTCATACTGCCGCACCTTTGGAGGACGGCCCCACTCCAACAGATCAGCAAGACACGCCTCGTGCCCTCCGATGGCCGCAAGCAACAGTGCATCATGTCCTTCATCCGTAACGGCGCGAGGATTGGCACCGTGTGCTCGCAGCTTGTGAAGGGCATACGTGTTGCCACATTCGGCTGCAACAAGAAGTGCAGTATAGTCACGCTGCGCACAAGAACACCGTGAGTGAGTGAGTGACCTCTCTTTCAGGACAAACAACTCGCACTGCACCTCATCGGTAAGCTCAATTGATGCTCCATTCGCGAGCAGTGCGTTCAGTACATCATCTCTCCCATTGCTAATCGCCCAGTGAAGTGCCGTACGACCGCTCTGTGTTACCGGAGTCATTGGTGTAAGTTTTGACAGAGCGAAGGATTGTGTACGAGAACGTACCGAATTGCAGGAGTCCACCCGAGAGCCTGCCGTAAGCAAGCTCTGCAAGCAATCGAGCCTCCCTTCGCTTGCAGCCCAAATCAAAGCTGTGTTTCCAAGCTGTGATCGCATGTATCAATGAGACAAACGAGTGACTGTCGGACCACGGTCCGTACCTTGTTTTTTGCTCGAACGGAAGCTCCGTTGGCAATGAGGATGTCAACAATTTCTCGAAACCCGTTCTTTCCAGCCCGCATCAGAGCTGTCGTCCCCTCTTTGTCTTTCATGTTGACTTGAGCACATGAGAATATCAACTCTTCAACAATGTCCTTGAATCCTCGATGACACGCCAGCATCAACGCGGTGAATCCGCTCTGCATGCCAAGAACAGACAGTGGGTGAGAGTCGGGCACGCACTACCAAGACGATCACCGATGTGGCGAGCATACCCGAGTCTTCGCGTTGATATCAGCCCCAAGAGCAACCAATTCTTGCATAGCGCCCCGATGGCCACCATACGCGGCCCATATCACCGCGGTGTTGCCTTGCTTGTCGCGTGCGTCCACAGCGACAGAGTTCTTGACAACAAAATCATGCAGCATCCCAGTTTCACCACGCTTGGCAGCCTCCCAGAGGGTCTTCGGTTTCTGTTCACGCACCACACACAAATGTGAGCCACTGTGCTGCGGCACTGCCGACGACAGTTGGAACCATGAACCTTGTGAGTTTTGTGCTTGCGGCGCTTCATTGGAGGTGGTGTGGCACGACTACGTGGCTTGGGTGTTCGGCGTGGGGACTTTGATCTGCGCCCTGAACCGCGACCTGCTCCCAAACGGCTTCTTCCATTTCGCCCTGCTCGGGAAGGCCCAACTGTTATCTTGTTTGTTCGTCTGCTGGAAGCCCGTGCCATAGACGTGCCACGTCCGCGGCTGTTTGTGCCAAATCCGGTCAGTGGTCGCGCGCTTGGGGCTCGTCGCCTCATGCGCTTGGCTGCCTGTGCGTCCCCCAGGGTTGTCGACGGACGATCCAGTCCGGACAGGCCTGTGGCACCAGCCGCCAGTTCAGCGGCGGCTCCGCTTGTCTGGTGCCCGCTGCGAACACCTTGGCGCGTTCCCGACCTGCGAGACGTCGCTGCACGCGACCGCTGGTCTTTGCGTTGCCGACTTGCACTCCTATTCGCGCGAGAAGCCCCACGGATTTCGTCCTCCTTTCCCTTTCTGGCGGAGCTGGGTTGTGCCACTGGAGTGCGCGGCAGCCCATCCGCTTCCGCTCCGTTATCCTCGTCCATATCGGATTGCTCATGACCGGATGATTCCGAAGCGCTGGTGTCTGATCGTGACCGCCCAGAAGACGAACTCTCGCTGTGGTGGTCATCTGTTTCACTTCCTTCAGAATCACTCCCACTCTTCTCCTCGTCTGAATCTCCTTCCCGTTCATTGGTGGGGTTGTACCTGCAAAAGTGAGAGGTCAGTCGCGGCCACTGTTGCCACCACCCGAAGGCGTACAGTTGTGAGGTATTTGGAACGACATCCACACTGCTTCGAGCAAGCGGTTGTCCCTTGTGCAATCTTTGACGAGCAGCCGCGCCTGTCGCGTCGTGTAGTTGCCCCGGCAACGATGCGTTGGTGAACGAACGTGGCAAGGGTCTCCCCTCACCAATTGTCACCCCAGCTACAGGCGGAAGAGGATGGAACGCAAGCCCTGTTTCGGTCGCAGAGACAGCATGTTCGCCGGCAAAGACATCGGCACCATCACGCGGTGGCTCTCCCTTCTCTTCACGCTCGTCAAGGGTGGTCATACGCGTCTGTGGTGCCAGCGCTGCTCGTTTTGGGCCTTCGCCAAGGGCGGCCACTTCTTCAGGGAGGTTGTCGCCAAGAGCGTTACCAAGGAAAGTCAACGCAGCCGCAGCTCCTCCGATATCAACGCGTTGATTCATTGGTTTCCATGCACCGTGCGCATGTGTGGAGGCCTGGTCGGGGTACATGACAGTCAGTGTGACCAAAGTGGGAGAACAAGACGCGTTGCAACTCTCACCAGTCGCTCCAAGTCCTTGCGAAGCATCGAAGTTCTGACTTCTTGGAGTTGGAGACGGAAGTGCGTGCGACCTTGCATCATCGGGCCACTGAGTTCCTCGGCGGCAACGATGTGGTAGAGCGCCTCGAAGTGTTGGTGTCTGTTTTGCAGGGCATACAATGACCAATTGCACTTGCACCCAAGCACGCAGACGGACCACACACCTGTCAACCGCCAAGAGAAACACCCTTGGAGACGAGTCATCGTGATCTCCGAGCTTCATTTGTCGCACGTAGTACAGATGATCTTTGCTGAAGTCTTTGCGTGTCCAATCCAATACACGAGGGCTCACCACGAGAGGCCAAGCAATCTTTTCCCAGTTGCCAATGAGTGACAATGTCTTCAGGTGTAGTGCCAGTGGTTGGCACACCTCCTCTTCCAGCGCCGAGGTCAGTGCCAACTTTGGGTTCTTGGTGACGCGATCCAAGAATGCATGCGCCATCAACGTAAGCATGCCTGGAGGTCACACAAGCGTAAGAAAAGAGTGCTAGCCATCGGTACATTTCACAGTACCTTCTGACGAATCGAGCTGCTGGTACGACTGAATGAGTTGATCGCACGCCATTTCCGCACGAAGAGAGTAGCGTTGGTAGATGTTGTCGGGGACGGCTGCGTTTGGTCGACGCACACCGTATCGCGCGGCAGCAGACACATCTGCAGCGTTGACACGGGGCTCCAAGAAACCCACGACTGGGTTGGTAAAGCACATACGCCATGTGGAATGAACAATCGCCTGTCCCGCAACAAAGGATCTCCGATCCAGTGCACGGAGGACGGCTGACGTGTCTTGCTCATCCAGCACAACGATGTCTTGGTCGGGAAGGACAGGGAGAGCTTCCACAGCCTGCATGTCATACCCACGTTACGTTGCAACGCTACACTTGCACGGACGCCGGGATGCAGCCGTACCTGGACTGCGTGCTTGATCGAGTGCTCCATCAGGTTACCTGCGTCCACAAACAGATGGAAATAGGCCGCCCAGACATGGGGTAGTGCCACGAGGGCATCGTTGTGCACGATGGGCGGAAAATTGATGCGTGCTTCATCCCGCCGCAGGTTGCGGATGGAGCGCGCAAGTTTGGTTCGCTCCGTTGACTCACCTCGGAACCACCAGCCAAGAACGTCATGGCGGGGCGGCGGGAGGCGCCCCCACCACAACCTCGTGAAAACCAGGTTGCGCGTCAGAGCTGAGACCACAACGGCAACACACGCCAGGGCAATGGTGACGTCCAGCGCGGTTGTGTCGACCACGCATCGGTACGCGGCCAAGCAACCGTTGGGTGTGGTGCTTGTGGCAGGCAGCTCTCGGCTGCACTCGAATACGTCATCTACAGGGTCCACAATGTGGAACTGATGTACGAAGAAGACAATGACGACAACGCTCGCCGCAAGACAAAGACCGACCCAGAAGATTGACACTCGCCACACAACTGACCAATACGGTCGAAGCAATAGCGCTGTGATGCCACTGGGACGTTTCGTGCGATGCTCCAAGTTCGATCGGTATCTGCGCACCAGTCACCTCCGTCAGGTTTGGAATAGATTGGCGTGTGACGACAACTCTTCGTATTGATTCGCTCGAGGTACACTCAACCAAACGTACAGGACCACTTCTGGGGCGTCTACCGTGTAGTCTTCCGTCCAGTATCGCATCTTCATCGCGCGTGCTCTCATGAGAACGGACCTAGTTTGTTCACGAAGGTTGGTTCGAAGAGACTGCGGACAAAAACAGAGTACGCACAGTCAGGCTGGAGTGTGAAGAGGTAGGTAGCAGACAGTAACTCACCTCCGGTGCGGAGGAAACAACCGAGTCGACATGTTCGGTGGCCCTCTTGATCCTGTCCGAAGCTTGCAGGCCACGTTTGACCATGTGCCGTAGCCCACGGTGTGTGCGGTTGACAATGAATAGGACCACCGTTTCCCAAAAAACAAGGGCAAACATCCACCATAATACGGCAACTACAGCTGACAGCCAGCCAGATGAGCCGTCGCTACCAACAGGCGAGAATTGCGAAGACGACGTGTCGGTGATGAGGCACTCAGCGTTTGCCACACTCGTCGAAACTTCAGATGCCGCCAACGTCGAACATGTTGCTGACGCGGCACCGGTGCTTGCATCCAGAGCTGCGAAGTTCACACACTTGGCTTCCGAAGACAGTCGGATCCAGAGGGCAAGAAACAAGCATAGTACCAGCAAGGCTACAGACGCCTGTGTCGCAGTTCGGCGTGAGTGGGGAGTGTGCACGTGTTGCTTTCAACATCTCGTACCTTATACCCGACCCATATCAATGAAAATCGGAGTCGTGGGGAGTTTGACGTCACCGGGATGTCTGACTGGGCCATCTTCCCCAGGATCCTCGGCTGCAGTTGACGATGTCCGTGCCTCAATCCATGTGCCCCCTTCAAACAAAGACGAAACGGCTGAACAGCGTTGCGGTTGCACCCGCTGCAGGGATGAAGTCCCGCTCGAACAAGAAGTTCCTGTGCTGCTGTGCGTTGCAGAACCAGTGGTACGACCACGAACGGCGGCTTTGTGCTTCTGGGCATGCGCAAGGACATGCGTCCTTTTGCGCACACAACGGTGACAACCGTCGATACATAACAATACATGTATTCATCATACTCGAGTGACCCGCTGCGTCCTGAATCTGCGGTGTGCTGCATGGTTGGCCGAGCTGTGCCGCGTGACATGGAAGGAGCACGCTGTTGAGGCTTTCGCACGTGTCTCGTAGATACCAGTGTATTCTCTGAGTAAAGTTTCGCGCGTGTCACAGGTTCAGGTGGCCCGTTCCGTGACAACACTCCGGTCATCATGTTGTCAGGGTGTGTACTGTCGTGTGCGTGTCGCCGCGTTGTTGGAGGACTCACAATTTTCGTTGTTTGCCAACTTGAAGCATGCTGACCGATTGGGTCACAAACAAGGTAGTGGACAAATGGGTGCGTCCAAAACTCGAGAAGTACCTTGTTTTCGATCGAATGAAGGAAGATTTAAGCGTGGAGGTGTGTGCGCGTGAGAGGCGTGGGCGTGTGTGGCTCCTGGGTATTGATGCCTTTCTTGCGGATTGGTGCGTCTGAGCTGCGCAGTTCGAGCGACTCTTGTCACGTGTTACAGTCCGCATTACAGAGGTACGGTGATTCATGACTCTGCTGTGAAGAAGCTGCGACTTACATGCTCGTGTACAGCTTGACTTGCAACCCAGCGCCTTCGATGAGTTCAAACTTCCCATCATGGTTACACAAGGCCATGTCGAGGATATTCAGATCGTGATTCCGGCGTGGTACTTGATCTTGAACGGCATGACAAGCACCATGCAAGAGGATGGCAGTCCTTTGGTGGTAAAAGTGGGAAGAATCACGGGTGTGTGTCAACCATTTCGCACACTCGAAAGTAACTGGGATGAGAAAGTGGAGCGTGAGCGAGAACACCAAAACATGCTGAAACAGTGAGTTTTACTCTTGGTGGTGTTGTGGATGTTGTTTAGGTCTTGACACATGTGTGGTTGGACCAGGGTCAAGGAGATTCTGGAAGCCAGACTCACGGAGCGGCTGACACAATGGGGTGTGCACACTCCGACGGACAAAGAAATGAAGGCATGGGTGAAATTGGTGTGTTCAGCTCGCGTATCCATCAACCACATTCACTTCAAGTATGAGGACTCTGACACGTCAAAGGGAAATGAGTTTGTTATGGGCTTCGCCGTCGATTCTGTCCGCATCACCGCTATCGAGGTACGTACAGTCCCTGACACACTGACCGCTGTTGCGTGTGACGCGCAACGCTGTGTGCATTTCAGCGCACTGCAACAGCCAGTGAAGGATCGTCGAAGCAGCAACTTGATGACGCTTTAGGCGAGGTGCAGAAAAACCAGTGCGTGCTCACCTGTGTCGTGGCCGGGTGAGACGTTTCTTGTGCGTCACGGGTCCCTTGCCACGCAGAGGCACCACCGCTCGCTTTGCTGCACAAATCAACAACTTGTGCCTGTACATATCGAAGGGCGTTGCCACCACTGTGTTGCCAGAAACCCGTCAATCATCCCATGACTCGAGCGTGCATTCCTCGGTGCGTCCCTCACGCGTGATGTGGTAGACGGTACTCTGACAAGGAGCTGCTGTTACGGCAATACTCTGTATCGCACAGGCTCCCACGTCACACAACCGTGGGGGCGCTGAAGGTACTGCTGGAGTAGGGGCAAGGGCAGGAGGCGGCTCAGCACAGCACAAGCACCATGGGACGTCAACGCAGCGCCGTGCGGCACCCATGGTGCTTTCTGAGCGGATCGTGAAGGTATGTCGGCATGGCAGCCACTCCTATCACAAGCATGTTTTGACACCCTTTGAAATGTGTTGTGTAGACAATGCCGAACGACGTTGTACTCAAGCCAGTTTCAATGACCGTCCATTTTGCGATCCGCAATGTTGGTGTTTTCCGCCTGGTTGCGTCAACCCTTCGCGTGCTCTGACATGCATTGTGCTTGGTGTCTTCTTGCATCCAGGGCCGTGTTGTTGACGAAAACTCTCCACCTGCCTTGACGATTGACGCACATGTGAACGCGTTGGAGCTGAATCTTCAGGTGCGCCGTTTTGCGCGCTTGCCGCGTGTAACCTGCTCGTCTTGGTTTTGTCAGGGTCGTCACGAGCACCCCTGTGCCCGTGTGCATGCACCAGGCCCAGCAATTCCGCCACCTTCGAGCGGTGTACCGCTACATCAAGTCGTACGAACTTTTTGCCAGGTTTCAGCGCTATCGACCCGCCACCAAGACAGCGCGCAACCGGTGGAAGTACGCCATCGACTGTGTGCTCCACGACCTTCGCCAAAAGCGCGCCAGCATGTGAGTCTCCGAGCACCTTCACGCTCGCGCCTTTGTGGTGCCTGTGTTCTCACGCAAAGGCGCCACTGGTGTTCAGGCCGACAACCGCTGCCATGCGCGCGCGTCGTGAATTTCGGAATGTGTACACGCACTTTACGAAGTTGCGAATGGCGAGCGGTCTACTGTTGCTCCCGCCCCTTCAGATGCCGGCCATGAAGGTTTCGTTAACGAAGCCGCACCGGTCCAAGACGGATGTGATCTTGACAACCACGAAGTCCATTCCGGGTGCGCCGGCGCCCTGTGTGTGTGGACTGCTTCAAGGCTGACTGTGTCCAAACATTTCAGGTGTCGACTCACGAGCTCGTCAAGTGAAGGTGAAGTGGCTGGACTCTATCAAGGACAAAGCAGCCAAGGACAGTGTGCAGAAGCTCATGAAGGGCTTTGAGCGTTGGGACCAACTGTCCAGGGACGACTTGATCCAGTATCGAATGATGGCGGAAGCAGAGCTGGTGTGTTCCGTCCACAGTGTGTCGACCGTGTTCACGTGTTGACTGAATGTGTGATGATGTTCTCGCTGCACCCCCCTTTCCCCCCTTCCAGGTCATTGAGTTTTGGTTGCACTGGGCGAATGACCAACGCGAGGCGATACGATCCACCGTCGACTGGGCTGTCGACGGAGTCGAACGCGAGGTGGAGGTGACCTTGGACGCCAGCGGTACGCGTGGTTGGCTTATGATGCCAGGCACCTGTTGTTCTTCCCAGGCATCGATTTCACCACGTTTGTGTGCGTTTCAGGGTCTCGCACTCAAACATCGCGCTCGATGCGTGGAGTGCCACCAAAGGAAGGCAATGCGAGACGGCAAGTCAAGAACGTGAATGACCTACTGCAGTGTCTAGTGATGGAGCAGTTGCGCGGAACTGGTGTGTTGCGCTCGGCTTGTGCTGTTTTGTCGGAGTTATCTAAACTCACCGTGCACATGCGGTCTCCTCTGGCGTAGCGAACCACCTGGCGCACCTGAACCGTGTGAAGGTCAAGCATGCGCGTCGTAGCACCGATGAAGATCCAGTTCAGGCAATGGCAACAGCTCTGCGACCTGAGTGGCGCAGTGACTTACTCCGTGCTGTGGGATACGGTCCCCCGTACGTCGGAACTATGGACAGTGGACGTGTGGTTGGCCGGAAGTTGAGAGTTGGCGGTTGTCATGTGGCGTTGGTTGTTGGATCAGATACTGCTCCGAGTTACCTCGCGCCTTCATCCGATCCGTCGTGCAAACCCATCTGCAACGTTTCGTGATTCGCTTGACGGATGGTCACGGGGATGGTCACGCGCCTCGAAACCCAGTGATGCTGGAGTTGAAGCTGGAAAACCTGAATGCTAAAGTCATGGGTGTCATCCCGGAAACGTGCGTTCTCGTCTGCTGCGATGCCGCACTTGCCATAACAGCCGGTTTTTTTTTCTGGTTCACAGACTTCGCACGGAAGCGACGATTGGCGGCATCACGTTCAGTGACTTGAACGCTCCCCACTCTGCAACTCCCATGCTGCACCAACGCCTGAAACCAGTGCTGCGGTTTGAGCCGCATGATCTCTTGCTGCCGGCTGACATCAACCCTACGATGGGCGAAGAAGAGCAAGCCATTCATCGCCAACTCACTGGCATGCCGTCTTTTCCGCAACTGCTGCGCCATCACGAGTACTTTGCCTTTCTCACTGCTTTTGTACGCGATGGCGCGATGGTAGCGTGTTTGGTGACACGACTGTGCAGGACTTGACGACTTGTTTGGCGTGTGTGGGGCAGGTTCGCACCCGTGGATCGCGTGCCGAAGAGTTTCGAAGAATGTTGGACGCTTGGTCGTGCTTTGAGCTCTATCGGTTCGTTCGCTTAGTCGTCCTGCCCGTGCGCACCCACTGCTTCATGTGACTGATCCGCGCCTGGGTGTGGCTGAGCAGGGCGATTTCCCAACCAGACCGCCGCAAGACCGCCATGGAGTTTATTTATAGAACTGTACGTGATGCTCGCCACACCACGCATTGTTGTAAGTAGCGGTGGTGGTTATGGTTGCTCACATTGGCACCATCCACGGTCGGGCAGTACCTGGGCGTTGATGCAGACTATGCAATTGAGTTTCATGATGACAAACTCTGCAAAGGCGTTGCCATTATGTTGCGAGACCCGCACACGCGTTGGGATGACTCTGCTGCCGAAGGTGAGGTGACAAGTGCCAGCACACACGTGGCAGTGAGTATCTTCCTTCTCGAGTTTGACCGTGTGCCATGCTGTTGTATGTACAGGTCTTTTGGATGGCCTCCGCATTCGTTTGGAGGAACACCTTGAAGAGGAACTGCTGACGAAGTTCATGAAGCAGCGCTGGTGCGAACTTGCGAACCTGCGGGTGTGAGTGCTTCGGCGGGTTTCGGACAATGGCCGTGACGTGTTGCGTTGGGTTTGGTTGCATAGGTGTGGCATGCACCACCGTTTTCTGGACAAGTGCCAAGAGTTCAGTATCGAGGTGGAGAGCGAGTGTCGCATCGGGTGCCCAAAGCAAGCTGTGCTGTTGCTTGTTGAAAAGCGGTCGGACCGTGCGTCCCTTGCGGCTTCGCGCGCCGGTATTGATGAGGAGCTGCGCCGTCTCTCCCAAGCCATTGATGGCTTTGACGACTGGGAAGGAAGTTCATCCGACGGGGCAGGGTCCGGCAGTAGTGATGATGCAGGGCGAAGCAACGAGGACGAGGAGGACGCTGCTGTGGAGGACGGCAGCGGTCTCACATCGGGCAGGGCCAGCGGTGGTGACGGCGGCGACACCGACCAGGTGGATGAGGCGGCCACCGCAGCGCGGCAGCGTCGCCGGGAGTTGCTTGGGGGAGGCAAGTCGCCGCGGCGAGGTGTCAGGTTCCGAGGCGCGACGGAATCTAAGGGAAGTGATGCAACGGATGCACCGTCTCCTGCGGAGGAAGTGGACGACATTTTTCGGAGCGTGAGAACGGTTGGCGAGCTTCCGCTGCCCACAACGGCACGGTGGACACGTGTGCACTCCAGACATCATCCTGATGGCGCACATACCTCTGCGCGGGTTGTGTCTGTGCGCCGTTCGAGTCGGCGTGAGCAGGGTTCCTTGCCAGGCTTCGCGATGTCGGGGTTCTTGTACAAGCTGCGTCACAACAAGAAGCAGTGGGTGAAGTACTCGTACTTCATCACAGCAGAGCGTGACAAGTTGCTCTACCGTAAGGTTGGAACCACACTCCCGCCGCGAGAGGTGTTGCTCATTCCTGGACTGCGCGTGGAACTCGCGCAAGATGACCCCGAGGCACAGCAGTTTGTGAAGCGACGGGCGGAGGAGTTCCGCTCTTCCGGCTTGGTTCTGACCTACGAGGTAGCGACGTCTTTGTCTGTTGGCGCGGTTGTGCACCACACGTGCTGGCGGGTAGTGTTGCCCGTGTGCACTCCCTCTCACTCTCGCTTGCTTGTCTGCCCCCACCCCTCACCCCCTCACCCCACCTCCACGCCCCCCACCGTGTGGCTGCATCGTGAGACCACCCACCAGCCGGTGTCAACCGCGCGCATGTCCCTTGATGACGAGCCGCTCCCGGCGCCATCCGACCGCCCGAGTGACCGCACGCCCGATGAAATCGTGGAGGCGCCGACTGCAGCGAACATGAACTTCCGCCGCACACTTAACGTCATGTTCCGCCGCCGTCAAGTGGATGCACTGCGCTCACGCGAGCGTTCGCGGTCATCTGGTGCCACAACACAGTGCGTGTTCTTTTGGTGGCGTTGTGGACGTGGGGTGTGTGATGACGTGTCGCGTGCTGTCGTAGCTACTTGATACCGGAGCGGATCACTGCCCTGCAGTGGAAAGAAGCCATTATGGATGCAGTGCGGAGCAACGGTGAGGCTCTAGAAGCATTTCAGCGTGACCGCACGCGCGTAAGTGGGTGGGTGTCCTTGTGCTGCTTTCGCTTTTCGCTTGTTGACTCGCGCAGTGCTGAATCGTTACTGTTGCTGGTTGCGCAGGGGTCCATGCTTCAGCGCAAGCGACAGCTCGACCACCGTCGTCGGATGCTTCGTGTCGGATTGAACAACACAACCAACCTTCGTCCCAAGTCCGCACCAGCAACCAGCACTGGTGTGGATGGTGTGTCTCCGGAAGAACAGTGGCACAACCAACAACGCCTTCGTGAGCAGCACGCAGCGTTGTCGATTCACACATGTGTGGCTCCCATCACCGTGATGTTGCACCCGGAGGTGTGTCAACGGTGACAACATGTTTGCGCGGGCGTGCTGTGCACTTGTGGCTGATGTCATATGTCGCTGGCTGTTGGGGGTGGGGGTGGCCACTGTGGTCGGCACAGGTATTTGGCCGCACGTTTGAGTTCTTCAAGTCTCACAAGGACTTGGCCGCTCCGCTGGACCCGTCCCGTGACGTGACGAAGAAAGCAGGCCAAGTGGTGTCACGCGTGCGACGCCGGCGCCTCTCTGTGGTTACATCCTCACGGGTGTTGGAAGTGACGCACCTCCATAGGGCAGTTCCATACGACGCCAGTGATGAAGACAAGCTTGTGTACGCAAAGATCAAGGCGACGTCAGACATGCTCCAAGAGCGGGGTCGTCGCCGCAACCGTGACGACATGTGGCATGAGCACGAGCACGTCACGCACTTGACCACAACGGATCAGGTCGGATAGCACGGTCGGATTTTTTTTTTCTGTTTTATTTGTCTTGTTTTGTGTGTGTTGGCGCCCCGCCCGCTGTTCCTCAACGCGGTTGTGTTGTCCCGTTGTCCGGTTGTTTGTCCACAGGACGTGCGCTTGGCCGTGGAGGTGCGCCGTTTCACTTTGGTCCTGCCATTGATAGATGGCTCGCAGGTGCTGGCTGCTCGTGAGGCCATGGCACCGGAGGCGCTATCGATGCGCACCCTTCGCGTGGGTCAACTGAACTCTGCGATCACAGATGGCCCCACGCAGGATGGCGCTGGCGTTGTCACGCACTCTGCAGGTTTCGATGCGGGTCGAGGGGGCTTCGGTGTGCCTGCCGTGGATGAGGTCGACGCGTCTGTCTTCAATCCACTCTTGTTCTCTGACTTGCCGTACGTCCCAACACGCGCCCTCACCCCTGCTCTCCGCGCCCGTATGTTTTGTTGTTGTTGTTACAACCGTGTGCGTGGCAACGCTTGTGTCATGCCATCAATCAACAGGTATGACGTCCAAGTGTCGGTCTTGCAGCTCGATGTGAACAAGGTGACGGTGTACACCGGTTCCCACGCCACACCTCAAGCGTCAAAAGGCAAAGGTCGCGTGAGCATGCCCGTGTTCAGTGACAGATGTACGGAGACTTCACCGCTCCACAAAACAACGGCTCTGGCTGGGGCTGGTGTGGACGTATGGCAACTGCCCCACTATGACGGCGTGTCCATTTTCGCCAAGGGGTGCCAGTTGCGCGCCATGAAGCTGTCCACCCGGGTGGGCATGGACACCCCGGAAGATGAAGCCGGGGTGGAGGAGAGCAAGCAGCCTTCTGCGCCGACGACTGGGTTTGCGCGGGGCGGGGCGTCGTCGCTCGGCACTGGCCCACCGTCGGCATCGCGCGTTCCAGGAGGGCTTGACATCGTGCCACACGGTGAGTGGGGTGAGGGCCTTCGCCTGCTGTGGTGCAGCCACATTTTGCACCCCACCGATGTGGCCGCCATTGCTCTGAAGTGCCGCAACCCGAACCACGTGCTGCTGCCGGCGTTGGCAGTGCGTCTGGCGTTCTCCACGATTCGTGTGCGCGTTGGCGCCGCCACCATCGCCACCTGTGTGAGCTTGGCGAAGATGTGGAAGGGTCAGGTGCAGATGGAGGCACTAGACAAGGAGTGGGGTGACGGTGGAACCACTGGCGGCGGTTCCGTCGCGCGTGGTGCCACTGGTGGTGGGGGTGGAGGTGTGGCAGGGGACTCGTTGCGATCTCCGGGTCTGCGCAACGGGTTCCAGCGTGGTCGCCATACACGGGGCTTGTCACGCAGCAGCAGCGTGAACGGCGGAGGTGCCTCTTCCGCTCGAGTGCGCGGCCCAACTGCCACGCCTGGGTCGGTGGGTGTGGGTGCAGGCAGCTTGCGTGGCGACACCACCACCGGCGTGTTGCGTCACGCGAGTGCCCTGTATGCTCGAAGTCCCCATGCGGGATCGGATGGCGCGGGTGTTGTGGGTGGTCGAGTGTCAGGGTCCGACAGCGAGGGCGTGGATGACGGGAGCGACTCGGAGGGTGTGCATGCGGGTCATGTGCGGCAACATTACACACGTCATGGTCACGACCACGGGCGCAGCCACTCGCCTACCGCCCGGTCCACACACCATCGCCACGCCCGTTCCCCACACCGCTCCTCCTTGCGCCCCGCGTCTCCGACCGCACATCGCTCAGGCGATGCCGGTGCCGGTGCCGGTGCCAGTGACGTGGATGGTGACGTGGATGGTGGTGACGGTGACGGTGCCGCCGACCGCCGCCGTCGTCGTCCGTCACCCAGTCGTCGGTCAGGCCGCCGCGCCCGTGGTGGTCGCCGCAGCGGGCGATCACGCCGTGGTGGAGCTGGGGCTGGGACTGGGTCGCGTGGACGCTCGTCGTCCCGCAACAGTCGCCGCCGGGGCGTGCGTGGGCACCACGGTGGAAGCGGCAGCGGCGGCGGGTTTGGGTTGTCGCGGGCACCCACCCTGGAGGAGTTGAAGCACAAGCCCAAGGTCGCCCTGCTTGTGAGCGTGGATGGCATGTCACTGCAGTTGATGGCTCCGCCGGCGGTGCCTGAGGGAGACGTGTCCCATGGCGGGCACAGTGTGGATCCCTCACGCTCACGGTCCCGGTCGCGGTCACAGTCACGTGCAGAAAGTGATCTGGGCTCACGCGGACGGTCGACGGACTTCACGCAAGGGACATGTGCAGACACCCGCACGGTGGGAAGTGTGTCTATCGACCACATGGTGTTGCTGGCCCAGCGCCGTCGCTCATTTGACGAGATGCGCGTGGAACTTGGGCATTTTGCCGTGGTGGAGATGTCCGAAAATGTCACACCCAGGTGTGTGTGTTGTGTGCGTGTGTGTGTGCGTGCGTGCGTGTGTGTGTTGTGTGCGTGTGTGTGTGCGCACGCGCATGTTGGAGCTGCTGTGGTATGGTTTGTATGACGCTGTCGGATTGTGTGATGTTTCCGTGTGGTTGGTTGAATGATGCCCTGCAGGTATGATACGGTCGATGTGAACTCTGCAACCAACGAGAATCCGGTGGTATGGCTGGCGCAGGAGCATCCTGGCAAGCTGCTGCAAACTCAGGTCATGGCTGTGATGTTGAAGCACTCCCCGACACGAGCACCGAATGGCGACCAGGTTGGCTCCGTACAGCGGTTGCGTATTCAGGTGCGTGTTGGGACGGTGTTTCTTTGCTCTCAACCACTCACCGTACATGCCGTCATGGTGGTGGCTGTGCCGGGCAGGCGCAACAACTGTGCATGGCGGTCGGCATGGAATACGTGACAAAGCTCAGCACCCTTGCCAAGTTCTACCAGGATCACGCCACCCGCTTTGGTGACGCTGGCGAGACGGCAACAGGTGGTTTGGGTGGCGTTTCCACGGCAGAGTCTGCGTCTGGGAACATTCACACGAGTGGTCAAGCCACCGCTCACGGACAGGTTCCTCCAGTGCCCATCGTTTCCCAAACTGACAACACAAGCGCCAACGCGACGCAGGTGAGAACTGGTGCTCTGCTGCTTGTTTCACCTTTTCCAAGCCGCAAACCCCAATGCACCACCACTTGCGGTGCTCGTGATCTCATGTGTGTGTCGTGTGGTGTGATGGTGGGGCACCTTGAGTGACTGCAGCTTCACCTCTCCCTCGCGTCTGTTCGCGGCGACGTTTCAGTCTGTGGCCAAGTCTTTGTGCACGCTGAAACCGGCGAAATCGTGGTGGAGGGGTCGCTCCACGACACTGATAGCTTCGATGTACGCGTGAAGGACATCCAAATGGTGCCCATTTCGCGTGGCTCTCGCGTTTCCGTGGCCCCACGGCGCCTTGCCGGAGCGGTGTTCCAGAACGAGAAGGACTGGACGCAGCACGATGGAGGCGTGGCGTTGCTCACGATTGCCTCTCTCGGCGTGGCTGCGGAAATCGGGCAGGAAAAAGCCATCACCGTGACGGTCGGTCCAACCTCGGTACGTGAGAAGACAACAGGAAAGGAACAAGCGATGTTGACAAGCTCAGTCCCCCCCCCCCCCCCCCCCCCCCCACTATTCCCCCT
>Ga0213833_1000909_pt1 | contig 23877 bp, 23 predicted proteins | sample SWATP21_FD_160575 | JGI IMG/M metagenome (GOLD analysis project Ga0213833, IMG submission 160575) | Coastal seawater microbial communities from Marineland, Florida, United States - SWA TP2 #1 | ecosystem: Environmental > Aquatic > Marine > Coastal | place: USA: Florida | collected 2016-08-14 | reverse complement strand
AGAAGTAATTGGTATAAGTTTCAACAAGCTGCCAAATTGCACTATGATTTAACGCAACGCTTCATTAAATTAATGTATATTCATATATAGAGGGTTGTAATAGATTAAATATCGAGATATACTAAAAGTTGATTGAGAACACAAATGTTAATTACGTAATCAGCTCAAAAATATGAAAGACCTAAGAAATATCACACTAATAGAAAAAACATATAACAAATCAAGTGATGTAGAAGCAGATTTGAGTAAAGGCAATCTCGTGGATATATACATGCAAAGTATTGAAGATGTGCAAACAATGCTATCGGAAAATAAAAAGGAGAAAAAAGAAGCTAAAAAATTATTCGAAAAAAATGTGAAAGGCTCTCCGTACATCATTGTAGAAAGATATAATAAAAATGGGAAAAAGGAAGTTAGTCAACTAGATTGGTCACAATTTAAAAAAATGACTCCAGAGCAACAAGATTATATCATGGTACATCACCAAAAACTCAATGAGCGAGTAAAAACATATCTAGAGAAGCGTGAATGTGAAACATTCTTATCTGACCAATCCCTAAAGTCGTTAATGAGACAAAAAATTATTATTGATGATAAAACAAAAACAACTAAATTCTGTAATCAAATAGCAGGGAGGTACCTCTCTACCGAGGAAAAAGATGCAAGTATAGCATTACTGTCATATGAAGCTGATATATCTAATTTAAATAACAAGAACACCTTCCCTACCACTGTTAAATCAGATTTATATCTAATTGGCCGCTTAGATAAACAACTAGATGATAGGAATAAGATAGCGCCTACATATGCAAATGAAAAAGATATCACATATAGTGAATGGCAAGACAAGTTATCTGAACTTGATTCTGAGCATTTACAAACTCTAACTTGTCACACAGATGCAGCAAGAATAAAAGCAGATCAATTGAGCTTCAACAATGCTCGCGATCTACTTTCAAATCAAAATAATGAAAAAGAGCAAATCAACCAATTAATATCGAATACAAAAACCAGTACACCGAAAAACATAGGGAAACAGGACTTCAGCAGTGATACCAACACCCTGCCAGAAAAAAAGGAAAATACAGCAGAAACTACAACAAATCAAAAGTCTGCAGAGGTAGTAGAAACTACAACGCATCAAGGCACTGAAGAAGTGAACCTTACTACCGCTTCAAAAAATAGCGTAGAGGACAAGGATCTAGGAGAACAATCTCAAGATAAAACACACTTTAACACAGGATTAGATCTCGTCTTAGACATAGAAGACAACAAGCATATAATAGAAGAGGCACAGCCAACACAAAAGAAAAAAGATGTACCAAGCCAAGAGGCTCTAATACAAAACAACACACAGACGGATGAAAAACCTGGTACTCAGTGTGATAAGGAGGAGAAGGAGAAAGAAAAATCGTGGATAAAAGATAAGTGGGATCGCGCAAAACAATGGGTAAAAGATAAGTGGAGTCGAGCAAAACAATGGATAGAAGATAGGTGGAATCGAGCAGGAAATAAATCAAGTACGATTACAAATAACGCAGCTGATCAAGCACAAAAATCAGAATCAAGAAAAATCAATAATAAAAAGAAAGTAATACCATCACCACAGATCAACAAAACAAATACATCATATCAAGACAAAATCAAAATTAACAACCAACAAAGCAACGTATTGCAGAAATAATCAATAATCAATAATTATAATTAACAACATAACATGGCAAATACACAAAAAGAATTATACAGAGGTACAATGGACCCAATTGATGATGCAGAGGTAATTGGTGATGTGACTCAACGTACTGATAATCAGAATCAACCTCATGTACACCAAGTCGATAACCAAAGTGCATATGGTCGTCTACCTACATTTGATGATTATAATGAAGATCAAGAAGAAAATATAGGTAGAGCATCTATGTCTAATTACATTACACCAAATCAACCAAGTTTTCCTGATCATACTGAAGAAAATCATGAGAAAAATCACAACATTGAATTTAGTAAGCCCGACAATATAGAGCAAAGCAGTCATGAACACCCAAATGAAATAATGAAAGATCCTATTCCTCAAAAAGAGACAGAAGCACCTAAGCAACTAAAATGGTGGCAAAAACTATCGAACTGGATTAAAAAGAATATACTCAATAAAACACCAAGTAATGGTAAAAGTGAATCAAAACAAACACCAAGTAATGATGAGAATGAATCAAAACAAACATCACAGCATAGTGAAGATAAATCAGGGCAACCATATGATGATATAATAGCACAAAGAGCAGGAATACATAACAGCATAAAGAAAACTCATAATCACCCAAATCGCCCAAATCACCACTGGCAGGAGAAAATTGAAGGGGAAAAAAATGATCATAAACAACATGAAATAAAAAAATAAATAACCATAATCAACAACACAACATGGCAGATGCAACGAGAATCACACTAATAAAAAAGACATACAAAAGACCAGAAGATGTAACAAATATAAATCCTGATGATCTTAGCCTTGCAGACTCATACATAAAGGGCATCACAGAGCTACAAGAAGAATCTAAAAATGAAAAAGAAATGAAAAAACTTCAAGAATCCTTTGAGAAGGATATAGAAAGGGAGCCACACATTACTGTTGAGGTTAAAGATAAAGAGAGCAAGGTGGAAGTAAAATTAAGGAGTGTAGCAGAATTTAATGATTTTGTTAAAAAACACGACATAAACGAAGAGCAGCAGAAATATATTGTAATACACAGCCAGGCTCTCGATGGCCAGGCACTATCGCGTCCGAGTTTCATGAAACGCTCTTTTGTGGTTCTTCAGATTAGTAATAATGCCGATAATACCTATGATATCTCAAATAAGTTAACAACACAAAAGATCACTATCAACAAAGACGACAATACAATCAAGCATCAGAAACAAATTGCACGGCAATACATGCCAACCACCGACATGACAATTGCTGATATGAATAACGAAGAAGAGATGAGAAACGCAGACAAATTCATCCTATCATATGAAGCCGATATTTCTAATTTAGATAAGAAAAACACCTTTCCAGTCATTCAGTCAGACCTGTATATAGTAAACCAGATAAGTAAGGCTGACAAAAATAAGGGTGAAATGAATAGAAAGATATTGGCACCTTCATTGGATAATGAGGTACAAAATAACGCAGAAGCACATACTCAGCTTAACAAATTACTAAATAAATCTTTTGAACAAGAGGCAAATTCATTAATACGCAGAAGCAGTGAGAATCGACCTCACGATGAAGTACAGGAAAAAGAACGAGAAAAAGAACTCAAAACAGCTATCATAAAATCATATACTGATCTCTTTTCGCTTTCGTGCAGGAATAATAACGATAAAAAGAAAATAAAAAAGAACTCACAAGTAAAAGCAGCAACGATGCTCCGTGAAATTAAAGAAGCCTCCATGTCGCAATACACCGAAGATCTTTTAGCACGTTATCATATAACATCTACAGATAGCAAGATAATACTAGATGATAATGATGACATGGTATACTTAACAAAGGAAAAAGCATCTACAAACAAACATAACGACCAATCTAGCATGCCTCCAGAGGAAAAGGATAAAAAAGAAATGACATACATTGAAAGATTTCTCAACTGGATCAAAGAATTTCTTGCACTGTTTAGTAATAAAAAGAACAACAAAGTGTATAATCACAATCAAAAGCACATTGAAAATAATAAGGAAGAAAATACTCAACAAAAACAACAAGACACCAACATAAACAAAAATAAGCAAATTAATATTAATGATGCTCACATTAACTCGTTATACACAGTAAAAAATAGACAAGAAATAAAAAGTCCTGGTAAAAATCAAAAACAAATTAGCATCGGAAAGTTGTAATATTGTGAGAATCAGTGTATTATTGCATTATGTAAGTAATGATATATATTTTATGGTGTAGTGCTAAAAGAGACTGATCGTATTTTCACAAATTTGCATAACTCACACACAGGCAACGCGACTTCCCTACAAGATTCGCGAAAAAGGGGAGATTGGACGAACATTGATCACATATTGAAGCACAACAACCCTGAAGATATCATCAATGAGATCAAGGCATCCGAACTCAGAGGACGCGGCGGTGCAGGCTTCTCAACTGGCACAAAGTGGTCGTTTATGCCAAAAGATGTCAGCGAATCAAAACCATCTTATCTGGTAATTAATGCCGATGAAAGCGAACCTGGAACATGCAAGGACAGGGACATCATCAGAAGCGAACCACACAAAATTATAGAAGGTGCTGTCATCACAGGTTACGCAATAAAAGCCAAGATATGCTACATATACATCAGAGGAGAATATCATAAAGAATATGTAGTACTACAGCAAGCTATTGATGAAGCATATGCAAATGGGTTATTAGGACAAAACATCTGTAATAGTGGATACTCCCTTGATATTATCATACATAGAGGTGCAGGAGCATATATATGTGGTGAGGAAACCGCCATGCTAAACAGCATTGAAGGGAAAAGAGGTATTCCCAGAATTAAACCACCCGCTTTCCCTGCTGTAATGGGATTATACTCCTGCCCAACACTTGTTAATAATATTGAAACCATCGCTGTTATCCCTACTATCATGAGGAGAGGAGCAAAATGGTTTGCCTCCATAGGAAATGACGGAAATAAGGGTACAAAAGTCTTTTCTATCTCTGGCCATGTGCATAATCCATGCAATATAGAAGAATCCATGTCGATACCACTAAAAGAACTAATTAATACATACGCTGGCGGCGTCATCGGAGGCTGGGATAATCTTTTGGCAATCATACCAGGCGGCTCCTCCGTCCCCCTTATACCTAAACACATATGTGAAGATGTATTAATGGACTTTGATAGTCTGAAGAAAGCAGGAACAGCATTAGGAACCGGAGGAATCATTGTAATGAACCGCTCCACCGACATAGTATCAGCCATATGCAACATCTCACGCTTCTATATGCATGAATCTTGCGGTCAGTGTACTCCATGCAGAGAAGGCACAGGATGGCTTTATCGCATGATGCTACAGCTGGCACAGGGTGATGGGTCAGAAGATGATGTTGATAAATTATTACGCACTACAAAACAAATAGAGAATCACACAATATGTGCACTAGGTGATGCTGCTGCCTGGCCTATACAAGGGTTAATTAAGCACTTCAGAAAAGATATAGTTAATAGATTAAAAACATACAATAACACCTAAATTCATGAAAAGTCTTATTATTACTCTTGCAACAATATGTTTAACAGGATGTGTAGAGCAGCAATATCACACTGCAAATAACACAAAAACCGATCATATCCAACAAAATGAACAAGATAATAACAATTATACTGCTCAAACCATTTCTGATTTATGGAATGAAGATGTAATAAATCAATTAACTACACAACATATAGATGAGCAAGAAAAAGCATATCACGCGGCTCTAGAGAAATATCCTAGCAATAAACCATATGAATGGAGTAATAATAACCAAAATACACAGCCCAGCGATAACCTAGATGAAACCCAAGCTAATGACAACATTATTAGCCCAAACAACAACGAGCTCCCAGATGATGAAGTGCACGGCTCCATCACTCCACTACAAACATATCAAACAAATGGCAAGTATTGCCGAACCTTTATTGCAAAAATAAACATAAACTCCAAATCACACAGTAAAAAAAGCTCAGCATGTAGAAATAATAACCTTGGCACATGGGAACTGCAGCAACAAACTACATAGGCAAGCCATGTATCATCATCACATCAATAGGCACATGCCCAAACATTTTTATCAGCTGATGCTTGTAACTGAGGTAACCAAACAAGATAGCTACATAACATTTATAGAGAAAATCCTTCCTTTTGGAATCACTGCTGTTCAACTACGCTGGAAGGATGCTAATTACAAAGCAATATATAACCTCGGCACCGCTCTCAAACCATTACTCCGTCGACATAACATACCACTCATAGTAAATGACTCACTAAAATTAGCGTCCGATCTTGATGCAGATGGCCTACATCTAGGTCAAGCTGATGGAGATATCATTACAGCACGCAATGCACTCGGCAGTAAGAAAATTATAGGCTTATCTGTTTCCTCTGTAGATGAATCACTCGTCGCAAATGCTTTGCCACTAGATTATGTTGGCACAGGAGCAGTATTTCCAACAAACAGCAAAAGAGATGCAACCATCATTGGACTAAATACCTTACAATCAATTGTAAAGCATTCTCGACATAAAGTTATTGCGATTGGAGGAATAAATGAATCAAATATAACAGATACACTATCTACTGGCATTAATGGAGTTGCTATAATATCGGCTATACACCATGCACATGATCCGTGCCATACTACACACAGCCTCTCCACCTCCATTACATCACACCAGTCCATATAACATATCACCACAAAAAAAGCATTGCAGAATATTCCTCTATATTGTAGTATTACGCTTGTCATGCGTGTAGCGTGAATATGGTAATAAATTGCTGCTTGTAATAAACATCTAGGACTCGGGGGCGGTACCCGACATCTCCACCATATATACTATAATATTAATATTATGGGGATGACACAGATTCGACTGATGATAAAAAAGTAGTTTTTACTCAGCAGATACCGCTGTGATGGGTCGTTAAATATAAATGCAAATAACAAATTTGCTTCTGCTGGTCAAAACAACTACGCTCTTGCTGCATAGCAATTGCGCTAGTAACTTATGACTTAGCGCGGTTTATGGGATTTCCGGGCAACAGAATAATCCCAACCATATAAAGATCCAAGTCATTCTCAATCTACAAAGAAAGTGTAATAAATATCACTAAAGTCTCCATTTTGACTCAAAATGTTACATTTTATACACACTGATTCGTAACATTCATATAAATATATTATATAATTAATAAAAATGGTTGCATAAGTACTCACCTACTGATAAAGTGGTGCAATGCCGAAAAGCTTGTTTATTTGTAGAAGCATTGGTGCGGATATTATGCCAATCTTCGTATACTCAGCATTTCGGCAGACTCATTTACGTACTATTGTATGCTATACGTGGTGCAGTTGCATTCTCTTTAATATAATCTTATATCACATGGTACAGAAAAATAAAATAGCTCTTATTGGTGGCGGCAATATTGGTGGTACCCTAGCTCATATATTGTGTAATAGACAAATGGGAGAAGTCGTCATACTTGATCGCTCAAAGTCATTGGCAGTCGGTAAAGCTCTCGACATATCACAAAGCACATTTCCTTCTAAAGTAAGTGGAACAAATGACTATAAAGACATCGCTGATGCCAACATTGTTATTATAACAGCTGGCTTATCAAGAAAGCCTGGAATGACAAGAGATGATTTGACAGAAGCTAATGCTAAAGTCATTAAGGAAGTAGCAGAAGGAGTGGCAGAACATGCACCTGACGCCTTTGTCATCATGATTACCAACCCACTAGACGCAATGACCTATGCTTTCCAAAAGTATAGTCAATTTCCCAGCAATATGGTTGTGGGGATGGCAGGTATTCTGGATACTTCCAGATTCTGCACATTTATTGCACAGGCTTTATCTGTATCAGCAGAGAATATTAGCGCTATGGTCCTAGGCGGACATGGCGACTCCATGGTGCTTCCCATTGAATATACCAGCGTTTCTGGCATTCCTCTACAATCATTCATTGACAATGGTATCATCGCAAAAGAGACGTTAGATCAAATTATTGAGCGCACACGAAATGGCGGAGCAGAAATAGTATCACTCTTACAAACTGGATCAGCATACTATGCACCTGCCGCTTCTGCCGTTTCTATGGCGAAAGCCTACCTATGCGACGAAAAGAAGCTTATACCTTGCTCTGCTTACCTTGATGGTGAATATGGGATGCATGATATTTATATGGGTGTACCATGTATTATTGGTGGAAATGGCTTAGAGAAAATTATCGAGGCACCCCTTAATACAACAGACAAAGAAATGTTCCAACACTCAGCTAATAATGTCCGCTCCATGATAGATCGAGTAAATGAGCTATCCTAAAAGATGTAATCGCCTATGTCGTACTCTGCACTGCAAAAGACTCTAGCTCAGGAGGTTCACTTTGAGGGCATCGGTGTACATCATGGAAAGAGTACTCAGTGCACGGTCACACCAAATAATGAGGATAGCGGTATAGTATTTAAAAGAGCAGATCTCAGAAATAATTCAAATTCGGTCCCAGCACATTATACCAATGTCAGTAGCACATCACTCTGCACAACCATAGCAGCAAGTACAGGTGGTACTTCCTCCATTTCAACAATAGAACACATGATGTTTGCTTTATGGGCTTGTGAGATAGATAACGCCATCATTACAATAGATGGGGATGAGGTACCTATCTTAGATGGATCTGCTCAAACTTTTATTAATGCATTTCGTTCTGCCGGCTCAACTACATTAAAGAAAAAAAGGCAATACCTAAAGGTTAATAAAAAAATTGAAGTGAGAAACAAAGATCAGCATATCATATTAAGCCCTAGCAACCATTTCTCTGTAGACTATACCATCGACTATGATCACCCTGCCATAAGGAAACAACGGTACTACTTTGTGAAAGAACACCTTGAAACATATGATAGTGAATCGAGAGAAACACAGCACCTAGTAAATCAAATCAATATCAATTCTATATGTAATGCAAGAACTTTCGGCTTTATCAACGATGTGGAACAACTAAAAAAACAAGGATTAGCACTAGGAGCATCGCAAGATAACTCAGTGGGATTGACCAAAGACGGAATTATGGACAACACACAACTCAGATACAATAACGAATTTGTAAGGCACAAAGTACTGGATTGTATAGGAGATCTATATTTAGCATCTATGCCGATGCTGTGCAATGTACAAGCTGTCAAATCTGGTCATTCTATGAATCACAAGGTACTATGCGAATTGTTTAATGACCCTTCGGCTTATTCCATTACAAAGTGAGATTATGGCGTAAGCAAAATAAGTTTAATCGCATTGAATATGGAAAGAAATCTAGTACGCGCGCCATCAACAAAGTAATGCAGCGATTCTATACCAGATTACCTATGCTCCTCCTTTACCCTGATCCTGCATGTTTACGCTTCTCCGCTCATCTTCTCGCTGGCCCCATAACTTCTTCACCCCTGTATTCTCCGCCGCCACAGTCTGAACCTTAGTACTCACGCTATTCTCAGGGAACATCTGCCCTCTCAACACTGCTATTTCTTGATTACAAATATCACGCCCTACTTTAGGATCTTTCGCAACAATACCTTGCTCCTTATCACCCAATCTTTGTTGAATTTGATTTGCTAGAATCAAAGAAGTATCTGCGCATATTCCTGACTCTTTCTCCTGTAACCCTGAATAAATCACACTCACCTTATTATCCATTGTACTGTTAATACCCAACTTCTAACTTTATATCGCTAGGCGGTGAGCTCTTTAATCGTCACTCTATCACTGCTTCTGATGATCCGCATACCATCAAAATAACTAGAGTATACTCTCTCTATATTCTCCGGTCTTATGAGGTACATCCACTCCGCATTTAGCATATGTATGCTCCTCTCAGTCTTGCTAATATCCTGCTGTATTGAATGCAGCACCTTTGCACTCTCTCTAACGTTATATTTGATAAAAAACAAACCACACACACTACATAACAGTAGAATTATGCTACATACTGTGAATACAAGGAGTAGCAAGCGTAAGTAAATGATAGAAGGCCTATTCACTTTCATACCACAACATCTAATTAGCTCCCGCCACCAACATGCGCATAACATCGAGAATACGATTCACAAAACCCCACTCATTATCATACCAAGCAGCGATCCTACAAAATCTCCCATCAATCACATGAGTCTGGGTTGCATCGAAAATAGCGCTGTATTTAGTATGATTAAAATCTACTGACACCAGTTCCTCCCTGTTCACGGCAACAACATCTGGATATTTACTAGCAGTATCACCACATATCGATAAAATATCGTCCACCGTAGTACGACGCTTCGAGGTAAATGCAAAATCTATCATAGAAACATTCTGAGTAGGCACTCTCACCGCTGTTCCTTCTATCTTCCCTTTCAACTCCTCAACTATCTCCCCTATCATAGAGGTCGCACCTGTGCTTGTAGGAATCATAGACGCCACCGCAGACCTTGCCCTCCTCCTATCTTTGTGTCTGGAATCTAGCAGATTCTGATCATTAGTATAAGAATGTATAGTTGTCATGAAACCACTCTCTATACCAATTTTACTATGTATATGGTAAGCAAGAGGTACTACACAATTTGTCGTGCAAGACCCCATCGAAAGCACCTTTGCATCACGACCCACACCACACCTCAACGTATCATCATTCACAGAAACAATGATATTGTTCTGACAACCTTTAGACGGTGCAGACACTATCACTCTCCTCACCGAACCTCCAACATGCATTATTGCATCCGACATAGCATTAAATTTCCCACTACTCTCCAGAACCAAATCCACACCATAATCACTCCACGGTATCTCACCAGGAGAACTACACTTTAACAATGCTACCTTATCACCATTATATACTATCTCCTTATCATCGCTGCCACCGCCACCACCACTCAAGACCTCATCCCATACACCATGTGTAGAGTCATATTTAACTAAATGTATCAGATCTTCTGCAACATCTGTAGTACTGTTAATTGCACAAATTTTTATCTGTTGCTTCATCTCATCCGGCAGCAGAGAGTGAGCCCTCATAAAGCACCTTCCTATTCTACCAAAACCATTTATCCCTATACGCATAAAACTTACATCCCATAATATTGATTAACCAACGGCAAGATGTATATTTACAATATGCTGTATGTATGTGCAAGCAAAATTAGTAATTAAACCCAGGATTTATACAGAAGATATATCATACCACTTTGTGTACCCACAGGAAACAGAACCACTGGCATTACCACTTCTTCCCATCATTTTGCTCGCTGCATTCCTCTTTACAGTCCCAGTCATATTTGGACTGCTATATGCCTCCCAATCCAACAGCTTTCTATCGATATGATGAGGTAGCACATTACTCCTATAAGATAGCCAATTAAACCACTCGTTGGACATCATCGTAGCCTCATTCATGTGCAAAAGATTCTGACTGTATATGACCCACCTTTTCTTATGTCCACGTCGCACCACAAAATTATATCTCGACTCATAGTAACAATTGCCGTACATGTCTCGACCCACACATCGCCCAAATATCTTGCTATACAACCACGTACATAAATCTACATTTATCATGCTGCTTCTACACCTTCTGATTGATCTTCGTGACAGTTAATGTTACTAATATTTGATACAACACTAGATAACCCACTGTCAATATTGCCTCCAAACTCTGTATGAAGCTTCTTTAGCACTGCGCACGCCTCATTCTGCTTACCCAACTTAACAAAAGCATTGGCCAAGTAAACCAAATTATACTGCGCCTTCTCACCAGTAGTATCTGATCTATAACCCTGCATGTATGATAATGCAGCGCTATTACTATCACCAAATTTATCATAAATCTTACCTGTCCAATAGTATGCATTACTAACAAGCACACTATCTGGATTTTGTTTTATAAATGAGGAAAACGCATCAATCACATTCATCATCTCATCCTGTGAAGAGTCATTATTCAATTTCTTCATCATCTTATACGCCCATGTATACATCTGCTCCTCATCACTAGCACCATCATTGTCGCCACTGCCACCATCAGTATTTGCGTTCTGCTCGCCATCACCACCACCACCACCTGTAGTACCATCACTATTGGCTTGTGAAGACTCATTCTGCTCACTTTCATCACTAGTATTGGTATTAGTGTTAATATTGGAGTCAGTATTAGACTCAATCGCAGCTAGACGCTTCTTAAGTGCATCATAGTCTTTTTGCAATGCCTCAGAATTTGCTCTAATAGTACTAATCTCGTTTGCAATCTCTTGCTCATTATCTACCCCCTCAAACACAACGTCACTATACTGACCTTGCCCTGCATCTTCAGCATAACTCGCCGCTAACCCCCATAAAGTGCAAAACATAACAGCAACAGCAACGCAGTATCCCATTACAATAACATAACTGCTATTCAATCCACTGCTTACATTGCTTATGATAGTATAATTCTCGTTTCTCATATTACTCCTGCGATAATGTTGTTAATATTTTTATTATACTATCTTTTGTAAGGTTTTCATAGTATGTATCATTAATTTGAACAACCGGTGCACTTTTACATGCTCCTAAGCACTCAATCTCCATCAGTGTGAACTTCTTATCTTCAGTTGTCTCGCCCACATTCACTCCAAGAAAATCTTTACAAGCATCAAGCACTGACTGCGAACCACATAACCAGCAAGAAATCGTACGACATACCTTAATCAGGTACTTACCCACTTCATTGGTATTATATAACGAATAGAATGCCATTACTTCCTTCACCCATATCTGCGGTATATCAATCATGTCAGCAATATATTCTACAGCTGAATCCGGTATCCAGTTGTTATTTTGCTCTTGTACAAGATGTAGTAGCGGCATCACAGCACTCCTTTGATGCTCTGCTGGATAATTGCCCATAATTGCCTGTGCACGCACTAAATTACTCTCAGTAAAAACAAAATCCACAGACATAACAACACATTATTTAACAGCAAATAAAAAAACAATACAATTCCTACTCTCTTTACGCCTACTATAACGTTAAATCTAACATGATTTAGATTATATTTTCAATAGAAATACCCATCAAAATACTCTTTGTTAATTAAAAATTATCAACAGTATTATAAAATTTTGGATTTCTGAATTCAAAAATCGACCCATCAATTTTGTTAGGATAAGATATATCATTAATCATCATCTTAGTAATAAAACCATTATCAGACACCTCTATCATACTTAACCCCACACTCTGTCGATTTTCTTCACCACCACTCCCACGGAAAACCAGCACAACATCTCCGCCCCAACTACTGTCATCGCCATCCAACTTTTTAAGACCAACATCATACTCCACCCCCTGCTCTGCTGCTCCATTATCACTAACATAGCAAGTACCAACATAATCTTCCACTGCCACTCCATCATTACTGAATAGCTCTGCTATCACAGTACTACTCATAACCGATGTTTCTTCTTTTGTATCATAATTGTACACTATCACCTTACCATGATTAACCCAGATAGCATAATGTAATGGCTGCAGATACTCCAACTTAAACATCCCAGGTCGCCTTATGTACATCTTCCCAGCAGATACCTTATTATCTGGATCTTGCTGTACAAATGACATCTCCGCATTCTTAATAGACCTAATGTATTGCATTATTGAGCTATACTCAGAACTACTGCATATACGATGATCTGCTCCACCTCCCCTACTCTGCGCCATTACTGGTGTATGAAGAAAGCACACAGCAAAGTACACAGCAAAGTACACAACAAAGCACACACAAAAACACAACCCCTTCGCTATATTCACCACCACTCTTCAAATAATAATACAATCACTGCTAACAATAGAAAAAATCATCCGCACTACTATAGCAAAATTCTTACAATGATCCATCAAAATTACAAAACAATGAGATGCTTGACATTTATTCATTATACAATACAATGTGCCAGCATAGCGTGAGCGCTCGTAGCTCAGTTGGATAGAGCGTTAGACTACGGATCTAAAGGCCAAGGGTTCGAATCCTTTCGAGCGCACCACTCTCCCCCAGTGCAATAGTATCGAACTCCTCCTTCTGGTTAATGTCACACCAACACAACAAATCATAGCGCCCAATTATCCTACCATCATTGTATCAACAATGCATTACACAGCCATGAATCACAACATTCTAAAGTCTTATGGTGAATTAATGTTCACACTTGGAAAACTCAATACCACCACTTCCTACACAACAGCAGCTACAACAACAGCTGCAACAGCACCAGGGTTAGTCAATGCTCTAATTCTAAAGGAAAGCATGTACTTAGCAAAGTATAATATGAAGCGAGACATCTCAGTTGCTGACCTACTACTGTATATGATGACAAATACATGCAAGAAGTATGACATAGAGTACATGAATGACTCTCTCACCTACAACAAAATACTGCTACATATTCATCGCAATGCTCACAATATCACAGTAAATCATTTATTTCTGCAGAAGCTAAACAGTTTCATAGAAAGAAGATACATAGACGATGATAAGTGGTTTAACAGCAATAATAATACCACCATTACCACAATCGGATACAGAAAAAAGCAGTTAATGGTTGGTAAGATGCATACAACCCCTCCCCATGATATTACAACAGCAATACAAAACCATATCCATCATCTAGGCAACAATGCTGACTCGACACCACTATTAATCAAGCTAATCTTATCAATATATAGATTTCATTCGATCCACCCTTTCATTAACCACAATAATCAAATACACGACATACTATTTTTGTTCATGTTAATGAAGCACAAAATAATCACCGCGCCTATTCTCCCCATATCATCTATAAGATTCCAAAATAAAACGAGCTATGCTGCACATATACGCGGCGCAATCTCTTATAATAAATCTGAGCAATGGGTGGAGTATTATTTGAGTGAACTCAACGCTGTTGCATCGAACACACTAGCAATATCTCTGGCTATAACAGAATTAAAACGCAGCACAACACACTTCATCATGAATAATGATATTTTCAGTAAGACGCGCAATACCGCGATGCAGGCGCTGGATGCTCTATTTATTTCTCCACTTATCACAACAAAAAACCTCAGCATCATCATCAACAAAAGCTATAACACAGCTGATGGGATTATTGCAAAATTTATTGAACTTAATATTCTCACAAGAATGAATAACTTCTCACGGAATAAAATATACGCCTTCCAACCATATATTGAGTTAATTGATAAAATTACTTAATCTAATAAGTAATGTTCTTCGTAATCCAAGCAGCAACAGTGAACAGTGAAGAATAAAATATGTTGACAGAGGTATAATTCAGCATATCCTACTTTCTTCTCATGGTAATGTACTGTCAACAATAATAGCATCACTCTAAATGATTTCTCTCACCAATGTTTGTAAAACAATAGGTAGTTCAAACATACTAACAGATGTCACATTCTCTCTGCAACCAGGAGAGATATGCTCAGTCATAGGTCCGTCTGGATCGGGCAAGTCCACACTACTGCGCTGTATCAAAGGTCTGGATACTATCAGCTCAGGTACAATCAAAACTAACACTAAAAATAATCACGAAATATCATTTATATTCCAATCGTACTGCCTGTTCCAAAATCTCACAGCCTTACAGAACGTCTCAATCGCCCAAACAAAAGTACTACAACGTAATAAAACTCAGGCGCACACGAAGTCTATAGCTCTTATGAAGCAGTTAAACATCAAAGATATAGCACATACCAACGTCTCTCGTTTATCAGGAGGACAGGCACAAAGAGTCGCAATTGCACGTGCACTAGCAATGGATCCCAAGATTGCACTATTTGACGAGCCCGTCTCTGCTTTAGATCCGGAGAATACCAAAATAATATGTAAAATGATTAAAGCGCTCGCTTCTCAGAAGATCACTGTAATCATCACAACTCATGAAATTCCATTTGCACAAAAAGTCTCTGACAGAATGATTTTCTTAGATAAAGGTATAATACTGCAAAATGATCGCACAGAAGAATTCCATATCCATGCTAAAACCAGCAGAGTTAAAGAATTTTTACAAATGTAAATCACCTGCCTTCTCACGGCACTGCCTCACTCTCCCCCTCCTTCTCTTTATACGCATTTCAATCATACAATACCAGTATCAGTTACCAATACTAATATATAAACTCACCTCTGGAATCATATACGATAACCTTCCATCATGCGATCCTGCAAGATCTACACCACACCCATATTAGCAATAATCTATCTTTGCATAATTCCAACGTAAACCCTCCTCCGCTACAAACACCATGCCGCACCACTACTATCACACTATGTACTAAGGCGCATCACATCAACATAACTCTCAACAAAAACTACGTATTTCACCATCTATCATCGCATCCTTCAGCTCCTCCATATTATTATTGATATTGCTCCTCCCTGTATGAGTCCTACAACCTCCTTTCTATCTCAAATGATTCTGATAGGGCCTTCTTCACGCCTTTCCCCCACTTCTCATACACTTCTAAGTTTTCCATTCTCTGATCTACTTGACTCAGCTTACATAATATAATCACTCAATCATGATTGGCATTAGTACTTTCCGACACCAGCAAATCCTGTGGCTCTCCATCAACACTATTTTCCAACCTCTTCTCATCCGTCATCACATCTTTCAACCCATCCATATTATTATTGATATTGCTCCTCCCTATGTGAGCCCTGTAACCCCTTCTTTGTTTCAAATGATTCTGATATGACGTTCTTCACGCCTTTCTCCTGCTTTTCATATACTTCTAAGCTTTTAATTCTCTAATCTGCTTGACTCAGCTTACATAATATAATCACTCAATCATGATTGGCATTAGTACTTTCCGACACCAGCAAATCCTGTGGCTCTCCATCAACACTATTTTCCAACCTCTTCTCATCCGTCACCTACACCCATCGCAAGCCACATCTACAATAGCTATGCCGCCTCTCCCTTTGATAAGATTTATACATCTCCACGTTGCATCTATGCAACCTGGTAGCTTCTTCTTATTTTTCTTTCTGATTTCCCCTACTCCAAATTGGAAGTATTACAAACATAATAAGTAATAAATGTGTGATTAAAAAATCATTTTTCCTCTGATAAAAAAAAATAATTTGTGCAAATAAACATAGTGTTTTGTATAAATTCATAGGGTATTTTTGTGCATAATACCACCTTATGATTGTAATATATAGCGATACTCTACTAAAAAGTGTTACAAAAGTGATCAAAAATGCCGTTTTTTTGCTCAAAAACGTTACTTTTTTTATATGTTCTAGATTGTAATGAGTGTATAGATACAACCTAGATGTGGTAATATATAGCAATATAAGCCTATGCATTGCACTGTATTGCACATTTACTAAAGCAAATATTCACGTCCATTACCACCTGCTGTATCATGCTGTCTGGATGAATAGATCGCGCTCTTATGCATTCATAGAAGACGAAGTATCAGAAAAATCTTGGAGCACCCCCCCATATAAGAGAACAACATCTGTGCAATGCTTCTCTCAGATGCCGCAAATAGCGCACATTCAGCGCTCGCTCCATCCATCACGTCACTACATTGCACTGCACCACGCTCCACTGCGCCGCATCTTGTTAACAATCTTTATGCAGCCTCGTTTAATTTAGCCTCTACAGCTTTCACCAAAGTACCGAAAGATCGCGGAGACCGCACAGCTAGCTCAGACAGCATCTTTCTATCCATTTCAACTTTCATTAAGCTGATCCCTCTCATGAATTGAGAATAAACCATACCATGCTCCCTCACGGCTGCGTTAATACGCTGTATCCACAATCTCCTGAACACACGCTTGTTGCATTTTCTATCACGATATGCATATTGCAGACCCTTTTCAACCTTTTGTACAGCAATCCTGAAACAGTTCTTAGAGCGCCCACGATAGCCTTTAGCCAACTTCAGAATCTTTTTATGGCGCTTACGCGATGTCACGCCTCTCTTTACTCTTGACATACTATAAATAAAAAACAGTAAATATTAATAAAAATACGCTGCCCACGCACTAACGACGATACGGCATAAAAGCTATCATTCTCCTAGCTTCAACATCGCACAGAATATCGGTACCACGCTGATTGCGGATTTGCCTCTTACTGCGCTTCCTCATATTATGCTGCTTATTAGCCTGAGAAGCCACTACTTTCCCAGTTCCAGTAAGCTTAAACCTTTTTTTAACACTACTGTTAGTCTTTAATTTAGGCATTTTTCAAATAAACTATTAATAAATTAAACGGAGCTCCGCACTTTTTACATAAAATGTACATATACACATACGAAGCGACAACGCCCACCCTGAACAAGGTATGCCCTACCTGAACAGCTAGATGACGCAAGATCCTTAGCGTTTATACAAGCAAATTGCGCAAACATCAAGCGTTTTTTCACATATCACTTTCTGCGATAACGCACCGATCCATAATTAAAACAATATCTCATAACACTCATAACGCAGACAATACCTTCTTAACAATCATATCGACACTCATCTCTTCGGAAATCACCTTATCTCTCATCAAATGCCCGACCACAGCAATAACTTGAGCTTTGCTGAAGCCAAGATTCACAATAGCGGACACAGCATCACCAACATGCGCACCATAAAATTGACCAGTCTGTGATGACGAGGTTAACGCCGCCACATGTCCACGTCGCAACACATCAACGCGATCACCACTACGACCACGACCACCACCACCATCGCTTCTACAATCACTACCATCATCCATCACTCGACGACTGCGCAACACATCAGCAAGAATTCTCATGCTCTTATTGCTACACAGCTCCACCACTATGCGCTTTGCAAGCTTCGGACCAATGCCGCTAATAGACTGAAATAAGTCCGCATTACCACCATCTAACGCCTCCATAATGTCTTCGATAGACATGCTGCTTAGAATCAAAAGAGCGATTTTTCCGCCCAGACCCTGTAACCCAGTCAAAATTCTAAAACACCTGCACTCCTCAATTGTAGAAAAGCCATAGAGTGACACCCCCTTATCTTTTGGTTGCACGCTTTCTATGAATAATGTTAGCTCTGTTTCTTGATCCACATCATTATCATTATACACATCCGCGACTACTCCACTCGGACAATGAACTATATACCCAACACCATGTACATCTATAATAATGCTATTATCATCATATGGCTCAGCTTTACCTGTTAATTTCCCTATCATTACACAATATCAATCAAACTATTGACACAAAACTTTTGCCATGCTCTTTCTCACTAAATATATACGCTAAATGTACGTAGAGATAAAGCCATACACCCAATAAAAAGTGATCATCACAGCACCAGAATACAAAGCTGCAACGATATCATCAATTATCACTCCAATGCTATTCTGCACTTTGCGCTCTAACCACCTTATCCCGAGTGGCTTAGCTATATCGAAGTACCTGAATAATACAAAAGAAACAAAGAACGCCACATGCTCCGACTGACAATAAAAGTGTGTACAGGTAAAAAGCTCCATCTGAGCAATATAGTGTATAGCAAACATCAGCGCTATACTTTGGCCAATGAATTCGTCTATTATGATGGAACGATGATCTTGCTGATTAATAGCATTAGAATAATCGCTGATAGACCATAAACTTGGCACAATAATAAGCGCTATTATGTAAGATAGCGCACTCACGACCACATCAACATCATTGCTCATACACAATATGAGCAGATACACCGGATATACTAGAAGCGCGCCTAGAGTGCCCGGCATTACCGGTATTTTCCCGATATACAAACAGGTAGCAAACAATGCTGGAACATTAATTCTTCGTTTTTCTTTACCACTCATACCAATACTATACTTCTTTCCTTAACCAAGATTGACAATAATCCACGCTATGCAAGACACACCACACTGTATATCAGCTCATAACAACAGAAACGAACATAGATTCAATATGGCATATTATTATGCACAGCGCAAACATTTATCAATATTCTCGATGCTCTTATGAATTTATCTCAACTAGTAACTTTGCTAATAGCTCCTTATACTCGTTAAGATCAACCTTTTTGGTCGCAACACCACTATCCATCGCAGCCTTCGCTACTGCAAGCGGAATAGTCTCTAATAATCTAGGGTCAAAAGGAGTAGGAATAATGTAGTTCTTTCCAAACACCATATCATCCCTATTATATATGCTCTTCACAACATCTGGTACAGGCTCTTTGGCAAGCGCAGCAATGGCATAAGCAGCTGCAATCTTCATTTCATTATTGATCTCTGTCGCGCACACATCTAATGCACCACGGAATATATATGGAAACCCAAGTAGATTATTGATCTGATTAGGGAAATCTGACCTCCCAGTCGCAACTACAGCATCGTCCACTGCACCATGCGCAACATCGGGCAATATCTCTGGATCTGGATTAGCCATAGCAAATATAATCGGATTTGACGACATTGTCTTCACCATATCTGCGCTCAATACATTCTTCACAGATACTCCTACAAACGCATCAGCACCTTCTACTGCCTCTGCCAAAGAACGTACCTTTGTATCTGACGCATACTCTATCTTCCATTCGTTCATCCCAGCGGTTCTGCCTTTATATATCACACCACGACTATCACACATAGTGATATTCTGTAGCGGCATACCGAGCGAGGTCAACAGATTCATACAGGCTATGGCAGCGGCGCCAGCCCCATTTACCACCACTTTAGCAGATTTTATGTTTCTACCTGTAATTTCGAATGCATTAATCATAGCAGCAGCTGCTACAATAGCAGTCCCATGCTGATCATCGTGGAATACTGGAATATTCATGCGCTTGATTAATTCTTTCTCTATAATAAAACACTCAGGTGCTTTAATATCTTCCAGATTAATCCCGCCCCAGCTTGCGCCAAGATACTTCACAGAATTAATAAACTTATCCACCTCCTCTGTCTCAACTTCTATATCAACAGCATCTATGCCAGCAAATCTCTTAAAAAGCGCAGCCTTCCCCTCCATCACCGGCTTAGAAGCGAGCGCACCAAGATTACCAAGACCTAGCACTGCTGTACCATTAGTCACAACTGCCACCAAATTCCCCTTAGCAGTATAATCAAAAGCTGCACGATGATTCTTCTCTATCTCTTTGCACGGTTCAGCAACACCTGGAGTATATGCTAGAGACAGATCATTCTGCCCATTTAAAGGCTTAGTGAGTCTTGTGCCTATCTTACCTGCAGGATATTTTTTGTGAAATGTTAAGGCTTCTTTACCTATATTTTGCTTCGTGACCATAGAGAATGATAAAACTATAGTATTAACAATATTAGCGACAGTGGATACACCGCCCTACTGCAATGGATGCTATACAAAAAACATCCATCCGAGGTTGATTATAGATATTATTAATAAAATGCAAAATATTATTTTAGATTTTACAACACTATTAGTAGTCTCTTCGCTAAATTCATCGAAATAGATGATTTTTATAATGCGCAAATAATAAAAACTACTAACTATGGTCATGATAATTAGGTATATTGCTACATAATAATAGCCTGCCGCTAACACAGATGAAAGAACTAGCACCTTAGCGAAAAAACCAATAAATGGAGGCACACCCATCAAAGATAAGATAGATATTAACAGGCTTCCAGCAAAAAATGGATGCCTTTTTGATATTCCAGATAAAGATTCAAAAGATAGTCCAACGCCATTGTGATGCAGGCAACTACAATCATTACATACAACATTATCTTTCTCAGATGTATCATCGATACCAGATGCACATCGGGCATTTGCCGCCCTACGTAACATAGACAGACTCAATAAAATTGATAAGGTCAACACAACATATATGACCAAATATAAAATAACATTATTAATCGATGAAGTGTTTTCCTTACTATATAATATCGCTGAGAGTGCGAATCCAACGTTAGACACACCACTATATGCTAATAACCGCATAATATCTCTTTGTTTTATGGCTGCTAATGCACCAATAAATACAGAAGTTAGCGCCAACGCAGTAATTACGGGTAGTACATGAGAAGAAACAGATAATAATGTACTAGACACCAAACGCATCAATACAACGATATAACCCAGCTTACTCACAGTAGCAACAAAAGCTGTTACTGCTATATTACTACCCTGATATACATCGCTAACCCAAATATGGAATGGAAAAATAGCAAGCTTAAACAGAATAGCAGCCAAAATCATTACTGCACCTACAACAAATAACACTGGTATAATTTCAATATTGTTAGCAAATATCTCTGAATAGAATAGAGGTATACGGTAATTTGATATGGACTGGAAGTCTATAGACTTAACAAACCCATATACCAATGACGAACCAAAAAGATACATACATGAAGCAACTGCACTAAAAATAAAATACTTCACAGCTGCTTCAGAAGCCGTGATCTTCCCTTTATCAAAAGCAATACATATACAAATTGACAACGACACTAGCTCCATCGAAATGTAAAGCATAATCAGATCATTGCTACTTAACATTAATGACACACCACTAATAGCAAGCAGAAAAAGAACTGGTATTTCATAAGGCATATTCTTATTACGCTCCATCACATACGATAGATTCAACAGTACCAATGCTCCTATAACCAACACTGCAACCCGCATAATATTAATGGATGCATCCAAATATATGCTGTTACTCCAGAAATAACCAACTACTTGTGTGTATCTCTGGTAACAAGCAAGAATCACCGATATCACACAACATAAGGTCGATAAGCGCGCCACATAATAACCGCGCATACTATTGCATAATAGTAATATTGATGCACAAAAAATCAGTATAATTTCTGGGAAGATAGCTAGTATATCCGCTATCACAACGTTATTCAACATAATGCTCAATGTAACAAATTAATAACTGATGAAGTAGTAAAAGATGTGATAAATCGCGGATAAAAACCAATCATCAATATGGCTACAGACAATACAAAAAATGCTACACTCTGCAGTATATTAATATCAACAATATCATGCAACTTCTGATGGATCTCACCAAACATCACTTTCCTATACAAAGGCACCATGTAAAATAACGACAGCATAATCCCTGAGCTCAATAACACCGCCATTATACGACTATAATCAAATAAAGCGAACAGCACCATTATCTCTCCAATAAACCCTGCAGTGCCTGGCAGCCCTACCGAAGATAGCATAAACACCATAAAATATAGTGCGAGTCTAGGCATCTTAGTGGCTAATCCAGCATTATCAGCAATTTCGAAAGAGTTACTACGACTATGTACAGCACCTATTACCGAAAATAATCCTGCTGAGGTAAGGCCATGACCAAGCATTTGTATTATTGCCCCATTTATACCGTCTTGAGTCATACAAAATATCCCAGCTGTGACATATCCCATGTGGGCTATTGAAGAATACGCAATCATCTTTTTCATATTTGACTGAGACAAAGCAACAAAAGATGCATATATCACTGCAACAACACTCAATATTAGAACAGCTGGAGCAAATTGCTGTGATATAGATGGAAATAACTTTAGCGAGAATCTCAAAAATCCATACCCCCCAACTTTCAACAATATGGCAGCCAGAATAACTGAGCCGCCTGTAGGAGCCTGTACATGGGCAGAAGGCAACCATGTATGAAAACAAACCATGGGCACTTTCACAGCAAATGCTACAAAGAGACACATCCAAATAAAAATGGACAAGCTACTCCCCATACTTTGCACCAACTCATACAAAGCCAGAATATGCGATTCACCGTATTGGCTAACCATTATTATAACAGCAATAAGCATAAACAATGAACCAAAGAGAGTATAGATAAAAAGCTTGAATGCGGCCTGCACTCTATCTTTTCCCCCCCATATACCAATTATGATAAACATCGGTATCAATACCGCCTCAAAAGCTATATAAAACAACAGAATATTAGTAGAAGCAAATATCATCACTACAAATGACTCTATCATCAAAAATAACGCAGACAACACGATCCAATCTTTAGTTATACCGGAGGATATTCCCAAGCTTCTAGACCTCTTATAGCTCATCACCATACAAAGTGGTAATAGCACTATTGAT
>Ga0213833_1000905_pt1 | contig 23917 bp, 27 predicted proteins | sample SWATP21_FD_160575 | JGI IMG/M metagenome (GOLD analysis project Ga0213833, IMG submission 160575) | Coastal seawater microbial communities from Marineland, Florida, United States - SWA TP2 #1 | ecosystem: Environmental > Aquatic > Marine > Coastal | place: USA: Florida | collected 2016-08-14 | reverse complement strand
GCTGCCCTGCCCCTGCCCCTGCCCCTGCCCCTGCCCCTGCTCCTGCCCCTGATTGTGCTGCCCCTGATTGTGCTGCCCCGGCTCGCGCGGCACTCGAACTCGCACTTGCGCTGGTACCCGCACTCGACTTGGCACTGGTGGTGGCGCCCGGTGTGACACGCCCGCCGGGGGGCGGTGGTGGAGGAGGAGCAAGAGGAGGAGGGGGCGCGCCATGGCCATGGCCGTGGACGCGTGGGCGCTTGGCTTGGGTGGCACCGGCGGGTGCCGCAGCGCCGGCGGGAGAGGTGCCTCGCGGGCGCTTCGCGTTGCTGATGGTGGTGGTGCTGGTGTTGTTGTTGCTGTTGTTGCTGTTGCTGTTGCTGTTGGGTGCAGGTGCGGGTTTTGCGGGGCGCAGCATCGCTTCCATGCGCCCGAGAATGGCTTTTCTCTTTCCGACATCGTTTTTGTTGTCGTAGAGGACCAAGAGGTCACCCACAACGCCTGTCAAGCAGGAGGAGGTGAGGTGGAAAGCATTGTTACTGACACACACGGCGACGTGGCAAAGGAAACACAACCTGCAGCACAAAATCTGCAGCCTCCAGCCTTGCGTACCAAGAATCATGCTCGGAGTTGTCTCCACAGCAGCCTCTGCATGGTCAAAGTGCCGCCTACAAGACCTGCGATGGAGCAAGACGTCCCTCCAGGGCATCACTTGAACTCCATCGATGGTTTCAGCCTTCTTCTCAACAGAAGGACGGGTTGCAGCACCACAAACAAACGAAGAAGAAACACACAGCGTGAGCCGGCGCGGAAAGTGCCAAAGTGGGACAGGGGGTCGACGTACTTGAGGCAGGCGGACTTGTTTCAGCCAGGCGGCCCACCACACAGACGCTGCCGCAATGTGGATGGAGGAATACTTCAGGCAGACTTGGGTTTTCATGCTGTGCAAGCACACGTTGTTAGGAGGGGGGTGCGGACAGTCACGCGATGCCGTGTCAGAAAGCAGCGGGTGCCACTGCACGGCGACGTGGCGTACCTATCATTCAAAAACCCGAACGCAACGCGCGTCAACTTGTCCTTTGCGGGCTCGTCGCCTCCGTGCCGCTTTCGAGCTTCCCGCGCTTGCCAGACCACACCACCAAGCAGCTTCACCATGACCTTGGCCATCAGATGTGCATTGGGTACGTCAAGGTCAAAGTTGAGACGGTGGAGGAGGCACCTCTCGGCCGTGACGATTTTCTCTGTTGTGGTGAATCGAAGCTGTGCAAGGGAGGGCATGAGGCAAGTCGTGGGGAGGAAGGGTGGGGGGACAAAGTGTGGTGCACGACAGAAACCCTGCGGGGCAGTGGGGAAGGCACGCACCTCTTCGGTTACAGGCTGTCGCTCATACCGTTCGTGCTTCTTGAAGTACTTGTCCACTAACACACGCAACCGTTTGGGTGCATACAGCACCTTTGCAGCCAACATGACACTGGCGGCCGCGACAATCTGGTCATCACAACACAGCAGCGGAACCACATGTTCAGTGCACGTCCTACAACGCCAGGAAGAGTTCTGGCCGCACCGCAGGCACCTCACGCACATGACGGTCCCAGTTCGTGAAGCTCACACGAGTGTAGAGCCTTTGGAAAAACATAACAGCAGCCCAACTGCAATGGGCCACCAGCAGTGGTTGCTTGGAACGCCGTTCTGCAGCAAGAATTGTCGCGCACGCCCGACAGAGTCAACCAACGGCGAGGCCGGCCGGGGACATACAGACAGGCACACAAACGCATACGCGTACACACACGATACCTTGCTCAAACATGGTCGCCACCAATCGTTGGATGAACACACACCCACTCTTCCGGAACAACTTCTCCGTCTCTGGCCGCAGCGACTGGCGAAACGACGGCGAGAGCTTCAAAGCGGCGGTGCTGAAAATCCAAGGCTTACTTGGATTGCAGGGCACGCACATGTGGCGTACACGCCCTTGAGGGCGTGTGCCTGTGGGCGCCGCATCACTACTGCCCCCACCACCGGCTTGTGTGCGTGCAGAGGGCACAGCATGTGCGGCTGGAGCCGCCGTTCGGCCAGCAGTGTGGCGGGCGGGCGCGGAAGACGCACCGTTCATCGCACAGCAGTACGCCAACGCAACAGGACAATGCGCTGTCGTCGCGCGAACGCAGGCAACAAAATCAGGCACGTCGTCACCAGGGCTTCATCGCTGCGACTGGTGCATGCTGTGCTGCCGCTGCACACCAAGTGCGCTGATCAGCTCGGTCCAACAAAACGAATACACCAACATGTGGGTTGAATGCCCCCACCCTGTCACGTGAACCTGGCACGCCGAAATGAACCTGAGCGCCAACGTGTGCCGTCACCCGATCTCGCAGCTGCGTTGACGTGGACGTACGTGCGTCCCCACCAGCGCTTCGTTTACTGCGTTGGCCTCAGCAGTGTGCATAGAGTCTTGCCCTGCGGTGTGGGTTCTTGTGGAGTGTACGTTTCACCACTCCCTGTGTCATGGCGAGTACTGCCTGCCCTGCTCCGGGAGAAGTGTTGGCGCAAGCCCTTCACATTTCCTCGCCTCCTGATGGGGTTCCGCCGCTCCTTCCAGAGCATGAAGGTGTGTTTGAGTGTGTTTGAGTGTTGCCATGCGGTGGTGATCAGAGTGGGCGGGGCGGGTGAAGCAGCAGGCGCACCACGGTCTTTACTGTTTGCACTCGAAATGTGTGTGTTATTGTGGCGCAAAGCTATGCAAAAGCTGCGCCCCTTGATGAACAGCTTGAAGCAAGCCTGTGGCTACGACCGTTCTTGGGCGCCTGCTGTGCATCAACTCCTGCACAAGATCCTTGCGACAGTGTCACTCCACACAAGGCCCCTGCAGAAGCTATTCTGTCCTTGCTGCACTTCGCACAAGAACCGCGTCTTGTTTGGGCATTATTACAACAACGACACGCTCGTTTGCAAGCGTACGTGAAGGCCTGGACGCATGCCCTGTGTTTGCGTGTCACCATGCCATGTCCTTTGTGGCGTTCGTGTTTGTCTTGTTTGTGTTACGCAGGTTGCTCCACAAAGTTCCGCGAGTTGGTCAGCGGCGGTAAAATGCACCCAAAGACCAACGCGTTCCACGCTCGCCTGGTGGCCGTCATGGATCCCAATCTTGTCGGTGTGTTACTGAGTGTCAGTGGGGTGTTGTGGGGTGTTGTTGAGTGTTGTGTGGTGTGCTATTTGGTGCGTCCGTTCTAATCGGACCGACGGCCTGCACCTTCCTGTTGCATCACAGGAAAGCGCAAACGGCAGAGCCGTGGAAAGAAGCGGAGGGGCTCTGATGAGAGCGCGGACACACGAAACAGCAAGTCAGCTGCTGACTCTGCAGAGGAAGAAACCGTGTCACGCCGAGTGAAGGCTCCCCGTCGATCATCGTTTGGGACCATTGGCAAGGTGGAAGAAGAGGTGGACAATGCGGATGCAGGCAGCGCTGTCAGCTCCGGATCGAATACAGACAACAGCGTGACGGCAGTGGGCTTGGGATTGTGGGGCGACGTGTCTGGCGACAGCAGTGAACCAGAGGACAGCATCGTGCCTGTGCCTTCGTTTGACTCTGCTCCCATCATGTTCCACGACTACTTCGACGCCGAACTCAGTTACTCGCTCAACGACATGCCATTGTTTGGTGCCACGCCAGAGGATGTTCCCGCCCGCCCTTCTTCCAACAGTGTTGACAGCCATGCTTCGGATGACTTCGACTGCGCCCTTGCTTCTCTTCCCAAGCTTTCTCTTAATGATCCGGCCCCCACTTCTCCCACATTCATGACCCGTGACCAGTTTGCCAGCCTTGTGAGCGTGCGAAGCTGCAACCTCATTCCTGTTGATGCTGCTGGTTGCGACCGTGAAGTAGCCCTCGATCGCGTATGTTGCATGTGGCGTGCTGGAACTGCTGAATTCACGGTTTGTGGTTGCGTGTCGCTTCTTCTCATGCGTGTTCTGGGTGTGCCTGTTTCCTTGCAGTCGCAAGTGGGATGCACAGCTCCAGCTGGGTCGTACCTCATTAAGCTCAACCTCCATGGCGCGACCCCCACGCCCGCAATGGTGTCTGCCATGGTTGTGAACCTGCCCACCGAATACTCCCTGAGTGAAGGGCGCACGATTCCTCAACGCATTCAGTGGGACAAGGCGTCAAGCGCAAAGCCAACGTCGTTTCGGGTGCGTGGGCGGCATGTTGGTTGCTTGTGGTGCATGTGGTGGTCTTGTTCTGAATTGGTTTTCTCACTTCATTGTTGCTCATTCTATTTCGTTCAGGACACGCTGTTTCCGGTGACTGCCAGCGGAACTACGGAACTCATGTCTGCCGTTCCATTCGCCGCAACAGCGCATTCCAAGCTCGCAGTTGTTGTGTTTGTCACATCCCCCGAAGCCGCGCGGTTTACCACATACACAGAGCTGCGTCAGAACGGGGTGGCCATGCTTCCCGCGGGAGGGTACTTTGATGTGCTGCCTGTCGATGAAGAATGAAGTCACGTGCTAGGTGCTTAGTTTATTTTTTTTTTTGTTGCCAAGTCCAACAACAACACTTGCACTGAGCCAATCAGCAGTGCTTTGTCATGGATCAGCGAAGTGAACGTGGGAGATTGGAAAGAAATGTGCGCGTACAAAACACAGTTGCATGTTGACTGTTTTGCGGACACGCCCAGCAACACAGAGGGACACGACACAGAGGGTCCTGATCGAAGACACGACAACACACCGACTGCGGAGAAATTACTCGCCCAAAGACAGGTCGGACTGAAGGCTGTCCAGCATGGTCAGAACAGGCTTGCTGGCAGGCTTCACACAGTTGGTGATGGTCTCCGTCAAGATGTTGTCCATGCAACCGATGGCAAGCTTGTCGATGTCCAGGAACACCTTCAGGGGCTCGGGGATGGCAGAGGACAGCGGCTCCAGGATGTCCTTGATGAGTGGGTCGACCTTCTTCTTGAATGGCGGCTGGATGACCATGATGAAGATGTCAGTGACGGCCTTGCGCACCAGGATGTGGGCGTCGTGCACCATCATGCGGGTGACCTGCTGCAGGATCTTGTTGAGGTCGGGCTCGGCACCACCCTCGCGCACGTTGGCCACCTCATCCGCAAAGGTGAAGATGGCAGCACCCATGGTCTCGCGCAAGCGGCTCTCGAAGGCGTCCTCAACCTGCCACGGGCGCACGCCCTGGAAGCAGTCCAAGATGTCACCGATGTTCACGGTGATGGTGAAGCCACTGCTCTCCGGCTCGTCATCTTCGTAGCCCTCGCGGAAGGCACGGTAGATCTCGCGCAGAGCGGGGCGCATGGGGCCCCACCACCAGCGGATCTGACGAGTGAAGTATGCAAGACCCTTCTCCAGCTCCTCCGGGGAGGAAGACTCGGAGATGATTGTGGTCATGCGCTTGTGGTAAGAGAGCACCAACTTCTTGTAAGAGTGCACCAGCGGGCCCATGAGGCAGCTGCAGATGGGGGTCATGATGTGCTTGGAGATCTCCTCCAGGGCTGGGGACACGATGCCAACGATCTTATCCTTGACGGTGTTGCTGAGCTCAGCCTGCTTCTCAAAGATGGGGCCGAGGTTCTCGCGAGCCTTGGACTCGAGGGTCTCCTTCTGGCTCTCGATACCCTGCACAGCGACCTTCCAGGCAGCGCCGACGGCGGCACCAACGGTCTTATCCAAACCATCCTGGACCTGGGCACGGATCTTGCGCTCCAGACGGCCACCGGGGATGGCGTCGTACACGGGGCGCATGCAGTCCGCCTCGCAGCGGTCCACAATCATCTGGCCCAGCTGCTCCTCCTCAGTCCGGTCGTAGCGGAACCAGCCCCAGACGCCAAGGCGCCAGCGGGTCATGCGGTACGCACGCTTGAAGGCGAAGCGCATCACGGGGTCGGTGTTCAAGGGGGCATCCGCGTAGCGGGCGGCGTACTTGAACACGCCAACCCACTCCTTGCGGAGCTCCTCCTTGTCCTCGGCAGCACCGTCCAGGCGGATGTACCACTTGCGGCGGCGGCCGTAGGGCTTCAGCATCCACGCGAACTCACCGAAGTCCTTCTTCTCCTCCTCCTTGTCAAGAAGCTTGACGCGGTAGTTGCAAGGGGCGATCTCACCCTTGGCCTTCTTGAAGTCACTCTTGAGTGCCTCCTTTTCGAAGTACAGAATGCGGAAGTTGTCCGCCTTGTTCGTGGCGACGAACCAGCGCTTCTTCCAGTTCTTCTTCACGGCACCCTGCTTGACAAGGAAGCCCTCCTTGAGCCACTCGTCGGGCACAGGCGGGTCGCGCAGCTGCAGAGTGTCGGCATCGTCACCGGAGGCAGCCTTGGCTTCAGCTTCGGCCTTCAACTTGTCGATCAGCCCGATGGCGTACGACTTGGCGTAGATCGGGGTGAAGGTAGTCAACACCTCCTTGGCGCAGGCGTTGATGTCCTCGATCGGCATCTGCGGCATTCCTGGGATGTTACCCATGTTGACGGAGGAAGTGTAGGGAGGGTCTGCCACATCCAACCGTTGGTGAGAAGTTGACACAAATGGGTACACGACCGACAGTGACACTGCACAACGTCGACACACACTCTCAACATTAATAAACACCTCCACGGCACACGCCAACGAGAAACGGGGGGCGGGGGCGCCCAATGGGAAGGGGAGTGAACGCCGTTGGTGTTGTCCAATCCAACGGCGCCACCGTATCTTCCCCCCCACGACCACACATGGACGGTGTGGTAGCCACCACGCCCGGAAACGCCAATGTATACACACACTACACACTAGACACAAGTTTTCAAGACGTTTGGGGGTGTGGGTGCGTGACTCACCTTCCGAACACTGCTTCCAAGAACGGGGTGGGAGTGCGCTCCTGTTCACCGCAGGATCTGTGTTGGCGCGAGGTCGCGTGACAAATCAGGGTGAATTTTTCCGTCACGGCCTCGGCTGCAACAGCTGAAACTTATCAAGCCACAGTAAGACGTCGCATTTTACGCAGCGAATTATATCCACATGCCGCATAACCCAAGCTGCAACCGCCACTTGATCTGGAAAGTGTGTAACACCTTTACGAATCACAAACAATTTTCACATTTATTTTGAAGGAGTTTGTGAAACTAAACGATGCGCATATCTCCAGAAGTGACCCCTTCCGCGCGAGCATGAGCAGGTCTGCAGACGCACTTGTCCCCACTCTGTTTCTTCGACCTCATGGACCCCAACACGATTGATCGTGAGAAGGTACAGCGTGCAGAACTGTCGTGATTCTCTGAAAGTGGTAACATTACTTGTAACAGGTGTGCCCGCTTCTTCTTCGAGTGTTCACGAAGGTGGGAAGCCACCACAGGTGCGTGGGAAGGTTGTGGGGCGGTGGCGCCTGCCGTGCAGAATGTTCACTGGTTTGGTCTCGCGGTGGTACAGAACGCGTGATTTCGCTGAGAGGGGCAAAGAGCCTGTTGATGATGAGATCCAAATTTACACGTGGTGCGCTCGATCTGCGTTGCTCTTGCTTGCAACTGTGTTAGTTTGTGTCTCACACCCGTACCCCCAGGCCGGATGCCACATTGCTGGAGCTTGCTGATTTGATCAAGGAAGTGAGACCGGAAGTCCGAAAGGCTCGCAACTGTCGCTTGGAAATGTCCCTTGTGTGAGTGTACAGATGGGCTAGCCTGTGCTGATTCGCCCTCGCTTCTCACCGTCCTTTTCTGTCAACAGGTACCCCGACACCATGGGGCGACCCAAGTTTCGGCGTATCGGCCAAGTGCATGCAAAGAAGGAAGGCCGTGACGACACTATCACATTGAGCAAAGTGAAGTTCCAGATTGGCGACTTCTTGGATGTTGCAATACTGATGCGTTGATTGGGGCTGCGTTCATGGTTTTCGTTGTGTTGAAGAGTGCATTTGCTTTTGAAACTACACACGCTTGCGCATCTGACGCATGCAGCGTGCGCGGGATGTACGGATGATGAAGCTAGCAACGGCAGTGATGATGACTACGAGGATGATTTCGAGGATGCATGAAGTGGAGATAACAACATCACAAAGCAAACCAACACAACGCTGGATGCTCTCCACGCGACGTCCACAAGAGGACGGCAGCACCTCTGCCACTAGAACACCGACCGCATTCTTTTGCCGGATGCTCGAGTTCGAGAACGGCCATCCCCGGCACCGCCACGAATCTCTGCTTCCTCTGCCGCCAGCAAGCCGAGAATGCCAGCGGTTCTTGGCGGCAGCATCGCATCTCTTGCTTTACGCTTGGTGGACTGATGACCTTGTTTGCGCTTGTCCTTGGCCTCGTAGTACTGTGGAGCGAGCTCCGTCAACCAAGTGGGTTTGATGGCCACAACCTCACGCATGTGCTCCTCCGTGGTGAGTTGGACATCGTGGTACACCACCCACGGAGCCGTCTGACTGTACCTGAACAGCACCGAAGTCGGATGCAGTACGACCTTCCGCCCATCTTTCACCTGCACCAATGTAGCAACACAAACACACCTGTCACTGCCAGGCACCGCATCACAACGACAGGTTGTCCCACAAAACACGCACTGTGCGGTATGTCCCATCAGAGGCAAGTTTGGCTGCATTGGAGAAAAATCCAGCCACAATGCACTTGACGATGCGTTCCGTGTCTTCTCCAGCAGACTTCAACACGCCCAGCTCAGCAAGTGCGCCGAACGCAGGTACCGCCTCTTCTGTTTTTGTTCCGTCCGCCGGCGACGCTTGCTTGGCAAGCTTCACCAGGTACCGCCGCAGTTGACGGCGCACCTCGGAGGCTCGCATTAGTGCCCGATACTTGAAACCACGATCGCGACACCAGGCAGCATTCTTGCCCTCGTCAAGGAAGGCGTTGTAGACGTTGATGAGCGTGATCTGATCCCCTTCAGCGGCAGCAAACTCGCGGAGCGCTAGGTCTGACTGCGGGGTCGCCACGAACGGTAGGTGTCAACACCGGTGGGGACAAGGCAAACAAACACTCACAACGCGAGCTAGACACACGACAAACCTTGCGCCGATTCTCGAGTCCACCAGCGAATATGGACTTGACGGACGTCATTGCGGCAATTGTGAGCGCTTCTTCCGAACATTCCATTTTCAGCGACGACAACAGCATGGCAGCGACGCGTGGCTCAACGGGAAACTCAGCCAAATGGTAACCAAGCGGTGATGTGAGGCCGCACTGTCCATTCAACGCGCCAAGAGCGAACAGCAACTCCAACGCTCTGTGGCAAACACACCCAAGCGTCACATACATGGGATTCGAACTGGCAGCAACGAGCACAGAACTTGGAAAGGAGAAAAAGAAACAAACCGCAACCCATCCATCCTCCCGTACCGAATGAGCGACTCTGCGGGTGGGGAATCCATAAAGTCGAAGTGTGCCACGTCGTCAATCCCAAGAGCCTTCAGTTGCAGCACGGCGGGTGTCAGGTCGGTGCGCACCATTTCCGGGGGTGTGCTGGAAACAGCACAAGCACAGCAAGTGAAAAGGAAGCACGCACGCACGCACGCACGCAGACACATACACACACAAACACGGAAGGAAACAAGTACAAAGCTGCTCGTCAGCGCGCATCGTTGATGTGCAAGAACGATAGCGCGTAAAGTGCCGCCCACAACACGTACGCATCAGGCAACGCAAGAAACGCATCCTCCGGGTACAGCCGAAAACACTTGCCATGCCGAACCCGGCCCGCACGACCTGTGCGTTGGTTCGCTGAGTCTTGCGAGATGGGCTGAACAATAAGGCTCTCCATGCCCGAGATGGGGTCATACACAGGCAGCTGTGGTGCACGCGCTGCATGAGTGCACGGGCGTGCACATACCAACCAACACGTGTGCGCCCACTGTACCTTGACGAAGCCGCTGTCCACCACAAACACAATGTCGTCGATCGTCACTGACGTTTCTGCGATGTTTGTGGCGACCACAACCTTGCGGGGCTGCAGCATGCCGCGTCGCCGTCGTTTCTTGGGAAGAGGCGCCATCGCGGCCAACTGGTTGCGCCACGGCAGGTGGGCATACAGTGGGAACACCATAAGCGGGCGACCCGATCCAGAGTCTGGGACGGCGTCACGGATGAGCTGACACGCAGTCTCAATGTCCTGTTGGCCCGGCAGGAAAGCCAGGATATCGCCCTCGCCTTCTTCGTTGTGAATCGCCGCCACCGTGCGTACGGTGGCCTTGACGTAGTCCGCCACAGGCTCTTGCGAGAACATGACGTCTGGAAAAGAAACACGGAAACACACAAGGAACGAAAAGGGGCAGCAGGATTCACTTGAGGCATGCAAGGCAAGGAAAGAAAGAAAAAGAAAAGAGACAAGAAGAGGACATACGACGACACCTACACACCGACTGCATGTTGTCGGCCTTGGACGGCAACAACAACAGCGGTGTCCTTGGCTGGATCACGAGTTTTGTTGGTTTCAAAGAACTTCTTGAACTTGTCGGCATCCATAGTCGCAGAGGAAACGATGATCCTACGCGAGGCAGCGCCCACGATACAATGCAGCACGACATCAATCACCGCCGCGCAAGAGAAACCCTTGAAGGGTTGCCTGCACCGCTCCTTACCTTAAATCTTCCCGCTTTCGCTTGATTTTCTTGAGAAGACCAAGCAGAATGTCCGTCTCCAAGCTTCGTTCATGCGCTTCGTCAATCATGAGAACAGAGTACCTGAAAGGGACAGCCAGACACAAACAAAAAAAAAGGCAGTCAGGACGCATGCGTACGACATGGCGCCACGACCACACATCTGCTAGACACGACAGACGCAACACCACTGACCTTGACAATAGCGGGTCCAGCATTGTCTCTCGAATCAGCACTCCGTCTGTGAGAAACTTCACCCTGGTACGCACGGGGTCCGTGCAGTTGTCAAACCGGACAGCGTACCCAACCTCCCGTCCCAGTCTGACTCCCATCTCGTCTGCCACCCGGGCCGCCACGGTCGCCGCAGCAACTTGGCGTGGTTGAGTGCACCCTACAACCCGGCCACCAACAGTCCATCCGGCCTCATCCAAGTACTGTGGCATTTCTGTGCGAGCGTGTGTGTGTGTTTGTGTGTGTTGTTGCGGCCACACGAACGCCAGCATACAGAACAAACTGCACTGTCAGCTACGCAGTCAACTGTGGGGTGGGATGCAAGACAAGACACCCCCGCTGCAATGACGCACGTGTGGACTTGCCACAGCCAGTTTCGCCCACCAGCACCACGGTTTGGTACTTGTCCACAGCATAAAGCAGCTCACGCCCTGGGAACATGTCCAGAGCAACCACACGGCACAAGGTTCGTCCATCAAACAAGCCCCGCAAAGAAAAGGTCGATCACGACAGCCACCAGGACGTACGTCGGTCATACATGGGAAGCAGGCGGCGCTGCTTCGACAGAGCGAACTGGCTGTTCGGGTTGAACACCGCCACATTATTCTCTTTCTCGACGGCTCGGTCCTCCATGTCCGGCGCTGCCGCCGACGTGCCAGGTTTCCAAAACATGGGTTGGCCAGCTCCTGTTGCACCACCACCACTGGTGTGGCTGCTGCTGGTGCCGTGATGGCCTCCATGCGGACGGTCTGAGCGAGCGCCACCGGCACCGGCTCGGCCTCGCGACGCACTTGCGGACGTGAATCGTTGTGAGGCCCACCCTGTGGATCCCCCCCGGAAACTTGATCCGCCTCGGGAGCGCGATTCTGCGCCAAAACGCGACCCACGCTGCGCCTCACGGCGTCCAGAGGAAAACCGCGACACATGCATGGTGCTTGTGGTGTGGTGTCACCAACACTAGCGTGGGGTGGTGCCGGGGGAGTACCTGGGGGGGGACTGCACTAGGACAAAGCTGACACCTACGACACCTGAGAGGGCATCGACAGAGGAAGGATGCACATACACCAGGCGGCACGGCTAGCGAGATTGCACCATTAGCTGCAGAGAGTGCGCGATTCGGCGTGCGCACTAGCAGTGTCGAATCAATCGAGTGCTGTCACATTTGATGTTTGAAAATGATAACAAAATGGGGTTTGGGTTTCGGCGCGATCTGACGAGTCCCCCCACTCTGCGGCTTGCACCTGGACCCGGTGGGCTGCAAAGCACTAGTACACGCTTCGTGTCTTGTGCGTGCTGTTGTACCTGCCAAGCAGGGGTTGGTGCGTGGAGGTGTGCTTGGGCTGAGCCGGCATGTCGAGGATTGACGCGGCTTCGTTGAAGCGGTGGGCCACTACGAGCCCGACCCTTCGCCCCTCGTCCACGAGCGACTCTGCCGAGAAGCCTTCCAGATTTCCTGTCGACTATGAACTCAACTTCAAGATTGCTCTTTGGTACGTCTGGGGCTACGTCATCGAGAACGTGCGCGGCGGGGGTGGTTCTAATGCGGGCGTTGCGGCTGTGTCACAGCATGGAGGATTTGACGTGGCTAGATGTGGACGCCATCGTCAACCCCACGAATGAGTCGCTTGTAGACAAGACCGGCGTTAGTGGCTCCATTCTTGCCGGGGGTGGTCCGGGCCTGGTTGCGGAGTGTCTGGCAACAGAAACCTGTCGCACCGGCGAGTGTGTGTTGACGCAAGCTGGAAACCTGCACGCCAAGTACGCTTGCCTCCCCCCCCCTTTCCCGCACCGGCTGGTGTAGCCGGCATTGGTGATGGAGTCGCCATGGTATGGCATGACACTTGTTTATCTGTGTTGGTGGCTTGGGTTGTGACAACTGCAGGCATCTCATCCACACGGTTGGCCCAAAGTTCAGCGAGAAATACCGCATCGCGGCCGAAAATGCGTTACACAACTGCTATCGCAGCTCGCTGTCGTTGCTAAAGGAACGTGGTTTGCGCTCTATTGCCTTTCCATGTGTCTACAAACCGAAGAAAAACTATCCGCGAGAGGATGCTGCACACATCGCCATCCGTACGCTTGCGTGTGTGCATGCGTGTGGTGGGGCTTGGCTGGGCGCACTCTTCTCCAACCCTTGACTGGACCGGTGCTGTGGGTGTGGGCAGGCTCCGTGCGGCGATTTCTGGAGAACTTTGGGGACAACATTGAGCTGGTCGTGTTCTGCGTGGACAACGCGCGTGACCTGCAGATTTATCAGCGCATCATGCCGCTGTACCTCCCTCGCGACGCTGGAGAGGAAGAGGCGGCCCGAGCGTTGCTTCCCGACGACGTCGGCAATGAGTTGGGTGAGACAGTGATCGAGGACCGAAAAATCCGCATTGGGGCCCTCCCTGGTATGGAAACGCACCCCACAATCCGGCCCACCAGCCCAGGTGAAGACGGAGCTGGAGCTGGAGCTGGAGCTGGAGCCGGTGCCGGTGCTGCGCCAGGCAGCGACAGCGAGGATGACAACCCTTTGTTTGAAACCCCTGTCGTCCCGGGCTTGCAGGGTATGTGTGGGTGGGTGTGGGTGGGTGGGTGGGTGGGTGGGTGGGGTGGTCAGTTGCTTCAACTGTTCGTGGGCGCGTCGACTTTTTTATTTGTTGTGTGTGTTGTGTTTTTTCTTCTTTTCCACCTGTTGTTGTTGACACTCGCTTCACTGTGACCTGGGGGTGTGCTGGCACAGTTTCATCCGAGGAGGTAACGCGGACGGTTGACTTTGCTGCTATGCGGTTAGGTACGGCAGGTGGGCATGGTGGACATGCTTGCTTGGGGTTGACGGGCTCGTCGTGTCTGTTTCTTGGTGCAGACCCCGACGAAGAGCGAATGGAGAAAGCTCGTGCGGCTGCAACATTGAAACTGAAAGGTATATCGGGTCGCTAGTGGTGTTTGCATTGTCCACGGTCTCACAGTGAGGTATCCTGTCACGCGACCAGAGGAGGAGGATGGGTGTGCAGAGTATGATGCGTACGTCAGGGTGTGTGTGTTTGGCCTCGTGGTGCATGACTACAATCTCGCCAGTGAAGTACAGTGTGCTCACGGTTGGTTGCGTGACACAGGTTGTTGTCAGAGGCAATGAGCCTCAATCTTGCCGACATCGCCGCCTTGAACATTGTGTACAAGTCAGGTTCGCAGTGTTAGTTTTGACACCGTATTGTGCGCGCGGTTCTTTCTCACGCTCGTTTGTGGCTCCGTCCCCAGGGATCGACCTTCTTGGACATCCGGTTGTTGTGTTTGTTGCCGGTCATATCCCCGCTCCCAAAGTCGATCTCCGACGCGTGTTGATGTACATTGTTCGAGTATGTGGCTTCTGCTGAGCTTGCTTCGCAGGTGTTTTCGTCTTGTTCACGTCATGCCGAACGCCTGCCAGGTGTTGGACGAGTTTGTCGATGAGCCCTTCTCCCTGGTGTATGTCCACAGTGTTCTTAGTAAGCCCAACACCCCGAGCTACCAGTGGCTTTCACGTGTGCACAAGGTGCTTCCTCGAGCGTACGTCTTGCCGGGTGGTTCTCTTCCCTTCGATTTGGGGGCTTGGCATCCCACCGTGCTACTCACTGCAGGTACAAGAAGAACATCAAAGCCTTCTACCTGGTGCATCCCAACTTCTGGGTGAAGACAGGCGTGCTATTCATGAAGAACACCAGCATCAGCAAGCGGTTTTGGAAAAAGTTCGTGTATGTCGAGCGTATCAAGGACCTGTTTAAGCGCTTCCCCGCAAGCCACCTCCGTCTTCCAGAATTGGTGTATCGGTACGTGTTGTGACCCTGTGCTGGAAAAAGTGACTTGGAGCACCTGTCTCACACCTGGTGCCAGTGCTGACTTAGACCGCAATCGCGAAGTGTATTCTGGCGCTGCTGTGGCCAAGTAGCATCACGCACACAACAGCATGTCGCAGCTGCAGGGCCCCGGTCGCAGGTAGAAGAGAGCAGGGCTGTGATGAGTTTAGTAGACATTCGTGTGCCTCTTTTCGCCCTCCATGCGCTTCCGACGTCCTGATCGTCGGACAAATCACGGGTCACACTGTCAGTCTGTCACGCGAAACTTTCAAAATTAGTAGCACTTGCGTCGCCAACACTCCCCACTTGGCGAGACACCATGCCGTCAACACCCACACATACAAGCACGGAGGCCCCATTGAAGGAAATCACCGTCGTTGTGTTCTCCAAGGACAGGGCCTTTCAGCTGCATGAATGCATTCGATCTCTCAGACAGCATGCTCGGGTTGTTGAGACATGCGCACTGCGCGTGCGGATATGTGTGGTGTGGACTGCGTCGTCCCCGTCCTGTGAGAACGCCTTTCGAAAGGTGCTGAGGCGGCTACTTGCGCCTGCCCTGTCAAAAGTACACAGGCCACGGGATAGAACGCGCGTGGATGCAAGAGGGGGGCCAGGAGCATGTCGAGCTGCCACTGGCACTGACACTGGCACTGACACTACTGGCACTGACACAACCGGCACTGACACTGACACTGGGGCGAGCATGAAGTCTAGTGCTGGTACTGGTGCTGATGCTGGTGCTGATGTTGGTGCTGATGCTGGTGCTGATGCTGGTGTTGGTGCTGGGGCTGGTGTTGGTGTTGGTGTTGGTGCTGGCGGAGAGGGTGACACTTGCGCAAGGACCGAGCAGGGATGTTGTGTTGCCAAGCACGGTGCATTGCTCGGTAAATCTGAGAGGCCGCCGTATGATGAGCATGAACATGTACTTGGCAGTGTCGCCGAAAGTGCGACTCCTGCCACCTCCACGCATGAGGACATGGCAGCACCCCCCACACCCTACCGCTTGAAACGTCCCGAGTTTTCCATCAGATTCATGCATGAACGCACGGGTGGCGGCTTTCGCACAACCCTTTGGAGTGCGGTGTCTGCGGCAACCAGCTTCGTCATGTTTCTGGTGGATGACGCTCTGTTCGTGCGAGACTTTCGGCTCGACCTTCCTCTGCACCTGCTGCAACAGCACCCACACCTGGCGTGCTTTCAGCTCAAGATGGGCGCGCATGTGTGGTTCAGTCACCCCGCCTCTGCCATAGCGCGTGCGCCCACACTCCACGGCGTAGGTCGGGCGCATCCCGGCGCCAGCACGTGGGCGCGTTGGGATGACGCCGCCATGGCGTTTGCACTGCGGCAGGGATCGTACGACTGGAACTACCCGTGGGATTTGTGCGGCTCCGTGTACCGTGCTGGCGGGGTTGTGGCGCTGCTGACGGCTCTCGAGGCGGGCAGCGGCCCTGATGCCCAAGGTAGGTCGGAAGTGGGTGGGTGCATTGTTGTGCTGTGCTGTGCTGTGCTGTGCTGTGCTGTGCTGTGCTGTGCTGTGTTCCGTGTTGCACGCGGTGGCGACGCGAGCAGAGGCACTGACCCCCTTTCACGTCTTCTTGGCGTGGCAGGCACGACGCATCCCAACAAACTGGAGTTCCGAGGTGCGCGGTTGGCAGCAGGCAGGGGGGCAAGCCTTCTCTGCGCATCACCCCGACAGCTGTCGCCAAACAGCAAACCCACACCGCATGGCACAGCTGCGCATGTTGCATGTTACGTCACAGCCGCCTTGGTCGTCGTCACTGTAAACAAAGTGCAGAGTGTGTACAACAATCCAGTGTACGTGTCGTACCCGTGTTTGTGTTTGTTTTTGTTTTGGCTGTGTCATCAACAGTAGCGTCTGTGAGGGAGCGCACTGTTGGGGGGTAACATGTAACGCTGTTTCTATGGTTGCCATGTGGTGCCGGTGCCCAGGTTTGACGCGGGAGCGGATGCGTGTGTGTCATCCCTGAACGCGCTCTTGCGACCGTGCGGTGTTCCCCAGACCCGTTTGGACGATGATGGCTACGCGGCTGCGATGTCCTTTTGCCCCAGCGTTCACGTTGGCTCGTTGCGGTGGCGTTCGGACGGTGCCCACACTCAAGAAGGTCGCACTGGTGGTGCGGTGGCGCTGTCAGCAGCCGCCCCACCCAAGCCCATGCGCCCTGCGCCGGACCTCTCCGTTGTTCTCCCCGTTTTCAACGGCCAAGCCACGCTGCGAAGGGCGCTGGACAGCGTCCTGCAGCAAGATGTCCCCCCGGGCGTCGTGGTGGAGATTGTGGTTGTGGACGATGCGTCAACGGATGACACGCCCTTAATGCTCGCCGAGTGAGTCGGCCACCCGACGTCGCTGAGTGTGACACCTTCCTTGTTGACTCGCCAGTTGCGCTTGTGTGTCTGCCTGTAGGTACGCCCGACTTTTTCCGCACCTGTTCGTGGTTGTAACCCAACCTCGCAACACCGGTGTGGCCCATGCTCTCAATGTCGGCCTGGAAACTGCCCGAGCTCCGTTGATCGCCAGAATGGACGTGGATGACCAAGCCCACCCGGATCGGTTTCGCACACAAGTGAGTGTGGCCGCTGTGGGTCATCATGGTACGAGCATGAACTGCGCGAGCGCTCGCGAACTCACCACTGTCGTGCTCGGCACACAACAGTTGCGGTTCTTGTCGCAACACTCATGTGTTGACGTTCTCGGCACCGGCATTGTGAAGGCAACACCCAGTGGTGCAGGCAAGCACGAAGAGGCGTATCAACAACGGTTCAAGAGCCTACCCAGCCATCCCTTGCTCTTGAAATGGAGCATGCTGTTCTACTGCAGCGTTGCGCATCCCTCTGTGATGGCTCGCTCGAAGGTGAGCACCGTGGCGGCAACACGTGCACCCAACCCGCCGGCCTACCAGTGACCTTGACCTCCTTTGGTCAGTTCTTCCACATGTTGGGTGGCTACAGTGAGCAGCAACAGCATGCCGAGGACTACGACTTGTGGCTGCGTGGTTTGTTTCCTTCGCGTGACGCCTCCACCGGTGTGACCACGGCGTGCTTTGCCAACACAGCACAGCCTCTCATGCGCTTGTTCAAAACGGGTATGTTCGGGCGGCGGAAGGTTGCGAAAAAAAAGTTGGAGTTTGTTGGGGGTGGTGACAACCAAGGGGGGAGAGGAGTTGCTTTGGTCACGCCAGGCCAAGTCAGTGCACTGACAACGGACGGTTCGCAGGTGCAAATGTGTCCACGGTGCACAGAGATGCCCAGCGCCAGGCGTCGTTTCTTGCATGCCGTCGTGCCTGGTGCGCGTTGCTCATGCGTCCCATCACCCACGGCGCAGTGCGCTGTCTGCTGCAGGGCTCGGCGTACATTCTCCGAGCATCAGTAGTGCGATACCCAGACAACGACAAGGCTTCCGCGTCGGCAGGGTGCGCACCGCGGCAACGGAGTGAAGAAGAAGAACAAGACGACGAAGAAGAGGAAGAAAAAGGAGGAGAAAAACACGAAGACGCTTCTTTGTCCATGGTGCACGAAGCCGCTCAAGCGCTGTTGGACGCCGAGCGCGCTGTGTTGGCGGAAGTCGACGGGAAAAAGGAGTGGGACCTGGTGTACGCAGGCACCTCCAGCGCTGCTCGCACCGCGTTGAGTCAAGACGTCTCGCATCGTTTGAAGGAGTTGTGCGTTGCGGCACTCGCCAAGTGGTCCATGGAAGCGATGCCCGTATCGCTGCTTTGGCAGCAGCGGAGTGTGGCGGAGGCTCGAGCTCAGCGAGCGTCGAAGCGGGCTGATCGGAAAGCAAGGAGGAAACAGGCCCACACAGCACCAAAAGCGGATCGGGGTGTTGCGTGAACACCATGTCTTGAGTGTGCATGTTGCAACATCCCCTGCGTCGAGTGGTACCATGTGTCGTCCTGCAGCAACCTCTTGTGTGGGTGCTATGGTGAACAACACAATTTTGACCGCATTGTACTGAACAGACTGCAAAACGTTGTTGCCATTGCCGCACACAGAGACACGCAAAAACATAAAACCTGGGCCAACCCACCATGCACCACAGAAACATGTTCAAAACAAGCCACAAAAAGAAAACGGAAACGCCGCGGTTGGTGTAGTGCCGTGCTCGCTAGTGCGGCTCCAGCACAATGGGGCGGTCAGGAAGCACCAACTTTCGCCCCGTGAAGTTGACTGGGGTGCTGGAAATGTGGACGGCCATCCAAGTCTTCATCTCGTTCTCATCATACACCCGAAAGTTCATGCCCACCATTCCAATGTTGCGTGTTCGCGACAGGTCTGGTGTTATGGAGATGCGCCCCGACCGCTGTCGGATGTGTTCTTCCATGACAATGGCTTGATCATACAACCAAGGCCACTGCCAACTGACCAGAGGCCATATGTGCGCCGGAAGCATCCAGCCCCACGTCATGTGCTTGTATGGTACCACCTTGTATGGATCCGATGTGTTGAACGACAGCTTGTGAAATGCACCGCTGTGTTCACGTCGCATACAGCACAGGTGACTCCCCGCAGATACTTCACGCACACGCACACGCACACGCACACCAAGCACAAGCATGGGCGCGACGCAGGAGACGACGTGACGTACACCGTGAATACACGGTCCATCAGGTCCTGGTCGTTTTGTATGCAATCCTGTGCCCACCGAAAGTAGTCGTAGAAGTCCACGCTCGGCACCAGGTCATCTTCGAGAACGATGGCTGCTGGGGCCTGAAAGAAGCCAGACATACAAGCACCAGCAGTGTGGTGTGTCATGGACAAAGAAAACGGTCAGCCAGTGCCACGACGCGGTGGTGTGAAGCACCGAAGCGGGCGCGATGAACCAGGTGTCAGCACATACCTTGATGTGATCAAACGCAAACTGGAGTAGGTAGTGGATGTGGTCTGACAAGCTTGTCGTGGAGAACACCTTGTCCACAAGCCCAAAATAGGGGCGGATGTGCAGCAGTCGAACCACAGGCATGAAGTCTATTGCATTTACAAGTTGTGTGACCTCCTCGTTGGTCCCATCTTGCGAGACAATCAGGACAGTCTGCCACGGTCCAACAAAAAGAAAAAGGCAGCAACACAGGATGAGGCAATAACACATGAACGTAGCTGCGTGGCTTGCTCATGGGTTGTGCGTACCTGGTTGATATTATTCACCTGCGCCAAGTGGTCAAGCACCTGCCTTAAGTACATGGGTCGATTGAACACAGGCATGAGAATGGGAATGTAGTCTGGCGGTAGCTCCTGGCGCAGCCGTTCCACGTTGTCACGTGCGAAGGACGCCATGTCACTCAGGTGCACCGCCCGCTTGATCGTGAACAGGCACGCCACGATGAGCATTGAAACGCCGATTCCTTGCAAGCCTGGAAAAAAAGAGCGGAACACGCTCACGTCACAACGCAGGCGCGAGCCCCAGCGCAAACGAAACGAACAGTGGGCTCGCACGCCCACGCATGCACCCCACTGCCATGTGCGTACAGCGACGTCTGGACACTTGCACCGGCTCGGCTTGACCCAACGCCATTCGCTGTGAATCTCCTGAATAGTGCAGGCTGAACGGCGACACGCACGTAGCACAATACAATGACAGATCACAACAAGCGCGTTACGTCCATCGTCGAAGAACAGCACTCCTCGCCCACACACCAACCACGGACAGTTTGGTGCGCCTAGGCGTGGCTGTGACGCCAATGTTGCTCTCCATATCACCCACAAAGTGTGCATCCTGCATGATCTCTTTGCGTCCCAACACCCGCTTGACACGCTTCGGTGTCATCATGGCCAACCCATCGGCGTCCATGCCTGGGGATACACCAGCGCGCCGGGTCTGCTCTGCTGCACCACGTGACACCACGTGCACCACGTGCGCCCGCGATTTAGATTATCCGTGGTGAAGTTACGTCCAACACAATTCAACGTGCTGGTGCACGTCAAGTTGTTGTTGTGGGGAGGAGTCCTCTGTGAAGCAGGTTCGAGCAGTTGCTTGTGTATGCTGGGCCCGGGCTGGAGCTCATGGTTGCCTTGTTGCATGTACTGTGTGGTGCGGTTGATGGGGTGTGGTTTTCCGCTCTTGACAGGAGGCACCGCTTGGCTTCGTGATGGAGCTGGTGCATGATGAGTCGCTCGACACGGCGGCGTCCGAGCGCCGCTCCGTTCCCGGACAAGGCAACACCACAGGCACACTGCTTTCAGATGATGAGGTTGCTTACCTTTGCCACCTTCACGTGCGCAGCATCAAGGTCATGTTTGCGGGCAGGGTAGGTGGCGAACCGTGTGGGGGGCGGTGATTGGCTTTTGATTGGATGCCACTGCGGACTGCTCACCTCTGCTTACCGGCCGGCTGCACGCGCGTTCAGAACGATGGTATTGTAGCTATGTGGAAACTGAGTCGCGGGACAGATTCGAAGGTGTGTTGGCATGGCGACGATTCCGCGATCGTTTCCGATTCGCTGATCGGCAATTGCCCTGTCATTTTGTTTTTTGTTTCTTGTTTCACGCAGGACGCCATACTGGGCGTACACAAGGGCCCTGTCCATGCGATTACGTTTGATGCGGATTTTGGACCCCGTGGGTTGCTGTTTTCCGGGTCGGCAGACCGCACCATCAAAGTTTGGGATCCTTGGGTTCGAGAGTTGAAAGACTCATGCATCCAGACTGTGGTCGGACATGGTGGTACCATCAATGCCCTGGCTTGTGGCACCGATTGTCTTGTGTCCTGTAGCAACGACTGCACCATCAAAGTGTGGCGCCCAGACCGTGATCGTCGCATCCTGTTGTATCCATGGTTCCTGTTGACACAAACGATCACCCTGTCAGCGTGCGTCTGGTTGCGTATCTTGACACGAACAGCGCTCGTCGCAACACCAATGAAACTTGTTATGTTGCATGCGTCTCTGTCTTTCTCACAGATGGGTGACTGCGTGCTCTCTGCGCACTGGCGAAAGCGCTGTGCTGTATGTCGGAGACGGCGACGGTGGGTTGTCCGTGTACACACCGAAGGGTTTCTCGACGACGATTCACAAAACGGAGGTACGTGAACAACGCTGAACAACGCTGAATGGTGCGCATATGAAAAAAGGACACGAGTCCTTGACATACGCTCTCGTTCTGGGCGGGTGGGCGCAGGGTCGATTTGACTTGACACGGCGGCACAACAAACTGCACCGCCTTGGAATCACCAACATTCTGCTGGTGGCGGAACAAAATCTCCTTTGCACGCTGGCGTATGATTGCACCCTGCGCGTGTCCGAAGCCAGTTCTGGGTACGCACCATTGTACCCACCCGCGCACAGTGCTGGTCTGGCAGCCACCGGACACGTGGAGGGGCGTTTTCCGGCGTGCACTGGCGCGGATTTGACTCGTTGGTTGTTGTCTCGTGGGCCGTGTTCCAGGTCCGCGTTGCTGGTCGTTCCGAACAAGCACCGCCGCCGTTTCACCGCACTGGATTGGAACTCCTACAACCAGGAGCTCCTGCTTGCAGACGAGTTGGGTTACGTGAAGGTGTGGAACATCTACATGGACAAGTGCCTCAAGGAGCTGCGCGTCGCCAGGAAACCCGTGCACAGCGTGTCTGTGTCTGGAAAAACACAGGTCAGTGAGCTGGGTTGGGTGTTTGATGCGCCAAAGAGGGTCGTCGTTTTGCGTGATTCGTTGATTCTGACCCCGAGTTGTTTGTCATTGCTGATGCTGTGTCTCTTGGGGCACTGGTGGCGCAGACATTTGTGCTCACCTGCGGCGAGACCGTGCAGCGTTGGCACATCATGCGCCAGCTGCAGTTTGCTTTGTTCACCGGACACACGGATGCTGTGCTTGCCCTGGTGTACCTTGAAGCACCAAGCGCAGACCGTGCAGACGATGCACGCGTTTTCTCTGCTTCGCATGACAACAGTGTGTGCTGTTGGGATCCGTACGTTGAGGGGCTTTGACGTCAGTTTTGCATCCCCACATCGCTGCGGAGGTGTTGTACATCACGCTGACCATTGTTGTTGGTGTGGGGAACGGCGCAGGTATGACATGGCTTGCCTGTATCGATTGAGGGAGAGGACCTCCGAAGTGAGTTGCATGATGTACCTGAACCACGCCGGGCTGCTGGTGACAGGCAACGACGATGGGAGCGTGCGGTTTTGGAATCCGGACGCTGCCTCATCCATGGCGTACCGCCACCACACCAACACTGTCAGTTGCTTGGCTGTTGCGCACCTGAAGCGTTGCTCTTACCTCTTGAGTGGGAGCTTTGATGGGTGCGTGGGTGGGTGTGTGATCGTGATTGCGATGTCGAGGTTTGGTTGGTGGCGCAAGGAAGCGGCAGCAGTGCACGTCACACTTCTGTGGGTCGGTTCGGTCCGTGTGTTTACCAACGGCAGGCACATCGGAGTGTGGGACGTGACACGTCGTCGCACAGTGAAGCCCTCGATGGAAAACATGTTGGACAGCGTTCCGAAGGGCGCATCGCGTGAAGACAGCGAAATCCTGTGCATGTGCTTCCTGGATGCTGACGACGACAAGTCCAAGGCGTTTGCGGTGGGAGGCAACACGCCAGACATTCAGCTGTGGAGTTTTGCGACGTGGACGTGCATCACACGCCTGCGTGGCCACACCGACGCCATCACAGCGCTGGCATCGGATGCGAATTTTCTCTTTTCTGGTTCCGATGACCTGTCCATTCGCATTTGGAACCTTGCCAACATCCATGACCCGTGCGTACAGCGCCGCTGGGTCACCACCACCACCACTGCTGATGTTGGTGCCGCTGCTGCTACTGCTGCTGAAGTTTTGCCGCCTTCGCACGCTCACATTCGTTTCGCTGTGTGTTGCAACGCGCCGCAGCTATTGCCTGAGTACGCTTGCAGATGCGCACAAACAATGCGTACGAGAACTGCTCATTGTTCCATCGCTCAGTTTCATGATCTCCTGCGCGTTTGATGGTCGCATTGCGGTATGTTGCGGCCTGTCGTGTCGTGGGTGCTGGTTTACTTGCGAGGTGCTCCCGAGGTTCTCCCAAGCGTGCGCGTTGCCATCTCAGACGTGGGCGCTCTCGTGTGTGGTGGCAGGTGTGGGACTACCACGTATTCAATGAGGAAACCTCACAACCGGGCAAACTTGTCACCGACTTCAGGTGCGTTGCGTGTGCCTTGTCTGGGCACGTTGGTCATGCACTGGCGTAACGCTTGGAATGTACACATGCGTCGCCAGACACAAGGATCAGATTCGATGCCTGACCTACCGCCCTCTTCAGCGCCACATTCTGGCTGGCACCGAACAGGCAAACATCCTTCTCTTCCCTTTAAGCGATGTGCGCCCCCCC
>Ga0213833_1000904_pt1 | contig 23977 bp, 35 predicted proteins | sample SWATP21_FD_160575 | JGI IMG/M metagenome (GOLD analysis project Ga0213833, IMG submission 160575) | Coastal seawater microbial communities from Marineland, Florida, United States - SWA TP2 #1 | ecosystem: Environmental > Aquatic > Marine > Coastal | place: USA: Florida | collected 2016-08-14 | reverse complement strand
GGAGGGGGGAGGGGGGTGGGGGGGAGGGGGGCAATACAGCACATTCTGAAGCCACATACCGGAAATGGAAGGCGCGCCACGTGAGCTGGGCGCAGAGTCTGGACGTTGCATGTCGCCATCTTGGCCGCGCTTTCGAAACAACTCCTCGCGAAGTTGCAGCATGCTTCGTACTTGTTCGCTCACGTATCCGCAACGCTGCTCCTCGTGCATGAGGGCTTGTGCCAGCTTGACGGCGGCATCCTTGTACAGCTCGGCCACACGTGGACTCCCCTCACCAGCACCGCCACCGCCACCAGCACCGCCACCACCACCACCACCACCAAGCCCAGCAGCTTTGACATGTGCGCCCCGGTTACTTCTGCGAAGTGTCCCGGGCACCAGGCTACGGGACACATCTAACACGAACACAACATTGAAAAAGCGAATGTCTGCGGATGAGCCGGGTGGCAGTGTTACAGGATAGCTCACGAACGTGACTCCGTCGATCACAACTTCCAGGGCCTTCCCACACAAAGACGGCTTGGGGATGAAGAGTCGTACAAAAAATTCGTCCGTGTAATTTTGTGCAGAGCCTGAGCGAAGGTTGGTTGACAAGCAAGGTGGGTAGCGCAACATCAAACTGTGTTCCAACAGCAAAGTAAGTCCACAACAACCAGGGGGTCTGTGAGAAGAAGCAGAAGCACAACGTACAGTGGACCCTTGCTTATGTCATCCACAACCTGGACCCAAGGCACACACACACACATACATGAACACGCACACATGCCACACGGCCCACAGAGTATCGCTCAGCATCGCGTGCTTGTGGACACGGACCAACCCGTGCGACATACCAGAAGCACTGCACACAGCGGGTCGGGAGAGGATCGTCTAAAGCCCACAGCCGTTACCATGCTGCTACGAGCAGCATGAGCCATCGCTACGTTTTGTCGTGAATGAAAACGTTGCCAGTTGCGGCTGCTACACCACTTCACATGTTCTCCAAAGCTTGCTTGTTGGCGCGGTGTGCAGCCAGTACCGATGTTACACAAATATATGTGAAGATGTTACACAAATAACATGCTTTGTGACGAGCGCGCATGCGCGTTCCTTGCAACCCACACGACACACAGCACAGAGTATGGCATCTGACCAGCCCCATCAGAACTGTGATAGCTGATCACAGTCAAAGCGTCCTGTTCTCGACAAGTATGAGTCTTCGTTTCCACAAGGACATGTTCACGGATGTCTTCAACGAGGACGGTCTGTTGGTGGCGGCAAAGGGGCTCGGTGTGGCATCGGTGATGTTGAAGTTTGTCAAGCTCTACGCAGGTGGAAAGGATTTGGTATTTATCCTTTCAGCGTTCACAACCCACGAGGTACCGATGCGATGTTTGTTCCCGCCGTAATGGCTGTTGTTGATACGCTTGTCGTCGTCCGCCAACACGCAGGTCATGTGCTCGGAGCTACTCGCTGACGGCTTGCATCCGGATCATTTGCCTGTCGTGGTGAACTCCGAGACGACTGCCAATGAGCGAAAGCGCCTTTATGCCAAGGGTGGTTGTATTCGTGCCACGTCGCGCATTCTCATCGTGGACATCCTGTCACAACGACTGCCGGCCACGTCCATCGCGGGGTTTCTTGTCGGCAAGGGTCACCGTGTGTCCCCGACATCACAAGAGGCCTTCATTCTTCACATGTTTCGCAGCAAGAATAAGCACGGCTTTATCAAGGGATTCTCAGAGGAGCCTAGCAGCCTCGCCTCGGGGTTTGGCCGTCTGCACAAAGTGCTTCGGGCGCTGCATGTTCGTCGGGTGCACTTGTGGCCACGGTTTCATGTCTCTGTCTCCTCCTCTCTCCGACAATCCTCTCCTGACGTTGTTGAAGTCAACCAACCCCTCTCCCCGCTCATGTCGGCAGTTCAGGAAGCTGTATTGGCAGCTATGGATACCTGCTTGGAGGAGTTACAGGCCAACACATCGCTGGCTGGCACGGACCTGAAGATGGAAGCCAGCATCACGCAGCAGTTTGATGAACGCATCAGGCGACAGCTTGATCCAGTTTGGAACCACCTCAAACCCATGACGAAGCAAGTCGTGGCAGATCTAAAAACTTTGCGTTTGTTGTTGGACTACTTGCTTCGGTATGGCTTGGGCCTCGTAACTTCGCCGAGGCAGTTGCTGATGGTCGGTCCACTTGTTATGCAGATATGACTGCGTCACGCTTGCCGACTTTTTGAACTCAATCCGGTTTGCCAATCAAGTTCAACGCTCTCCATCGATGTGGCTTCTCTCTGATGCTTCCCAGCAATTGTTTTCTGCCTGCCTACGCCGCCTCTACCGTGTCAAGACAGTGAAGAGTGTGGACAAAGTTCCTGTTGGCTGTGTTCATCACCCGGATGTCAACGGTAGGTGCAGTGCATGTCGGTTTCCTGGTGAGCGCCTCATGCATATGTCATACAGACTCGCGCCGCGTGGCTTATCTTGAGCTTGTGCTGGAACCAAACCCTAAGTGGTCGCTACTGTCCTCCATTTTGAAAGAGATTTCCGACTTGGTTGGGCCAGGCGGTGCGAAGGCACCTGAGCGTGCCGCACCCGGTGTTGTGGATCTCAGTGGGGATCCTGTGTCAAGTGAGACTTCGACAACCACGACGACAGGTTTGCAGCACCTGCTCCTTCCACAGCGGGGTGGGGCTTGTGTGCTTGTAGTTGTTCAGGATGAGAGAACATGCAACCAGTTGAAGACGTGGTTGTCGTGCGGTTCTCGCCACATGCTAGAGACCTTGTTTGACCGCCACCTTGCACGGGAACATGCGTCTACCCAGAAGCTGAGAGAAGCTTGGCAAGAACAGCAAAAGCGCGGTGGGGACGCCATCCGTGTGTCTAACGTTCAGGTTCGCTTTTGAGGACTCGTATGACAACGGTGCTGTACTGACACTTCCATTTGGTGTGTTCGTTCCGAACGACAGCACTTGCTGTGGAAGCTTGCAGATGCACGCAACATATCCACGTCCGCTGCAACACACAGTTTAAAGAGAAAACGAGAGATATCAGAGCTGACATCTCACGAAGACGACGGGCATGACGGTTCCAAATACCGACGCGCAAAGAAGCCGCCGGCGTCACGTGCCGATTCTGAGTTGCTCCGTGACCTTGCGTCCAGCTCGCGCCCAGCTGTAGAAGCGACGACGTACTCATCAGAGTTTCATTTCGAGCTGTCTCCGCGATTGCAGGTGGTGGTGTACTCCTCCACCGCTATGCAACGCCGCCATTCCATTCTGTCGGATCTTCGCCCCAACTTCGTCGTGATGTATGATGCCAACCCAGGTGGGTGACCATGCATGCAGCCCAAGCGTTCCATGGGCAACACAGTGACAATGGTTGTGTGTGTCCAGGTTTCATTCGCGAGCTGGAGGTGTACAAAGCATCGGTGGGGCCGACCATCCCCCTGCGTGTCTATTTTTGTGTGTATGACAACTCTGTTGAAGAGCAACGGTACTTGACTGCTCTTCGTAGTGAAAAGAAGGTATGGAAGCGATGGGAATTTGTGTCACATGAACCGTTCCCCTCAATCAGTGTCTCAATTCCCAGGCGTTTGAGCGATTGATCTTTGAGAAAGCTCATTTGACAGTCCCAACAAGCCCGTCGAGAGGTGACGTAGTTTCAACTGCATCCAAGGGCAAGTACATGCAACATCTTGGCTGCTGCTATCCTTTTCCCCGCAAGTGTTACACCCTTGGCCGTGTGTTTTGTGGTCTTGTTTCTGCTTCTTTCAGTGGCGCCAAGCTGGGGTATGACCATAACAGACTCAAGGATCGGTACAAAGGTGATGGACCTAATTGAGGCCTCCGAGGATTTCGGAACGGTGGTGGTGGATATGAGGGAGTTTCGCAGTCGCCTCCCTTGTCTTCTCTATCAAGCCGGTTTCACGATTGTGCCGCGGACGTTGGAGGTGGGCGACTACGTGCTATCAAAGGCCATGTGTTTCGAACGGAAGAGTATTCCTGACCTGTACGGATCATTCGCCTCTGGTCGCCTGTTTCACCAAGTCCGTCCCTGATGCCTGGGCTGTCTACAATCAATTCGTACACGTCTGACCATGCTGTCTCTGCTGTTTGCTAAAGGTGGAAGTTATGACGCGTTGCTATGAGCGCCCCATTCTTTTGATTGAATTCGATGAGTCCAAGTCTTTCTCGCTCACCAACTCCCGGGACATGCCGCGCGAGATTTTGCCACACCACATTGTTTCGAAGGTGGTTCTTCTCACGCTCCATTTCCCTTCTCTCCGCATCATTTGGTCTCGAAGCCCTAGTGATACCGTATCAATAATCAAGGCCTTGAAGGTAGGTTTTGTGATACGGATTCGCGTGCCAGCAGTGTGTGTCTAACAGCAATTCTCTGGCTGTCAGTACAAGCAGCCCGAACCAGATCCGGACCATGCAGCGGCGATTGGACGCGAGGGGGATGACTTGTCTAGTGCCATCTTGACAACAAAAGCCACTTCGTCTGCGAGGGCTGACAAGAATGACACTGCGCTCGTAGGTTATGGGGGTGTACATACGTGGTGTGGATTCGAGTAACGCAGACTGCCTTGCTCAGGACATGTTGCTGCGCCTTCCTGGTATCAACCGAGGAAATATGTACTCTGTGCTTGGTGCCTGCCGCACATTAGCAGATGTTTGTGAGCTCGAACAAGCCCGCATGGTCGAACTGCTTGGTCCTGTGAATGCAGCCAAGCTGTTTTCGTTCCTGCACGAGCGAGCCCCAAACAAACGGGGCAGCGCGTAGCATGTCGTTGTGTTTTAGTTTTGATAACTCACATCTCGCATGCCTCCTTTTCAACCACACTTCGAGGAGTGTGTTGTGTCATAGTGTGAGCACCGGCGGCTGCAAGCTGGTTTATGACACCATGGTATGTGCTTGCGTGCCGCGTACTGGTCTGTTTTGGGTTGTCAAGGTGCGTTCCCCATCAGGCACTGTCGACGGCCAAGTCATTCCCTTCACAGCACGACGACTTCGTTCATGATGTAGCCTACTGCTACTATGGCAAGCGCCTTGCAACGTGCAGCTCGGATCAGAAAATTAAGGTATGTTCTGTATGGAGGTAGGCTGCGTGCGATAGTGCCCCTTAACGAAGGCCATCCACAGATCTGGGAGCAAGACGCCACTGGCGAGTGGGTTTGGCAAACTGAGTGGAAGGTTGGTGGCACGTACTCGCGTAGCTGCTTGTTGCTTGCAGTTCAGTCTGGTGAGCTGTGTGCACAGGCACATTTAGGACCAGTTTGGAAGCTTGACTGGTCACACCCTGAGTTTGGGCAGGTACATCAATGGTGAACCAACGTGCACCAGCACATGCTGACTAACGACCTATGTCCGCGCAGATCATCGCGTCGTGTTCCTTTGATCAAAACTGCACTGTCTGGGAGGAACATGGTGCGTTTCTTTCAATTGTTGTCTTTTGCTCTTCTCACACTTGAAATGCTGTTCAGAGGGAGTGGGTTCAGATTCAAAGGTTCAATGGCGGAGGGCGGCAAGACTGTGTGACGCTCGTGAGTCAGTCAATGACTGCAAATTCGCGCCACGCCACATGGGGTTGAAACTCGTACGTGCTTCGAAGTAGCACACTCAATGCTTTGTCTTGCTTAAGGTTGTTGTGGGTACAGGCAACGGCTTCAGCCGACGGCTTTGTTCGGATTTACGAGGCTGTGGACGTTATGAACCTGTCGCACTGGCCACTACAGCATGAGTTCGAGGCCGACTCTGAGGGTGTAACCTGCCTCAGTTGGAACACTTCTCGCTTTGACACCCCCATGTTGGTTGTCGGTGGCTGTGGCAAGGTGAACAATGTGAAAGTGTGGGGCTACGATTCGAGTTTCAACAAGTGGAACGTGGTTGTGAGCTTGACGGGACACAAGGAGGTCATTCATGACGTGGCCTGGGCTCCGAGTGTTGGTCGGTCCTACCACCTGCTTGCGTCTGCATCCAAAGACCGGACGCTGAGCATTTGGAAACTCACCAGCGAAGAAGGTGGTCGCGTCCAAACGGAGCTCATGGCCAACCATGCGCACCACAAAGCAGAGGTACTGTTTGACGGGAGTGTGTTCGGACTGCATTCGATGATCCGTGGTGTGTTGCGTGCAACAGGTGTGGCGCGTCCAGTGGAATGTCACAGGATCCGTTCTGGCTTCATCTGGCGATGATGGAATGGTACGACTTTGGAAGCTCAATGGACAAAACAAGTGGGTGTGTTTGCTTGAACTCTACGGCGATGATGCAAGCGGCAGCAGTGCACGTTCGGACGGTGCCGGTGCAGGTGCCGGTGCTGGTGCCGGTGCTGGTGCCGGCGCTGGTGCCGGTGCCGGTGCCATGCTACCGTATGGCGCAAGTGTGACACCGGGTGGTGTAGCAGCAACGTTTGGCACCGGAGGGGGCTATCGCGTGGGCGCAGCAGGCCGATGAACAAATCAACAATTCATCGATGCATGATGGGAATCCTGTGAATTATCCGGCAGAGTGAAAGTGAAACGTCACGCCAACGGATGTCGGCGCGAAACGGCAAGTTGTGCAGCTGCTGGCGACAGCAGGACGGTGTCGCGCAGCCCACACATTTCAGAAGGGCGATAGACAGGACAGGCTGTACTCCGTCCCACCTGTTTGGTGCTGTGTGTTGGTGCGCGACCCATCAAGCCAGATGGAACCAGCAAGTCATCTGTAGCAGCAGCATCCAGCATGGATAAGCAAGCCCCGCATCCAGTAACTCACTCAGCATCCAGCCAAGCCTATGTGAAGACACACTCCTCTGCGACAGTCCAACCTTTGCAAAGTGGGACGCTGGACTCTCCATCTCAAACTGGAAAGTCCCAGCTGCTGGAATTGCCGCGATCACAAGGTCACAGCACAACTTCCACTAGCAAAACCATTGTGCAGGTGTTGCAGGCGAGATCCACGCCCATTGGTGTACGCGATGGACAAACTGGAATCCCACTCGACCCCACCTCTCGCGGCCTGGACTGGTGGTATTGCATTGTCTGGACTGCGATGCTCTACCTGGCAGCCGAAGTGCCGCTGTCCTGGGGATTTGTGATCTCCAGTGTGCCCCTGTCCATCCTCTCGACGCTGGTGGAGTGGGTGCTGCTGGTTGATGTTGGTGTCCAACTATGCACCGTTCAGCCAGCAGTCATGGACCCAAGAGCACCCCGTAGATCTCTGTGGCACGCATCGCTGCGATACTACCTCCGTCATGGGTTCGTCTGGCAACTGCTCGGGGCACTGCCGGTGCTGGCGTGGGCATCACTAGCCACGCCGTGGCGATTGGTGCATGCCCTGCGTTTCTTGGCGCTCCCTCAAGGCAGCTTGCCACCAGCAGTCGATCGTTTCGCGCGATCGCATCCGGCTGTCAGAGCAGTGACTGGCTTCGCTGTGGCCGCCCTTTGGGTGCACATTGGTGCATGCGTGTGGCGCAGCGTGGATGTTGACTCCCCTCCTTCCGTGGCACACTCAACCGCCCTTTCGTCGGAGTATGTTTCGTTTGTGTACGCTGCATTTGGAGCGTTCGTGCTGGTTGGTCACGCCTCAGTGGTTCCAACATTGGTTGCAGCCAAGGTGGTATCGATGGTCCTGTCGTGCTCGGGGATCGCTTGCCTCCTGTGGGTGTTGAGCCACTTCACCATGCGTGGCACGGCTGCAGGCCAACAGTTGGCCAAATGGTTTGCCTACTGGCGAGTGCCCGCTGCTCTGAAAACCCGGATCCAAAACCATTTGGCACTGTGTGGAACAGCAGGCGTGACTGTTCCACGAACGCTGCTATCATCGCTGCCTGCACACCTTCGGAGGGAGTTCGTGCTGCACGTTGCTTGTAATCTAGCGCAAACAGCGCCTCTGCTGTCCTGTGGGGGATTGGGTCTTCTATCCTCCGTGATTCCTCACCTGGAACCTGTAGAGGCTCCGCAAGGGCACTATGTACACATCTTTGGGTTTGTTTGCTTTGGCGTGTGTGGTGTGCGGTGTGCGGTGTGGTGTGATGGTCACTTGTGCATTCTGCCGTGTTTTCAGGGAGACACCTTCAAGCATGTACTTCGTCATGGCAGGGACCATTGAAATGGTTAGCCCTTCTGGCCGGTTGCTCTGTCGCCTCTCCACGGGGGACTGTTTTGGGGGTCGCAGTTGCCTCGAGGGGGGTCCTCTGGTGGTTTCGGCGCGAGCTGCGTCGCCGACCGCGTTGTTGCGGCTGAATAAGGACGCACTTCTTTCTGCTTGTGCGGCGAGTGACGACTTCCATTTCGAGCTCGTTGCCATGGCGGAACTTCGTGACTCGGCCCGACCGCCAACGCCTTTCCGGTCATGCCCCCCACCGCTTGGCAAAGCGGATTGGGCAGCAGTCCGAGATGACACCGGAGGCAACTACGAGCATTTGCACAACACGATGTTTAACAGGTACGGCAGTTGCAGAATCCATCGGCAGCGCCTGCATCACTTCCATTCTCTGTTATTTCGTTTGCTCCCCTGCAGACATCGAATTCTGGAAGCCGTACACTACAAACCCGCTCCCACAGATTTGTCGAGCATTGTGCTGCCCGCAGACGTCCAACCACTGACCGAATTCATCAGTCAAAACACACATGAGGTGTGGGCTACGGAGCGTATCAAGCGCGGATGGCGTTGGGGTCCGTCCCGAGACAATCGAAAAAAGCTCCACCCAGACTTGATTCCTTACGAAGAACTCACCGACAGCTGCAAGCAGTACGCAGCGGTGTGGTGTTGCTGTTGTTTTGTAGATACATTCATTGACCAGACGATTTGTGCGCAGATATGATCGCAACCTATCGCAACAGGCGCTCAAGATGCTGCTGTGCCTCGGCTACACTATCGAAGCCGGTGCCTCAGTAGTATCTGATCCGTTCTTACTGTGGACTTTCGGTCGGCCAGCTATAGAAGTCGGTGGGACGTATAAGCCGCTTCCGTACCCAACTGAAAGTGTCCAGCTTTCAGACGAAGCGCTCCAGCTGGTAGATGAACTCGCAGAAAACACCCATGACGTGCGTGAAGTTCAGTGTGTGTTTTTGTGTTGGTTCTCTCTCACTTGCAACGAACAGGGGTGGGCGCATAATCGTATGCAAGAAGGATGGACTTGGGGCCCGAGAGTAGACGACCGTGCAAAGCGCCACAACTGCCTCGTTCCGTACCGATTCCTGACGGAGAGTGAGCAAGACATGGAGCGTGCTGGAGTCCAGGAAGCTGTGAAGATCATCATCGGCCTTGGGTTTTCCTTCAAGCGAACCAACCATGGAAGCCACAGCACGCCCAACGGCCCCCGCTCCGCAGCCCGACGAGCATCCCATCATCGCAGCCAACATGTGCGGCGTCGGCGCCCCCGGCGACTTCCGAGTGGGGCCTTCTTGTCTCCGATCGCCGGGCCGATGGGTGTGGGGACACAGGTGCGCCCCACTCTCGCCGAGAGGGGTGCATTCGGGTCCGGCCAACTTGGCGTCCAGCGGGCGCCCGCACTCGGGGTGGGCGTGGACGTACGGTCCGTTGGGGCGGCAGGGCGCAGACGGTTGACAGATCCTGGCCGTTCCGCGGAGATCATGGCAAAGCTGGCAGTCATCGAGCGCAGCCTGGATGTCCTGTCTAGCTCAGTTGCCAACGATCTCGGGGTGGTGACAGACAGACTCGAAGCCATCCAGACGCTGACTGATACACCGCTCATCAACACGGCTATCGAGCTCCCGTGAGTCTGAAAGTTGCCACGTGCGAAATGTACATACACACCTTGAATGTTATGCAGTTGCTAGAAACGACACCTTTACATTCACATATCGGGGGAAGGTACAGTTCATCAGTTCTACGCGCAACGACTGTGGCGACAACAAGTCACTGACAACGACTCCGTCAAGATGTAGCTGCTTAAGGTGCTTGAGTCCACGCAGTGGCAGCAACGGAGCAGTGTCGCCTAAGACAAGCCAGGAGCAGGAACTCACACTAACAAAAACAAGCCGCTCCATGGCAGCCACAGCACTGCATACGGCATGGACCGGCGTGTGAATATCGAGACTGTGGTGGATACTAAGACGTTCCAGCATGGGGAGGCGGACAGCGGCCTGGGCAAGAGACGAAACAGAAACAGCGCCGGCATTGAACAAACACAGCGACCTCAATTGCCGGCAGCCTGTGAACCGTCGCATCAACTCCGCTTCGGCCCACAAGAAATGCGACGCTGAGGGACCAAGGTCATAATCATCACTATCATCATCAGAATCGCTAATGGTGGCAGCAAGCTCCTCCAAGTCCACATTAACGCCGCCTACTAGAGTGGGGAACAGGCTCTCAACAAAAGCATCGTCCCCTTGAGGCCCGCGGACCACAGCGTCTTCCACACACTCCCCACACAGCGCTTGGAAAGTACCCAACGGGATTCCCTTGCTTCCACCTGCATACCGCATAGCGTACTCTTGCTGTGGCGGCGTCAGGCACTGCAGGACAGTTGGGTCCTCAACACAGTCAATGTACTTGATCAACTCATCGAGACACGCTTGCGCCAAGGTGGGAACCCGTGACCCCTTGGCATCCGCAGGCCCGGCTTTTTTCGCCAATCTAGTCTTGTCAAGTGTCGATCCGTCCCGCGGGATGCGGGATTGAAGTTGCACCGATCCGTTGTTATCTCGCACGACTACTGGGCCAAGTACGGATCGGAGCAAGGATCGGAACTTCCACATTCGGCGATCTCCCTGAGAAGTAACATCGCCGCGGCAACGCTCTAGGTCGGCGCCAAGGGCAACACTTTTGGCAGCCTCAGCATGCGTGGTGCCGTGCTTTGCTGTCATGGGACTGGTCGCGCGGGGTGCGCGGGTGCGTCGAGCAACACGCATGGCAGACGCAGCAACCCACCGATGGCGCCCCTTGCCACTCATGCCAGAGTTAAAACCGCCAAATCGAGCACCATAGCCTCTTTTTCTTCGCGCCACCACACCGTAACCAATACCATCATCCATGCACAAGTCAGGACGAACCTTGTTGTGGCGAGGCATGGTGGAATGTGTGTGGTGGAGCCTGGTGTTCGCTCGCGCCATGTGAACAAAAACGTCCCAAGTGTGTGTCATGACGAATACACACACCACCAAATTGCAAGGGGGCAGCGCTACAACTTCAACTTTGAGTGCTCAAACTCCTTCCCAGTTGTTTCTCCCAGGATGTTCTCCTTGTAGTCTTCATACTCAGCATAGCTCCCTTCGTAGTACACGACCTGGAAACATTGGTAGTCCAAGGTTATGACACCCCATGCAACAGGTGGCGTGGGATTGGCAACAAACCTTGCCGTCGCCTTCGAAAGCCACGGTGTGCGTGCACACGCGATCCAGAAAATAGCGGTCGTGGGATACGACGATCGCACACCCGTCAAAGTCCAACAATGCATTCTCCAAAGAACGCAGCGTTTCCACATCTGTGCTCAATGAAACCACGAGGATGAGGAAGGCAACTCGGCCAAATGGGGGAGCAAATAGCGTACCTAGGTCGTTGGTCGGCTCATCGAGAAGGATGACGTTGGGGCTGCGACGAAGCACCTTCGCAAGATGTACCCTGCCTCGCTCACCACCGCTGAGAGACACAACTTTCTTTTGTTGGACCGCACCTGGACCATCGATATGTTGTGTTGTTCAGTGATTGGCATGCGACTGACAGCACACGGTCTTGTGAGAGTCACGTACCCACAAGGTTGAAGCTCGCCATGTAGGTTCGCACAGGCACCTCCTGGGAGCCGACGTCAACGAAGTCGGCACCCTCGCTAATTTCCTCGAACACAGAATTCTCATCCAGCATGTCTTGTCTTGACTGTGACACGTGTCCCAACCTTACGGTTGATCTGCAGCGCCCAACACCCGGGTGAGCACACCGTGCAACGACTTGGGCTATGATCTCAACGCACCCAATGGAAACTGCTCCAACATCGGGAGCCAGGGTTCCATCAATCACTCCAAGCAAAGTACTCTTGCCGGCACCGTTTGGTCCAACCACCCCCACGATGGCGCCCTGGTGGCAAAATGGCACGGTGCACGGGTGAAGGTGTTGTGGAAGCGGAAAAGCACGGTGCACAAACACATACCGCTGGAAGAGAAAACGACAAATTGTCGATCAAAGTGCGCCCCTCAATGCTGTAGGAAACGTCTTCAAGTTCGATGACATTGTTTCCTGTCAAAGTAGTACAGAGAGCAATGCATCAGCAGAAGCAGCAGGGTTGTTGCTAGACATTGCGAACGCACCGAGACGGGGACCAGGTGGAATCGCGATCTTGCCACTGAAGAATGACTTTGCCGCACGGTCACGATCAGCAGTTTCGGTTCGCTCCTTGTACTTCTTCATGCGTGCCTTGCTCTTCGCTTGGCGGCCCTGCAAGGGAGGCGAAAGGCATTGTGGGAACTGGAATGCAACCTCCCGCGCTGCTTGCTCGCACCTACCTTGGCACCCTGGCGAATCCACTGCAGCTCCGCTTGGAGAGACTTCGCTCGAGCAGCATCTGACTTCTTCTCCATATCCAAACGCTTTTGGCGCTCAGAAAGCCACACTGAGTAGTTGCCCTCGTAGGTGTAAGCACGCCCACGATCCAGCTCCAAGATCCACGCAGCCACATTGTCCAGAAAGTACCTGCACCAGGCGAGAAGTGATGAGACAACGCAAGAACGCACCATATGTCCTTTATACACGCACCGGTCATGTGTCACGGCGATGACAGTGCCCTTGTAGTCCATGAGAAAGTTCTCAAGCCATGACACACTCTCCGCATCAAGATGGTTCGTTGGCTCATCGAGTAGAAGTACATCGGGCGCTTCAAGTAACAGGCGGCAAAGAGCAATACGACGCTTCTCTCCGCCAGACAAGCCAACCACTGAACTATCACCAGGGGGGCAACGCAACGCGGTGCTAGCCATGTCAATGAGGTGCTCTAAGTTCCAACAGTCCATGTGATCGATCTTCGCCTGATTGCGCCGGCACGGTCAGCCTGTAAGCACCTTCCATTCCAGGAGCCAGCAGAATCGCACCTGAACTTCGGCCTGCTCGGTCAACAACTTGTCAAAGTCAGCTTCTGGATCACCCATTGCAACAGAAAGCTCGTTGAATCGCTCGAGAAGGTCAGTCTTCTCCTTTAGACCATCCATGATGTTGGCCCTCACGTCCTGCAAACCAACCAGTCGTCACAACAACCTCAACCAACGCGTTCCCGTCACCATATTACCTTCTCTGGATCAAGCTCAGGTTCCTGAGGGAGGTACCCGACCTTGCAACCTTCTGCCGTCCACACCTCGCCGTCCACGTCGCGCTCAATCCCAGCAATCACCTTGAGGAGTGTGCTCTTGCCCGACCCATTCAGGCCCAGCACACCAATCTTGGCCCCGCGCAAAAAGTTGATGTTTACATTCGAGAGAAGCGGCCGGTTTCCCGGCAGCACTTTGTTCAAGTCTCGAACTGAGAACAGCACATCGCCGATGATGCCGTAGCCGCGCTGATTCACCTCGACGGCAGAGGCTTTCGCCCCCTCATCACCTGCCCCTCGCGCCTCTGGACCCCGCGCAGCCGCTCCACCCTTGTTCTTGTTCTTGTTCTTGTTTTTGTTCTTCCCTTTCTTCTTTGCGAAGCCACGGAAGCCCCCAAGAGAAGCGGGTGGCCCAAGCCAGCCGTCCGCAGCTAAACATACGCACGGGTGGGAGGTACCCAAGGTACTGCGAAGTCGAAGGCCAGCGTTGTGCCTTCGCAAAGAAAGCGCGCTAGCAACACTTGCCGCCCTGCGTGCCACACGAGCGCTCTGCACAAAGGCACGCATTGCGACGTATCGCTCTGTTGCATGTGGTGCAGCACAACACAGCTCATGCGGATCAACCCCACATGTATACCCACACCCTCAAAATATCGAATTTTGGACACCAGGCTGCTTCACAACACTGCAAAACAGGTTCCGTTGGACCTTTTTGGCTGGATCTCGGCTTCGTTCAACATTTTCGCTTGTGCGTGCGTGGCGCCAGTCCCCACTTGCACATCCGAGGGTGATAGACCCCTCTCCCGTGGCTTTACTTCCCGTGCACTTGTTACGGGCGGGCTGTCTCTTGCAATGGCATCTCCGGCCATGATGCGTATCGTGTCCTGCTGCCTGTTGCTACTGCTGTTGTTTGTGGGCGGACCTCCTGCAGCCGCACGCGAGACGTTCTACGTCCGTTCGCCACGCCAGGTGGAACGCATGGTGACAAAGGTCATTCGCAAGCAAATCAACCAAGAGCGAGAGGAGGCAAAGGAGAAAGGCGAAAATCCACGGGATGTGCGGTTTTCTGGGTTCGGCCCGGGGTCGCCGCTGCACAAGCAAGCCGAGAACGAAGCGCGTGAGCGTGGGACACTCCGCGAACACACAATGTCGGCGCACCTAGCCACTGCGCTGTTGCCTCAGATCGATGATCAGGTGATGTTGGCAATTGCCGCTGGACCAACGGCTGGTGCGCCGGCGTTGCTGGGATCCCCGGAGGGAAGTGAGGATGAGAGTGGTGGTGGTGATGATGCCGGAGACATGCAGCTGTCCATTCCGGAGCACCGTGTGGCCGCGTACAAGGAGAGTGTTGCGTTGGTGGATGATGTGGCGACAGGGGCAATTGCTAATACAGGAGCCCTGCCGCGAGATGCTGAACAGTGGATGGACATGGCCGCAGAGTCAATTGGGCGGAACCCGACGCTTCGCTCTCACGACGTGCATTGGCTGTTGGCCACATCAGAACTCGAGCACAACGACACAGAGGCGCTTGAGGATGGAGAAGAAACTCTGGTTTCCAACGAAGAGCTGGATGCTGACCTGGCGAAGTGGTTTGAAGAAGGTGGAGGGTCGCTGACGTACGTGGAAGTTGACAGCGACAAGTCTGTCTTGCGGGCAAAAGAGGACTTGAACGAGGGCGAAGTTGTGATCAAGATGCCGTTGAAGTTGACTCTCAGTCAAATATCTGCGCGTAACGTTCGTACTCGTGGGGGCTACCTTGGTCAGCACATGAAGGATCTGTTCAAGATGAACCAGGTGAGATGTGTGTGCCCATTCGTGTCTGCCGTCTCGACCGTTCTGAAACATTCTTGCCTTCAGCGTTGGGGCCTCGCGATGATGTTGCTGCACGAGCACTTCAAAGACACAACTGGGAAGGGTTCAAAGTGGGGACCTTTTCTTCGAACCCTTCGTGTCGCTGCGCTGACAAAGCCCATCATGCAGGAGATCAAGGGCACATACGCCTCCCAAGTGTATCGCCGATGGGAGGAAGACTCTGACGAGCTCAGGTACGTGGCATCGTGACAGCTGAGACATGGCTGACCAGCCGAGCGGCCTTCTCACACGTACTCTGGCTCTTCTTGTAACAGCAAATGGGTGGACCGTGAGCACTTTTGCCTCCAGCATGGCTTGTGCTCTCGCAACAAGAACCAACACGCCCCCGGATCCTTCACGAAGAGTGACATTCGGTGGGCGATGTGGGTGGTTCGCCGCTTCGGGCTCCAGGTCACAAAGAAAACTACAGGGAAGCCCTTCTTGGCTCTGGTTCCCTACTCTCATCTGCTGCAGCATCACCGCGGAACGGGTGGGTCGGTGTTTCTCGAGATGGACAACACCGTGCGCATTGCGGCGGGGAACACACTCCCGGGTGATGTCGTTGGCGTGGACATGGGCCCAATGGGTGATGCTGAACACTTCTTGAAGTTCCATCGCGTGCAAGAAGAAGAAAATGAGGACAACCATGTCCACGTTTCGTTGCCGGGGCGTGGTGGCAGTCGTGATGACATGTTTTGGCAGCTGGACACTTTGCGTCGGTGGCGAAAGGAGCTGGTACGTATTCGACGTCGTGATGTTTTGTAGTCGAGTTGCACTTACGAAGCAGTGACCTTGTTTGTGTCCAGGGTTTGCCACCTCGTATGTCCGACCTGTGGCGTATCACCGAGTCCCTTCACTTGTTCGGTGACGATGAAGAGGAGCAAAACCTGTTGTCACGATCGAACATGAAGGTGGCCGGTCTCCCTTTCCCAACCGATCAAATCACTGCTGAAGAACAGCTCATGCTGTACAACGGCTTGGATGCAAAGTTCGTCTTTTGTGTGTCGTCTCTGATGCTAGTATCGTGGAATCACTCACCATGGTGTGTGCGGTGCCGCAGTGAGGCACAGCTGATGGTCGCTGAAGTGGAAGGCGAGCCCGCCGCCACACTTTACTCGGCGCCGGATCCTGAAGAGGATGAACGCGCGAAAGATGCTATGGACGACCTCGCAGCAGCCGTCCTGCAACTGCAGCGCTCTGTGGGGTTGGGCCAAGTTGACAACGCAACTCTCACCGTGATCAACAAAACCAAAAACTTCCTGGAGCACGGGGTGATGCCGTGGAAAGGGCTTGATGAGGTGGATCAGCTCTTGTTGCGCAAGCTCAGCATTCTGAAGCAGTGCGGAGATGAAAAGACGCACCGCATCAATGCTGTGAACGTGTCGGAGAACTTGTTGTGTGCCTTGCGGGTCCATTTGGTGAATCAAACGGATATGGAAGTTGTCTGTCCCAAAGCCGATGGGCCATGGTTTGAGCCCAAATGCGAGGACGACTCTTTCAACGCAACGATGCCCGTGAGTCTCGAGAACGAGCTGGCGACCCTCCAGGCACTGACGGACTCAATCAACGTGATGCTAGCGGGGTACACCACGGACATGGCGCAAGACGAGGACCTTCTTCGTGGAACGGACGCGGAGGCAGGTGGAAACGGTTTCGGTCCAACGAAGCGAGCCGCCGTGCTCATGCGTCTGCGTGAGAAGCAGCTGTTGCACACCGCACTCGAGGACTTGGAGGAGCGTCGATCCCTCGTAAACGAGAATGTCACCTTCCAGGTGGATCTTCAGTCTATTGCCCTTGCACGCAAGGCAAAGGAGCACGCGGAGCAGAAGGCACGCATGGAGCGGTTGTTGGCTGAGGCCTTGGCTCCCAAGATCTCTGTGCAGTTCCCCGTGCAGATTGATGGTGGGCAGGACGTGAACTTGACGATTATGGAGCGCGAGGTGGCCGAGGTGGTGGTGCGTACGTTTGTGGCCAACCACTCTCTTCCCAGTGCCGCCTACACGACGTTGCTCAACGAAGCCATGAAGCGTGGGAAGTCCACCCCACCGCTGCAAATGGCGATGCCCGTCATCACTCCCGACGGCATGCGCAGGGTGCTGACCGTTACCGAGGGACAAAATGTGACGGACGAGGCACTCCGTTTCTGCATGATGTGGAACGTGACGGAGGAGGCTGTGGACCGCATCGTGCAGTCTGCTGAAGAGAGACATAAGGCTCGGCTCTCTCGCGCAGTGTTGGTGACAGTGCCAGTAACGGGGCTTGACGGCCGCAAGTTGCAGTTGCAGGTGCGGCAAGGCGAGCAGCACAGTCTCTACACAACGGTGTTGGACTTTTGCACCGCGTATGGCATGCCTGAAAATGTGGTGCTCAACCTCGCAAACGAAGTGAACCGGCGCTTGCCGAACGTTCTGTTCGAGCTGCCCGTCAACCCTTCTGGTAGCGTTGGCATGAAGGTGGGTTGCGGAAGTTTACAGCTCGCTGTGGTGTTTCTGACGTGCTTGGTTGGCTGGCTATGCAGATGCGCGTCAGTGTGGGCGATCAAGGGAGGCTGGAAGAAGTGGTCCGGGGCTTCTGCGAAGTCCATGGCCTTCCATTGGAAAATGTCCCGGTGCTGCTGCGGCAAGTACGAGCAGGCTTGAACCCTGGAGCGATGGTGCTCTAGCTAGAAAGACGGGTCATGATTTTCGTGATAATGACTCCATGTTCCGGTGGCAACGGTAACAAACGACCCCACAAAGGAAACCAAGAAGGCACAGCAATCACATGCTGGCCGGAGAAGGACGGAACATGCAGCGAACAGAAACTAAACGACGGGTGTAGGAGCCCAACACAAACACGCTACACTGGGCATCACGACAAACTTAGGCCTCGTCTTCGTCAAGCGGGCGTTGGCGTCTCTGGCGAGGGGCTTTCCGAACAGCTTCGCGTCGCAACAGTTGGTACTCGCCGAATACGTTCCGGTTGGCAACCGGGATGAAGAAAGCCCGTGTGAGCGTTGGTGAGTTGGCTGCGTCAAGAAAAGGGGCAGAAAACACAACTTCGAACTCATCCAACGTGTCAAAGGCAGCTTCTTTTTGGTCACGGAGCTTCAGGTCGACGACAAAGTCACACATGTCCAGCGTGACGTATCGCGTTGGGTCTTCACGGTTCAAGTCGTTGAAGCCAGCCTGGATTACGGAGGTGCCATTGACAGCAGCATACTGCTGCGGAAGCTGACCAGAGAAGTCTGACTTCAAGAATCCCAAGTCCACACGCGGCGACTCAGGCAGGAAGAACGTGCTGGGAAAACGGTACCATTCTTTGGCAACACATAGAAGTGCCGGGCTGCCAGTAGACAACGCAGAGGCGAACTGCGAAGAGAACTGCTGATAAACACGGAGCGGGGCACTGTAGTGCACAAACAACGCCATGATCCGTGCCCAGGAAAGAATCAAACAGGCTGCCACGATTGCGTAGACAAACATGTTTGACGGCCGGAACACATACTCACGACGGATGCCGAGCACTTTCTGTGGAGAAGCGCCAGTTAGTCGCGGCACAGGTCACCCAGCACTAGCCAAACGTACTTGCTCGAGCATGCGCAGCCACACGCGCGCTTGGCACACAGACACAGCTGCTGCCACGCAAATGATCGGGTAGACCACGAACATAAAGCGCTCTTCCTTGTGGGGCTGGGATGTCATAAACCCGAACCAGATCCAAAACGGAGACACCAGTGCGACTAATCGTCCCCGAGACAGTCGGCAGGCCCATTTCATAGGAAGTAGAGCCTAGAACGCAACGCACAGTCAGCACAAGACAACTCCTCGCTCACAGCACCGCCCATCAAGTGGAGTGGGGAGACCTCAGACAAATGCCTCATTTTGCTTCAGTGCAGGCGCGCACGAAAACCGTGGTTGCTGATGCTCGGACTCGTCATCAAGTTGTCATCACTGGTCGACCCCACTCCCTCGACATTGCTCCGACACACGCTGAAGTCACGTACCACAACCGAAAAGAGGGAGAACAAGAAAACCACGTTGAAGTTCAAGAACAAATTCTTGACATAGAACGTGGGGGGTTCCACGCCGTACAGCTCAGAACCGTTTCCACCACCACCTCCCAGCGCGTTGTACTTGACGATGTTCCATACTGCCACAACCCAGGTCTGGTAGTACTTGTGATCGACCAATACAGACACACCCTGCACCAACATAGAAGTTCAGAGGATGACAACGTGCGCACGTGGGGATCCGAGCAACGCACGTACCACCACTATGGATGACCATACGACACCCCAGAGAGCCACCCGTCCAAGCTTGCTGGTGAACATCATGTGCAGCCCCAACGGCACGAACACGAGTCCAGCGAATGGCCAGCCCAGCAGCACAGCCAGACACCCTGACAACATCTGCAATGGCACTCGACGTGAGAGTAGCGCGTGGAAGCTGCGGTGGTCGAGCATACCATACCGTTCCGCGAACGTCATCTTGCAGCCAGAACGTCGTGGCCCACATCACACAGTACATTGCGAAGCTGCTCGGCAGAAAAGCTGATGCAAAGCAACGACGAACACCACGGTCAACGCCCACAATCCCAAGCAATGACATCGCCAACCAACGGCATCACCAACAACCAACGCACCAGGTGCAGAATGGAACATGCCGGGGGACAGCGTCAGAAAGACGCCCGCCACGATAGCATGGAGATTTCCAACTCGGCGGGCCAACGCTTCATACAGCGTTGCCTCCGAGAATGCGCTAAACATGGACAAGAAAGCTCGCATGCCAAAGAATATGGCAACCTTGTCGAGTGGGCCGAACGACAACAGCGCCACCAGTTTTCCGATCATGGCGTGGCCACCCACGTACGCGTACGACCGCAACGCGAACTCGGGGCTGTACTCCCACGTCTGCAGCCCACGACCGAACAGCAGGTAGTGTGTGGGTTCCCAGTAGTTGAAAACTTCATCGCAGTCGGAAATTGGGCTGACCATGGCAGCCCAAACGCGAATGGAGAGAAGAACCATGAAGATGGTGCGGAATGGCGGTGACCAGCTCAAGTCGTGGGGCTGTGACAAACATCGAGGCGGAGTTGGCTTCTGCACCACTTTCTGGTTCACACCATCAGCAACGCTGGCTGTAGGCTTGCTCTTGCCGCGGCGGCGGCGGCCCGCTCCCGCCATGTTACCCCACAGGGAGGGGGAGGGTGTTGGTTTTGAATGTGGTGTGTACATGTGCTGATCGTGCGGGTGGCCACCGCGACGCATGCCAAGATGCTAAACCATTTTAGTTATCTACGAATGAAAAGATCGCCTGGCTCCGCTCGGGTTGCAGCGAAAGGTGCGCGCAGCCAAGCGGCTTGTCGTATTTCGCGTCCGCCTGAGCCACCTACTGCACGTATTTGGTTGCTGCAGTTTGGGTTCGCAAGCACTCATTCAGCATGTCCGGGGAGAAGAAGACGGAAGTGGCCATGCCATCTGCTGACTATGTTCTGCAGACACCGCTCCAGGTGATCGGCGTGCAGAAGGAGACACCAATCTGCTGGAGTCCCGACGGCTCGTTGTTGGCGTTTGTGCTTGGCAACAAGACCATTAGCATCTTCAGGCCAATCTCAGAAGGTCCTCGCGCTGGAGAGTACGAGGTACGCGGTGTGTGGTGTGTGGGTCGGTGTGCTTGGGGCAATTATGCCAACAAGATCCGTGCTCTTTCCAGGCCGTGGTCATGTTGGAGGGGCACTCAGACAATGTAAAGGCAATCAGCTTCCATCCAAAGGACAGCAATGTGCTCGTTAGTTGCGGATATGAGGGCCTTTGGGTCTGGGATGTGGCATCGCGCACCACGACCGTCAAGCTCAACGCCACCATGCGCGAGTTCCACTCAAGCGATGTGCTTTGCTTCACGTGGGCGTGTGACGGAACCAGCCTGTTGACTGGCAGTAAAGACAGCGACGTCAAGGTCTGGGATGTTCAAAACAACTACGCCTTGCTGGAAACCATCGTTGGGCACAAGGCTTCGGTCCTCTCCATTGTTGTGCACCCGGAAACCAAAATGATTGCGACGGCTGGCCGCGATTCCACCATCAAGATTTGGGACGGAAAGACGCTGGATGTTTCGTTCCGTGCCAAGCGCGCTGACGACAGCGGTATCAAGTGTGCGCTGTTGCACAACTTGGACGGCCACCGTGGAGACATCGTCACCTTGACATGGGCAGCGCCTTTTGTGCTGTACTCGGGTGCTCGTGACAACACGATCAAGGTGTGGGACTGCCGAAACGGAAACGCCGTACGCGATTTTGAGGACAAAGCAAACGCCTTCGGAAAGCACCGCGGTGATATTCGCAGGATGATCTGCCTGCCAGGTGGTCCGCACATTGTCACCTGTTCCCTGGATTCGACCATGAAGCTGTGGAAGGCCGCACCCACCGAGGCGAAGGAAGTCATTGAACTATCAGATGCCAAGCGTGATGAGGCGGAAGCGAAGTTGCTTGCTTCCATTTTGAGTGATGGCGTTGCTCACGAGGAAGCCAAGGCCGCAGTACGTTCATGAGACCTTCGTTGTGCAAGCGGTAGGTGTGCTGTTCCCTTTGTCACCCACCCATTATGCATTTGGGAGCACAGACGGAGTCGGACAAGCTTCTTGCCACGGTTCAGTTGTTTGACCTCGAAGGTGTGCAAGAAATGGCACTGAGCCCTGGAGCTCCTATTCTGGCTACGTCTTCATCGTACGCTTTCGTGTTGCCGCCCAAACTGTGCTCCGTATCTTACACCTTGTCGCCGGTTCGCGCAGGGCCAATGCTGTGAAGCTGTGGCACGTCCGTGAGAACATCGCGGCCCCGAAGTTGTTCCAAGAGTTCCGAGGCCACCTGGAGAAGGTTAATGAAGCGTGCTTGATGGAGGACAACACACTGGTCACGGTGTCTGATGACTACTTCGTTCATGTGTACAACCTGGACGGCACGGTCCAGCCACGTCACATTTCCTTTGATTCTTCTGTCCTGTGCGCCGCTGTGCGCCCAGCCAATGGAGCACAGATTGGGTACATCTATGCGGGTGGTGCTGACTACAGCATCAAGGCCTACCGCATCGATAATCTTGATGATCAAGCCATTCACCACGATCGGACCACACCGCCGGAACCTCATGAGTGCGTGACTTGACACTCGGTGCCGACGTGTGTGTCGTTTGCTTGCGTTAGCACGGCTTTGGTTCATGGCTGCTGTGGTGTTGGAATCGTTTTGAACAGGTTGGTGTCAGCTGTGTACTCTGGACATAGTGGCCGTGTCACCACTCTGGCGCTGCGTCCTGACGGCAAAATCATGGCCTCTGCCGGTTTTGACTACGCCATCTTGTTGTGGAAGCTGGATGATGCGTGCGTTTGTTGTTGTTGTTGTTGTTGTTGTCGCTTTGCGGCGTGCGGAGCGCGCGCCGCGTCTTGGTATGTTGCGGTCATCCCCACTCACGCTCGTTGCTTTCTTTGGCAGTCTCAAGCCGTGCACGCAGTTCCGCCCCGCAAGTGCAGTTCCGCGCGTCAAGCCCATCACGCGCGTTGATGCGCACAAGGGGCACATCATGTGTCTCCGATTCGGTCCTGATAAGCTCCTGGCGTCATGCTCCAACGATCACTCCGTGAAGGTCTGGAAGTTCTCTGCGGGCATGCTCCGTACGTCCTTGTCGCTGCAATGGACCGCTGATGAGGTGCACGACAGTTGCGTGTCTGCCGTCGAGTGGGGCAAGGGCGCGTTTTCGAACATTCTTTTCTCCAGCTCCTGGGATCGCAGCGTCAACATGTTTGCCGCGAAGCCACAGAAGGTGGACGGACAAGCGCAGCCACTTTGTCCGCGCTTGATTGCGCACGAGGCCCGGATCACTGACATGGACGTGTCCCGTTCCGGCGAGTTCCTCGTCACGGTGTCGGTCGACCAGAGCGCCCTCGTGTGGCGCATCGCACAAAACTCGTGCACGCCGCTGGTTCGCTGCACTATCAGTGTAACCAATGGCTTCCCATCTGCCGTGAGCGCCGGATCCAGCACGTTCGTCACTGCGTCTGGCTTTGGGCAGATTATGCAGTGGCCGTTCCCTACACCAGAGTACGCAGCGTGTGTGTGTGTGTGTGTGTGTGGTTTGTCGTGTCGACGCCGTTGCTGACTTTCTGACGGGTTGCTTCCTGCGCAGGAACATGCACTTGCTCACGCCCGCCGCAGTTGCCGTGAACCCTACATCCGCTACACCGCTCGTCATGAGCATGGAGGCAACCACCGCGGTTGTGTCCGTCGGTGGCATCGGAGTGTCGAAGGCCGCAGACGTCAAGACCCCGGCGGGTGCCGGAGTGGGTGTCGGCGCCGGCGCCGGTGCCGGTGCAGGCACCGCGGCAGTCACGCCATCAAAGCCGCAGGACACCCCTGAAGAGGCACCTGTGGTCGATGGTGCAGCCGGTGGAAGTGCCTGAAAGTTGTTGCCGGGCGCTGTGAACCATCGTCTTTCCACTTCCAGCGCAACCAGCGCTTCAGATCCACCGCTGGTCGCGGCGACGACACGTGACAGTGCTCCCGGGGCGGGATCATGATCTCGACCGCTGTTTGTGCTTGCCAGTAGCACAAGGTTTATCTTGGTTTCATGGATGTGTGGACGTTGCGTTGTGTGTGTGCGTCCACCCTTTCCGCTCCTCCTGCGCCTGGCACCCCTCTCACACCAACCACTTGGCAAAACAATCAAAATTGCAAAATGTTTACAAAACAACGTGATCCGCTTGGCGCGTCCAGACAGCACTCAGGATTTGCCTTGCGCTGAGACTTGTTGAATGGCCGACAGCGTAATTGCATATCCCTGCTAGGTTCAGTCACCGTATGAACAAGTGAACTGGGGGCAGCGAAATGGCTGATGGGTATGTCCTGGCGGGAGGGGGCGGAGGGGGGGGGGGGGGGGTTG
>Ga0213833_1000901_pt1 | contig 24170 bp, 22 predicted proteins | sample SWATP21_FD_160575 | JGI IMG/M metagenome (GOLD analysis project Ga0213833, IMG submission 160575) | Coastal seawater microbial communities from Marineland, Florida, United States - SWA TP2 #1 | ecosystem: Environmental > Aquatic > Marine > Coastal | place: USA: Florida | collected 2016-08-14 | reverse complement strand
GGTGTCTTTTGCTTTTTTGGTGACTTTCCCACCATGGCAGCGTCAATCACGGCAGCGTCGACGGACGGACGGGTGAAGTGACGACGTGCAGCTTGAGATGCGGTGCTGGAGTGCGTGGAAGATGGCGGGTCAAAGGGGGACACTCCGAACAGCCCACACGCGTCTGGCACGGGCAGGATGTACGACGCAACGTGGGTTGCCAGCTCTGTGTCCATCGCCGGCGTCCAGTGTGTGAACCACCGACGCAGCGTGTCCTCTGTCACGTCACAATCGGCACCTGGGATGGCGGACGGCCTTGCATTGCCGCCCCCACTGCCACTGCCACTGCCACGGTCGTCACTGCCATCGTCGCCGTGGTTGGCGTTGCCACCAGCAGTAAAATCGACACGGCAGCCATCAACCGGCAGGGACGTGGCGCCGTGTTCCGTACCTCCAACGCGTTGACTGTGGCCGAACATCGCAGACGCCGCAGCGTGTTTATGACCGTGGCGATTCGACGACGACGGCGGAGAGTGGTGCACCACTCGAGTCACACTGCATGCCCGCGGACAAGCCACAAACGACGGAATGTCGGTTGTGGGAGCTAGAGTGGGTGCCGAAGCATCATTCACTGGCCATGCAGGCTCTTGCAGGTGGCAACATGGCGTGCTTTTGGGTGGCCACACGGCTGAGGAGCCAACCACGACAAGGGTTTCGCACCCCAGGCGTGTCCATCCAACAACCACAGAGGTGGACGAGTCGCCCACCGCCAATGGCAAGCTGCACCACATGCGATGGTTCGCGACACCCAGTGCCGTAGCCTCACCCTGAACGAATGCGCACGCGGCACATGGACATGACAGGCAAGGTGAGGAACCCTCGCAAGTGAGATTTGAGCACACCGCAGCCAGGACGACGAAAGAGCACGCCGAGACGCGGCCCCACACGGCACACCACAACACCACTAACACACTACGTCGTGCGTCACGAGCGCAGCAACCGTTCACGCACCTGTGCGGTGTGGAGGAGTGCTCCGGGCGATAGCCCAAATGTGGCGCATGACGCCGGTGAGGTGTCCAGTTCCAACGGTTTACCCTGAAAAGCCAACCCACGTAACACCCACACAAAATCCGCCATCGAAACACGACGTGAACAGGTGCAGCAGCGATCCATGGGGCAACGCATCGATGCACACAGCACACTGACAAGCAAAAAGCCACTCCACGATCCAGCACCTGCACACCCACCCATCCATCGTGCATGCCACGCCAGTTCCACAACGCAACGTACGCCGATGGTCATGGTGCGGTGCAAGTGGCCATGGCGCCACAGGTTGAACCGTCGGGTGACTTCCCGAAGGATGCCCGACGGAAGTGGCGGCTTCCTGTTATTGAAATCAACTGGCGAGCCAGCGTCAGCTGACACACTGCATGGGGATGGGAATGGGAAGGACAACTCGGGGATGCTTTCCTGTCCAGGCACCAGGTGGCGCAAGATCCTGGCAGTGTCCATGACGGCGTCCACCAGTTGACTTGCTTCGGCACCACCGGAGTCGTCTGTCACACCCAACAACCCACATCCAGTTCCAGACACCAACCAACAATCAACGCACGTCACACGGAAGAAGAAACCAACAACGTCCGACACTGTTTTGCGACCATGTTCGGACCTCTGCAAGACACAAAAGTGAATGGCAGGAGCTGCAACTGGTCATCCTTGTTGTACAATGAGAAGGTTGGGAAGAGGGTCTTGCCCCTCAGTCCTTCTGACACGGCCAGTCCCAAGTGTTGCCCGTTGCTGGTGGCACATCCCCAAGACACAAGCACGGATACAACACGACGGAAGCGCAGATGGTGAACAAACATCAGCACAAGGGCAAACGAACAGACAAATCAAAACCAAGACGCAAGCAACAATGGCCGTGCAGCAAACAAGATCACGATGTTTGGTCTCGCGCGCCACACCTTGACAAACGTACAGAAGGAAGCTCAGTGTCCCATTGTCCATGTCAAGTTCGACGCCGACCGTGTCACCTTCCTTGAATAGCTTCCCATAGCTACATTCTTTGCCCTGCAAAAGCCACAACACGCACACAATCACGACTGTTCCTGCACGAACATCCGACACGGTGCCGCCGGTCCACACCCAACATCCCACCCGCCGCGCTGACACCAACCTTTTTGTGCCACAGCGCAGTGTTGGCAAGGTAACCCCATCCCTGATTGTCACTGCCCACGTAGTTTCCAAGACTGGCTTCGGCGGAGCTCACACCCACAAATATGTTCTTGGACACACACTTGTCCACCCGCACTTCCCAGAAGTGAAAGCCGCTGCTGAAACCCCTATTGCCTCTGACAGTGGTCCATGCTTTGTTGACCAGGTTGCGCACACACAAGCCACCGTTGAATGGAAACAGGTTGGGCCCAAGCGCATTGGAGTCGAGGATGAACGCTGGCCACGTGGCAACAAACAGGTGGGACATAAAGAACAAACGCAAATACAACACAATACACACCACGGGACGCAAGCGGGCACCAGTGAGCACCAACACAATGTTCCCTGTGGTGTTTGAGCCTCAGCACGTACATGCCCGAGACGTCTGTACGCGTACAATGGCACTGTACGCCACCAGTTCCTCCACCACCGTGGCTACGTCACTCCCACCCACACCATGAGCCTCGCCATCGCCGGCAGCACCGACTGCGCCGACAACACCATCCTCACCACACATCCCACCCCCATCACTCGCGTCACCAGCGTTGTTGGCTGCTGCTCCTTCGTCTCCACTCCCGGAGGACGCGGGTTGCTTGCGTTTCGCGGCCGCGCACCGTCGACACGGCATGGAGGCGGTGGGGACTTCAGCTTGGCAAGACACACGAAGTCGGATGAAGTAGCGCGTGTCACAGGCGAGTGATCCCACCGTGTACGACGAGTATGGCGACCCTGACTCGTCCACCGTGTTGAAGTGCAACTCCCCCGTCGGCCCGCCATCAGCAATAACACCGGTGTACGCCTCATGCACGCCAGACGTGCGTGGTCGCACAGACGACATGCCGTACTGCGACAGCTGACTCGCAGAGGACGGCGGTCGTGCATACAACTGACTCGGCGCCTGCTCAGACGCTGTGCCACTGCCGGCTTGTGCAATCTGTAGCGCATACACAGGGCGACCCACTTGTGACACGCGTCGATCGCCACACTGAGGGCATGGTCGCATGCAAGGTGGAATGGCGGCGGACAAGGCGGTGTCTGACGAATCACCACCTGCGCCGGTGGGCAGGGGTGGCGAAGAAAAGGAAAGGCCAGGAGACTCCGGTGCGCCACACACAATGACAGACGCAGAGTCAATGTCTTCCACGATGATGCGGGGCACTGTGCAGCACCGGAAAGCAAATACATACAAGCACACACACCAACACACCAAAACGGTGAGGAACGTGTCGATGATGCAGACAAAAACTCCCCACATCCATAGCCAGTTCGACCACAACACTAAGCAGAGCGCATCAACACCGCAACGCACCATCGACACCGAACTGGGACATGATGGCAGCAGCTTGGGCGGGTGTGCGTGGGTGCAACCGAGGCGCACCCGCACGGACGTGTTGGTGCAAGAACGGAGGCAGCGCCTCGCGCAGTTCATGCAGTCGATACGCTGCGGATTGCATGGAGACCAACATGCGCAAGAGGTCTTGGGTGTACGGTGAGTGCACGGCGTGTGTGAAGCGCTCCTTACGTAGGCGCAGCGACAACAGCTGCAACAATCGTTGGGGCATGGACACGCCTTCGTTTCCGACACCACTGGCACCCTGACGACGTCCCATACCCTCACCGGTCTTGCTACGCGCGCTTCCAAGACCACCACCACCTCCACCACTTCCACCGTAACTGCGAGCGGACAGCTTCGCACTACGCGCAGACAGTCGACCCGAGCGAGGAAGGAGCGTGCCTTGGCCGTGGTTGTGACTGGCGCTGTGTCGCGAAGACGGTCTCGCTGCAGAGCCGACACCCCCACCCCCACCCAAACCAGCGCCGCTGGCCCCATCAACACCGGGTGGTGGCAACAGCGCGGGCGTGACGGCACGTCTCGTGCTGGACATGCCGCGTTCCCATGTGTCAGGCGATGGCAACCGAAGAGCTGCAACCACACGGCGCAGTTTCGCTTCCGCCACTGCCACACGGTCACGTTGACGGCCACGGCCACGGTCATTGGCGCCGCCGCTGGTCATGTACGTGGACATCTGTGACGCGACGCGGAGGTGAAGTCGCAGCAAGCGACACACGATATCGAACAGTGCCGACTTGACACGTGTGTTGGCACATGTGGTCATGCAGACAAGCAGCCGCTGCAGCAACCGAGGCCCCACCGTTTGGTTGATCAACCTCACGCCACGATACCCGACGTCCACGGCACTCAGACTGACGCGGGCAGCGCGACGTGCTTGTGCGGAGCCTTGAACATGGCCATGACGACGGTGTCGCTCTGTTGGGGCATCCACACGAGGCACTCGCACAGGCACACCTGAGGCAACAACGGCAGGGCCGACGTCATGTTTGATGTGCGACGTAGACGCAGACGCAGACGCAGAACCGGAAGCGGAACCGGTGCCCACAGCAGTTGGAGCTGGCGCCGATGATTCAACAGCGCCAGTCGAAGCCACGCTGGTTGAGAAGGTCAGTGTGGTCAACGCCGCTTGTGGGCTGTCGGGCACGGTGTGCGCGCTGCCAACCATGTTGTCTTGGCCGACTCGAGCCACAGCAGCAGCGGAAGCAGCCGCAACTACCGCAGCACGAGGCGGAGACCCCGCGTGTGTGGATGTCCGCAGACGCGACGGTGACTGGACTTGCGACTGGGATTGCGACAGGGATTGCGACTGCGACTGTGGCTGCGACTGCGACTGTGGCTGCGACTGTGACTGTGACTGTGCGTACAACGTCACGTGCGGACGTGGTCGTGGCCGAGTGGGCGACGGCAACGGGAGTTGATGCAACACCACACTGGCGTCACACCATTGCTGCAGGGCTCTGGACAGAGAGGCAACGACGACACGCAGCCCCCACACGGCAAACGCCAAGTTGCATCCTGCCACAGCCTCGCTGTCTGCACGGGAAGGTGACGTGGCGTTGCCTTGGTCGACCTCGTCATCCTTGTTCTCGAGGCCAGTGCTGCCCCACCACACGCCACGCAGTGTCGACGACCGGGCCGCTTCAAACTGCGCGACAGAGAGGTTTACCAGGCACGCCACGAAGGAGGATGCAGGGAACCGTGGCAAGAGAGGGTCGCTGGCGCGGGACGGCAGCATGGATGCAGCCACCGTGGGGGTGACGGCACGACGGACGACCGCGGCAGCGAACTGCGTCAGCACCTGCAGCGGTGGGGTGACAATCGTGGCCCACATGGAGCCCCACTTGGTCAGGTCTGGAGCTTGGCATGACCCGCCACAGACGCAGTCCCAAGACGCGAGCAGCGCCGAACGCAGCGTCACCATGCATGTGCACGGCACCACGCCCCGACTGCTCGCAGCGCGTGGTTGCATGTATGTATGACACGCACAAGCGGTTTCCGTTGTGGGGCACGTGACGCCGGCGCCGCGGAACAGCACCAGTCGACACAGGTCCATGAGCTGTCGTCGACTTGCAGAGTTCAACAACCCCATGACACCAGCTTCGACCGCGCCCCCTGGAAACGTTGCTGCACCAACACTCGCGGCGGCATCCACGTCGTGCTCGATCGAATACACCGGAGTTGGTGTTGTTGTTGTTGTTGTTGTTGTTGTTGTTGTGCTCACGTCAGACAGCGGAGACGGCGACGGCAACGGCGACGACTCCAACCGATTCACATGTTGAAGCACCGCCAACGCGGCCTTGCGAGCATCCAAGACTGCGAGGACGTTGTGGGCAGAGACGGTTAACAGCCACACTTCATCGCCGTCCGCCGAATCACCCCACGCTGCTACAGCGGTGCCTGACATGGAGTGTGCCACAACTGCTGCATCAGGCGTGTCATCCACAAAGCGGACGGCGGAGGAGGGATGAGCACACGGCAACAGCCGCTCCGAGAACCCCTGTGGCAGACCAATAGTTGTGACCATGCAGTCAGCCACACACGGAACGATATTCGGTGGCTGCACGGCGCACATGCACACAACCAACACGGGGGAGCTGGAGGGGGGGACCAAAGCCACACCCATGCATGCCACACACAGCCGCAGCGTACCGTGTCCAACGCATCGCTTTCAAGAAGAGACACATCTCTCATGGTGCCGTCAGGTTTGCTGCTCGGCCCCAAGCCCTCCTGCTGGTCCAAGTTTTCCGTGCCACAACCTCGTGCTTGCAGTTCACCGTTTCTGCCATCTCCGTCCTCCACATCATCCTCGCCCTCATCATCCTCATCATCCTCGTCATCATCACCATCATCATCATCATCATCGTCATCCTCGTCATCATCGTTGTCGCAGTCGCCCTGTTGAGCCAGTTGACGCATGCGCATCCACAACAGACACGCGCACAAACAACAACAGTGAGACGCATTGCGTCCATGAAATCCTCCACAAGACGGCATGTGAAGGCCTGAGTAGACCACGTACGAAATCAATGGTTGCATCGACAACGAAGTCCAGTGGCTCAAATACCATCTCCAGCCCCATCCCCATGACATCCATCCCCATGCCCAACCCCATATCACCCAACCGCATGCCGTTGATCTCTCCCGAGATTCCCGCGTTCTCCAGCTCCATTTGCTGCAGGATCCATGCAGTAGCCACGTTCGGGTCAACGCCTGCGTGTGGATGGTTCGCGGCACGTAAACACCACTCCTCCTGCACATCATCAGACCCGGACACATGAGAACCAAACCCAAAACGTCACCCACGAGCAGCACCAACACATGTGGCGCTCCCGAACACCCAGAGCGCACGACTGACTACATGACACGTCACGCGAGGAAGTACGACCCAAACCACCCACCACGTACAGCAAACCCCATTTCCAACAGGCTGTCCATCAGCGCCTGTCTGCGCGCGATCTCTTCCTGGTGGGCCGCATTCACACGTTGCTCCAGCTGACGCTGCTCGCTGGTGTCCCTGCTGTCCCGCGCTTGACGCGAGCTCACCGCGACACTCCCAGCGTCGGCACTCGACCCTTCACCCCCACCGGCACCATTGTCCCGCGCCTGTGAGCTCAACGCAAAGCCCACTGCCTCGGAGCGATGCACATAGCCCCCGGCGCCGCCACCAAGTCGCGAGCCAAACACAACACCGTACGAGACGTCAGCGACTCGACTGCCGCTGGTGCTGCCAACGTTGCCGGTGGTGCTGTTGCTGTTGCTGTTGTTGTTGCTGTTGCCGCCGCCATTGTTCCCACCGTTGGTGCCGGAAGTCGAGCTGCCGCCACGGGCAGAGGCGCTTGATGATGCGTTGGTTGCCGTGGTGTCACCATGCGTGTGCGCGCCATGTGCTTCGCTGGAGGCTGTTGTGGCTGCGCCGGCGGAAGTTGCCGCGGAAGTTTGTGTGGCGTCGGTCGCGCCGCCGCCAGTGTCAGTGGATGTGGCGACGCGACGCCCGTCGTGTGTGTCAGCCGTGCCAGCGTTGCTCGCAGCCGCTGCAGCACGACTACCATCGACATCGACACCATCACCTCCGGCGACGGTTGTGGAGCCCTGTCCATGATCCATGCTCCCGCCACCCACACTGGCTGATCCAGTTCCTTCCACCGCGCGCGATGGTGACGATGGTGTGGGTGCCGCAGCGAGTGCCGCGTGCACGGACGTCAGCACTGCCGAGGCCACGGGTTGTACAGGTCGCACACCACGGTGTTGCTTAAGAACAGAGGGTGGGAGGGGGTACGCGAACGGCCGTGTGCCGAAGTTGAACTCGAGCTGCTGGTCACGACTGGCAGAGGCGGCTGGGAAAAAGCCAAAGTACTGCTCAGACGATGGTACAGCACCATCACCATCCGAGCCTTGTCCCAAGACACGCCCGGGGAGTACACCACTGAACGCGACACCAAGGTCCTCACCGTTGAGCGTGAAACGCATGGTGGCACCCCTGTGTGTGTCTGCGCTGCAGGCGCCGCTTCCAGTATCCAGGATACAGCCCAAAACATCGCCAGCAGACCACCGAAGGCCATACTTGGTCCACACTCGACCATGCGACGGCGCCACATTCAAGTCACGCGTTGTTGTGGCCGCCGCCTGCTCATCATGTTCACCCCCACCACCCCCACCACACTCCCCATCAGCGTTGCTGTCGTTGCTGTCACGATCGCCACTTTCCGCAGGTTTGCCGGACTTCAGGTGCCACAGACGCTGGCGCCATCCGTCAAATGCCCACGAGTGGCCATCGTCGCCAATGCCTTGTCCGTGGCGCGCGTCACAGCACAACCCAAAGTCGGCCCACCCGATCTGCAGCAGCTCGTCGCTCAGCACGAGTGCCTCGTAGTACCACACGCCCGTGCCCAGTTTCAGGCAAACGCCCGACAGGCGAACGGTGGGAAAGTTGCTCAGCGCTCGCACACGGTCACCGTTCACATGCAGGTCGCCTCCCAGAGCCTCCAAGGAAGGGCAGTGTGTGTCTCGCGCAAGCAAGCCTGTGGTGCCGCCGAGTCGGTCCCAGGCACGCGCTGCCAATGTGTGCACCTCCACGGCGTCAACGAACCGCGTGAGGCGTTCGCGAAACAGCACCGTAGAGGGGTTGCACCCCACAAATCCGAGGTGCGAGGGCGCAACTGCGCCTGGACTTGCAGGCATACCGGCTAGGGTTCCGGTGATGTGCACCATGCTGCGTACCAGCGGGGAGGGACGGCCAAACGGGGACTGGAGCGACGATGGCGACGTACCGGGTACCGACGTGTTGGACGCACCCGGCGCGACAGCCGCGCTTGTGGTGGCGGCAACACCAGCGCCTGCTACTGGGTTCCCAGGGCCGGCACTTGTTTCGTTGGGTGCCGCGTTGGTGTGTTCACCACCGCTCGTGCGGCTACGCTGCACCGCAGACACATTGATGGCACCCAGCCGTGTCAGCAACCGCGTGTCTTTGCAGGCTGTGACGACTTCATCCGCTAGTGGCGGCGAGCACATGGCCGCATGACTCGCATCGGTGGTGGCGCACCGCACCAGCAGCGGCAGCAGCCCGGCCTTTGCAACAACTGTCGCTGACGGCGGGCTTGTCAGTCGCGCAGCCAACGTGCGCAGCGCCAGCGACCGAAGCGCCGCGTATAACGTCACTTGCGTCAACCGCGCGTCTTCGTGCACCTGCTTGACGGCAGGCCCGTGGCTTTGGTAGTGCACGTCCACGACAAATCCAGAACGCGATACGGCTGCAGCCGGAGCAGCAGCACCGCCACCGCTGGCGCCCACGCCGGCATCGCCATGTGACGGGGACAAGGGAAACGACGACGGCCCGCCAAACCCGATGGCCCCACTACTTGCACCTGCACCTGCACCTGCACCTGCACTTGCTGCACCCATGCTGCCTGCACCCATGCCTGAACCAAGCGAGCTCGGACGGGTGGGTGACGATGGGCTGAACGGAGACACACGTCGCGGACGCCGCAGCGGAACAGTCGCGGCATGCTGCAGCAGGAACTCAAACGTCGGCATCATGTCAGGCGTCAACTCCAGCGGGCAGTCGAACGCCTGCGGTACGACGGTGATGTGTGTGGCGGGAACGGTGATGGTGTGGCCACTGGCAGAGAGTGACTGCGCTGGCTCGTCGATCGCCACGACACAGGTACCTGCCCTGCCGTTCATGGCGACGATGGTGCCCCGAATCACACTGTCTGCCGCACCACAAGCGTGTACGCGTGGCAAGTGGCACTCATGGCGACCATGCAGATGCGGTGCACGCCCGCTGTTGGCACTGCCTGCGGCACCTTCGCCATCGATAGCACCGGCGGGTGCCTCCGCAGCTCGACCTGCTGTTGTCGCGGGGTCGCCTGAGCCTGTTGCGTCGCCACCTGCACCCATGCCACCCCCGGCTGCCGTGCATCGGGATTTGGCGTGGGCAGCGCAGGAGTGACAGCCCCGCTGAGACGCGGGTGTGCACACACAAGCGTGGCGTTGCAAGAGGAAGTGTGGCACTTGCACACGAGCACCCACGTGTGGCCTTGGCACGTGGCCGTGCATGACCAACAGCGCCGACACAGCCACAGCCAGCACACGCATGCCATCCGGTGACGCGTAGGTTGTGGGATTGGGTGTGGCTGTGGCTGTGGCTGTGGCTGTGGCTGTTGCTGTTGCTGTTGCTGTCGATGACGACGTGCCCGTGCTCGAGTGCGCCGGAGAACCACCACCACCACCACCACCCATCTCCACGGACGCACTCGATGACGCGCCAGCACCCACGCCGCACAAGCTTGGAAGCAGGTCGCGCAGTGCCACAAGTGCACGGCGAAACAGGGCGCATATCGCCTCACTCCACGCTGCAGAGTGGGCCACACTGCTGACGGCGGGTGGCTGCAGAGAGAAGCCTGCCAACCGCGACACGGATGGTGCCGTGGATGTTGACGGTGTCGATGGTGTGTGCGGGTGGCGCTTTGGCCGGCGTTGGGGTGTGTGAGAGTCGTGATCCGTGCTGTCGGCGGTGTGGCGCGAGTGGGGGAGTGCATCAGCGCCAGCGGTGTCGCCGTGAGAGTTCCGTGTACCGTCGCACTTTTCGTTTTCTTCTTGTTCTTCGCTTGCTGCTTCTTGCGTGGGTTGCCGCGTCATCAGCGTGCGCAGCAGCGTCACAGCCTGTGACAAACATGCGTGGCGAGCTGCTGCATCCGTTGATGTGATGGTAGAAGCCGCGCCCATGGAGCTCAAGAAGCCCTGCAAATTGTGCGGCACAGAGGAAACAAGTCAGCAACACCCTTGGTGACGACAAAGTGGGTGATGCACTGTTGAGTCAAACACCAACCCACCACCATAGCACACAAACACGGCGCCCGACTTCTTGTTCCCTCTAAACGCACCTGCGTGTCAGATATCCGTGGTGCGACGCCATCACTCGTGCTCGTGGCGTTGTCAGGCGCAGGGACAGACGCTTGCGCAGAAGGATCACTTCGAAGGCCTAAGGCGGTGAACACTCCGGATACGACGCGCACACCACCATGGTCGGGTACTTCCTCTTCTGTGTTGAAGGCGGCAACACCGGACGGCAACGCTACAGGAAGGCCAGTGAGTCGTGGCCACCATGACGCGGCAACGACGCGACTGAGGTACTCGACGACACTGCCACGCATGTTGGACCGACCCGAGGCCACTGCACGTGCACCACTGCCGACAGCAGTGAGCATGGGCGAGAGCACCGGCGACATGGCGGGTGAAAGCGTGGTGACGGCGGGAGAGAGCGCAGGAGACACGGCTGGGGACTGTGATGGCGTGGTGGCCGGCGCACACGTGGGACTCGAACTGCCACCGCCATCGGCGAAGTCGGTATCCGCAGCTGCTGAGCCAGTGACTGTGTGTGACATCGCTGTGGTGCTAGACGCAGAGGATGTAGACGACGCAGAAGGGGTAAACGACATCGGACTGGCAATCCACTTGGGTGCACGTTGCTTTGCAGGATGCTGCTGCGGCATTGTGGCTCGCAAAAGGCGGAACACAGTGTGCTGGTCATGTGGTCACCACCATCGTAACCATCAGTGTCGCCATCAGTGATCATCAGAGCAATGCGCAGCCAAACACACGACACGCACACACACACACACACACACACATACAAGGTGGCATACCTGAATGGTCATGGAGGAGCCGTGCAGCAGGGAAAGCAGCAAGGTCATCCACCTCGGTCGAGACACGAGCCGAAGGCACACGGGCGACGCAATCACAAACTTTAACAGCGTCGCCAACACCTGGCTGGCATGTGCGCCCACAGCATCTCGCTTCGCCCGCCACACGTGGCGGCTACCAAGCTGGAAGAGCTGCTGAACATGTGCGACTGCCAACGGACGAGCGTGGCACAACACGTCTGCCACAGCAATGCCACCAGGAGGTGCCACCTCCACCACACCAGTCGAGGTTGTTGGCACATCCTGTGTGTTGCGACGCCCACCGCCACCGCTGCTACGCTGGTGTTGACCACCACGAGTGGCACCCACGTACACCATGGCAAAGGGAAACGCGTACGCGTCAGCAGCCCTGCCATGCGCAACGCTCTTGACAGCGCGCATGCTGGCGTGCGTGGACAGAGAGGTTTCGAAGGTGTGAGGGCTGGGTGAGGTGACACGCACACCACCCGTCCCACTGTCGCTTCGTGGTTGTTGCCCGCCCACTGCTTTGTTGGAAGTCGCGGCACCAGCAGAGCCGCCGCCACTGTTGACGACGTGGACACGCAGGCTGCAAGAGATGTAATCCACACTGACGACGACGCACATCCACTCGTGTAGTGCCATGCGTTCGTGTGACCTGCAGGTGATGGCGTGGATAGCGTGGTTGCACGGCTGCGTGCACACGCAAAGCCGCAGGAACAGGCGAGCCAACACCTGCCGCGTGTGGGGGTCAAAGGACAGCTGAAGGCCTGCCACCGTCACCTCACTCGGTGCAACAAAGGGCGCACTGCCAACAGCAGCGTCACGCCGCACGACCACAGGCCCTCCATGTTGTGGCGCTTGGTGGTGACGATGTTGGCGCTGCCGTCTGCGCCGCTCCATCGCTTGACGCCGAGCACGTGATGAGCGTGGACTCGGCGTCATCCATTCAGGCTCCTCCTTTGCAGCATTGTTGTTGGCGGTGTGCCCCGAAGCAACAGCGGTGGGGGCAGCAGTCGCTATAGATTCGCCGCTGCGGCACTCCGTCACGCCACACGAAAACACAACGTAGTGACGGTCCTCGGGAGATGCCGATGCCGATGCCGATGCCGATGCCGATGCCGATGCCGATGCCGATGCCGATGCCGATGCCGATGATGTGGAAGGCACCGGAGGAGTCACATGCGTGAACAGCCACAGTGACACAGAGAACCCACCACGGCCACGATGCCCATCGCGCCGCGTTCGACTTGCGGTTGGTCGAGTCGGCGGCAATCGAACCCATACAGGCCCTTCCCGACCCTGGTGGTGCATGCCCGTGTCTGTCACTGCTGCAAGCTCAGGGCTGCATGGAGCGACGTCGGGCCACTCGACACGATGGTGACCCGGAAGCGAAGACATACGCGCAGACGCATGTGCTGTCCCGGATGCCGCGGCTGCAGCTGCGGTTGCTCTCTCCGTCGTATTCGGCGACCGAGCTGTGGAGGAGGCACCAACGCACGCACCCCACCCGCTTGTGACACCAGCGACCGGCGTACAACCCAAGGGTGAGGGACAGAGGCGTTGCTCAAGCTGGCGTTGTTGTTGTCGTCGCTGGAGGCGTGTGGCGGTCAACGTCGACAGCGCCTTTCCAACAACAGACGCCACTGCGCTGGTACGATCCACACCATCAGGAGCAGCCGCAGCCGCAGCCGCAGCCGCACTCGCACTCGCACTCGCACTCGCACTTGTTGTTGAAGTCGATGCCGATGCAGACGTCGATGCCGATGTCGATGTCGATGCTCCCGTGGTGACTGCTGCCTGTTCACCAGTGCTAGCGCTGACCGTTACCGCGGTGCGATTGGCACGCACGGAGTCGTGCAGCACCCACACAATCCCAGACGACGCGATGGTCGAATCATGTGAGGCAATGAAACGACGCATGGCCATGGCACTCCTACCCTCCTCCTGCAGTTGGTCCCGCACGCGACGCAGCTCGTCAAACATGATGTCCACTGCCAACGCCGCGGCGCGACGATCGTCTTCCACTTCCACGGAGGTGTGCCGCACAAACCGAGCGTCCGCCATGGCCGACGCACCGCCACTCGGTCCAGCAGCGTGCCCCCTGCTGGACGGGATTGGGGACGAAGCCGCTCCCAGCGACACCGACCGACGGAAGGGTGCTGGCGAGCGGGGTTGACGACTGCGGTGGTGCTCTGCTTGGTAGGGAGAAGTGGGGTCATGGTGGTGGCTTTTCCGTGACGCGGAGGCACTACCCTTGTGGCGAGGAGGGCGACCGTACGGAGTGGATGCGGAGGGTGTCGTGGACACACCACGCGATGGCGTGGTGGCACCAGTGGCATGTGCGTCTGCCCTGGCACGACTGGCGTTGGGCACGCCATGTGACAGGGCGGCGGGACGGCGAAGGGCATCCAAACTCGCAAACGCTTGACCTGCCAACAACGCAAACGATGACCATGCTGTGGAGGCGAGAGAACGAAGGCTGGCCATGTACCGCACTGCAGTGGTCACGCCGCGATGGTGATGCGCAGTGCAATGCGCCTGCAGAAGGCGCATCCATGGAACACGACTGTCCAAACCACTGCTTGCACTCGCCGTACTGTTGCTGTTCTTCACATCCCCACGAGCCTCCTGCGTCATCAACACCCACGCCACTTGCGCACACCTTGGACACATACGCCCGGACAGCGACGCCAAAGGCATATCGGCAGTGTGAAAAGTGCTGTCAACAGCGTGGACTGCCCCAGTCAATGGGACTACCGACGATGATAGCGAAACAAGTCCTGGTGATGACTGTTTCATCGGCAAACACTGCCACGCGTTCCCGGGGTGACGACTGCCAGCTACCACTCCGACTGCAGCAGCAGGCGCGAGCACACTGTCCACGGAAATCAACCTCAACCATGCATGCGCCCGGGAAAACGTTGCACACGGCAGTGAAGCGTCTCCGAGGGCGCCTTCACGCAAGATACGTGCAATGGATGTCATGGCACCTGCCAGCGTGCCGCTCCCCATGCCACATGCGCCACTCCCCAACATTGCATCAGGCGGTCCTTGGGCGGAGGTTGGTGCTGATGTGGGTGCTGATGTGGGTGCTGCGGCAAACAGCCCGGAAGCAGCGGTGCTGGGGCTGCGGCGCAGTCCATCCGGTGTCGTGGGAGACATGTGTGCGTTGGCAGGACGCGAAGCTGGTGAAGTCAACGACGGTGGCGATCCAAGCGCTGGTGGGTGGAGCAACACGGGTGATGAAAGACCGGAGGACGTGGACATGGACGTGGCAGGCACAGCGCCGCCGAACAACCTTGCAGTCAACACAGATTGCGGCATCGCTGACACTGGCACTGGATGTGACGCAAGCCAGAATCGGTGGGCTGCAATGCCGTGCCAGGGGACCGACACACCCAACGCCAACGCAGCGCGTGCCATCACATCCGCGCGCAAGGCAGATGCAACCAGCTTGTCACCACGATGGTCAGCACTGCCAACATGCGTGGCAGCTGGCATTGCAGCGCACGTGCTGTGCTCCATCATTTCGCCGCTCGGTTCATTGGCGTCACACGACCAACACCAATCGTCGTGTCTGGAGGAGTCAACAAACGCCGCCAGACGAGCGAAGAGACGGGTGTACGCAATATGCACTGCAATGTGTGCCGCAATACCGCACCCTTCCAATCCAGCCGTGTGTCCCATCCATGCTTGGGGGCCATCAGGCGATGAATGCACAACCTGTGCCGAAGCCGGCCCTGTTGGTGTGGCCACCGCCGACGCACTTCCCCTGTGGTGTCCCATGTCACCTGCATCATGAGCCGCAAGTGCTGCTGCTGCTGCTGCTGCTGCTGATATCCCACCATGGGCTGCTGGTGCCAACACGGTGTCGGTGTGTGCGTTGCTGACACCTGCAGCTGGCGCCACGCGGAAGTGCCGCAACAACCCCGCCCGAGCCTGTGGAAGCGTGACGTGCGCCAGCAAGTTGTGAAGGGCGTGGAAGGCAACGCTGCGTGTCATGGCACGTCGCTGGCGATGCGCAAGAGCGGCTTCGACACCAGCAGGGTCACGCACGTGCGTGACGTATTGCAACACGAGTGCCGCGAACGGCGGAGTCGATGGCGTGACACAACTTGCGGGTGCCACGCGTGCAAGGGCACGCGAAAACAGGTGGGTGAAACACACCCCAGTGGAGGCTGCTGCACCAGGTTGATCACGATCGCCACACGCACAGGCGTTGGGCACAGTGAAGCGACATGTCGGTGCGGTGCAGCCATTGCAATTCCCACAGTCCGCCGCGCTGTTGTGGTGTGGCTCGGCGTGACTGGAAGACCCCAATGCTGCCAACAGCTGGTCACAGTGGGCAGGGGTAGCGACACCACACAGGCGCTCGATGGAAGTGACCGCCAGCGGCGTGGTGGCAGAAGACATGGCTGGCACCCCGTGCTCATCGTGATTGGAATACGGCTCGCCGACACGACCGTCGTCACGATCAAATAGCGCCAGGCGTGTTGCGACGACCGTGACACAGTTACTGCGAATGCGTCGGGCAAGCTGGACCACATCAACGCGATGCGATTCAAGTGGTGGTTGAAGTGGCTGTTGGTGTTGCAACTGCTGTGGGCGGTGCTGCTGTTGCGATGACAGCTGCGTGGCGGTGGTGGAGGAAGACGAGTAGCCACTATCGCCACTGCTGCGGGGCACGCGTTTGTTGTGGGCGGGGGATGCAGCGCAGGAAGCGGGCGCAGACGCCGTTGTAGCCAAGCCTGTGTCGCCACCGCGTGTGTCCACCGTCATTGCGCACGCGGACGGCAGGGCCCCCATGGGAGTGGGAGACGCTGACAAAGAACCACCGGACGTGGCAGCGAGACGGGAGGTGGGTCCGCTTGCCACGTGGTGCGAAAACGACAGCCCACGGGCTGGCAAAGGAGGTGTGCCAAACGCCATAGGGGCTGGCGCTGTGGAAACAGCGACCGCTTCGCCTTGCACCATGGAAGGAGCCGTGGTGGGACGATTGATGGCGCCGACGTTGGCGGCACGTCGATGACCCAGCGCCGCCGCCATGGTGGTCTGGAAACCACCGGTCATGGGGTGTGTGGAAGCGTGTGCAACAGCCGTCACGGGGTGTCGAGCACCCAACACGGACCGCGCACTGACGGGAAAGGGCTGCATGGGTGCGTGCTGGTGATGCAACCCAACACTGACATCAGTGCCGGTGCCGGTGGCTGCGTGAGCCACGTCCATGTCGCCCGCGGAAAGAGACACGACCGCGGTGGTGAAGACGGTGGAGTTGTGTGTTGCAGACAGGGCATGTGTGGGCATCCCACCGGGTGTGGTGCTGCGCAGCATGTGTTCCACGAACGCCGGGGCGGGTTGTCGATGGAGTCGGGAAGGAGTAGGCAACGACTGGGACAGCACGCGTCCAATGCGGCGCGTACGGTTCAGGTCGTCGCCATGACCGGTGCTCCCGTCTCCCTCGTTTTCCTCAGCAGGTGGCGTTGCTTTCGAAGCGTCCGAAGCACCATCGGTGTTGGTGTGGCTGAGGGTAACGCCTGACATGCGGTGCTCCACATTGGCTTGCACCAGGGTCGCCAGCGCATGCGGAACGACCAACGGTGGCATCGTGCTCGCGTTGCTGCTGGGGTGCATCAGCGGCCGTGACGTGGCCGCCGATGGAGCGGCGGGCATGAACGCATGGACCACCACCGATGCTAGCCGCCACACACGCAGGAGGTGCTCGGGTGGTTTCGATGGCCTGTGCCGTCAGCGGAGTGGGGCATGCCATGGGCACATGCATGCAATCCGCAACAAGAGTCAACATAACATAAACCCAACACACACATACACCATACGGACACACACACACACGACATACAACACAGGCAAGAAAAAGGCACCAACATCCACAGTGCACAGGGGAACGCACCTATCTCGAGCCGGGGCCATAGCATACACCATGGCATCACCTGTCAACCCCGTCAAGTGCAACAACACCGCAGCCAGCGCACGGATGCACAACGCGATGGCATCAAAGCGCGATGCGGACGGCGGCACAGGTGGAAGAGCTTCGCGAGTCCATGCTATGGACGCAGCAGCGTCGGCGCCGTTGCCAGCATTGTTGGATCCACCACCGGACATGCCACCGCCCAAGGACCCACCCAAGCCTCCACTCGCACCACCGTGACGACGTGTGCTTGACTCCGCTACGCCATTGGATGGTTCCAGGGATGCCAGTGTCGGCGGGTGTGCCACCGTGCGGTGACCACGCCCAGCATGTCCCAACACGTCCGTCATCGGGAGCAGCAGCGTGGGCGAAGGTGGGTGGCGACCAGCAGCCTCGCGCGGGCGTGACGCAGACAGGGACCCAGAGCGTGAGCCAGAGCGTGAACGGGAGCGCGACCGCGAGCGTGAGCGTGAGCGCGACCTTGAACGCGACCTCGGCGTGCGGTGGTTGGCACCACCACTGTTGGACATCGAGGCGGGGGTGGTGGTGGCGGTGGAGGTGGAGGTGGAGGTGGGAGGCTTGGACGGTGATGCAGGGGGGCCTGACACGCCCCCACCACGGGGGTGTTGCGATGGATGGTGACCACCCGTCGATGGAGAGGGAGACGGCGGATGAGGCGACCTAGACCTCGAGGGCGTCGTGTTCAAGTTGTTGCTGTTGCCGCCGCTGCGGTTCTCAGCACTGCCACCAACATCTGCACCGTTGTCGATGCCAGTGTCGTTGCCAATGCCGCTTGGCACCCCAGGCAATCCGCCCGTCAACGTGCGAGGAGTTGCGGTGAGAGCGGCACGTGACGCCGGCAACCCAGCGCCAGGCCTGAGGCTCGGATGCAGCGAGCTGCGGACCCAATAGTCAAGGCTGTGGGCCGCTGCACACAAGACAGATGACGGAGTGGCGCCGGCACCACCACCATGTACCGTGCTGCTCGCCCCCATGGGAGTGCCTGCACCCACCCCCGCGTGCTGTGGCGCGCCTTGGCTGGTGGCAGCGTACGCGTTGACAGGGTCGTCTGTGGCTGTAGGTGACGCGAGCAAGTGCCACAAAAACAACAGCTGCTCCGACTGTGCTGTCGCTGTTGCCGGGGTGGAGCCCATTCCGGGGAGCAGCGGGGACGTGCCGACGGGCGCGCCACTGCCGATACGGCGCTGGCCCGGAGACATTGACATTGACATTGACATTGACATTGACATGCTGCCGCCCACTCCCCTGCCGCTGCCGCTGCTGCTGCCGCTGCCGCTGCCGCTGCCGCTGCCGCTGCCGCTGCCCAACCCACGTCCAGACGCCGATCCTGATGCTGACGCCGAGGCAGCGGCGGAGCCAGGTCGTGACCAAGAGCGAGCCCGTGCTAAGGGCAGCACCTCCGAGGCGGGGAGAAGCGCAGCAGAGCTCGCATTGAACCCGACACCCGTGCCCATGTCCGCACCTGCCACACCGATACCAAGCCGCCAACCGGTCGCCATGATGCCCTGTAACGACGTGGCACCGAGCGGCAGTCTGGTGACAAAGGCGACAGTCGATGGAGAACCTGGATGGTGACCGTGGTGGTGGGGAAGCAGCCGTGGAGACGGACTGGTGGATGCTGATACACCCAGTGCGGGGAGCTGATGGTGGTGACTGTGGTGTGCGCGTCGTCGCGGCGTGTGGTGATGATGGGGACTGCGGTGATGTGACCCAGACCCAGGTCGCACAGGCGACACAAAGGCGCGTGTGGGCACATGGTCGCCACTGAGAACGTTGGTTTCACCATCTCCATCTCGCTGTCGTTGCCGGTGTCGCTCTCGACTGCGATCGCGCTCACGGTCACGATCGCGGCTGTGTGGCGAGAACCCGTACGCGGATTGGCTGTTCGGCGACGCTGCAGACTTGGGCGGTGTGGCGTGTGCTTTGCGCAGCCGCGATGCACTCTTACTGCGGCGTGATGCGGCACTCAAAGGAAGGCGTCCACGACTTGTCGTCCCGACTCCAGCACCAGCACCTGCCGCAGCACCTGCACTTGCACTTGCATTCGCACCCGCACTCGCACCTGCACTTGCACTTGCACTTGCACCTTCACCTGCTCCTGCTCCACCCAAGGGGCTGAGGGTGTTGGGAGAGCCAGGTGATTCGCGTCTGGCACCCGCACCTGCACCAGCGCCGGCACCGGCACCAGCACCGGCACTCGCACCTGCAGCACTGGTACCACTGCGCCCCGTGTCACGATCCACACCCACACCCCCCGCCCGTCGCCTCCGACTCTTCTTTTTCCGCAACAGTGACTTGCCGTCCTTGGAAAGGGCCTTGGGTGGCGTCGAATGGCCTGTCGGGGGCAAGCCCGATGTGGATGCCGGCGTCGAAACGGACCGGCGATGGGACGGTGATGGAACGCCTGGAGACTGCGTGCCGACTTCAGGACCGTTGTCGGTCGCACTTCTGACACCAAGGTTGTCACTCCCATTGCGGGTGTTCACCAAGGCGGCGGCAGCAGCGCCAGGATCAGAGGGTGACACCGCTGCAGCAGAGAACCGACGCACCAGCACACGGTCTGCATCTTGTGGCGCCACACCCATCGACTCGTGAATCCAGCCTCCAGGATGTGTCCAAGCCAGAAAGGGCGACAGGTGTGCCTGTGCACCAGCAGCGCCGTCTTCGCTGGTATCACCACCACCACCACTACCATCATCACCAGCGCTGGTTGACCCAACGCCATGCCCGCCTCCTCGCGCTCGAACGCTCGATCCATACAGCCGAGCGACATCGGTGGAATCGTCCACCCCATCGTGTCTGCGCTTCGAGGGAGGCACGGCGACAATGTCACGGAACAATGGCGACTTCAGCCACCCTGCATACTGCCTTTCATTGGCACTGGGGCTTCGCTGACCACCCGCAGTCAAAAACCCCAACCACTTGCCCGCGACACGTGCCAAGTCTATTTGAAGCTGGCGCAACCACACGAGATGTGCCATGGCTTCTTTGCACGGCCGGTGACGCAGCGCTGGAGGCGCCGCAAATGCATCAAGGGACGGTCCTGACGATGTACCGAGCTGTGCTGGACCATCCACAGTGGGTCGCCCAGCCACCGAACAATTGAACAAGTCGAGCATTCGAAGCAGGCGTGCCATGCGGGGCAGGAGGCGATACACATGGGTCGCATGTGGCGACAACACGGTCAACGCACGCACACACGCGGGCACCAACGCAGCCAGGGCACTAAAGGCGCGCTCTGGGTCGTTGCCCAACATGGGAGCCACACGAGACCAGAAGCAAGGACAACAAACTGCGGGTGTGCGCATACCGGAAGCAGCGCCAGCACCTGAGTGCGACCATGCACTGCCATCAACATGCGTCCTGGCACCCACACCCACACCGCCAGTGCTTGCGCCCGCACCCGTACATGCACCCGCACCTGCACCCGCATCCGTGCCCGAACAACCCCGCCGTGCCCGTGGGCTTGAGGACATCAAACTTGGGTCTGGGCCTGAGTCCGGACCATGGCGCTCACCAGCAGACGCAACGTCCACAAGCGGGTGGTGTGTGCACAACGCGGTAGCATGACGGCGACGCCACGACGCTGACAGGACACAAGCAAGGATGCGTGTGGTGCCGCGAGCCAAACGATCCACATGATCGAGAACCAGGGGCAAGAACACATCTGCATTGGTCGAGGCAGACCCGGAGGTTGCAAACAGGTGGCGCTGAACAGCTGCAAGGAAACGAATGTACGGCTGACTGATCAGCAGATCACGCCGGGACCGTGTGACACTGTTCCGACTGGTGCCGCTGTTGCTGTTGGTGCTGCTGTTGTTACTGCCGTTGTTGTGGTGCTTGTCTGTGGAAGCCACGATACCGATGCGTGAACGTAGAACACCGATGGTTCGCGCCAACATCCCACGCATCATGGTGTTGAGGGTGGACACGGTCAACACAGCGCGTGCAGGCGAGTGCTGCGCGAGGTGGTTCACGTCGGCAGTCCCACACATAGCAACAAACATGGCCGACACCGCAACGTCCTGTTCACATACACAAGGCAACCAAACAACGCATTCCAACAGACCATCAACACACATTACACCGTTGCGATTGCCGCACATGTGAGTGTGGGTTTTCGCACACGCGAGGCAATGATGATGATGCTTCCCCCCGTACCTGAGATAACCTCTCAAACAAACACCCCGCAACAGCTGGATCCACTGATGCCCCAGCCGATGTGCTGGCTCCATGCTGCAGAGTTGCCACCAGGGACGTCAGCAGGCACGACCTTGAAGCAGCTGTCGGGTAGAACACATCGAATCCGACCCTGAGTACGTCCACTGCCTCCATCTGTGCCACAATGGGAGAAAACAATGGCGTCACTGAAACCCCAAGCACTGCAAGGCATCCACACAACCAAACGCTTGGAAAGGAGCCCTCGTCATCGCACCCACCCACCTTCAACGCCTCAGGCAGGGATACCCCGGAGCATTTCGCCCCTGGGGCAGGACCGGTCGCAGGGACACACGCAGGCGTTGACGTTGAGAGCAGTGCGGCATGATCCGCTGCCACGCTTGCTGCATAATCGACCACCTCACAGGCCAACACATGGGCATGTACAAGGCCGGCATCTGTCACAGAGGCAGCAAAACTGACAGGCTGCGCCCACCAAACACCGCGTTTGGCTGCCCTGTGCAGACCCGGTACATGATCAGCGCTGCCGGCTCCAGGGTTCCCACGACCACTCGTTGGATTGGAGCTGCTCACACCGCGAGTCTGGCACAGCACCCGAGCGTGCAACCAAGCATAAACGTTGCTCTTCAACACACGCAGCAGACACAGCATGATCACTTCGCTGCACGCCCAGGCACGCTGGATGTTTTGCAACGCATCGGCGTCACGGACACTACCCGATAGAAGTTGGCGTGCAAGGGCTGTTGCGACAGCCAGACACTTGGAAATCAAGACGCTGCAGTCACGGATACAGCCAGCGGAGGGGAACACGGCGTAAGGGCGCGCAACAGACACAGCCCCGGGCGCCAAGTAGTCTGCGCCGGTTGCCGCTGGTGCAGCAGAAGCGACAGGCGTGGCATGGAATGCCCCGACGTCCGTTGGTGCCCCCTTCATGGTTGGCACACCAGCGTCCTTTGACCAGTTTGCTTCTGAGGCGGCGGCATGTTGTTGGCCCGCATGCTTGACGTGGCGCGTCGACGTTGGCTCCCTCGCTGTCGCACTGCGTGGCTGGCGTGGGGAAGGGGCACCATAGGACATCATGCTTGCGTGGACAACTGGCAGTGGTAGGTACAACTGGTCCACAGACGGCGCCACACCTTCACCAGCGCATGCCTGTGCATTGAGGGCAGGGGTTGAGGAGGTTGAGGAGGGCGAAGAAGCCACTCCGGGCACACCTCGTGCTGCACGCGTTCCATGACTGCGCGGCAGCACGCCTGGGCAATAGGCAGACGCCAGCCGCTGGAGGTGCACACAACACGCCACTGCAGTTTCAAGCCTAGACAACGGCCCTCCTGCCGACCCCGGCGCTGTTGCAGCAGCAGACGGTGCCCTGGTGGCATCACGCGCGTACTGTGCATCCTGGCTTGGCGCGGACAGTGCCTGTGTCGAAAACTGAAACGGGGTGGCCATCGCGGCCCGGACAATGTCACTCGCTGTGGCGGGTGTCCACCGCCTGCGAGGGGGCGTTCCATGGTCGTGCGTGGGCTGTGTCTCCGTAAGTGAGGGGGGCTGTGCGGACAAGGTGGACGGCGTCGGTGGGCGCGACACGGATGACGGCACAGCATGCGCGTGCGAGGGGCTGGGCGGGATGGCGGAAGGCCGAAGCAGCACGATGGTGGTGCCTTTGCATGTTGCCACGGCGGAGACACGGAAACCCTTCTCTTGAAAGTGGGATACGATGGTGGGTTCCACGCACGGTCGCGTATCGCGGAACCCAAGCTGGTGGCAGGTGTTGAAACCCCATGCGTACAACATGCCACTGTCGGTGACTGCAAACGAATGTGTGTCACCTGCCACCACCTGCGAAATGCAGATGTCGTGCGATTCTAACGCCTGGACAACACACGGGATGTATACGCCTGCACTTGTGTCCATACAGACACCAAGTCCCAACCGGTGCGTGCCACTGTCATCACCCCAGGCCAACACGTTGTGTGCATCTAAAGCCCAAACCCAAAGGTGGCGGTCAACGCAAGAGCAAGGAGACGAGACGAGCATCACTACCATCCATCCCCACCCACTCTTCCACAAACCCACAACGAACCTGTCGTGAAGAGGGCGTGCCACTTTCCACAGGACATGGTTGCGGGCGTGGAGCCCTTCGGCCAAACCAAAGCCTGTGGCACATGCACCGACTTCCGTGGCTTGGACGCTGCAAACCAACATGATGAGCATGTGTTGTGTCGTCGCGTGTGTGCGAATGATGCGCACTCATGACTCCCAAACACACCGACATGCGCTGCAAACCACGACACCACAAACCGCGACACACACGTGTGGGGGAGGAGGAGGGGGG
>Ga0213833_1000900_pt1 | contig 24189 bp, 2 predicted proteins | sample SWATP21_FD_160575 | JGI IMG/M metagenome (GOLD analysis project Ga0213833, IMG submission 160575) | Coastal seawater microbial communities from Marineland, Florida, United States - SWA TP2 #1 | ecosystem: Environmental > Aquatic > Marine > Coastal | place: USA: Florida | collected 2016-08-14 | reverse complement strand
CCCCCCCCCACACACACACACACACACACACAGTGCACATCACCCACCGTAATGAGAGGTCGCACAAACGGAAGATCGACCGTCCCTAGTTCTACGTTGTCCAAATCCCCCGCTTCCAACTCCAGCGTGGGTGGGTCCAACTCTGGCTGCACGGTCGTGTTTTCTGGCACGATCGGTGGCCGTTCCGCCAACTCGGATAGCAACGACCGGCGTGAAGCGTTGCGCGCCAGGGACAAGACGCTTCGCAGAGACCCTTGGCGAGAGATGGCCAGAATGGAAGACCGCTCGCTGTGGCTACGACTGAGTGTGGGCCGACTTGCGATGTCTGTGGCAACACTGGCGGCCACTGATCCTGCTGATGACGCACTCACACCAGACAGGCTGGCATTGTTCGATCCACGCACATAGCGACCCACACACCGAGGACTCGTTAGTTTGTGTACCAGCGCACACAACCACACAACATGCAATACACCTGTGCGCGAGATTGCGACGTACACTGTGGACACAGAGGCTACACTGCGTGAGGACCTTCCGTTTCGGGTCAGCGGTGGGCGTGCCTTGGGTTTGGAACTCTTGTTGCTGTCCTGCGTCGCAAACGACGCGATACTTCTTGTGGAACGCTGGTTTCGCTTCAGTTTAGGCGCGTTAGCATGCGCCAGGCTGTTGAAGGAACGAGCACGGTTCAACACCTTCTTCTTCTTCGATTTCGGTTTTCTCCGGACTACTTTGGACGACGGCATGGTCGCGAGCTGGGTGAAGTCCGTGCGGACGTCGTTCTTTTCCTTCACCCGTGCCACGGACAGTTCGTTGCTGGCTTGGTGCACTTTGCCTCGCGAGTGCAGCACCCGCTTGCGTGCGTGCCGTAGTTTTCGCTCGCGTACGACCCCCTCCTGCCGCAGCTCCCGTAGTTCCTTCCGAAGTTCCTGCTTGTGGCGCTTGTAGTCTTTCTGTGAACAGCCGCCAACAAGCGAACATCGCGTGGTGATTGCGTAAATTCCCAAGTACAGCTAACGGCACGTAGCCTGCAAAATCACGTACCACCATGGCTTGCCTCCTTCGCTGAGATTCCAGTCGCAGCTTGCGGACAGACGCAGAGGAACGCGACTCGGGGCTGATCGTGGGGAGTGAAATGCCACCACCTGCTTTCAGCACCTTGTGAGTCTTCTTCGTTGATTGCTTCGTTCGTGGAAGCCGCAAATCACCGAACATTGCATCAAAACGGCCTTCCTTGGTGAGCGGTACCGGGGCAGGTTGTTGGACTCGAAATCGAAACGATGCTTGCCGAATCGCCGTCTTCGTGGCAGCAATCAGCTTCTTCGAGAGCATGCGTCGCAGAGGCGACGGCTCTGGAGACGGAACTTCAGGGGTTTGTCCTGCTCGCAGAGGGCGCGGGCGAATGGGCTTCATGCGGTTGGACACGCCGGCAAAGGAAAACTGAGACCCCGTCGATTTGGTACTCCGAGTGGAGGACGGGGGCGACTGGCTGAACAGACCATCTGCTCCGAAATTGGTGGGAGACAACTTGGCCGGGCGAATAATCTGCCGAGAGCGCGGCGGTGGGGAGTCTTTTACCTCTGCAGGTTGTTGGATGCCAGCAAGCTTCTTTGGCAGTGTGAGAGCTGGCTTCTTGCGCGGCATCACTACTACAGCGTCGTGACCACTGACTGCGGACTTGACTCTGCTCGAAACCCCCCTCGAAGTGGATTCTGGTCACAAGGCAACGGGGGTGAACCGTTGCGGGCAAAATAATGCCGCGCAACGAAAGGTTGCTCGGTGGCCACTTTTGCGAGTGCCCGCGCCAACTTTGCTCTCCGTGACAAAATGGCTCTTGCACTGCAGGTTGCACTTGGCAACAGTGGAACTTCCTCGACCCGGCCGATCGTGATGGTGTGTGCCTAATGGGCAATCATTTCTTGATGAAGATGTTTTCACGCATTAGAAGCACTGCCCCACTTGTTTGCCACGACGAGCCGTTCGGAGTTGCTTGCACATCGAGCACGACGAAACCGCTGAACTCTGAAATTTATATTTTGAAACCAAAACTTCAGTGAAATTTGACGGCGCGGGAGCTGCTCGTGCTTGTTGGTTGCCTGTGCAGTTGTGGTTTGGGTGGACAACCATGTCAAGCAGGCGCGCGGCGAAGAAACGGAATGCCGACAGCTTGTCCGGTAGCGCTAAGCCTGGCGCAAGTGGAGCAGGTTCAGGGAAAAAAGGAGGGAGCAAGCGTGCTCGGCGCACGAAATCAAAGTGGGTGCAAGTTTACGTGTCTCACGGCGAGTACCCGGTCACACAGCTGTTGCGTGCACAGAAAGGAACCCTCCAAGCCTCAACGTGTAGAGTTTCATGTCGATCCTAAGGACAAGTCTGGAGTGGTGCGCTTGACCAACCAAGGGCTCACAGCCACCTGCAGCAAGGTGTGTTGTTGGCTTGGCGTGTGGCGGCAACCAGTCGTTGTTGCTGCGGGGCACGTGACAAAGCGGTGGCTTGGCAGGGTTATCGCATGGCACGATGCTCGCATGGATGTGTTGTGGGTGACTGGTATGCGGAGTTCAAGGTGGAAGAATCATCGCCGGCAGGCGCTCATTTTCGGTACGTGCTGGGCTACAATGGCGATGTGACACTTGCCATTGACTGTGGCCTGCACGTTGTGTCTGGTAAAAAACGTGGACAGGCTTGGATGGGCATCTGGAAAAGCAGAATTGCAAGCACCAGTTGGGTATGATGTGCATAGTTACGCGTATCGTGACGTGAACGGCGCAAAAGTCCACGCCAGCTGCCGGCACTTTTACGGCGAACCCTATGGTGCGCTCGTGTCTGCGCCCCCCCCCCCCCTTTTTTTGTGCCGCGCCCACTTGTGTGGCTTGTTTTTGTCTCACCACCGCACTCTGTGCTGTTGCGTGTGGTACGCAACAGGTGCAGGGGATGTGATCGGCCTCATGATCCACCTCCCTGAATCCACCCAGGGATCGTTTGCCGCGCCGCCGACCCCGGCACGAGGGTTGATGCATGGTTCCACACCACGCAAGGCCACACCCCCGAAGGTGTGTGAGTCTGGTGCTGATGGCGCCACCAAAGAGGCATCTAGTAGCGGCGGAGACAGCTCCGGCAAGCAGGCGGAAGAGGCCACAGCGACGAAGCAGGAGGACCCAGGAAGCGCTGCGGCGGCAACTTCTCCACCGACGACGCCACAAAAAACCAAAGGGTACAACCAAACTGATACTTCTTCGAGCGATGCTGTGAGTTCGCTGCAAAGTGAACAATATGTGGACTGGTGCCGGCTGCTGTGTGTTACCTTTCATCGTATGGTCGCAGGCGTACGTGAGGTTCTTCAAGAACGGGACAGACCAAGGAGTTGCTTTTGTTGACATTCCAACAGGTATCACGCATACCGTGATTGTGTGGTGTGTGATCAGCGCAGCTCACATGACATGGGTCCCGTTGTGTAGGGATTATGTACTATCCGGCGGCCTCCATGTTTCAGGGTGGCACCGTGAGCATGAACGTGACGAAGGAGTTGCAGTGCCCCCCACAGGCCTGCGATGTCATGACCAGCACCTTGCGCTTCTTTTCTGAACTTGTTCCCAACGATGGGGACACCGGCGGCGCGTCCGCGTCTGGCTCTGCCTTGGCTTTGGCGCGGCGGCCATCGCGTGTGAAGCAGTCTCGGTAAACTGCCACATGTAACATAAATACCACACTAAAAAAGACAATTCACTTTTTGGAATTACCCGCGTGCGTTTCAGCCGAGCATGCTTTCAACCAGACAGAAGGCGCGTTTCCTACTGCTGCGTCGGCCTGACATCACCAAGGTGCAGCTGCTGCAGGCGTCCATACCCTATTGTTCGTCTCTTTCGCGATCCATCCTGCTGTTTCAAGCTCTTGCGTTGCGTGACACCAGCGTTGTGCCGCTGCAGCTGTCTGGATCTGTGGTTCTGGCACGAAGCGCAACCATGTGTGCCTGAGTCCGAACGCCACCACAGTCGTTGTCCCGGACCGTATCACGTGTACTATGGCACCACACAGCCCATACCGCCGTGGTCTGGCTGTCGCAGGTGTATTCGCCGCCCTTGTTTTGGTGTCACTGCCCGGTGCTGCGCTGGCGGCACGTGATTCCGCCAGCGACCTCGATTTGGATGTCCGCTTTGTGACCACTGGCAGCACCATTACCTCCTCGCCGTTCACCTTTCATGTCGAGTCTCCTCGCGGGATTGAAATGACTGACTTGTCACTGTCGGTTGATGTTGCTGGTTATACCACAAGCCACGCAATCACGGCAACGAACAAAGGAACCAAGGACTACGCCGAGCCAGACGTTGGGCTCTCGTATGTGGTACGTGGCGCTCGTTGTCATGATGACCATACAAGTCTCTGTCTTCTTCATGCCATGCCTCATCTGTCGCTCGTTTGGGTACGCATCTTTACCTTCACAGGATCCCGTTACGGGCACACATTCAGCGGTATTGTTCGGAGTCGGCGAGTTTTTCACCACGTCGTTGGGGTTCAGCTTCCGTATGGGCAGTTTGAACACCTACACGGATGTGACTGTGCATCGGCATGGCTACGTTACGTTTGGTGGGAGTGAGACCCCCTGGGATTTGGTGGCAGGGCTTGACGGTGAAACAACCCCTGGTATTGCTGTGTACAAGGGGAACTGGTGCGTGCCGGCTGCGTGGGCTGATGGCCGACGTCATGTGTGCCACCTCACATGTTCCTTGTTGTTGCCTCATTCAGGCAAAACACTGCTGGTACCGTCTACACGCATGCACCCGATGCCAACACGTTTATCGTTACCTGGACACAGATGCAGCCTGTCGGCGGCACGACAGGCAGTGTCGATTTCCAGCTGGTGCTGCGCAGCAATGGGGACGTCGAGATCAACCTGTACAGCGTGATGTTGTTCACTGACGAAATGTTCTCGGAGGGCAAGACACAAGTCGTGGGCTTGCGGCTTCCCAATGGGCAGGTTCACACTATTTCCGAAAACTCGTTGATGACGGAGTTTCAGTGGAGCTACTGGGTACCAGTCCGCTACGAGTACCAGGTCACTGTTCTTTCGGGGTCACCCAAGCCTTGTGGTGACTCGTACATATGTCTGGTGCAGGTGTCTGGCAACATAGCAGGCCCCAGTTTCGTCAGCGCCAGCGCCATATCCGGAACGGCGGCGTATGATCCTGGCTTCACCCCGGCGGCGCCCGTGTTTACGTCCACGTACCCGTCCGGTTCCGCCACGTCGAGTGCATCCACCTGGACGTTCACGATCACCTTTGGCGCGGCCGTCACAGGAAGGGCCAGCGAGGACATTGTGACCCAATGCAGCAACGCCACGTTCTTGAGGACCCACACGATCGTGTCCAGCACGCAGACGCTCCTGCAAATCGCCCTTGATGCCGTGCTCCCCTCTGCCAACGGTATTGCGACTCTGTCCATGTGGATTCCACAGAACGCGGGGAACATCGATCCGCCCAACGCGGCGTCCAGCGTGTACACGTTGACCTACATTGCTCCGGCACCAACGTTCTCTTCCGAGGCCTCCGTCTACGCGGACAGCACATTCGAGTTTGCAGCCACGTTTCCAGAGGTTGTAAGCGACGTGACGATTGACGACTTCAACCTGGTGTTTTCTGGTGGCGTAAGTGTCTTCCAAAGCATTCGCAGCAACGCTATCGAGAAGAGGTGGTACTTGACTGTACAAGTGCAAGCCGTCGATGCCAACTCCGTGCCCGTCAACGTCTCGGTCAGCATGGACGACAGCCAAGGCGCCATCAACCCTGTCATCCAGGCGGCAACCAACAACGGCTTCACCGTGCAGTATGACCCTCCCGTCCCGAAGTTGTCCGACCCACAACACACCGGAGGCTTCACATGGGACGTGGCGGTTGATTTCGATGGCGTGTCGGTGTCGGGGTTGAGTGCCGCGGCGTTCGACATCACTTCCACGAACGGCTTCCTGAGCTTTCCTGGGGCGTCTTGGGTGGACACTCTTTCGCCGTCCCTGTACACGCTGAAGCTCCAGCCGACGTTCGTGGCGGCACCTGTGCACGCTAATGACACGCGCTTCTTCATCTCTCTCCCCAGCTTTGCGTCTGGCGTGTCCCCAGCGCCTGTGGAGTCGAACACGGTGCTGTTGTTGGTGGACACCGTGGATGTCACGCTCAGCGCCGCGTACGCCACCACCTCGTCGAACGAGCTGTTGGTGACCGCCACGTTTGCACAGGACGTGACGGGTGTCTCGACGGCCACCTTCAACTACTTCTCGGCGAGCTCGCTGCAGGTTGTTTCATCCACCGAGTACGTGCTGCAAGTGCCAGTGGACGCAGCCGGTGGGACCCAGTCCTTCACGTTCCAAGTCATGGAGCACTCGTCTGGCGTGACACCGCTCACGTCTGGCTCGGCACCACTTTCGATTCAGTACACCCCACCCGTGCCCACGTTTTCGTCGTTGGACATGCCCTCGGAGTACGACAACTACATCTCCAAAGACTGCCTGACCTTTACGACCACCTTCTCACAGCCCGTCACTGGGGTCAACGCGTCTTCGTATGAGGTGAACGTCGTTGGCACGCCCGTCTCCTCCTCGTACACGTACAAATCTTCCGGCGGGTTGGACGTGCTCGAGGTGTGCTTCACGGAAGCTGGTGGTGCCACGGTGACAGTGAACATGCTCGCCAACGCCGTGGGTGTGTCTCCACCGAACGATCGAGCGCTGAACTCCTTCACGCTTGTGTGGGACCCTCCCAACCCGGTGTTCACGGTGGGCTACTCCTCCTCTGCCGAGAAGGACGCGATTTTCGTGCGTGTGGCGTTCCAGCATCAGATCTCCTTCTACGGCTCGGAGCTCGGGGTGAAGTGCAGCACCCCCAACGCCACGTACACGACCAACGTTCTCACGCCGTCCTCGGCGGAATCGTTGCTGTGGGAGTGGGAAATTGTCCCCACCGGCGGCATGCTGTCCGCCAACACCTTCCAATTCAACCTGCCGTTTGGGATGGGGAGCCCGAAAAACAACAACGCCTCCGCCACCTTCACGTACTTTGCGCCGCAGGTGGCGTTCACGGCGGCCTCCTCCGTGACCGATGCTGACGCCCTCATGTTCACCGCCACGTACTCCTATGACGCCGGCCAACGCGATGTCCACAACGTGGACGTGACGGACTTCAACATCCAGGCCACGCCCTGCGGCATCTCACCCGTGTCCTTCACCCCCTACATCGTGTCGTCCACCGCCACGTCCACGGTGATTGGCGTGCGGCCGCACCACGGCTCTGTCGACTGCGCCGACTTCTCCATCTCCCTTGCCGCCGCCAACGTGACGATTGTGCCACCCATGGTGGACACCGGCAGCAATGCCACCATGCGATACAGCCCCCCGGAGCCCACCGTCGAGTTCAGCGCCAACCCCGTCACCACGTCGAGCTTTGAGTTCACCGTGCGTTTCCCCGTCAGTGTCACCGGCGCACCGGACGTGAACGTGGACATTCCTGGCACCGCGTTCGACATGCTGCTGGTCAACTCGACGGCGACGTCCTTCACCTTCGCGGTGACGCTGCAGTCCATGCCCGCGTCCTCCACGGCGGTCCAAGTGGAGCTGCTCCAAGCCAGTGGAACCGTGGTTCCTCTCCACGCAGCCACGCACAGCCCCTACAGCACCTCCTTGTCGGTGGTGAGCGTGGCGCTGACCAGCTCCACGGTTGGCGCCGCCGCGAGCTTCACCGTCACAGCGACGTACTCCACCGCCGTGTCGGGTGTCACTGCCGGCGCGTTGCAGGTGGGCGACAGCGACAACGACGTGGAGGTGGTGTCCACCAACTTCACGCAGGCGTCGGCCACGGAGTACACGTGGGAGGTGGCGCTGGGCCGTCGGCGCACGTACGCCACCTCTGGCGTTGCCGTGGCGCTGGGCGACAACCACTTTTCGGGCGCCGGCGCCGCCACGCTCGTCAGCGGCACCAACAGCACGGTCTACATTGTCCCGCCGACGGCTGTGCTGCAGGTCCCGGCCGGGTCGCCGTGCGAGAACGGCACCTGCACCAGCGAGTCGTTCCTCGTCGAGGCGGCGTTCGACGCGCCAGTGGCACACGTCCTGGCGTCGGACTGGAGCGTGAGCGGCATGTTCGCCACGGTCACCTCCACACAGCCACAGGACGACGGGTTGTACATGCTGTGGACGTTCCGGGTGGAGTTGGCGGAGCCCCGCATCGAGGGATCCAACGTCACTGTGACGCTGGACGACACCTCGAGCGCCGTGGTGCCGGGCAACCGTGCCTTGGTGCTGGTGTACACGCCGCCAGTGCCCGTGATTTCGTCCACTCAGGCACCCACCACGTCCCTCACCTCCCTCACCTTCGACATCGACTTTGGCGGTGCCGTCGTGGTGACCGGCGTCACGACGAGTTCCTTCAACGTGCGCGCAGGGAACCTGGGCCTGGCCAACCACGCGGTGACCAACTCCACGCCCTTCCTGTACCACCTGTCGTTCGACATCGTGTCGAGCATCGAGGCGACCACCATCACCGTCGAGCTGCCCGAGTCTGCGCCGGGTGTGGTGCCCGCCGTCGGTGTTGCAGCCGCCGGCGACACCAACGAGTTTGCGGTGCGGTACGAGCCCGCCGTGGTGGCCGTCACGCCGGTGAACTTCACCTCGGGCGACCACCTGCCCCAGCACTCGTTCACGTTCCTGGTGAACGCCTCGCAGCTGCCCGCCCTCGCCATCACCGACGCGTCCGCGTTCACGGTCACCGCCAGCCGCGCCAGCTCCATGGCGTTTGTCAAGCACCTCACGCCGCTCGCGTCGCCGGGCACCTGGCACCTCCAAGTGACGGTGGCCTCTGACTTTGAAGCCGCCGCCATCACGGTGGCGCTGCCCGAAGTCGCAGCGGGCGTGTCGCCGCCCAACGCCGCGTCGGAGCCGGTGTTGGTGGTGTTCGACCCGCCGCAGCCGGTCATCACCAGCTCGGGTGGCCACCACGGCAGCGTCGTGCGCAACCAGCAGGACATTGACTTTGTGGCAACGTTTTCCCACCCGGTTGCCGGGGTGCGGGCGGCGGACTTCAACCTGGACGCCGGCGTGTTGACCGTCAACGCCACGACGTTGGCGGCGGTGTACCCGGTGTGGAACGCCACCTCCGGCGCGTGGGAAGACAGCGTGGTGCTGCACCCGGCGGTGGACGCGCCGGCCACCTCCACCTGGCGCCTCACCGTGTCGTTCCCGCAGCAGCAGCAGTCCGGCTTCGTGCAGGTGTCCTTCAACGCCACCTCCGGCAGCATCGCGCCCCTCAACGCCGCCACCTCGGCGCCGTTCGCGCTGACCTTCAGCCCCGGCCCGTGTTTTTGCGCGGCGTGCGAGACGTGCGACGTGTTCACGCTGGAGTGCGGCCTGAGCGCCGGGTGGTGCAAGATCGACGACGGGTCGGGCCCCAGTTGCGTGGCGTCTGGCACCACGCGGCCGTCGAACCCGTGCGAGGTGTGCGACCCTGCCGTGGATGACAGCTTCTGGTCGCCCGGGAATGACGGCGCCGTGTGCGACGACTACGACGCCTGCTCGTTCAACGACACCTGCAGCAGCGGCATGTGCTTCGGCAACAGCTACGGCTGCTATGACCACACGGCGTACACGTGCGTGACGGAGAGCGCGTGCGACGGCGCCGGTGGCTGCGTGAACACGTTCGCGTACCACGACACGGTGTGTGCGCTGCCCGACGAGAGCGCGTGCCTGCAGCCGTCGTTTTGTGACGGCTTCTCGGCGACCTGCCCGGCGCAGCAGCCCATCGAGCAGATAGTGTCCATCAACGACACCGTGGTGACGGTGGGCACCCTGCACCCCAACCAGCAGCAGACCGCGTCGTACTTCACCGGCAACCTGTCCGTGTCGGTCACGGGTCTGGCCGTCAGCTGCGGCTCGCTGGCGATCGGCTTGCAGGTGGAGCGCGCCGACGCGGGTGACTGCGGTGCCTCCACGCCCATTGCGGGTGTGGAGGTCGCGACGGAGCACCTGTCAAGCACCGCCGGCGGCACGGCCGTCCACACCTTCCCTTCGCATGCCATGCCGGAGGGCGTGCCGCTGCGGGTGGCGCTGCGGGTGTTGCCTGTCACGGGGAGTTCCAAGATGGAGGTGGGAGGGGAGGCCAGACGCCTGCTGCTGCGGCGGCAGCTGTACGCCGGCTACGACATCGCGTCGCCCCTGGGCAACTCGACAGAGGTGCTGTCGAGGTGCAGCGAGACGTTTTACGCCGTCAACACCCCGCCGCCCGCGGGATACGTGGAGTTCGTGCGGCCCGACAAGGAGGAGGATGGCGACGCCGGCACGGTGGCGGCGGTGCAGCACGTGACGGACGTGCTGTCGGTGCGGTGGGACAACTTTTCGACGCCGGGGGACGTCGGCCAGGCGCTGACGTACACCTACTTCATCGGCACGGCGCCGTTTGGCAGCGACGTGCTGTCGGGTGGCTCCGCCGGCGAGCAGACGTACGCGCGCGTGTCCAACCTGGCGTTGGCGCACAACACGACGTACTACTGCACCGTGGTGGCCATGAACCTGGTGGGGCTGTCCACTGTCGTAACGTCTGCGGCGGGCATCCTCGTCGATGCCACACCCCCCACCTCCACCGGCGACGGCAGTGTGTTGGTGGGTGACGCGTCGGGCGTCACCAACTTCACCACCACCACGACGCTGGCCGCCACCTTTGCGTCGTTCGAGGACACCGACACGGGTGTCGCGCGCGTCGAGTCTGGGGTGGGGCCCTGCGACAACTTCATGGACCGAGTCATGGCGCTGCAGGCGCTGCCGCCCAACGCCACATCGGTCACGTTCTCCAACCTGCCCCTGTCTGCCGGCACGCCGTACTGCATCGGCGTTGTGCCGGTGAACCACGCCGAGGGCAACCAGCTGTTCATGTCCGCGGGCTCGGTGCAGTACGACCCCACGCCACCCACGCTCACCAGCGTCGCCATCACCTCCGGCGTCACCGACTTCCACCACCGCAACCGCACCTCCGTGTCGGTGGCGTGGACGGCCACCGACGCCGAGTCCGGCGTCGTGGCCGTGGAGGTGGCGTTGGGCGACTCGGACGCGACGGCGGAGTCGTACTGGTCCTTTGCCACCGTCCCCCACGCCGACGAGGGTGCTGGTGCTGGTGCTGGTGCCGCCACCATCACGGGTGTCACCCTCACCCCCGGCGCCCACGTCCTCGCCACCGTGCGCGCCACCAACGCCGCCGGCGCGTCCACCACCGTCGCCTCGCACCAACTCCTGGTCGCGCCCGGCGCCCCGGACACCACGTCCGAGCTGCAGTGCACCTCCTCCTCGGGACTGCACCCGGCCGGCAGCGTCCGCGCCGGCGACCGCGTGTCGTGCACCATCTCCCCGCGCGCGGCGGGCGTGGCCGCCTTTGCCGTCGAGAGCGAGTTCACCGCCGCCGCGGTGCTGGTGCGCGACGGTGGGGACGCCACCGCCACCGCCCTTCCCATCACGGCCTCCATGCCCGCGTCCGGCGGCGTCGTGGACCCGTACGCGCTGCCGACGATGGTGTTTGACGTCACCATGCCGGCCGACGCGCTGGGGTTTGGGCTGGTGGAGGTCACTGCCAGCGAGGTGGCGTCGGGCGCGGCGTTGTTCGGCTCCCCCGCCGCCTTTGACGTCGTCGGCGCCATGGACACCACCACCACCGCGAGCTGCGACCTCCCCGCCTCGTCCTTTGTGCGCCACGGCGCCAGCGTCGCGTGCCAGGTCGTGGCGCGCCACGCCGGCGCGCCATCGCACGTCCTGCCGTCCGACGTGCATGTGGAGGCGGCGCTGGGCGCCACCACGGCGCCGCTGCGCCAGTACAACTCGTCGGACGTCGCCGCGTTGCACAACGGCACGGCCGAGGCAGGTGCCGGGCCGTTGGGCCTGGCCTTTACCTACACCGCGCCGCGTGTCGGGGCCAGCGACACCATCACCGTGTCCCGCGTCACGGGCTGGGATGCCGCGTCTGGGCACGAGATCGTCGCCTCGGCCGGCGCCGGTGCCTCCGTCCCCGTCACCCTGCTGGTGGTGCCGGCGGTGACGTCGAGTGTGGCGTGTGCCTCCTCCCTCACGCCGCCCACCGCCGTGCGCGCCAACGGCGGCACCGCCCAGTGCACCATCACCGTGCACGACGACGCCGGCGGCGCGGGGCGCGCGCTGCCGTCCGATTTCTCCGCCGCCGTGGGCCAGGGCAGCACCGGCACCGTGTCCAACATCACCACCAAGGCCGGCGCGGACTACCACGCCGCCGTGTTCACGTACACCTCCGACGCCTCGCCCGCCACGTCCGTGACGCTGAACGTGTCCCTGGCCACCGACGCGTCGTTGTTGTTGGACGGCGCGCCGCTGGAGCTGGCGCTGGTGCACCTCCCCGACACCACGTCCGAGCTCAAGTGCGTGACCGACCTGGGCATCGCCGGCGCCGGCGGCGGCCAGGTGGAGTTCGGCGGCGCCGTCACCTGCACGGTCAAGCCCGCCGTGGCTGGCGTGCCGCTCCCCGCCCTGGCCGCCGATCTGTGGGTGGCGCCGCCCGCGAACGCCACCACCCACACCGTGTCCGACGCCGTCGCCGCGCTGGTCACCGACGACGACGGCGCGTCGTTCACGTTTTCGTTCACCGCGCCGGCGGCCGGCACCACGGCGCTGGTGGAGGCGCGCCTGGGGTCCGCCGCGGGCAGCCACATCGCCAACAGCCCGCTGGCGCTGCAGCTGGTGTTGGTGGGGCCGTCGGCGCTGTCGACGGTGGCGTGTGACGCGGCGTTGGGTGGCGTGTCGGGGGCGGTGCGCCACGGTGCTGGCGCCGTCACGTGCACGATCACGATGCTGGACATGGCCAACGACACGGTGAAGGGCGACGTGTCGGTGTTCCGTGCCACGGCGTCGGACGCCGGCAGCGTGTTCTCCGACATGGTGGCGTCCGGCAGCGGGTTCTTGGCCACGTTCACGTACACGCCCGGCGCCACGGCGTCGGTGGACACCGTCACGGTGACGCACGCGCAAACCGGGGAAACGCTGCGCCACGGCGTGCAGACCTTCACCCTGTACGACTTCCCGGACGCCACCTCCGTGGTGTCGTTCCCGGGCGAGCACAAGCCAGGCGACGCGGTGCGAGCCGGCAGCACCGTCCCGGTGCTGGTGGTGCCGCAGCTGTCGTCCTTCCCGGCCCGCGTGCTGGCGTCGGACTTTGTCGTCCTCGCCACCGACGGCGGCAACGTGTCGGCGGTGTACCCTGACGGCCACGGCGCCTTCATGGTGAACGTCACCGTGCCGGTGGTGACGGCGGCGGAGGCGACGGGCGGCGCGGCTGGCAGCAGCCCACAACCCACCGTGCCGACGTCCTTTGTGGTCATGGTGCGCCTTGCGGCGGCGCCGCACACGGTGCTGACCAACGCCACGTTTGCGGTGGCGCATGTGCCGGACGCCACGTCCACTGTCGCGTGCTACGCGCCCTTCGCCGTGGAGAACGAGAACGAGAACGAGGGCGTGGGCAGCAGCAGCAGTGACGCAGGCGCAGGCGCAGGCGCAGGCGCAGGCGCAGGCGCAACCGTCAGCGTTGTCGATGTGGCGGTGCGCGAGGTCGTGGAGTGCACGGTCACCCCGCGTGTGCAGGGCATCACGGTGCCGACGCTGCCAGGTGACATCACGGCAGTGCTGTCGCCGGAGCTGGCGACCCAGGCCGCGGTGTCCATCGACGGCACCACGGTGCATGTGGTGGCGCCGCCCACCCTGGATGCCGGCGCGACGACCCTCAGCGCCAACCTGACGGTGTATGTCGGCGCCGGCGCCGCCTCGGTGGTCGTGTCCGGCAGCCCCGTGCCCTTGACGGTGCATGCGGCGACGGGTGCGGCCGCCATGGACGACGCCAACACGACCCTCGTCAAGTGCCACAACCACGACGGCGTGCGGCCCGCCTTTGCGGTGCCGCTGCCGCCGGCGGGCAACCCGGCGGGGTACACGTTGACGTGCTACGTGTTCCCGTTCGCCGCCATCTCCATCCCGGTGCCGCTTTTGTCCGGCGGGCCGGTCGTGGGCGACACCGTGCACCGGTTGGGTGCCGCGGCGACGATGCCCCAGGCCTTTTGGTTCACCGTGGAGCAGCTGCTGACGCCCGGCGTCACGAGTGGCATCGTGTCCACGGACTGGGACGCGCCGGCGTTCACCGTCGCCGTGTCCGGCGCCGTGGACATGAGCCAGTCCACGCTGACCTGCACCCTGCCGTCCGCCGTGGTTGGCTTTGTGTTGCGCGGCGAAACGGCGGCGTGCAGTGTGGCGTTCCGCGACACTCGCGGCGCCGCCACGCCGGCCCGTGCCGATGAGGTGGTGGTCCAAGCCACCGGCTCCGTCACGGCGTTCGTGTTTGACGACACCGCGGAGCGCATGCACTTCAACGTCACCACCCCCGTCGTCGGCGACGCCTTCTCCATCTCCGTGACCTCGACTGCGGCCAGCCCTGTCCACGCCGTCAACTCCCCGGTGCAAGCCGAGTTGACCGACACCTCGCCGCCCGTGTTCACGCCCACCACCCCCGTCGCCGCGGCGGTGACGAAGGGCACCATCTCCGTGTCCCTGTCGCTGGACGAGCCCGGCACCGTGTACCTCCTCGCCGTGCCGTCGCCCTCCCCCACCCTCGCCGTCTGCGACATCCTCCCTGCCGACGACACGGCCGCGTTGGCGAGTGCCGGCTGCTCCGCCGCCGCTGTCGCAGCGTCCTCGGACGCGGCCGGTGCGGTGCGCACGCAGGCCGGCGTCGGGGCGGGCACCAGCGTCGTCACCGTGGGCGGCGCCGGTGCCGGCACCGAGGAGGCGCTGTTGGAGGTGGACACCGCGTACGACGTGTGGGTCGTCGCCGCAGACTACTCCCTCGGCGTCAACGTGCAGCCCCAGCCGTTTCTGCTGTCCGCTCGCACCGCGCCCTGCGCCGTATGTGCGGCCGGCTACAAGGAGGTGTTGCCGTGCACCGCCGCGCGCGACGTGCAGTGCGAGCGGTCCGGCACGCGGGTGTGTGGCACCCACGGCGCTGGCGCCTGGGTGTTTGGCGGCTCCCGCCGGTGCTACCAGGCCATGGGCGTCCCAGCCTCAGCGGGTGCCGGCAGTGCCGCGCCGGCCTCGTTTGATGACGCCGCTGCCGCGTGCGGTGCCGGTGGCGGTGGCGGTGGTGCCGGCGGCGCCGGCGGTGTCGTGCTGGCGCCCTTGCACACGCCCACCGAGGCGGAGCGCGTGATGGGGCTGTGCCATGCCGCGGGTGGCGAGGCGGCGACGGCTGGGTGCTGGATCGGCGCCCGTGTGTCGCGTCGTGCAGAGGCAGCGGCGGCCGGCGCCTTGGAGTTTGTGGGCGCGGTGGATGTGCCGTCTGCGGCCGCGGCGTGGTCCACGTCGGTGCTGGGGCTGACGCCGGACGTGGTGGCGGCGCGTGCATCCGGAGCGGACTGCGTCATGGTCGCCCCCGCTGCCGCCGGCTTTGCGCTGGCGCCGTGCAACGACACCAAGCCGTTTGTGTGTGCCGTCGCCGCGGCCACGGGCGTGCGTGCTGCGGAGGTGGAGCTGGCGTGCAGTGACCCCGGGTGCACCGCCTCGGGCACCGTGACGGGGCTGGCAGAGGCGGGTGCGACCGTCACCGACGCCTCCGTGTCGGTGCGCGTCAACCAAATCGACATGGCGGACGCCGACGCGCAGCGCGTGGAAGCCGTGTTGGTGGACGGTGTGTTGGTGTCCGACTGCGGCTCCGCGGCGTCAGGCGGCGCCACGTGCGCCTTGGACGAGTGGCGTGCGTGCACCGCCACGCCCGTGGCGGTGGAACTTGGCGCCGCGTCCCCCACCTTCGTCTCCGTCTCGGTCTCTGCCTCCTCCGCCGTGGGTGCGTCGTGCGCAGCGGACGCAGCGGCAGCGGCAGCAGCCGGAGAAGAGCCGCCGGTGCTGCGGGCGAAAGCCTCCCTGTTGGCGGCCTCCGTCACCACGCCCGCTGCGGTGGTGCCTCGGGTCGTTCGCACCTCGGGCGGCGGCGTGGATGTGGAGTGGGACTGGCCCGCCTCCAACGGCGGCGCCGCGGTCGACGGCTTTGTCGCGACCTTGACGCCCGTGTCCTCCTCCTCCTCCTCCTCCTCCTCCTCCTCCTCTACCACGACCCACAACATCACCGTGAACCTGGATGGCGATGCGGTGGTGTTGGCGCAGGCGTTGCGTGGCGCGCAGCAGATGGTGGCGGTGGCCACGGCGGCGGATGAGGTGCCACAGGTGACCTGTGGCCTGGGCAAGGTGGTGGTGTGGGGCTTCTCCCTGCACGTCCCACCCCAAGACGGCACCGGCTCCGCGTCGTCGTGTGTGCTGGCCAACAACAAGGCCTGCACGCCGCGGTCCGTGTCGTGCGCTCAAACCGCCTGCAGCGGTGACCCCCCCAGCACCCTGCCACACTACCGTGTCGTGTTTGCGCTGTGCCAGGTGTCCTCGGCGGTGCCGTCGTGGGCGACGTCCGCCAACCAGCACCTGGCCGTGTCCGCCAACAGCGCCTCCGACGCCGGCGCCACGCCGCTGTCCTTTGCCTGCCCCACCGGCCTCACCACGCTGTTTGGCTTCGGCTTCGGCGCCGTGCAGCCGGGTGCGGCTGCAGACGCCGAGGACTGCATGTTGGCACGGTCCTTTGCGTGCCCCGCCGGCCGTGCGTCGTGCGCCGCGCCCTCGTTACCCGCCGCATGTGGCGCCCTGCCGACCGACGCCTTCTCGGCGCTGTACACCGTATGTGCTCCGCCCGGCGCGTCGTCCACGTCATCCACGTCGTCCACGTCACCCACCCCATCCACATCCACATCGATGTCGACCGCGCTGGCGACGTCCACGGCAGTGGTGACGTTCGGCGACCGCGACGTGTTGTCGTGCCCTGGCTCGCACGCCGTGGCGCTGGGTGTGTCCCTGTTCCTGGGCGACAGCGACAACACGTCCCTTGGCGCCGCCACCGGCGACGCACACTTTGCTGCCGCCACCGCCTCCACGGCTCCGTGTGTCGAGGGCGCCGCTGGCTGCTTTGTGCTGCCTGCGCCCAGTGCCACCGCCGGTCGCATGCTGGCTGCGTTGTGCGTCTCGCGCGCCGCCGTGCTGGATGGCTCCTTCTCCGCCGCCTTCACGGCCCTGCCCGTCAACACCACGTACAACGTCACCGTCACCACCACCAACCGCGGCGGCTACGCCTCCACCACCGACGCCGGGGTCGTGCAGGCCCGGACGTGGCCCATGACCACCGCTGCCACCGCCCCCGGCGCGCCAGTCGTCACGAACAGCACCGGCGGCGCCGTGGCACTCACGTGGTCGGCGCCGCCGGACGTGGGTGGCGCCGCCAGTGGCGCCGTGGCGGGGTACACCCTGGAGGTGCAGCCCCGCACGTCGTGCGAAGACACCGCCGCGGCGCCGTCGTTGGACACGGCCGTGTCGGGGCGCGTGTCGCTGCGGGCGGCGCAAGCCGTGCGTGGCGCCGGCGGCGGCGCTGCCGGTGCCACTGCGCACGGCGGCGCGGATGTGTGGGCGTCGACGTCTGCGACGCACGCCGCAGTGCCGGCCGGCGTGGCCATGGACTGGCACCCGCTGGCCATCGCCAGCGTGGAGAGCGACGCCAGCGGCAGCGAGTCGACGCGGCTGGAGGTGGGCGGCGCGGGTGGCGTGACACACAACGGCGCCATCGCGGTGTCGTTCATGGGCTGCGACGCGGTGCACATGCAGGTGCAGGAGTTTGAGGTGTATGACCAGGCCGGGCACAATGTGGCGCTCGGCGCGCCGGCGTTTGCGTCGTCAGAGGCCTCGGTCGTGCAGTCTGTCGGTCACCTCACCGACGGCGGCTGTGTCGTGGGGTGCCCGCCGTCGGTGCAGCCCGCCTCCAGCGCCGCGCCGCGTGCCTGGGCACCGTCATGCCCCGACCCCAACGCCACGTCGTCGGGCTGCGGCGGCGGCGGCGACTCGGCGTACCTTGGCGCCATGATCGATCCGGACGCCGTGGTGACGGCGGTGGTGGTGCGTTGGGCGGTGCCCGGCGCCACCGACGCGCTGGCCGGTGTCGTGGTTGCGGCGTGGGGGAACACGGGTGTCGGCACCGGCATGGCGTTGACGCAGGACCTGAACGGCCTGGCAGACGCCGTCATGTTCACGGCGTTGAAGGAAGAAACAGAGGCGGGTGGGTGTGGCGGCGGTGACGGCGGTGACACTGGGAGCAGCAGTGCTGGCCGGCGTCGTTTGACACCGACACTGACGAACCGGCTGGCCATGCATGTGGGTACGACCATGGGTGTGGGCGTGGACGGTGCATCTCCGTTCACATCCACCACATCCATGCCTGTGCCTGGTGGCCGCCTCGCTTCCTTCCCGTTTGATGCGTCTCGTGGTAGCGGTGGTGGAAGCAGTAGTGCTCTCCGCCGCCGCCGCATGGAGGTCATCGGTGGTGGAAGCAGCGGCTCGTTCGGCACGACACAGCAGGCCAGCACCCGCACCGTGTTTGCGTCCGACGGTGTCACGGCGCTGCCGCCGCTGGCGTCTGGTCCCGCACCCGCAGTGGCGTGGCAGCTGCCACCCTCGTTTGGCCGTGGCAACAGTGACAGTGACAGTGGCAGTGGCGGCGGCGGCAATGATGGCAGCCTCACTGTCGAGGCGTGGCTGCAGTTTTCCCTCAGCTCCTCGGCCAGCGGCGGCGACGAGCTGCAACAGGTGTGGGCCCACGGCGCGGAGCGCCTGGCCCTGGCGGTCTCCCCCGTCGCCACGTCGCCCTCCCTCACCGCCTTTGACTTGCGCGACATGTCCTGTGTGCGCACCGCGACGTACGACGCCAGCGTTCCCACCGCCGCCAGCGTCCCCGTGACGGTGGTGCGGGCTGGCAACGACTCGAGCGTCGGCGGGCTGTACCACGGCGCGACCCTCGTGCCGTGGAGCAACGAGTGCCGCTCCGCCGCCAACCTGGGCGTGTGGACGGCGGCGGGTGCTGCTCGCACCGTCGCCGGCCTCCTCCATGCCCACGTGTTTGACGACGCGACCCTCGACCTCCAGGGCGTCACCGGTACCGGTGCCGTGGCGCCGGCGGGAACGTGGCAGGCCGTGCTGTCTCCCGCGTCGGGTGTCAACACCACGGCGCGGCTGACCGTGGCACAGCCCGCCGCAGGTGCCGGTGCGGCGGGTGACGCTGCCGCTGTGACGCCCCGCCACGTGTTGTTCACCTCGGGCGCGGTGTTGCCGGTGTCTCGGCCGCCGGCGGTGCGGCAGCCGGTGCGTGCGCCGCTGGGGCACATGGACGCGCGTGTGGTGGTGACGTTGGACGCGGGTGTCGGCTCCGGCGCCGCCGCGACGGTGGCGTTCCGCTACGTGAACGCGCGGAACTACTACGGCGTGACGGTGGACCCGGGGTGTGACTGTGTCACGCTGTTCCGTGTCGACGACGGCGTGGAGGCGGTGCTGGCCGAGGAAACAGCCGCCGGCTCCGCGTCGGTGCTGGCGGCTGCGGGCAACCCGTTTGCCGTCACCCTCCACGTCGACGCGGAACTCATCTCGGTGGATGTCACCGACGCCTCTGGCTCTTCCTCCTCCGCCTCCACCGCCGACGTGGCGCTGATGGCGGTGGACACCCCTCGCCTGCTGCACGCCTCGGCACGTGCGGTGGTGGTCGGGTTGCACGCCACCACCGGCACGGTGTCGGATGTGTGGGTGTACACGGCACCGGACGCCTTCGTGGTGGGATCCCTCGCCCCGGTGCGTGACGCCGTGGCGGCGGTGGTGCTCACGTCGCTGCACGTGACACCCAGCGCGCTGGGGGCCACCGAGTTGGCCGCACTGAACGGCGGCTTGACCGACGAGTCCGTGGATGTCACGGCAGGCGCCACGGACGCGGCCAACACCGCGTGGGTGGTGGCGCACATGGACAGCTTCACGGCGCCTGCTGCTGGCAGCCACGGCGGCACCTCGAGTGCCGTGTACCACGGTGCCGCCGGCTCGTTGTGGTCGGGGTCGCCGGGGGTGGAGGTGGGTGCCTGCGATGCGTTGGGCAGCGCGGCAGGGGTGTTGGGCGGCGGCGGCGTCGGCTTCCGTGGACAGTCCGGCTCCCTCACCCACAACCGGTACGTGGAACGCACGTTCCGGCTGCACGGCGTGCCGCACAGCCACCTGATGCTGCACGTGCAGTGGCTGCTGCTTGGTGCCTGGAACGGGCCCCATGACACCGTCACCGTCACGGTGGACGGCGTCGTGGTGCGCAACATGGGCAAGCAGATGGGCGGCGGCGGCGGCGGTGGTGGCTCCACATCCTGCGCGCACCACGATGACGTGGCGGTGGATGGCTTTTGCTTCCGCACCGGCAAGCAGGTGCGTGACACCCATGTCGGCGCCAACATCACGTCGCCCGCCACGACCCACGCCACGGACGCTGCCGGTTGGCCGCTGACCAACGCCGGCAACGCGTCGGCGGTGTGTGCGTCGGCGGGCGGCGAGGTGTGGAGCGTGCGTGACGAGGAGGAAGCGGCCGCGGTGCTGGCGTTGCTGCAGGTCGCAGGCGCCGCGGGGCTGCCGACGGGCAGTCGGGTGTGGGTGGGGCTGACGGATGCGGCGGTGGAGGGCCGGTACGTGTACGTGGACGGCTCGACGTACACGCACCGGCCGTGGGACGACACGGTGGTGTTCGGCGACGAGTACGCGCGCGGCGCGGACTGCGTCGCGCTGGACACCACCACCCGCACCTTTGTCATGGTGCCGTGCGACGACGCGACGCTGCTGCCGGTGATTTGCAAGGCCGCAGCCGAACGCACGCAGTGCAGCAGCGCGGAGCAGCCGCAGGAGGAGTGGGGCATTGTGCTGCCCCACACCCAGGACGAGTTGACGGTGCGCATCGCGGTGCACGCGCCCGACTCGGCGCCGGAAACCGCTGTGGCTGTGCAGGACGTCGTGGTGTCGATGCTGCCCACGACACCCCACGCGCCGTTCATGCCGGCGCTGTTCAAGCCCATCACACAGTCCGTTTCTCCGTCGTCGTCGTCGTCGTCGTCGTCGTCTGGCGGTGGCGGCGGCGGCGGCGAGCTCATTGTGGCGGGGCTGCCGCACTCCTCCAGCTACTGCGTCCAGGTCCGGGCCAACGGCAGTCCATACGCGTCGCCCCGCACGTTGGTGTCCACCACCACCCCCACGTCGCCGTCTGCGCCTCGCGGTCTCGCCGCCGTGGCAGCGGCGACCACCGGCGGCGCCGTCGGCATTGCGTGGACGGCGCCCCTGGACAGCGGTGGCGTCGCCATCGCGTCGTACTCCATCTCCATCTCCATCGCGTCGGGCGTGTTTTCCCCGGTCCTTGCCGCGTCCTTGATGTGGCGTGACGCCAAGTCTGGCGCGCTGGTGGCCGCGTCCTCTGACGCCGTGCCGTCGACGGTCACGGAGGTCCTCGTCGGTGGCCTGGTGTCCGGCACCAGCTACCGCCTGGCTGTGGCGGCCAGCCACGCCAGTGGCACCGGCACGGGCACGGGCGACGCCGCGGTGGCCACCGTCACCACCGGCGACGTGTCGGTGCCCACGCCGCCCCGCAACCTGCGTGTGGCGTCGGGCACCGGCAGCGTCACGGGTGGCGCCATCACGGTGGCCTGGGACGCGCCGTTGGACACGGGTGGCGAGGCCATCCAGGAGTACACCGTCGAGTACCTGGTGGGTGGCTTGCCCGTGGACACCGTGCCACGCCGCCTGCTGTCCACGCCCAACGCCACCACCGTCACCCTCCCGGCGCCCGCTGACGGCAGCGCCACCACCACCACCACCTTCCGCCTGTCCGGCTTGAACGCCTCGACGCCGGTGGCCTTCCGCGTCGCGGCCACCAACTTGCCGGCGTGCCTCGACGCCTCCGACTGGAGCGACGCCTTCACCGCCGCGACCACCACGGCCACGGCGCCGGCGCCGCCGGCACCCCCCACCGTCGTCGACAGCACCGGCGGCTCCGTGACGCTCACCTGGGTGCCCGACGCCGACTTTGGTGGCTCCCCGGTGACGGCGTTCCGGGTGTACCGCCGTGCCGCCACGGGGGGCAGCGACGATGGCGCCACGGGTGTGCTGGAGGGCACCACGCCTGCCCCGCCGTTCACGGTGGGCAACCTGGCGACGCAGACGACGCACCAGGTGGCGGTGGCGGCTGTGAATGACGTCGGCGCGTCGGCGGTGTCGCAGTGGGTGAACGTCACCACGGCGGGTGCCAGCACGCCCGGTGCCCCCGCGGGTGTCACCGTAACGGGCGTCTCGGGTGGCGCGGTGCGCGTGGCGTGGACGGCTCCTACGGACACCGGTGGTCTGGCGTTGTCCGGGTTCACGGCGTGGCGCACCACCGATGTGGGGGCCAACGCTGGCGGGCTGGGGCTTGCCGCCTCCCTCGTGCCGCTGTGTGCCGTCACGTCCGGCGCCGCCACGTCCTGCACAGGGCTGGGGTTGCCGGCGCACACCTCCGTCACGGTGGTGGTCACGGCGGCCAACGCCAACGGCGACAGCCCTGCGTCGGGGCCTGCCACGGGTGCGACGCTGGCGCCTTCCACACCCGGCACGCTGCCGCCACCCACTGCCACGGTGGTGGCACCCTGTGCCGCGTCGGGGATGGTGGATCCGGCGTGCAACCCCACCGGTGGCGCGGTGACGTTGACGCTGGACACGGCCGTTGGTGGTGGCGGTGGTGACGACTCCACCACCACCACCACCACGGTCGACCTGGGTGGCACCGGCGTGGAGGCGTTCGTGGTGGAGCAACAGGTGCCAGGCAGCTCCCCGGCGGTGTACACACAGGTGTACACCGGCGCCACGGGCCAAGCCACCATCGGCGGCCTGGCGCCTGCGAGCACCTACCACTTCCGCCACGCCGTGCGCACCAACCACAGCACCGGCGCGTTTTCGGACACCGTCGCCGTCACGACCGCCGCGGCTGTGACGAAGCCCGGCGCCCCTGCGGCACCCACACTGTCGTCCGCCACTGGTGGCGCGCTGTGTGTGACGTGGTCGGCACCCGTGGACACCGGTGGCGGCGCCATCCTGTCCTACTCGGTGTACACGGCGTCATCCGTGGTCAGCCGCGACACCTGCGCCGCTGCCACGTCATCGTCATCGTCGTCGACATCGTCATCGTCATCGTCATCGTCATCGTCATCGTCATCGTCATGTGCACTGCATGAGACGGTGACAGTGGTCGGCGCGGGTGGTGCCGCCACGGGCGCCGCCCTGACGTCGTGCCTGTACGGCCTGTCGCCGCTGTCGGTGCGTGTGTTCCGCGTGGTGGCCGTCAACGCCGCCGGCGCGGGCCGGCTGTCGGAGGCCGTGGCGCTGTCCACCCCTGCCGCCACGCCACCGACGACACCCCGCAACCTGCGCACCGTGTCGGCCGACGCGGAAAGCGTGGAGGTGGCATGGGACGCGCCGCTGGATGCCGGTGGTGCCAGCACCGCCGTGGCCAACCAGGCGTGGTACGTGCTGTCCATCTCGCCGCTGCCGGCGGGTGGCGCCGCGGCCGTGCCCAACCCGGGCGTGGCCACGCAGGCGACGTTCACCAACCTGTCTGCGACGACGACGTACACCATCACGGTGCGGTTGGACAGTGCGTTGGGCGGCGGCGGCCTCACCGGTGTCACCAGCGGCGCGTTGACGGCCACCACATCCGCCGCCGACGCGGTGGGCATCGGGTCCTTCGTCCACGCCACCGCCGTCGTGGCCGAGGCCAACGGCACCCTGTGGCTGCCGCTGCGCCGGCGCCACGGCTCGGCGCAGGTGTTGACGGAGACGGTGCGGGTGGTGGAGGCCAAGTACGTCGACGCCGCCGGCAACAGCGTCGACCACATGGACGACGCGTCGGCGTACCGGCTGCAGGTGTCTGCGGCGGGTGGCGCCGGGCAGGCCGTGGCGGTGACGTTTGGCGACCAGGTCGTGGACGCGGTGGTGAACCTGACGGTGGCCAACGACGACGTGTACCGCGCGCAGCAAACGGTGAAGGTGTGCGTGGACCACGGCGCGGGGTACACGTTGGGCGCGCTGGACGGCGACTGTGTGCTCGTGGCGGTGCAGGACGACAACGACGCGGGTGTCCTGGCGCTGCGCCTGCCCGCTGGCGTCGGCTCCGGCACCACCGCGGACGTGGCGGAGAACAACGGCCCCATGCAGATGGAGGTGGTGCGGCTGCCCGGGTACGGTGCCTCGGGTGCCGTCACGGTGTCGCTGGAGCTGGGTGG
>Ga0213833_1000899_pt1 | contig 24239 bp, 21 predicted proteins | sample SWATP21_FD_160575 | JGI IMG/M metagenome (GOLD analysis project Ga0213833, IMG submission 160575) | Coastal seawater microbial communities from Marineland, Florida, United States - SWA TP2 #1 | ecosystem: Environmental > Aquatic > Marine > Coastal | place: USA: Florida | collected 2016-08-14 | reverse complement strand
GTGCTGGCGTTGGTGCTGGTGCTGGTGCTGGTGCTGGTGGCGGGGCTGGTGCTGGTGCTGGTGGCGGTGCTGGTGGTAGAAGCAGCGGCGGTGGCAGCGATGCCCCGCAGGCGTCGGATTGGGAGGATGGGAATGGTTGGAGACCCGGCTCAGCAAGTAACGACGACGGCTGGGGTGGTGACATAGACGATGACAATGGTGCGTTTGCCGCTCCACCCACCACCGTGAAGCCCGCCGTGCCTCCCAAACCCCCCGCTGCCACAACACGGGGGACAAGAGGGTTGCAGCTGCGTGGCAGCAAGGCACCCGAAGGGCTTGGCAAGTCAAGCAAGGCGCGTGCTTCTTCAACAGCCGTGCCGTTCGTGGCAAAGCCTGTGCCCACCCCACCACAGCCCGGCAACGGGAAGAAAAAGGCTGCAAAGGTCAAGAAGATTGAAGTGAAGCAGCTTGACAGCGTGGATGCGGAGTTTGGGGATTGGGATGCATGGTAGCGCACACGCAGCAGATTATCTGCTGCAGATATGGAGAATGTACATTGTGATGCTCTTCGGTTCAAGTACAAAACGTGCTCGTTTGTTTCACAGTGTGCACACTCCAGGCCACAGGCATAACGTAGTCCACACAACACAATCAACGGCAGTGAGCTCAACAGCCAGTCTAGTCGCACTTGCCACCACCACCACCCTTGGTTTTGCCCAGCCATCGCTTTGTGCACACTCTCAACGCCACCAATGCATTCTGGGTCCTGCGCAATGCAGCTAGTTGCGAAGGCCCTGTCGCACTTGGCACCTTTGTTCCCCCCTCTCTCGGCACTGCACTTCCCGCATCTGCTTTTGCTCCTGCCCCTGCAGCCCCGACCCCAACAGCTTCTACCCCGGTTTCAGTCGAGGTACCTTCATCTTCCCCGGACCCTGTCTCTCCACTCACACTTGCGCTGCCGCCTACCCCCACCCCTGCTCCTGCTCCTGCTCCTGCTCCTGCTCCTGCTCCTGCTCCTGCTCCTGCTCCTGCTCCTGCTCCTGCTTCTGTACCAACTCCTGCACCGGCTCCTGCACCGGCAGGTGCTGAGGCGGTTAGGGCGGCGTCGTGTGACTTGGCCTGGGCCGATGCGGAGGCCATGGCGGTGTGCACATCCGAGCCAAGATCGCCATCATCACGCGTCCGCACTTCGCCTTGGGTCGCCTTGACTTGCAGTGACACATCCCGAAGGGGGCCAGCAAGCCATGCATCAAGTCGTGCCACATGCTTGGCAAAGCCACGGAGAGCCCCATTACAGGCACCCGCGGCCGGGCGCGAGGCATCAGCACCGGCGAATGGCTCCAACATGGCAACCAGCAACTGTGCGAGTGGTGCCATGGTCGAGAGGTTGTCGTGCTCAAACAGGGCGTTCATTGCCACCACCAAACGGCTGTCACATAGGGACGCCTGCGGCCACACGAACACAATCAGGCATGCAGCGCAGTCCACCGGTCGGTGCTAGAGAGGGCACTAGACCCAAGGAAACGTACCAGCGGATCAAGAGCACGCATACGAAGGGTTGGAGGAACCGACGCCAGAGCTGCTGAGAGGACGAACACAACATCCTCGCCAACCACCTGTGCAGCACGCCGTTCCGTGTGATGTGGAAACAGGTTACAACGCACACATAGTCACGACACATACCTCCGGGAAGGACAGGCCCGTCAACGCATCGGCCAAGTCACTGTCAGCAATGGCACGAGTGGCGGCATGCGAACAGCACTGGATGAACCCAAGAGTGGATGCACCTTCTCTTTGAATGGCAGGATGGCCTCCATGCAGGGTGAGTGTGACCAGGTGGTCAATGATGCCCACATCACACAGGTGACGCGCTACAGCGTCCGAAGAAAAGTCTCGTGGGTTGCGGCTGCGGCGCTGGCGAAGTGGTGGGTGTTCCAACTCCACATACACCCGCACGAGTGTGCAGGCTAACGATACATCGCTGCAGCGTGCAGAGCCCAGACACGATACGACACGACATGCCACCACACGTCACGACATGATACGAACACGTCACGACATGGCACGACACACGACACACGACACGGACTCGGAAACGTCAACCACTGCATGCACATACGCCAAACGAACGACACCTCACCCAAACACACAACACAAACACACACAGCATCCTACGCCACAGACCGGGTGTATCTGTCGCGCGTTACAGAGTTGCTCAGGTCCGCAGTGGCAAGGTCTCGACAGAGTGAAACCAGCCACGGCGACACCACAGGCTGGACCATCGAAAACAGGCACATGAACAACGCCTCGCGCGCCGGCGCACACTGAACCACAGCCGGTGCCATGCACAGGGAGGCAAGGCACCGCATAACAACACGGTTCACGGCGGTGTTGATGCCAGTGAGGCCAGCTTTGGTGGCATTGTGGGACATGGTGACAGCAGCAGCCACGGCCGACTTCAGCGAGGGGGACACGGCACCGGTGATGTGGGCTGGGTGTGGCTTGAGCCGGACTGCCCTTCCACCACTCGTGGACACCAGCTCTCGACAAAACGAAGCTACGACAGGAAGGAGGGTGGGGACACTGGTGGGGTGGCTCAAGCAGCGGTCACGGATCACGTGGAGCAGGTGTGGCCAGCAGCTCGCCAGCGCCGCCGCAAAGGGACCAGCCGGCATGGAGGCCGCATCAAAGCAAGGTGCTGGCTCACATGGAGCAGCCACAGCCCCAATGCCTACCACCGCTGGCCAGCGAGGAATGAGGAGAGTAGCAATGCGACAAATTGTGGCGGCAGTCTCCTGCCAATGGAGATCAGACTGGCAGGACAAGAAGCCGGAGGTGCAGTGGGACACCAAGGCGTGCACTTTAGCACACAGGTCTTCAATAGTATCACTCCGTTCATCCAATGAACCTGACGCCTCTGCTGGTGCAGGATGGGTTGAATGACGCCCCACACTCGCAGCCGCCGCAAGCTCATTCGCTCGTGTCGCCACATCTTCGTCGTCGTCTGACTCCTGCGCGAAACAAGTGTGTGATCCAGCGCGGGTCCCCCACCCCTTTCCCCGCCCCCCTCCCCACGACCGCTCACACAAGTCACACCGTTGCGCCGTACCCAATGGGTTTCTGCCGCCGCCTCCTTTTCCTCATCGACGTCTTTGCTAAGCCGCAGACTAGTGAGCCGAGACCGCACAGCATCCACATCCATCCTGGGGGCCCGAAAACACGAGGTGAGCGGGGACACACTGACTCCACCCACCACACCACACCACGCCTCCAACCCTACCGAAGAAGCGCGAGAGGGACACGCCCAAACACAACCGAGCACAACCGAGACAAGGCGCCCGCCATGCTTTCTGTGGAAGCACGTGCGGGTGTCAATGTCGAAGCGCCCTCCCCACGTGTGGCAGAGGACGGCGCCTCCGCGGTGGAGGCAAGGTGGACCACGCCATCAATGAACTTGTTGGTAAGCACAAACCAGTCGGGCCACTCGGCGTGCCCACGGTTCCTCGATGTGCTCGTGCCGACAGCTTGTGCCAGGGCCGTGGCCAGGGCTTGCACATCTGGCAAGCGCACCACAGGATCATCGAAACACAGCTGGCAATACACTTCCTTTGCCTCCGATTCCCGTGGTGTCACTTCTTGTGCCTTCAATTCTGCCACCAGGGCCTTGATGAAGGCATCACGATCCATCGGGGGTCACACGGACGGCGATCGCGCAGTTGTGGAATCGTCTGACACTCCGCCCAGGCGCTGCCCAATGAAACTTCATTTATGCCCCAAATAGGTTCACCAAGCACGTTCGGCGAGCACCTCACAGGCACGATGGCTGCGCAGCAGAGCACGTCTGGGGCCTCTCGCGACAGGAATGGCCCAGAGGAGGCTGTTGGTGGTGACGCTCGCCCTCGCCGTGGCGCTGCGCCGTTCCTCACAAAGGCACAGTTCGATGAGCTGCCGGTGTGGCTTCAACACAGTGTTGCAAGTGACTTTGACCTGCTCGTGAAGGACATTGACGCAGCGAAGCGCACCAACCGTGTGATTACACGTGAGCGGGGCCCTGGTGGAAAGACAGCCATAGCGCTGGCTATTCTGGGCTGGTCGTTTCAACCGGACGGGAAAGGAACAACGCCGGACATTCGGTCCACGGTCACAACCGTCCGCATGTTGGCACGCGCTGGGTGGGATGTGAACGCGCCCGATAACGCTGGGTTCACACCGTTGATGCTCGCAAGTGGAGCTGTAGCTTGTCTGGATTTGGTGAAGGCGCTGCTTGATCTCGGAGCAGATGTACACGCACGTGTACGTAGCGTTGTGTTGTGTGGTGAACTCTGAGGGTGTTGGGAGTGTGGTGTGCCGTGTTGACCACTTGGTGTGATTTGCGTAGAACCTCCACCAAGCCACTGCTTTGCACTCCGCTGCATTCCGTCAGAGCCGGCCAGTAGCCAAGGTGTTGATCGCCGCGGGCGCTGACATGTTCGCTCGAGATCGTGAAGGCTATGTTCCCGTGGAGGTGCGGGGGCGATGTTTACTTGCCAAGTGCAGCAGAGCAACGATTCCTTACGCGATCGGTGCGCTTGTGGCAGGTTTGTCAAAGTGAAACCATGCGCACCTGGCTTGAAGGACTTATGACGAAGAAGCTCGAACTGTTCAACCAGCGCACCTTGCGTTTTCGAAAACCCTACACCGCACCGGCCCCCGGCGACGACCTCGAGGAGCTGCTGTGGAAGCAGGCAGGCCACAGTTTCGAAGAGAGGTTCTGCGGGTTCTTTGCCCGTTTTGTGATTGATTTTTACAAGCAACGCTTCCCGTGGACCGAGCCCGACACCACCCTGGACACTGACTGTGCAGCAGCGACACCGATGGCGGCCGACTCAGCCGGCAACCCTGGGCGTCGTGTGACGCTCACGTGGCGGCTCCATGACTGCAGCCGGCGCGGAGATGCTGCCGGTTGTGGAGCGCTCCTGGAGACGCGCCCTGACATTGTGTCGATGTCGTTGCCGCCGCCGAGCGCCTACGTGGCGGGACAGCCCGTTCCTGTGCTCGGTGCGGGTGTGTCTGCCCTCCATTGGGCTGCGATGAACGACCACGTGGTTGTTGCCCGGATGCTTGTGAACGCCGGCGCCAACATCGTGGCTGTCGACGCGTTTGGATCCACCCCTTTGCACTTTGCTGTAGAACTGGGAAGGACCAAGGTGGTGGAGTACCTCGTTGGGCAACGGTCTCGCGACGCACGTGCTTCTGTTGACGTGCTGGGTCAACAAGACAGCTGTGGAAACACGCCACTGCATGCGGCGGCGGCACATGGCAAGCCTTCTCTTGCCCTTGTCCAGATGCTGGTTGCGGCCGGGGCTCGATGTGATGTGCGCAACCGGGACGGTCATCGCCCACATGAAGTCACTCGAAGCAAGAAGGTTCGCTCCTTCCTGTTGCAAAGTTTGAAGCAACAAATCGAGCGGGAGAAGCAGGGACGAGTTGCATGTTCCGGCGGCAGTAGTGGCGACGTGGCTGCCCAAGCTGTTCCGTCCAGCACTCTCGCTGCGTCTGGTGCTGGTGCTGGTGCTGGTGCTGGCTCTGGTGCTGGTGCTAGCGCTGGTGCCGGTGCTGGTGCTGACACTGGTGCAGGCTCTGACCCTGGTGCTACCACTGGTGCTGACTCTGGTGCTACCGCTGCTCCTCCTGCTGTTGGTGACACTGCCCTGCCCGCCGTTAATCCACCCGCACCCCCGCCCGCCGTTAATCCACCCGCACCCCCGCCCGCAGCGCCGGTTGTGTATGGTCCGGCGCCCGTGACACCCCCTCCGGCTCCTCAACGCGAGCTCATCACCATCCCCTTGGAGGCTCCTCTTCCCGAGGCCCCAGAAGCCATGCAAGGTGCCAAACGATTTCTTTTGAAAGCCGAGCTGCCGCCGTGTCCGAACCTCGACTTCGGGCTGCATCTATACGACGCTGAGCGTGTGATCAGCCAGCGATTGCTCCCCACAACGCCTCCTGACCGCTCTCTGTACGATAGGCTGCGGGAAAAGGTGGTGAACGCGCAAGGTGGCAACACCCTGCGTGCTTGTTTCTTCGCGAGGCTTTCTACTGACCGTGGCAGCGTTTCGTTGGATATTGCCAAGTCATGGCAGATGCCTTGGTAGGTAGATACACTTCTTTTGGCCTGTGACGACAGCGACAACTCGCACCATCAACCATTGCTACTTTGGGGGCTTCTGCCCCATCATACCCATCATTTGCTGAAACATGCCACCATTCCCCTCAAACTCCTCCATCATGATCTCCGTCACAACACTTTCCAGTTGCTCGTGTGCGTCGTTGACTGCGACCGCCGTCAGGTCCTCAATCATCGGCAGCTTTGTCTCCAGCAACGGATCAATATCCAGCTTGTGCAGTTTCCCGTGGCCATTAAGAGTAGCTTTGACCATTCCACCCCCCGCAATGCCCACAATCCGCGTAGCATCCTGTGCATGTCCAACACGTTCGCACGGCAGCGAGTGCTGTCACAAAGCAAGCACGGCCGATGATTGCTCGCTTACATACGCACCAGCTTGGAGGCGAATGACTTCGCCGAAGAACCCAACGCTTGCTGAAGCATTGGGTTACGCAGCAATCCCATCATCATGCCTTGAAAGACCATCGTGCCAAACTGTCGCCGCAAACTTCGAGCATGCACAGCACACGCCACGAAGCATTTAGTTATCAATTTAGAAAATTATGCAGCGGCGGTGCGATTGGCTTGCACAAGGCTTGTGACACAGGCGCATCAAACGAAAAATTATGTCCCAACATGCAACTACGTTTCGGCTACAACGAAAGTCCACCGTCCACTCTCAGGGTCTGTGCGGAAATGTAAGCAGCATGATCCGAGGCAAGGAAAGGAAATACATGCACCACATCCTCCAACGTTCCGATGTGCCCAAGGCAGGTCCTTTTCGCGACCTCTGTTTTGGTGACCTCTGTCAGGTCTGCATGAAATCTGCGTAAGGAATGCAGCTGCAGCCGCGTAAGGTCAACCCGAACGACGAACCTTCTGTCATCCCTGTGGCAATAAAGCCCGGCTCAACCATGTTCACGCGCACGTTTCGGCTCCCAAGCTCTTTCGCAAGAGATGTTGTTAACCCTGGATACCACCCAACACAAGTACATGGACAACAAGGAAGTTACTTCATCGACGATCAAGATGATTTTCTGTACACGACACAACTGCTCCTCACCATGCAACCCCGCTTTCGATGCACTGTACACTGTTTGACCTCGGTTGCCTTGCGCCCCAACAACGCTACCGACGTTGATGATGACCCCTGCGCGCGCACACAATTCAGCATGGCACACTACAACGCATTGCAGCGCAAGTCTCGTACCATTTCTGTTTTTCGTCATCCCTTTGCTTACGGCTTGGCAACACCGAATCGACCCTTGCAGATTGGTTTGCATCACTTGTTCCATGTCTGCATCGCTTGTTCTCATCAGTAACCGATTTGCAGTGACCCCTGGAAACCAGACGAACCAATCATGTAAGATCACCAACCCAACACCGCAACACGTGCTCATCAACCGGGCTCACCTGCTGCATTGACCAACACTCCGACACCGCTTCCAGCCCATTGCTCCACCTGTTTCACGCCGCGCACGTCACATCAAGTGTCTGACCTCCCCATTTGGCACATGACAACGGACAAACCTCATCAAAAGTCGCTTTCACAGATGTGGAGCTTGCCACATTGCATTCAAATCCAGCGTGTGCGCCCCCTCCAGAGACCACGGGCAAACCCGCGGCGGCCTCGTGACACGCGCTCGAACGCGACAACACAGCCACTCGAAACCCTTGCTCAGCGAAGGCCTCTGCAACACCTAATCCAATGCCACGTGAACCACCTGTGATGACTGCAACCTTCGAGACCAACTTGGTGAACGGCAACATGGCCCCCCAGAGTTCTCGCACAGCTGACAAGCATCGCGTTGTGTGTGTGTGATGGGGGTATATTTTGACACCCAACATGAGGCCCGCGAAATTCGCACGAATCACACCGTGAATCACGCGGCGTTGGTTGCCTGGTCCGGGTCGAACAAAACCGCACATGTTGGGCAAGATTGGCTGATGAAACGTTGCTAACAATGGAGCTGAAGGCGTCAGAAGTTGAGGAGAGCTTCCAGTTGTTCAGTGAGCACAAAGGTCAGTGATGTCCTCTGTCCCTGCTGCTGGTCTGGGTAACCAAGCAGCTTGCATGTCCAGGCTATCTGGACGCAGACGACTTGTATGTCGCACTTTGTGCCCTGTTCCCTTCACCCCCATTCAAAGTGCGTGCATGTTTGATTGTTTTGACCCCTCTCTTCTTTGAACCTCCACCTTTCGCCTCCAGTTTGAAGTAAGGAGCATCGCGGAACATGCGGGCGGCCGGGTGTCCTTGGAAGAGTTTCGCGCCATTGTTGCTCAGATGCAGGAAACTGTGAGCCCTAAGACATGGCTACGTGCTGCCTTTAGGCAATTCGACGTGTCACGAATGGGTACGTGGCAGATGAGAGCAACGACCACTCCTGTCATCACGGTGGGCGTTGCCGCAGGTTCCATATCTGTGGATGATGTAGCCCGAAAGGCCTCTGAAGTCGGTGTGCGCGGCGCATGTCTGGATTCTATCAAAGCTGCCTTCTCTGAGGCCGATTTGGATATGGATGGCAAGGTTTGTTTGTTCTCAAGTGTCCGGAGTTCGTCTGCTTCCTCACCCTGCACGCTGTGCTGCTGCAGGTGACTCTTCAAGATTTCGAATACGTGGCTTTTGCCAGCCGAGTGGCGCCAACCCCAGCTTCTGCTACTTAGCGTGCTGTGCACAAGTAGCGGTATTTTTTCTGATAAGGAGCTTTCTGAAGCACCCCACCAGCAAGCACACCGTCTGCGCTTCAACATCAACACGATGAACTGTTCCATGTGACGGGCGGAGTGTGCGTGTTAGGCTGCTTTGTGTACTCAAAGAAAGTGAAGGTGTGTTTCGTTTATATTTGGTGTGGAAGGGTCTGGTGCCACATCATCCTAAAGGAGTGAGCGCATGGGGTTGACACCACACGCTTGGAGTCTCTGGGTGCTATCCTGTGCGCTGATGCTCACGCTCACAAAGGTCGCGGAGCCCAGATGCCAACCAATCGCGTTGCTCAAGGCTCTCCATTTCGAAATCAACCGTGCGCGTCTTCAGTTGCTGTGGAGTCCCAGGTGTGAGCCACGGACAGCACAAACAGAAACGTGTGGCAGGAATGCAATACGTACAATCGACACAAACAGCGGGCCTTTGTCCGTTTTCCCCTTCTTTCGGTACTGTGACGAATGCATTGAAAGACCCTGCGTCACAGCGCGCACCTCCTTTAGTTTCAGTGCACTCGGTGGAATGTTCTCCATTGGTGTTCCATCTTTGTTGGGCTTCGTCCACAGTAGAAGCAGCTCTGTCACGTCATGCGGTCAACCAAACGCCAAGTGTGGAACGCCACGACATGAAGCACACATACCTTTGGCGGGTGTGTGAGCGAGAGACAGAATGCGGGGCTGAGCTCGTCCGCGAAACTTGTTGTGCTTTGTCACCACCAGTCCTTGTGTGAGGCGTTCAGTCACACTTCCAAACTGCAAGAACACAAAAGGCAACCGGAACCGAAAAAAACAAAAAGAACAGACAGCCAACAAGGTGTGAGAACTTCACCAAGCAGTCGGGAGTGAGTTCCTCAGCGCCATCCACGTCGCACCTTTCCGGACAACGTGGTAGGGGACCGTGGTGGAGGTGGGATACTGGAGGAGCGTTCATGTTCTGGTGTGGTTGCTGCCCAGGACATCCCAGCCCCGGCCTTTGCCTGGGCTTCCTGAGGGGCAGCTGGTGTGGTGGCTCCGTCCGGCTGTGCGGTAGCTGGGTTTGGCTGCGCAGCGCTGGTTATTCGACGCGGCCGTGCATGCTGATGCACGCTCCCTGAGGTTCCCCAACCTACGACCAGGTCTGGAATGGCCCCAGCTCCGTTGTCCTGATTTGAGAATGACTGGCCTGCTGCGGCACCAGCCGGTGTCCCTCCAACAGACGCAGAGGACACGGCGGCGTCGTTCGTGGCTCGTGGAGTCGCTGGATCCGTGCTTGCAGCAACTTCGTTGCTTGCACCGCTTCCCTTGCTTCGAAAGCCAAACAACGCCTTCATGAAACTTCCACGCTTCTTGGTTTTCTTGGGGGACGCGGTGGTGGTGCTCGGGGTGTCAACGGCTCCGGTACCAGACCTGCTGCGGCCCATGGTGCTTTCTTCTGAAGCTCGTCCAGCCTCGATCTCGCGACGGGTTGCGTCAGCCACATTCTTCAGGACATCATCTGCAATGTGGCTAATCGAAGCTGGCTTTACCCATTGTGATTCGCCAGTCAGTACGTTGAAGTAGTAGTCCCGTTCATATGTTTGGTCGTACTGGATGGTCCAACCAGAAACCGCCTCCAATGACATCAATGTAGGATGCGATGATACTTGTCCAGCAACCTCCGTGGACGGCTGGGTAGACATCTCGGCGACAACAGCCTTCCCGTTTCCATCCTCATCGAGGGCATGTGCACTTGTTCCGATGGTTTCAATCCTGTCTGCCGCATTGCCACTCTTGGACTCGTCATGTGTGCGGAGTGGGGGCGATGTTGTTCGCGCCTCTCTCTCGCCAGTGGGAGAAGTGGCGTCAATCGTCTCGATATCAAGATCCTCATCACTGTTGTCGTCCCAGAACGCGGTTCCGTAGGTGGCAGCCTTTCGTTGCTGGCGCTGCGGTGTGGAAACAGGCTCCGGACTCTCCACCACCGCGCCAGTGATCGACGGCTCTCGCTTGTGCCCCCTTGGCTGGTCGAACGACTCCGTGGAGCCATCGTCTGCCTTCTCCTCCGACAAGAGAGGCAAGGCACTGACACCTGCAACCTCCTGGCGAGGTGTGCATCGCTTCTGGTCGTCCGCGTCAGACGACATCGATGGGACGGGCAACACCCTGTGCGGCTCCCGAAGTGGCTGGACAGCGTGCGGGGAGGCACGCAATGAGCGGGCCGGCTGCGCCTCTGGGGTACGTGTACGATCACGCGCAGGGGGTGGTGACAGTTCCAACACACTGATGTCGGAGAATCCGCTCTCATTAACGTCGGTGGTGTCCCGTGTGGGGGACGGCGTGAAACGGGTAGGGCGAGCGGCTGGGGTTGCCCCGACACCCACGGGTGTAACAGCTGCGGCCACGCTCCTGCTTGCGCGTTGACCTACAGCCGGCTCAGGCGAGGCAACACGCGTCTTGGCTACGCCAGCCCTGACCAGCGCAACAGCGGGGGCTGGAGCCGGTGCATCGACGTCGGGGCCGAACAATGCACGGCTCCGCGACACGGTTGGTGAAGAAGCTGCTGTGGCCGGTACGGCTGCCACACGCGAAGAAAGTGGCGTCGCTGCGGGGACAGCCGCAACACGGGATGACGGTGGAGCAGCCGCTGTGGAGCTGGAGACGGGCGTGTTGCGAGCCAGCGCACTTGCTGCAGCCCCAGACTTCAGTGGTTTGGGGCTAAGAGTGAGTGACACAGTACGGATCTTGACCGGCTCAGGTTGAGGTGGCGTTGGTTGTTGTTCGTTGCGCTTGTTCTCGGTCACGCCACGACCAGCCGCTGATATCACCCGTGCCGTGGTGGGCGTGGGTGATTGCCGTGCGCGAGTCGTGGGGTTGGTGGCAAGACGTCCACTCGCACCAGACGTTTGGTGGGTGGACTCACCACTCCACGGTTTCAGCCTCTCTCCATGAGACTTGACATCTTCCGTGGCACGTGGGGCGAAACCGATTGCCGTTCGTCGCTTCACGGCCAGCTTCGGCCGCCGCCGAGCAACATCTGCGCTTACGGTGCGCCCGCTACCACGCTTCTTGGAAGACATCACGGGTGCACCCATCTTTGACTCACTCAAAGCGTACCGCGTTTCGGCTGCAGCCGAAACGGTGGCGCGTTCGGAAACGGGAGCAGCTTCTCCGCTGGTGTTCGAAGCCGCATGTGGGGCTTGGGACGGGTCGGCATGGGATTCCGCCTCCTCTGTTGACGCACCTTGGACGATGCTGCTTGCAGGTGACCGTGGACGAAGGAAGTCACTCAACTTGACTACGGCAGCGCTGGCCGGAACAAACGGGGCCAGTTTCGCAGGGGCCGGAGCTTGGCCTCGGGAGGAGGGCAACTCGTCTGGCGACCGAACGCGCGTGGTTCTACTGCGTGCCGTTGGAACCACAGATGCGCCGTGTTGCGTCACTGCTTCCCCAGACCTTGTGGCGCCCCTTGCACTAGGCTCTGTTGGGACATGGGCAGAGGAGACCTGCCGCGCTGACTCTGACTCTTGCTCATCTTCAAAGCTCGAATCGTCCCAGCTGTTGTGGCCATCCTCCGCAGAATGCTGCTGCGAGACATTGGCACGAACGGGATGCGGTCTGGACACGCCACTGTCTGAACTGACGCGAAGAGTGGAGAACAAGGATTGTGAAACGTCGAACGGTGTTGGGGAAACCTCGATGGGCGGTGGCGCTTCGGTGGATCGACGGCGAGGAGCTGGGGGCGGTGTGATGATCGGTGAAGAGCTGTCGGGCTCTTTGGTGTCGGGGTGCTCTAACCCCGTAACACCACTGCCGGAGTTGCGCCGTGTGTCAACAACGTGTTCATGTTGTTGGGGATCTGTGGCTTCTTCCATGCGCAGAACTGTGTCGCTGCTCGGAATTCTCCTTGCCGTGGAACGACAATGTGTCGGCGATGTTGCGGCCAGGGCTGGTTCCAACGGCCCGGAGCCAGCGCCGTCTTCATCGTCTGAGTTTTCGAAGCTGTTGGTCGACGCTGTAGACGTGGGCGAGGGGGCAGGAACGGCATTGTCCGGCGTAGTAGATACCCGTGGGGAGGCCAATGGAACCGCCAGAGTATCGACCTCGTCTGCGGAGAGAAGCAGAAATGGGGACACGTTTCGATCCACTTCGCTGGCACTGACAGACTCCTGTGGTGGATCACGCTGCGGTGTAGTCGTTTTGCCCTCAGCAGGTTCGTCCAATAGCCACGAGACATCAGCGGCTTTCTGAAGAAGTCCCGTTCCAGACCTGCGTGGAGGGGTTGTTGGTCGATCATACGCTTCATTGGTACCAGGGGAACCGGGAACACCATGAGCGCGGGGAACACCAGGAGAACCGGGAGAACCAGGAGAACCAGGAACACTCAGCTTGATGGAGTTGCCTTTGGCTTCTTCACTTTGTGTGGCAACCCCGCTGCTGGAGTCCGCGCCAACAAACTGCTGTGCTGCGGCTCGCAATGCTGCATGCAGACCTGACGCGTCGGCAGACTCGTCGACACCGACGCTTGCACCTTCAGTGCTGTCAGTGGCAGTGGACGATTCTTGCGCACTAGTGGCAGTGGCAACGGCTTCAGAGTCATCTGCAGAAGGGACAGATGCCGTGATGGACGATTGCTGTCTCGGTTTTTCCGAGTCATCAATATCCGACGCGGCGGTGCCTGCACCAGAATTCTGACTGGCAAACATCGAGGCAACGGCGTGTTGAAAAGCCTCAGCATCAAGGCTGTCGTCCATTGACAGATCGGCAGTGCTCGACATGTTGGATTCGTCCAAACGGTCCCCATGCAATCCCTGTCCATCTTCTCCATCGCTGTCTTCGACTGCAGTGAGTGTGGTCGCTGGTGGACCTGCAGCGCGTGAGGCAACCGCGCTCTTCTTGTCTTCCTCTCCAGCCGCGTTGCCAGAACTGATGCTTCTCAATTTGCCGGGACTCGACTCTGCATGGTTCTCATCGCCTTTCTCCTCAGGAACGGCAGCCAAAGATCGTGCTGAGGATCGAGCAAGAGTGCGGGGACTGTGACGTCGTAGGCGCTTGTGGGGCAGTTTTCCTGCACGCAGCCGTTGCACAGGCAGTGGACGCTTGCTCTCGGCACTGGTGATGCCTGCTTCTTCAGGCAGAAGTGCGGCAGGAGGAGTGTTGGAAGTCTCGAGCGCGGCGGAAATGGCCTCCATCATGACATCATCAGCGTCTTCTCCAGACTGAGCTTCGTCATGTTGGTGGTGGGAGGCGCCTTTGGCATGTTTGTGGTTGTCACTGGACATGGAGTGCTGGACGCGGCGCGGAGACGGTTGTGAAGCAGCGAGCAGCAGCTCTGACAACGCGCTTGGTCGGCGCTTTGGCCTCCGTGTAGTGGTAGGTTGCATTGTTTGAGCTTTGTCAAGGCTCTGGGCATGTACTGGCTTCACGACGGTTTCAGGCGCTGGTTGTGTGGACGAGAAGGCTTCCGGGGCTGTCGAAGGTCGTTGCTGCACAAAAGGAGGGGAGTCAGAGCCTGTGTCCACAATCAGTTTGACACACACGCCGCTACCTTTGGTGAACGAAGTTCTTCATTGTGCTTGTACAATGTTCGAACGCGGGAAGATGTCTGATCCAGTTGGTGGGTCAGCTTTCGCACCAGCTCCTGCAAGCCCGCACGTTCGCTCCTCAATTCGGACACTCTTCCCATAAGATACTCGTTTCCCTCCGCTTGGCCGTCTGCAACTAGCGCCTGGAGACCAGAAATCAGTACCACGACGACTAAAAGGCGGCAAGCAGCGCCCACTCAGACGTACGTCTATCTGAGAGTTCAACTCTGCACATAACACGCCTTTATCCCGAAGCTCACTCCTCAAGGCGTTTCGGGCGGCACGTGCAACTCGTAGGTCACTTCGAAGCCCCTCTGCGGCTGTCTTTTCCTTTGCTGCAACAAGTTCAAGCTTTGCCTGTTGCTCTTTGGCATAGCCAAGCTGTTGGCGGAGGTTGCGGCCGGATGCGTCTTCATCAGAAAGCTTGCGTTGAGCCTCATGCAACTTCGTCTCTGCGTTCCGCAGCTCCGTTTGGAGTTGAATGATGCGAGCTTGGTCCACATGGCGCTGTGTCGTGGCTGCTGCAAGTTCACGGTTGGCATCTTTCACGCGGGCCTCGAGCTCGTTGATGCTCTTCTCCGCGATGTGAAGCTGTGCAAGGCTCGTTAAACACAATCACGGATGCCACACATTACCCGCAACGCACCTTATCGGCCGCGAGCGCTGCTGCCTCGGCACCTTGTCGCTTTGCGGATTCTGTTTCTAGTTGAGCTCGGGCAATGTCAACGGCGTGAGTACCATTGCTTGAAGAACGCTGTTGGTCCGCGACTTGCTTGGCAGCTTCTAGTTTGACTTCAAGATCATGAATCTGCCAGTACACCACAGATCAACAATGAGGACCACGTCTAACACGGAGCATACAATACATATGCATACATCAGAGTCCTTCGCTTGTAGTTGCGCGCGCAGTTCTTTGGTCTGCGACCTGAGCGCTTGCGTGTCCACAATCTTCTGCATTCGCTCATCGCGCTCGTGCTCTACCAGCGCTTCAAGCTCCGCAATCCGCTTTGCATGCACGCTATCAGCATTCTCGACTTGGCTCAACAACGAATCACGCTCTGATGTGATGGTGTCGATGTCTTTCTGTGTGGAGAGGAGTTTTTTGCGAGTGGCTTCCAGCTGTGAATCATCTGTCATGCTCCTGGCCTTGAGTTGCTGTCGAACATAGTTTCTCTCAGGACGCGGAATCAAGACATGGGACACGACCAACCAACAAACCTTATTCTCTTTGGCAAGTCTCGTGAGCAGAGCTCCTGTGGTTGCTTTCTCCCGTTCCAGGTCAGCAACCCGAGCTTCTGCTTCACGGCCACGCTTGCTGTTGCGAACAACGGTCGCAAGACGCGCTTCCAGATTCGCCACCTCTTCGCCAAGTTCTTCAATCTCTACCTTCGCAGCGGTTTCTTTTTCTTGCAGCGCTTGATATGCTTCTGCAGCTGCCGTAGCTGCCGCGTCTGCGTCCTGCTTTGACTGCTCGAGGTTGGCTGTGACAGCGGCCAGTTCGCGCGCCAACAGCGCGTGGGCTGACACAGCTTCGTCGAGAGACGACTGCAAGGCCTGCACCACCTCCAGGTGTGCCTGTTCTGCAGCTGGCGAGGCGGGTGTGGTGCTGGCTTGGTGCTCAGAGCCTCCTGCATCAGCGGTATCACCAATGGCATCCTCATCATCATCGTTTGTACACGAAGCTTCGTCATGCAAGGCCGCGCTTCGCTGCACAGTTGATTCAACAGCTTCATCAGGTGCGTACTCGAGAGTAGCCAGCGAAGCCGCCGTGGAACCGTCATCATCTGGCACACCATCATCACTCGCTGCAAAGGAGGTGGCCACACTGGTGGCCTCACCGGCATCATCGTGCTGTACAGGAGCTGCCACCGCACAGAATGCAAGAACCCGCCGCTTCACTTCCTCTGTCGCCGCCTTGGCGGCAGCTTCAGCGCTTTCAGCTCGTGCCACACTTTCATCTGCCCTGGCGCGTGCAGCAGCTTCCTCTTCAGCGCCAAGGCTGCATTGGGTTCCCGTGGATACTCCAGATTGAGCCGCGGTGAGAGACTCATGCTCGTCCAGTGTCGCTGCGTTTGTCTCTTCAGCGAAGAGCGCACGAGCAGCCTCTGTGGCCGCAGACTCCGCTTCCTCTACAGCGTTGCGGACTGTGGCAGCATGTTGCGCTCGTTCCTTCTCCAGCTGCTGTGACAGATGCAAGACTCTTTCATCTGCTGCCTGGAGCAATTCGACTGTCGCAGCATGTCCTTCACGCGCCTCGTTGAGTGAAGCCGTCAAATCTGAACAGCGTGCATTGGCCTGTAGCAGCTCTTCTTGTGTTTGTTGCAACGCCGCTGTTGATATCTCCAGTTCCGCTGCTTCGTCTGCAAGTGTGTCTGAGGGAGTGGTTGAAGAGAGTGGTCCTCGAGAGGCAGTTTTCTCCCACCTGCAAGATTTGGTGCACTCATTATGTGAGCTCAGAAGTGCAGCAACAGCGACACCCACAGCCGACCCACCGCTCTCGCTCCTCGGCAAAGTCCTGTTGCAACGAATCGCGCAGGGCTTTGGTTGCTGCGTTTGCTTGCTCTTGTTGCTCTGAGAGATACCTAGCATGAGCAGCGCGCAGTTCACCTTCTCGACGCTGTGCATCTTCTTTGGCAGCTACCGCCTCTTCTCGGGCACGAAGTACACTGGCAGCAAGGTCATCACGTTGTTGACTCCACGAGATTCGAGCTGCTTCGGCACCTGTCTCTGCTGATTTCAGCTTCCCAGCAAGTTCTGCGTTTCGCGTCGACATCGACCTCACTTCTCTGGCCAGTTCGTTTGCCCGGGTGGATGCCGCAGACGCTTTGCGTTGAAGACGCTTCACCAATGACTCCCACTCCCTCTGTTTGGATGAAGCTTCCTTGTAGCTGGCTTCAAGAGCAGATTCGGCTTGGGCTGCTTTCGCCTCTGCCCGAAGCACACTGTCCTCGAGTGGCTTCACACTTCTCAAGGCCGCTTCAAGCTGTACGCACACGTTCTTACTCATGCACATGCACCGCACCGCAAACTTTCAAGCGCAAAGGTCGCGTACCTGGTACTCTGCTGTTGCCTTGGCTTCGCGCTCTGTTGCAAGATCTGCCGTCAGTGCGTCCACACGAGAGGCTCTGGCTTTCAGCAAATTGAGTTCATGTGCAACGTGCTCCAACTGCAACTCAGCAGCCCTCTGCGCCGTGGCTGCAGCGTCCAATTGCTTCCTTGAATCCTCTTGCTCCTTTGCTGAGCTCTCTTGTGCGGCACTGAGGCGAGCAATTTCTCGTTCCAGCGACTTGGCAACATCCTGCGCCTCGTGGTTTGCAACCAGACTAGCTCGAGCTGCAGCCACAGCCTCTTCTTTCTCTCGCTCTGCTGCCTGGACACGATCATTCATAGACTCAACAAGTGCTTGAGAAGCGCGAAGCTCGCCGGCATGTTGTGCCAGTTGTGACTGCAGGGCCACCATCGCCTGTAGAGCGCATTGCTTAGATACAGTGTCAAGGACAAGCATTCTGGGCATTCCCATACCTGGTCTCGAGCGTGAACTTTGTTCAGTGCCTCTGACATCTTTTGCTCAGCGTCCTTTCGTCGTTGTTCGAGCGCTTCTCTTGTTGTGTCAATTTGTTTACTTCGAGTTCTTTCTTCTTCTTCACGTTCTTTCTCTGCAACTTGATTTGCAGCATGCTTTTCTTGCCATTGCTGTAACACAGTGTGGATGGGAGCACCGTGAGATTGGTGCGCGTACCGTCGCATCACAACCAGCAGCGCACCTGCAATTCTGCAGCATGTTGAGCATTTGCCTCCCGTAGGCTGCACTGAGCTGACTCGAGCTGCTCCTGAAGACGTTGTGCTTCTGTCTCAACCTGCTTGACGCGGCGTTGCAGAGATGCAGCAGCGGCAACCGCTTGCTTGCTTGGCACTGTTTGCTTGGACACCTTCTCTTGCTGTGACAGAGCGCGCTGCAGATTGAGTTGTCTCGCATCACGCTCTGCTCCAAGTTTCTTCTCGGCGTCAAGGCGACGACGAAGAGTCTTGATAGTGTGTTGTGCCTGGTCGGTAGCACACATGTTGTTACTTGCAGCCTGGAAACGGAGCCCCAGAACACCTACCTTTGCGAGCTGAGTCGCGGTTTCTGCTTGTTTGAGCTCCATGTTGTCAGTGCCAGCCCCGCTATGAGTGCTGCTCCGTTGCTGTGGCAGTGGTATGGTGTTGTCTGTTCCATTGGTACTGCGTCGGTTTTCCTTCAGTGGCTGCAGATCTGGGACTGGCCTTGGTGTGTCTTGGCTTGTTTCAGCTTGCCGAAGCTTCTCTACAGCCATGCGAACGCTCTTGAGAGTGTCCACCATGGCATCTGTGGAAGAAGACTCCCCACCAGCGGCCTGGGCAAGCTGGGTTTTGACCTGTCACATGACAGCTGGTTGGCTTCCAGTGTGGACCGACAGCCGCAAGCAACATACCCGCTCAACCTCAAGCTGCAAGTCGCTCTTCTCGCTTTCCAACCGAAGTTTCGTACGACTTGCTTGCGCTTTCTCCTCTCGAAGTTGTGCTCGAAGGTCCGATGTATGACTGTGCATCATATCCAGTGCCTCCTGCAATTCTTGACACGTTGCCTTCGTTTCTTCGAGTTGACTCAGAAGTATGTGTTCGGTCCCTGGTCGAGGGGTGCCAAACGCTTCAGAACGAGCCGCGGCCAACGGCGACGGTGGTGGCATGGATCGATGAGACGGTGACATTGGCACAAACTGTCTGGCTTGCCATGCTGCTTGTGGCTGGTGTGGTGGTGTTGGTGTTGTGATGTCTGGCGCGGGAGTATCTGCGCATGGGTGCAGCAATGTGACGATTGTGCTCTGCTGACACGCTGTCTCCAACACGGTCACCCCTCGTTGACAGCTTACGCACCTGCAACCGGGGAAGAGGAGACAACACTAGCCAAGGAGCTCATCGGGGAAGAATCAAAACTGCTTGGACTCCCCGCCACACTCGCGCCCTGGCTTGATGCAGGGGACGCCGTGGGGTACGCGTCACCACCACGGGTGGTCGGTGTTACTTCAGGCTGTTGGGGAGCGAGAAGTTTCTTGCGCAGGCGGCTGTAGAACCCTTCTCTTACGTTTCCTTCACGCAGGCGGACTCGCCATGCGGTTCCATTCTTCGTGCGTGACAACGCCGTTGTCAGTGCAGCGCCTTGGCCGTCGCTGCTGCCCCTTTGGGCAGAGGCTAAGCGCGGCTGCTCGGACAAGGATCGTATCGTTGGACGGCCCACACCTGTGGAGTGTGAACGCGCATGGTGTGGCGCACTGCGCCTGGATACCGACCTGACCTTGCCTCTGTCAGTGCTGCGGGCTCGACTGTGCCTGCAAGCTGCAGTCAATGACCCGACCCGTGGCACACGTGCAGCATCGCGCGGACACACGCACCTGCTTGAGGTTGACATTTCGTCTTTAATCACTACGCGCTCACGTCTCACGTGCGCCTCGCACGACTGTGCGTGCCATTCAGGTCTTCCCACTGCGCGTACGGACAACATGGAGCGTTTCGATCAAATCACTTCAACGACGGGGTGCTTTCTAAAAATGGGTGCGAGTGGATCATGCCCAAGGTAAAATATCAGTATGGTGCGGAGAAATTGTTGAATTTTGTTGACGGTGGTCTTCGCACAAGAGCGGCGGCTGGTTGTCAGCCGCTGCCAGACCCCTCACCCCCCAACTGAAGCCGCCAGTCTGTGTGCGGTCGCTCGTTTCATTTGGGTACAAAGTGGGCTTTGAGGGTATGTTCGGTGCAGTGTAGGCGAAGCGAAGCAAAGCCACGGACGTGCGGACAACTTGGCGGCTGCTTTCGCATTTCGCGGGTCGTGTGTGTGTCTGTGCCACTCTCAACATGTCAGTGATCAATGTCTGTGGTGGCAACCTTTCGTGCCGCCCGTCTTCTTTTTCTAGCAAATCCAGGTGCGTACATGCGTTGGCGGCATGGTGTTCTCCCTTGTTGTGCTTGTAACCTTGTGCTTGCGTGTGGCACTCCAGGTTCACGTTCTTCGCGTCGGGCAACGTTGTGCGCGTCGTGTCGGCTGAAACCGGGGAGCAGCTGCACCAGTTGATTGGGCATAATGATCTTGTAACCGGTGTGCAACTCCACCCGAACAACTCAAAGCGGCTGGTGACGTCATCCTTGGATGGCACAGGTGGGTGCTCGTGGTGTGCTGACGGCCACACGTGGAACGTGTTGTGACGCGCGTGCGTGTGTGTGGTCCACACAGTCCGGGATTGGGATGTCGATGACGGCATTTGCTTGAACACCTACAACGTGGGCTCTCCCATCCAGTTCATGCGTGTTCCAGCGGGGGAGCGCAACCGTGTGTACCTCGTGCTTCTCACGCCGGGTTCCTGGTCTCCCCTGTTCCGCCCCGGAGAGGAAGTCGCAGCAGCCCTGCGCCACGATCGCCAGCGCCCTTCCACGCGACTCGTGCGTTTCAACCTTGCGCGGCGCCGGACGGAGCGCGTGCTGTTCAAGGACACTGGGTACTGCACGGGCTTTGCCTGTCGGTCCATCGGCGACTCCCGGTCGTCCGTCCTGGGCGGCACCGGTGTCGGCGTCACAGGCAGCCGCAGCGGTGTTTCCGCAAACGCCGCCAGCTCTGCCGGTGCCACAGATGCTTCAGGGAGCTACGTGGTGTTGACGCTGAAGCGAAAACTGGTCGTGTGGAACTCGGCGAAGCAGTTGGTGAACGTGTACACGCACACGAAGCCGCTCACCACGGTGGCGGTGCATCCACACTCCAACATGGTTGTGACGGGCGACGCAGAGGGCATGCTGATCATGTGGCACGAGCTATTGGACGCAGACGCGTTGCCAGTCGAGGCTCTTGTACCAGTTGTTGGCCGCAATGGGGTAGCGAAGCCGCGTGCGACGTCGACCATGGCGGACCTGGTGTCCACCACCGTGGTCCATTGGCACGCCCACCCAGTGACGTGTGTGACGTTCACCTGCGATGGCACCTTGATGCTCAGCGGAGGAGCAGAGGCCGTGTTGGTACTGTGGCAGCTTGCTTCTGGCGCGAAAACGTTCCTTCCGCGCATGGGCGCCCCCCTGCGCTCCATCGGGTGTTCTCCAGACAGCAAGTTCTACAGCATCGGCTTGTCAGACAGCAGCGCTGTGTTGGTGGACGCAGCCGGGCTGAAGCGAAGATGGCGTCTGCGGGGCATCGCGATTGGAGGCCACAACCACCGAGTGCGCAAGCTCCAGGCCGGCGTGCTGTTTGACGCCCGCACCAAGTCCCTTGTGATGAACGGCTCCCCCGGCCGCTCCGCCCTTCAGTTTTACGACCCTGTGCTGGATCGTCACGTCGCGGAGGTGTTGACCGTGGATCGACACTACGTGTCAGCGACCGACTCGCTGCGCAAGGCCCTCCCCCCGTCGGCTGTCGTTCTGTCCGCGTTCGCGGACAACGGCCTGACGATGGCGACGGTGGACCGCACCCCACGCGCCCTCCACTCCGCCGGCAAAGGCAAAGGCTCCGGTGGTGGTGGCCGTCGCCGTCAGCGCCAGCGCCAGCACACGCCACCGGCGGTGGCGGTGGCGGAGGACGGCCTGCAGGACGCGTGGACGCTGAAATTTTGGGAGTTCCGCGAGGAGGACGGCACGTACGCCCTCACCGCCGTGGCAGACGCGCCGCACGACGCTGCCGTCACCGGGTTGGCGTTCGCGCCCGACGGTCGCACCTGTGTGAGCTGCTCCCGTGACGGCACCTTCAAGCTCTGGGCGCGCTCCCGCCGCAAAACCATCGCAACCATCACCGCCAAGAAGAAGGCCCACCACCAGGCGAACCGCACCACGTGGGTCTGCCGCTCCGTGGGCTCGTTCCGCGGCGGCCTGCCCGCCCTGGCAGCGGACTTCAGTGGCGACGGCTCCGTGCTGGCGGTGGCGTTCGGGCACACCGTCACGCTGTGGCTGCCCGACACCAACACGCTGTCGCAGTGCCTGTCCCTGCCGCGGCCGGGGCAGGCCATCACGCACCTCACCTTTGTCGGGTCGTCCCAGTTCCTGGCCGTCGCCACGGGTGCAGAGCTGGTGGTGTGGGACCTGGTGTCGTGCAGTGTGGCCTGGTCCTACCGCGCCACCGTCACCGCGCTTGTGGTCGACCCCGCCGCGCCGGTGTTTGCGCCGCGGTTTGCTGCCAGCTTGTTTGTCCCGTCTGCCTCGCGCAAGGGCACACCGGTGGGGGGCGGCGACGAGGGATCGCCCACAGCCCAGGCGCCACAGGCGACCAAGAAAACCAAGACGAAGACGAAGACGAAGACGAAGGCGCAGAAGAAGCGAGGCAGCTCCAAGTTGGAGGAGGGCGCGGGCGCCGTGGGGGTGTCACCCGCGGAGCTGGGGCGACTGCCCGTTGCGCCGTCCTCCGGCGGCAACGTGGTGGCAGTGTTTAGCCCCACCTCCAGCACACCCACCGCCGTGTACGAGTTGGGCACCCACACCACCACATCCGCCGTGGTGTTTGCCCCCGCCGCGATCCTGGGGTCCAAGGCGGACTTTGAAGGCGCAGACGCGGACAACATGGAGGGCGAGGTGGCCACGGACAAGCCGCACCTGTTGTACGCCCTGAGCCAAGACAACGAGGTGCTGGCGCTTGTCCCGGAGCGCCTGGCCAAGTTGCTGGCCGGCTCGCAGTCGACGTCGTCCTTGGAGAGCGCCCACAACACCGCGCAGGAGACCGAGGCCCGTCGTGCTGCGACGTTCGAGGCTGTGTTTGGTGCGCGCCGCAAGCGTGCCTCTGCCGCGCAAGACGTGGCGGCGGCTGCGCGGCGTGACGCCGCTGTGGCTGCGCAGCGTGGCGCCGCCCATGCACTTCACGGACGCATGTCGTCGTTGCTCGAGGGTCCCAGCCACATGCTCCCCAGCATGTCGGAGCTGTTTTCGAGCTTTGTGGAGGCCACACTGCCCAAGGCCACCGCGGTGGGCGGGGCGAGTGCCGGCGATGACGGCAGCGGCCCCATGGGTGTGGGCGCCGCCGCCGTCGCGGGTTCCGACGCCCTGGTTGCAGTGGACATCGACATGGGCGCCTCGGGCTCCGACTCGGACTCGGAGTCGGGGACGGACTCCGACTCGGAGTCTGACTCTGACTCTGAGATGGATGGCGCCATGCTGCAGGTGCGCGGCAGCGGCGGCGAGGCAGTCGCCGGCGCCGCAGCAGGCCCGTCTCGCATGCAGCAGGAACGGTTGGACGTCGGGCTGGCCACGCTTGACATTGCCGCGGCGCTGGCATCCGGGATGAAGACGTCCCAGGATGGGGACATCACCCGCCGCTTGGGCGACCTCCCGTCCATTGGGCCGCTGGCCACCATCGAGGACGCTGCAGAGACCGAGGCTTCCGTCGACGGCGCAGAGTCTGTGGCCACGCACATGGACGCCTCCTTTCAGTTTGGAGGCGACGCCGCCGCGCGCGCCCAACTGGAGCACGCCTTGGCCGCAGAGACGGCTGTGGTGAGTGCAAATCTCAGGTGGATGCGGCCGGTGCAGGTGCCGGGCCACGCCACCCCCGCCAAGCGCAAGCGCAAGACGTCTTCCGCCTCGTCGGCGACACGCTCTCGCCCCACTACAACACCATCCACACCACAGACGACCACGGCCGTGTCGCGTACTCGCGGGGCAGCCACCGGCAAGCGCAGCACGCGCAAGACGGCGACATCCACGCGCAAGAAGGCTCCAGCCACCGCCCCGCGTCCCCGCCGCAGCAGTCGGAGGCGTCTGTGAGCCAGCCTGAGGCGCCACACGCGCTAGGGTCGAGGGTCGAAGGGTCGAGGGTGGGGAGCAGCCTTTTTTGTTGTTGCGTCCGTTGGGGCGAGGGATGATCCAAGAGCTGCTTTCGATGTGTACTCGAGTGTGTGTGAGCG
>Ga0213833_1000898_pt1 | contig 24256 bp, 8 predicted proteins | sample SWATP21_FD_160575 | JGI IMG/M metagenome (GOLD analysis project Ga0213833, IMG submission 160575) | Coastal seawater microbial communities from Marineland, Florida, United States - SWA TP2 #1 | ecosystem: Environmental > Aquatic > Marine > Coastal | place: USA: Florida | collected 2016-08-14 | reverse complement strand
GCGCCCACACACACACACACACACACACACACACACACACACACACACACACACACACACACACACACACACACACACACACACACACACACACACACACACACACACACACGTCGCGCGTCAGGCGGGGCATCCCTACCTTGCGTTCCAACAAGTATTCGTCCATGCTTGCAAGGCCCTCGAGCAGTCTTACGCAGTCCACCACGCGAGCTAACTCGCAACGCACCCCCGATCGTAAGACAGCAGCCAGCGCATGCACCAACAACCGAGGGTCTGTCCCGAGTTGCACCAGTACATCTTTGACCCGCAGCGTGCTCAGCCCCACCGGTCCGCCACTGAGTCGGAGAAGAAGTAACAAAACCAATGCCAAGTACTCGTCCCTTCCGTCCACTGGTACACCTTCGGCTGACACGATCGAGTCCAAGTCGTCGTCAAGCATGGCCACGGCACCCAGCACACGCTGCCGATCATGGTCTTTGGGAGCCCCAGCCAGGGTTGAAAGCACGCGCAGGGCTTGCAGGCGAACCCCAGAGAAACTGCCTTTGCAGTCGCCACCCACCACGGTCGTGACAAGGATGTCCAGCAGCACATCGGCAACCGAAGCGTGGCGAAAGACAACATTGAAGAACGCCATCCGGTCGCGTGCGATGTCGGTGTCTGTACCACCACCAGCTTCATCCAGCACGACATCCATCGCCCGGGCCACATCGAATACGATGTCTTGGGACGGGGCGACTTTCAGGAGCCGTTCATTTCCGGATGTCAGTGCAGCAAGGGTTGTGGTAAACTCCGCCATGTGGCGCGACGAGTGCGCACTTTTGCCAGGCGGCGGAACGCGCAAACCAGCCGCACAGTCGCCGTCACATTGACATACACAAACACGGGGAACACAACAGTGCCCTTGCGACACTGTAAAGTCGACGTAACACGCTCGGGCACTTTCGAGCTACCACGGCGATAATTGAGACGTGGGCATCAGGGGGGATCCATGATCGTTCGCGACCTGCAAATCAAGTGTGAAACATCACGTCAAGTTGAACTGTTTGCAATCGGTGTACTTTCTTCGCAGCCACGCTGTGCCACTACAAGTTGCATGTTTTGTGCGCTGAGGGTCCTGGCAACGTCGTTAAAACCTGTCCGTGTCTCCGTACAACGTGCCTGTGTTGGCGGTGGTGACTGTGCCCAGCTCCGCCGAGGCCTCGCAGTGCTTGCGTCGACACACGCGCCAGCGCAGCGAGAAGGCGGCGACGACATGAGCGGTGCAAGGCACCGAAGCGGCGGCGGCGGCAGGGGTGGGCGGCGCTACGGTGGCGGTGGTGGCGGTGGGAAGTGGCGACGCAACAACAAGCGCAGCGGCGGCGGCGGCGGTGGTGGTGGTCGGCGGTACGGCCGGGGACGTGGTCGTGGACGTGGACGTGGTCGTGGTCGTGGTCGTGGGCGGGGCGGTGGTCGTGGTCGTGGTGGCGGCGGTGGTGGTGACCGTTCGAGTCAGCGCTTTCAGTTCCAGCGCAGTGTCACTGAGGCGGAAGTGGGAGTGTCACACTTCATGAATGATGCACGTGGCTTCTCTGGCGTGCTCAAGCAGCGGTACTCTGACTTCTTGGTGCGGGAGGTGGGGCTTGACGGGCAAGTGGTTCGCCTGACCGATTATCCTGTTCCCGAAACTCTTCCCAAGTGCGTCTGCCACCACGTTGTTGTTTCGTCCTTCTTTCTCTGTTTGTTGTTGTTGTTGTTGTTGTTTGTTCTTACCTGAACTGGCGTGAACTTGCACGCGTATTGGATGGTGTTTGTTGTTGTGCAGGGAGTTGGGTGGAGTGGTCGCCCGGACTGAGAAAGACACTGCGACTGCGCTCCTATCGCCGCTGACGTGGGGGGCCTACCTTACCTCGAGCCTCCCGTTTGAGGCGCGCGTGGCTGTAACCGCGGCGCTGGGACACGACAGTCTGAAAGCGCTTGAGGAGTGGTGGGGGAAGGGGAGGAAGCGGCCGCGCCAGCTTACGCTGCCCACCCCACTGGACAAGGATGGCCGGCGTTCTGCCCACCACATCTTCAAGAAATTCTTTCCAGAGCTCGACACAGGCACCACGGATGACCCGCAAGGCAGTTCTGGCAAATGCCTGACCGTGCGTGCAAAGAAGGTGAAGCGAGGGTACCAGTACCAGGAGCGCTGGCCTGACAACTGGCCAGACTACCTGCAGTTTGTGCTGCACAAGGCCAACTGTGGGACTTCCACGGCCATTGGGCTGATTGCCAAGGCACTGAACATCCGCAGCAACAACATCGGGTTCGTGTTCGACGTGCACCCTTTGTTGCTGTGGCGGTTGGTTGTGGTTGTGCCGTCAGCGTGTGTCGTCTTGCATGACTTGGGTTCACCGCGGCTAGGTACGCTGGCTTGAAGGACAAGCGAGGGGTGACAACGCAGCTGTGCACGTTGCATCGCGTGCACCCACGCCGTTTGACCGGGGGTGTCAACTGTTCGCGCCACCTGCGTGGCCTGGCGGTTGGAAATCTGAAGCTGGTCGACCGCGCCCTGCAGCTGGGTGACCTCCAAGGAAACGAGTTCACCATCGTGCTGCGAGGCGTTTCCGCGGATAAGGACACTGTTTCCGCTGCAGTGCGCGCCTGGGCTGCGTCAGGGTTTGTGAATTACTTTGGCTTGCAGCGGTTTGGCACGGGACTGGTGCCGAACCACGTCGTCGGCATTGAGTTGCTGAAGAATGACTGGGCCGCCGCCGTGGACAAGCTGATTGGCGTGAAGCCAGCGGACAGTGGAGAGAACCCCGTGCTCACCCAGGCACGGACGTACTACGCGAACACGAAGGTGCGCTTCTTCTTTACGTGCGCGCGTTGCGAGGTTGACATCGAGGGCTCTGCTGCGTCTGTTGGGTTGGGTGGGCGCGGGGATGTTGCCGTGCTGCGGGTGTAATGAGTTGCGTCTCGCCTGCCTGTCGTGTGCAGGATGCGCGTGGGGCGGCGGACATGCTGCCGTTCTTTTTGGAAACGGAGCGTGCACTCCTCGATGGGCTGGCTCGTCACGGGGAAAGCAACCCACTGGGGGCCCTGAGTTCCATTTCTCCCCGCTTGCGCACGCTGTTTGTGCACTCCTTCCAGGTGAGGTGGTGCCAACAACACCGTTTCCGCCGTTGGCTGCGCGGTGACGCAAGGCAACTTACCCCCCTCCCTGTGATGCACGTGTGGGTTACAGTCACTTGTGTGGAACCAGTTGGCCACTGAGCGCTTGGTGAAGCTCGGCCACTCACCCATCCCCGGGGACTTGGTGTTGGCAAGCTCCAATGACGCCTCGAAGGGTCCGTGGTTAATGTGCTTGGTCTTGCTTGCAGGCAGTGTGCGTGCCTAACGAACCGCCATCGATGCTGGTGTGTATGTGCTTGTCAAATTGTGTGTTGGACGTGTCAGTGGACGGTGTTCTTGCGGAAGCTGACAGTGAGCCTGCTCCGAATGAGGACGAGAACCCGCGCCCGGCGAAGCGTGCTCGTGGCGATGGCAAGTCCAAGCTCGATGATCACGGACTGGTGGGTCGGTGTCGTACCCCCCGGCTCATCGATACAGTGTGGCATGACCTGTCTCTGGTTTTTCGCTGTACTGGGTGTGCGTGCGTTGTGTGTCACAGCCGGCGGTGAAAATCCTCACGGAAGCCGACATCGCCGCGGGCACGTACACCATATTTGATGTGCTGATGCCGTTGTTTGGGTACGGTGTGACGTATCCCACTCACGCGGCGGGCAAGTCACGGGTGGAGCAACTGCTTGGCGAGCATGGCATCAACATGGAGGACCACCTTCGTCAACCCAAGCACAAGTTATATGCCCTCGCTGGCGCGTATCGCCGTGTTGTCGGACGGGCAGGTGGGGTGGACTGGAGCCTGAAGCAATACACTTCACCCGAGGTGACTGGCGGAGCGTTGCTCTTTGTGCTGTTATGTGTTGTTCACGCTTCTCACGTGATTCCTTGCCTTTGCTGGTGTGTGTGGGTGCGATGTCATACCAGGAAACGTTGACGGTCACCGACGGCCAGGAACTGCTTGGGCGTGACTTGATTCCAGAGGCGTCAATGGAGCGCACCATCTCATCCTTTGGTCCGAAGCCAGCGGCGGCCACCACGGCTGCCGACGTCGATGTGAGCGCTGGTGCTGGGGCTGGAGCTGGGGCTGGGGCTGGAAGCGGAGCTGGGGTTGAAGCTGCGAGTAGCGGCGTGGAAACTGCTGCCTCGGCTGATAGCAAGGAGGGCGCAGAGTCCACACCATCGAAGCCCGCCACCGCTGTGATCGTGAAGTTCACGCTCCGTACGTACTTGGGGTGCCTTGTCCGTGCGAGTGGCGGCATCGTATCCTATCCTAACCCGCGTGTGGCACAACCACAGCTTCCTCGTCCTACGCAACCATGTGTTTGCGGGAGCTTCTGAAAACGAGCACTCACAAGACGTACCATTCCAAGCTGGCCGCCGCGAACATCGCTGCCCGCGGTGCCTCCACCAACAGCACGCCGTCCTCAGATGCCGCTCCTCCCTCCACGACCACCCCTGCGGGTGCTGACGCTGCTGGTGTCGATGGCGACGGAGATGTAGACATGGGTGCAAAGGCTGAGACCGCGGCCGAGGGTGCGGAGACCGCGGATGCCACGATGCAGTAGCTGCTGTCTCAAGCATAGTTCGAATATGTGTATTCATCATACAGTTTTCGCCGTGGTGTTTGGTGCGCTTCGGTGTGAACTTCGCTCACTAGTGCTTGTCCGCAACAAAAGAAGTGGGACATCCGCACGAGTTGTACACGTTGCCAGCACGCACAGCCGGTGCACGCGCTCTTGTGACCCGGGGGCCATCATCTCCTCGCCCCAGTCTTCATTTCTGTTCTGTTGCTCTGCCTGTGCTGAGCGCTCGTCTGCACGCGCTCCGTGAGCGAACCGTGTGTTGTGTCTCGGGTGGTGCGACCGCTCGGACACGTCTCTGGACGACATGCCCCACCGCGTGTCGATCTATACATAGCCTAGTTAGTCCTTGTGTCCGTGATCCGGCGTGTTGAGGCGTGTGGCACGCCCGCGCCCGCCGTGATCCATGCGACCGCGTCAGCCTATGCGTATGCTTCGGTCTGGCGTCATGAGGGTGTTGTGCATCTTACTCCTGGTTGTAGCCATGAGGTGCGTGCCCGTGGACGCATGTGGCGCTCAAGTGGTCGTGCTGCTCCCGCCTTGAACGCCCCCCTTCACCTCTCCCATGATACGTGCGATTGGACTCAATCGTGCCGATGTGTGTGTGTGTGTGTGTGTCTGTGTATGGTTGTTGTGGATGTCTTTGCTGTGGCGTGATGGTGCGCAGCTTGGTGCCTCATGCCAGTGCCACAGACGCTGTCACTCTGCTGGGTACACCGTTGTACGCGGGGGAAGGTGACACCGTCACGTACATGGTGGTGTTGACGTCTGAACCCGCTCAAGATGTCACCGTGCATCTGGAGGTGGACCCCGAACTCACCACCAACGCCACACAACTCGAGTTTGTGAAGGAGCGCTGGGATATTCCGCTTGCCGTTGAGGTGACGGCGGTTGACGACGGCGAAGACAAGGGCCAATCCTATGTGGCACGTGTGCACCACGTCGCGGCTTCCTTCGACACCAACTACGTGAGCCCCGCTGTGGCCTTCGCGCCGGTGTCTGCGAACGTGTCCATCACGATCTTCGACAACGACGTCACGTGCCGCCGCTCCTGCAGTGCCGGTGAGTACTCCACCATCTGTGACGGTGCGGATGTGTGCAGCGGCTGCCCCACCGGGCGCTACTGCCCGGGCGGCTGCGACGCGCCTGTCTTGTGCAACACGGGCACTGCCAACCCACACAACGGCAACGCGACGTCCGATGCGTGTGTACCGTGCGCGTCCGGATACTACGCCAGCGCCACGGGAATGTCCGAGTGCCTGCGGTGCCCACAGGGCTACCAGTGCTCCGACGCCGCCGCCGCACCCGTGGTGTGCGAAGCCGGCACGGCGGCAGTGGCTGGGTCCACGACCTGCGCCCCGTGTGGCGCCGGCACCTTTGCCAACACCACGGCCGCCGTCGCGTGTGCGTCATGCCCCGCAGGCTACGCGTGCCCCGACGTCGCTGCCGCCGCCAGCGCCTGCGCCCTCGGCACCTACTCCCCCGCCGGCAACGACACGTGCGTGCCGTGCCCCAAGGGCTTTGCCTGCCCCGACCCCGCCGCCGCGCCGACCGGCTGCAGCGCCGGGACCTACTCGCTCACCTCCTGGGGCGTGTGCAAGCCCTGCCCGCCCGGCTACGCCTGCCCCAACACCTTTGAGGTGCCCGTGGCGTGTGCGGCGGGCACCTTCAGCCGCGGCGGCGCCGCCGCCTGCACGCCCTGCGCCGCCGGGCTGTACGTCAACGCCACCGGCGGCTTGACGTGCCGCGAGTGCCCCGCCGGGCACCGCTGCCCCGACGCCGCCGCGGCGCCTGTGGCGTGCGCCGCCGGCATGTACTCGGCGACGGGCGAGACCAGTTGCTCGGGCTGCGCGGTGGGGTCGTACGCCAACGAGACGGGCGCGCGCGGGTGCGCCCCCTGCCCCGCCGGCTACTCGTGCGTCGACCTCACCGCCGCGCCGGTGGCGTGCGCGGAGGGGTACATCTCGGCACGGGGCGAGCAGCACTGCTCCCTGTGCGACGTCGGCACCGTGTCGTCGGGCGACCACACCGCGTGCGTCGGCTGCCCCGCCGGCCAAACCTGCGCCGACCCCACCTCTGGCGGCGCCGCCTGCGCGGCAGGGTCGTACTCCACCTTCGCCTCCACCGCCGGCTGCACGCCGTGCCCCGCCGGCTCCTTCTGTGCCGACCCAGCCGTCGCGCCGCAGCCCTGCGGCGCCGGCAACTACTCCACCGCGGGACTGGCGGCGTGCCTTGCCTGCCCCGCCGGCTCCTCGTGCCTGGACCCCTCCGTGTCGCCCGTGGCCTGCGCCAACGGCACCTACTCCGCCCTGGGCGCCGCCACGTGCACCGCCTGCCCCGCTGGCTTTTCCTGCGCCGACGCCGCCGCGGCGCCGGTGGAGTGCGGCGCCGGCAGCTACAGCCTCGAGGGCGCCCTGGAGTGCACGCCGTGCCCCCGCGGCTACGCCTGTGCCAGCGCCGCCGAGCCGCCGCGTGCCTGCCCGCCCGGCACATCGGCCGCGTCGCCGTCCAGCACCACCTGCGCCGCGTGCGCGGCCGGGTTCGCGTGCCCCGACGCCCACCTGGCGCCGACGCCGTGCGCCTCGGGGTCGTACGCCCTCGGCTCCGCCGCGTCGTGCCTCCCGTGCCCCGCGGGCTACGCGTGCGCGAGCGGCGCGTCCGCACCCGAAGCGTGCGCCCTCGGCACCTTCGCGCCCACCGGCGCCGGGGCGTGCACCAACTGCACCGCGGGGTTTTACTGCCCCACCACCGGCCTGAACGCGCCGGTGGCGTGCGAACCCGGGTCGTTTGCCACCTCCGGCGCCCATGTGTGCACGCCGTGCCCGGCGGGGGTGGCGTGCCCCGACGCCGCGTCCGACGCGACGGTCGCGTGCGCCGCCGGGTCGTACTCGCTGGGCGGCCACGCGACTTGCCAAACCTGCCCCGCCGGCTGGGCGTGCCCGGCGGCTGACGGGTCGGGGAACATCGAGTGCCTGCCGGGCACGTACGCGCTGCCCGGGTCCACCGCCTGCACGCCCTGCCCCGCGGGCCAGGCGTGCCCCGACACCACGACCAACGCGTCGGTGGTCACCTGTGCCGCCGGCACGTACACGACCGGGTCCGCGGTGGCGTGCACCACGTGCCCGCCCGGCTACAAGTGCCCCGACACCGACGACGACACGACCATCGTGTCCTGCGCCAGCCTGGGGTCGGGCTACCTGGCGCCCGCCGGCTCCACGGACTGCACTGCCTGCCCCGCGGGGTACTCGTGCCAGGGCGCCTCCAACACCACCCTCACCCTGTGCGGCGCCGGCATGTACTCGCTCCTCGCCGCGGCGGCGTGTTCGCCGTGCCCCGCCGGCAGCGCGTGTCCCGACCCGGCCGCGGCGCCGGTGGCCTGCGCCGCCGGCACCTACGCCCTGGGTGGCGCCACGTCGTGCACCCTGTGCCCGGCGGGGTACGCCTGCGCGTCGGCCACCGCGCTGCCGCAGCCCTGCGGCGTCGGCATGTACTCGCTGGGCGGCAACTCGTCGTGTTCCTGGTGCGACGACGGCTTCATGTGCCCCCTGGGCAGCACCTCGCCGTCGCCGACCGGGTCTGCCTGTGCCGCCGGCGGCTGGTGTGACCCACCGTCCACGTTCCACCCGTGCCCCGCCGGCTCCATGGGCAACGTCACCGGCGCGTCGTCGGAGGCCACCGCGTGTGTGCCCTGCACCGCCGGGTTCTACTGCGAGCAGGGGTCCACCCCCGCCAGCCGCAAGCTGTGCCCACCGGGGCACTACTGCCCCGCCGGCACCGGCTCCGCGACGGAGAACCCGTGCCCCGCGGGCACCTACTCGGACACCACCGGCGCCGTGTCGGCCGCGACCTGCACGGCCTGCCCCGCCGGGTCCTACTGCGTGGAGGGCTCCGAGGACGCGTCGAGCCTGTGCAACTCGGGGTACGCGTGCCCGCAGGGCACCGAGTACGCCACGCAGCACCCCTGCCCCGCCGGCACCTACTCGGGCACCACCATCGGCCTGAAGTCGACGTCGCTGTGCATGGGGTGCCCGCGGGGGTACTACTGCCCGGCGGGGCGGGAGAACCCCGTGGCGTGTGGAACAGGGCGGTACAACCCACACCCCAACATGACGACGTCGGGCGCCTGCATCGATTGCGAGGCGGGGTGGGCGTGCCCCTCCACCGGCATGGCGTCCATGACGGTGCGCTGTGCGCCGGGGCACTACTGCACCGCCCGCACCAGCACCGCCACCCAGCGGGACTGCCCCGCCGGCACCTACACCGACCGCGACGACGTCATCCAGTCCTCCGACTGCGACGAGTGCCCCATCCGCAAGGCCTGCGCCGCCGGCACCGGTGGCCCCAACAACCCGCCGCTGGACTGTGCACCGGGGTACTACTGCCCCGCCGGCACGTCGTCCCCGACGCAGTTTGGCTGCCCCGCCGGCACCTACGGCACCAGCATCCACCTCGGCGCCGCGGCCGAGTGCACCGACTGCCCCGCCGGCCAGTACTGCACCGGTGCGGAGACGGCGCCGTCGGGGCCTTGCGCCGCCGGCTACTTTTGCCCCGCCGCCTCCGGCGCGCCCGACGCCAACCCGTGCCCGGCGGGCACCTACTCCAACGCCACGAACCTCACGCGCGCCGAGGACTGCACGCCGTGCCCCGTCGCGTCGTACTGCGCCGCCGCCGCCACGGCGCCGCTGCCGTGCCCCAGCCAGTCGTACATGAACGAGACGGGGGCGTCCGTCGGCGCCATTGGCACCGCCTTCCCGTCGTGCATCGTGTGCCCCGCCGGGCACCGGTGTGGCGAGGGCACCGTGCACCCGACGCCGTGTGGCGTGGGTGAGCACTCTGCGGCCAACGCCTCCAGCTGCTCCACCTGCCCCGCCGGGTTCTACTGCGGCGACAACGCGACGCAGACGGGGGACGTGGAGTCGTTCCCGTGTGAGGCCGGGCTGTTCTGCGCCGCCGGGCAGTCCCAGGAGCCCGACTACGCCCTGAACGCCTGCCCCGTCGGCCACTACTGCCCCATGAACACCACGGAGCCGGTGCCGTGTCCGGCCGGCACGATCAACCCCCACACCGGCCGCGCGACGCTGGACCAGTGCTCGCCCTGCCCCGCCGGCAGCTACTGCTTCGCCGCCGCCTCCAACGTGACGGGGCCGTGCGAAGCCGGGTACTACTGCGAAGCCGGCTCCAGCACGCCCTTCGCGACGCCGTGTCCGGAGCGGTACTACCGCGCCACCACCGGCGGTGACTCGCTGCAGTCGTGCGCCATGTGCCCCTCGGGCTTCTTTTGCACCGCCGGCACGTCGTCCCCCAACGAGTGCCCCCGCGGCCTGTACTGCATCACCGGCGTCGCGACCGGCGAGCCGTGCCCCATCGGCACCTACGGCAACACGACGGGGCTGCGGCGCGTGGAGGCGTGCGCGCCGTGCCGGCCGGGGTACTTTTGCGACGGCTTCGGGCTGAGCGAGCCGCGGGGGCCGTGCGACCCCGGGTTCTACTGCCTGGAGGGCTCCTACACCTCGGCGCCGCGCGGTGGCGACCTCGACGTGGCGTCCCCCACGGCGATCGGCGGCCCGTGCCCCGCCGGCGGGTACTGCCCGCTGGGCAGCGCGCAACCCACGGCGTGTCCCTTGGGGTTCTACAACAACGCGACGGGCGGCTCCAGCGCGGACGACTGCGCGCCGTGCCCGCCGGGGTCGTACTGCGAAGGCTCCTCCAACCCGTTCCCCACGGGGCTGTGCAGCGCCGGGTACTACTGCACCGGCGCCGCGTCGACGCCGACGCAGCACGCGACGCCGGCGGGGTTCTACGCACCCGCCGGCTCCGTGGATGCGCTGCCGTGTGAGCCCGGCACGTACAACACGCAGTCGGCACAGGCGTCGTGCCCCGACTGCCTCCACGGCTACTACTGCATGAACTTCAGCACCGTCGCGCCGGTGGTGTGCCCCAAGGGCAGCTACTGCCCCACCGGGTCGGTGCTGCCGATCAAGTGCCCCCGTGGCACCTTCTCCGCCACCTCGGGCCTGTCCAACGTCACGGAGTGCCTGTCCTGCACCCCCGGCAGCTACTGCGACGCGCTGGGTCTCTTGGAGCCGACGGGGCAGTGCAGCGCCGGGTACGTGTGCAGCGGCGGCGATACCAGCAGCCAGCCCGCGGACTCGCCGTGCCCCTTGGGTCACTACTGCGGCGTCGGCACCAGCACCGCCAGCCCGTGCCCGGCCGCCACGTTTTACAACGCCACGCACCTCACCACCGTCGAGGGCTGCCTGGACTGCCCCGAGCGCTACTACTGCGCCACCACGGGGCTCGCGGAGCCGACGGCGCTGTGCAGCGCGGGGTACTACTGCGCCGGCGCCGCCGTGTCTGCCACGCCGTACCCCACGGACGCGACGGGCGGTGTGTGCCCCGCCGGCAGCTACTGCCCGGCGGGCAGCGCCGCGCCGCTCACCTGCCCCCCCGGCAGCTACATGAACGCCACGGGCGCGGAGGAGTGCTACACGTGCCCCGCGCGGTTCTACTGCGACGGCAACACGCCGCGGTCGCCGCAGCCGTGCCCCGCCGGCAGCTACTGCCCGGCGGGCACCAACGAAACGCTGCCGCCGTGCCCCGTGGGCACCTTCAGCGACCAAATCATGCTGGCCGCCAGCGCCGAGTGCCAAGACTGCCCGCCGCAGCGGTTCTGCGACGCGGTGGGCGCGACCACGTACGCCGGCAGCTGCGCCGCGGGGTACATTTGCGCCGGCGCCAACGTGAACCAGTTTGGTGCGGTGCGCAACGCGTCGTGTGCCGCCACGCCGTCGTCGTCCACGCCCTGCACGCTGGGGCACTACTGCCCAGCCGCGTCCGCGGCCCCCACCCCGTGCCCCACCGGCATGTACTCGAACGTCACCGGCAACGCCGCGGAGGCGGACTGCACCGAGTGCGACGCCGGCTTCTACTGCGGCACCACGGGGCTGGTGGAGCCCACGGCGCCGTGCGCGGCGGGGTACTACTGCAAGCACGGCGTGGCCACGCCGACGCCGACGACGGGCGTGGCCACGGTGGGCGACCTCGAGATCGGCGGCGACCTGTGCACGGCGGGGCACTACTGCCTCGAGGGCACAATCACGCCGGAGGACTGCCCGCCGGGGTCGTACAATGGCGCGGTGGGCGAGGGCGTCAACTGCACCATGTGCCCCCGCGGGTTCTTTTGCCCGGCGGCGTCCTCGGCGTTTGCCGCCAACGTGTGCGCGGCGGGGTACTACTGCCCCGAGGGCACACCGACGGCCACGTCGTTCCCGTGCCCGCCGGGCACGTACAGCGCCGCCACCGGCCTGCAGCGCGCCACGCAGTGCATCCACTGCCCGCCGGGGCAGTACTGCGCCGGCTGGGCGAACCTGGTGCCCGACGGCAACTGCAGCGCCGGCTTCTTTTGCCTGGGCGGCGCCAACGGCAGCATGCCCATGGACGGCGCCACCGGCGACATCTGCCAGGCCGGCGAGTACTGCCCCGAGGGCACCGTCGTGCCGGGGACGTGCCGCGGCGGCTACTACTGCGCCGATTCGTCCGGCATCCCCACCGGACTGTGTGACGCGGGGTACTACTGCCGCCAGGGCGCCACCACGCCGACGCCGCTGGGGGAAACCAACGCCGGGGGCGAGACGGGCAACATCTGCCCCGCCGGGTACTACTGCGAGGCGGGCAGCACCTCGCCGGCGCCGTGCCCGCCGGGTACGTTTTCGTCTGCGCAGGGCAACACCGCGTTGTCCGACTGCCAGGCGTGCCTCGCAGGGCGGTACTGCCCCGACTCCGGCATGCCCAACGCCTCGCGCGTGTGCACGGAGGGGTTTTACTGCCCCGGCGGCGACATCCTGCCCACGAAGGTGTGCCCCGCCGGCACCCACTGCCCCGCCGGCACCACGTCGCCGCGGGCGTGCCCCGCCGGCACCTACCAGGGCGACCCGGGCGTCGGGCACTGCGACCACTGCCCCGAGTCGTACTACTGCGTCACCAACACCAGCCTGCCGCGGGTGTGCCCCACCGGGCACTACTGCCCCAACGGCACCCACTACGCCGAGCAGTTCCCCTGCCGCAACGGCACGTTCAGCAACGACACGGGGCTGTGGCTGCCGGAGCAGTGCATGGCCTGCCCCGCCGGCCACTACTGCGAGGCCCCCGGCTTGTCCGCCCCCAGCGGCCTGTGCGCCGCGGGCCACTACTGCCTCGGCTCGGCCACCGTGTCCCACCCCACCGAGGGCTTTGACAGCGGCTACGTCTGCAGCATCAACGCCGGCGCGGCGGGGCCGGTCACCGGCGACATTTGCCCGCCGGGGCACTACTGCCGGCGCGGCAGCCGGGCGCCGGCGTCGTGCCCCGAGGGCACCTTCTCGCCGAGCTACGGCAACACCGACTTGAGCGACTGCCAGTCGTGCACGCCGCGGTTCTACTGCCCCAACGCCAGCCTGCCGCGCCCCATCCTGCCGTGCACGGCCGGGTTCTACTGCCCGGGCGGCCAGGTGACGCCGACGCACGTGTGCCCCACCGGCTCCAGGTGCCCCCAGGGCGTCGACGACCCCATCGGGTGTGCGCCCGGCGCGTACCAGGACGAGGTGGGCCAGGCGACGTGCAAGACCTGCCCCGCGGGGTTCTACTGCACCGGCAACACCACGACGCCGGCGCCGTGCCCCGCCGGCTACTTCTGCCCCAACGGCACGACGCTGCCGAACCAGCACGCCTGCCCCGCCGGCACATTCAGCGCCGCGACGCAGCTGCACGCCGAGGGCCAGTGCCAGAACTGCACCGGCGGCCAGTACTGCGGCACCGCGGGCCTCACGGCGCCCACCAACCCGTGCTCCGCCGGCTACTACTGCACGTCTCGCGCCTCGCTGCCGGCGCCCGTGGACGACCTGACGGGCAACGTGTGCCCGCCCGGGTTCTACTGCCTGGAGGGCTCCTCCGCGCCGGAGGCCTGCCCCGAGGGCACCTTCTCGCTGTCCTTTGGCAACACGGCGGCGACCGACTGCCAGCCGTGCACGCCGCGGTTCTACTGCCCCAACGCCAGCCTGCCGAGCCCCATCCTGCCGTGCACGGCCGGGTTCTACTGCCCGGGCGGCCAGGTGACGCCGACGCACGTGTGCCCCACCGGCTCCATGTGCCCCCAGGGCGTCGACGACCCCATCGGTTGCTCGGCCGGCGCGTACCAGGACGAGGTGGGCCAGGCGACGTGCAAGACCTGCCCCGCGGGGTTCTACTGCACCGGCAACACCACGACGCCGGCGCCGTGCCCCGCCGGCTACTTCTGCCCGCTGGCCACCCCCATCGCCACGCAGTTCCCGTGCCCCAACGGCACCTTCAGCAACGTCACGCAGCTCCGCGCCGAGGACGAGTGCCTGCCGTGCTCGCCCGGCTTCTACTGCGCCGGCACCGGCCTCACGACCCCCACTGACCGCTGTGCGCCGCGCCACTACTGCTCCAGCGGCTCCCGCATCCCCACGCCGTCGCACGCCGGGGAAGGCGGCGGCTACTGCGACGCGGGCTACGTGTGCACCGGCGGCGCCACGTCGCCGCAGCCGACGGGCGAGTTTGGCACCGGGTACGTGTGCCCGGCGGGTGCCACGTGTCAAGTCGGCGCCACGCACGAGGTCGGGTGCGCGCCGGGGTCGTACAACCCGACAACCGGCCAGTCGACGTGCCTGCCGTGCCCCATCGGCAAGGTGTGCCCGGGCAACAACACGATGCCGGATGACTGCCCCGTGTACCACTACTGCCCCGCCGCGTCGTCTGTCCCGACGCCGTGTCCCCTGGGCACCCTCGGCACGGAGCTCAACCTGCAGACCAGCTCGCAGTGCGACAGCTGTCCGGCGGGCAAGTACTGCCGCGACGGCACCGTCGCCGGCGACTGCGCCGCGGGCTTCGCGTGCTACTACGACAACAGCGTGCCGAACCCGAACGGGGCGTCGGCCGGCGGCGAGCCGTGCCCCATCGGGCACTACTGCCCCGCCGGCGTGGCGCTGCCGATTCCGTGCTCCAACGGCACGGTGCGCGCGGAGGTGGGCGGGCAAAAGGAGGAGGACTGCACGTCGTGCCCGCCCGGGTTCACGTGCCAGGACGGCAACCCCATCCCGATCGCGTGCCTGCCGGGGCGGTACTGCCCCGGCAACAGCGTGGAGGTGCCGTGCGAAGCCACCACGTACAACCGCCTGACGCACGGCACCAACGAAACGTGGTGCCTGCCGTGCCCCGCGGGGTACTTTTGCAACACCACCGGCATCTGGGACTTTGACGAGTACCCCTGCCCCGTCGCCATGTACTGCACCGACGCCACCGACGCGCCGCTGCCGTGCCCGTACGGCACATACCGCAACGTCTCCGGCGCCGCCGGCGCCGACGACTGCTGGAACTGCCCGGGCGGCCACACCTGTGGCGTGGGCGTCACCACGCCGGTGCCCTGCCCCGGCGCCGTGTACTGCCCGCCCAAGGCCTCGAACTGGACGAGCTGCCCGCCGGGGTACTACTGCCCGCCCAAGTCGGCGGCGCCCCTGGACTGCCCCGCGGGCAACTACTGCCCGGCCGGCGTGGCGGCGTACATCGAGTGCCCCGACGGCCACTACTGCCCGCCCCGCACCGTCCACCCGCTGGTGTGCCCGCGCGGCTGGTCGTCGCCGGCCGATTCGTCCAACGTCTCCCGCAACAGCCTGGAGGACGCGTGCGTGGCGTGCCAGGAGGGCACCTACGCCGCCGCCACCGACGGCACCACCTGCGACGTGTGCACCATCGGCTACGTGTGCCTGGCGCAGTGCAAGTCCGCCACGCCCGCCAGCATCGCGGAGCACAACGGCTACCCGTGCCCCGCGGGGCACTACTGCCCGGCCGGCTCCTCTGAGGAGCGCCCCTGCCCCGCCGGCACGTACAACCCGCTACCGCGCATGGGCAACTCGTCTGCGTGCCTGCCCTGTGCCGCGGGCTTCTTCTCGGCGCTGCCGGGGCAGGCGGCGTGCCGGCCCTGCTCCTCGTCTGCACACTCCGTGCCGGGGTCCACGTACTGCAACTGCACCGGCAAGTTCCGGGCGTTCCAGTCGTCGGACGGCTTCTGCACCTGCGAGCCAGGCTACGAGTACTACGACGTCGACAGCCGCCTGTACGACGGCGACAGCGACCAAGACTGCCAGCCCATCGTGTACGCGGCTTGCGGGCCGGGTGAGGTGGCTCCGCCGGAGGGGGGCTGTGTGGCCGTGGACTGCTCCGCCACGTGCGCCTCGGGCTCGGGCGTCTACAACAACGACCTGAGCATGTGCGAGTGCGACACGCAAGACCTGGACGCGTACTGCGACACGGCGTGCCGATCCGCGGCGCCCACCGTCACGGTGAACCCGGTGACGGGACAGTTTATCGTCACCGACGCCGCGGGCAACACCACGACGCTGGCTCCGTCCGACGTCGCGGGGTTCGTGGGCACCCTGTCGTGCGCCACGACCTCGGCGCAGCTCACCGCCAGCACGGGGGTGGCGTCCAACACCCCCGCCAACTCTGCGGACTCGACGCCGTGCCACATGCACACCCTGTCCGTGGACAGCACGGGCAGCGTGACGGGCGTGTACGGTGTCCCGGCTGGGCTGAACTCTGCGGTGCAAAACCGCCGCCGCCGCCGCCTCCGACTGATGGAGACGCTGCTGGGGCGCCGTCGAGCGTTGTTGGGGGGTGGTGGCGACGACGCGTCAGCGGTGTGGGGTGACGCTGCCCCTGCATCTGCCTCTGCCTCTGGCAACGACACCCAGCGGTTGTCGCTGCACTCGCGAGGTGGTGATGGTGGCAGTGATGGTGGTGATGGTGATGCCGCCGCACATGCGTTGGGGGGCCTGGGCGTGGATTGGAGTGAGCTGCCGGCGCACCTCATGTCCGACCGTGCCTTTGCGCTCCACGAAGCTGCCACGCTGGACGAGGTCCTTCAACACCTGCAGCACAGTGCCGCAGCTGGCGCCAGCAGTGGTGGTGCCGGTGGCGTGGGTGGTGGTAGGGGGCGGCGGCTGGCAGCGGCTGGCGCCATTCCGTCCCCCATCGTGTGCATTTCGCAGGGGGAGGGATTGTTGTTTGACCTCAGCAACACGCCGTACTACCCCGAGTACGTGAAGGACTCGCTGCTGAACACCAACCCGACGTTCGACTACGGCGAGTTCCGGCGCCTGGCGTCATTGGCCAAGGCCGACGCGACCATCACGACGTTTGGTTTCACCTTCACCGACGCCGGCACGTACGTGTTCCAAACCCAGGGCGCGTTGGGCGGGCAAACCATCGTCAAGGTGCAGCCGCTGGGCTCGTCCTGCCCCACCGGCGGTGCGCTGGCGCCAGCGTCCTCACAAACCCTCGTCGCCCTCGGCGTCAAGCCCAGTCGCGACGTGACGCTGGAGCCCAACTGGTTGCTGCTCGCTGCCCTGCTCCTGGGCCTGTTTGCGGTGGTGGTGGTGGTCATGTCTGGCCTGTACTACTTCCGCTTCCGTGGCTTCCGCAACTCCACACGCAAGGGCGTCGTCACGGCGCTGGCTGCCGCCCAAACCGGTGGCGGCGGCGGCGGCGGCGGCGGTTGGTGCCGCGGCGCGCAAGGTACAGATGCCGACGCCGCACGCGCCGGCGGGGGTGGTGTGCTGGCCAACGGCGCCGGGGGTGAGTCCGGCGCCGCCGGGCTGGACCTGGACCTCAAGGAGCTGCTGCAGTACATGCAGCAGCACTACGGCCGGCTGTTTGAGCGGTTCGACGGCCAGCGCGACGAGTTGAACGGCCTGCGGGAGGAGCTCCACAAGGAAATGCGCGCGCTGCAGAAGCTCATGGCGGAGTCCGCGCTGCGGCAGGGCGCACAAGTGTCCTCCGCTCCCGGTGGCAACCACGCCCGCACCGCGGCGCTGCTGCTGCAGATCGAGGCGGAGCTGGCGGCGAGGGGGTTGGCGGAGCGCCAGTGCGCGCAGCGTGAGGCCGACCTGCAGCTGGCGTTGACCGAGCTGCGCCAGGCGTTGCTGCCGACGGTGCACGACCGGGCCAAGGCGGTGATTGAGGAGCTGCGCCAGGCGGACGAGGACGACGAGTCGTCCGACAGCGACGCCGGCGACAGCGACGACGACCACAAACTGGAGGGGCGCCTGGTCAGCCCCACCGCCAAGGACCTGTTGGGCAAGGCGTCCAAGTTGAAGAAGGCGGTGGATCGCTACGTGAAGGGCGTGCAGCTGGAGCGCAGCCGGCGCCGGCAGGGCGTGCCGGTGTGGAAGGCCGCCGCGGGAACGGGGCTGCTGGACATCAACCCGACGCTGGCTGCGTCTCTGGAGACGCTCGAGACGTCCCACGAGACACTGGACTCGTACACAGACGACCTGGTGGCGACGCTGCAGGGCTACGCCAACGGCGCGTCTGAGTTCCAAACCGCGTGTGTGGCGGCGGAGCTGCGGTTCCTCAGCTCCCTGGCGGACGCCCACGACCAACAAAACCCTGCCGTCATCCAGCGCATCTGCCGGCAGGGCGCCAGCGAGCTGTCGGCGCTGCTGGCGCAGCTGGCCATGGCGCTGGGGGTGCTGGCGAAGCGCGTGCCGCACATCCTGGGCAAGGTGGAGAAGGAGCGGGAGAAGCAGCAGCGGAACCGCCGGGCGTCCATTGGTCCCGTGAAGCGCGCGCGGGAGCGGGCGGAAGAGAAGGCGCGCGAGGCCAAGAACAAGGACCAGGAGGGCATCATGAACCGCATGAAGCGGGTCATGCGGGACCGCGACCGCGACCGCGTCGGCGCCGGCAGCAGCTACATCGACGTGAACGACAGCGACTACAGCGACAGCGGCTCGGATTCCGGCCGCGACGAGACGGAGCAGGAGCTGTTCCGTGTGGTGGACCGCGAGGCGAAGGCCGAGCAGGAAGCCATCGCGCGCAAGGTGGAGGAGGCGGCACAACAAACGGCGGCGGAGGTGCAGGAGCGCCACGAGCGTGCCAAGGCCCAAGCCGAAGCCGACCTGGACGACGCCGGCGTGTCGCACTCGGAGCGTGAGCGGCTGCTGGCGGACCTGGACAAGGACCGCGCCAAACTGGCCGACGCGCTGGAAATGGAGCGCCGTCGCCAGCAGCAGGAGCTCGCGCAGCGCCTGCAGCAGCGCCGGGAAGAGAAGCTGGCCCAAAAGCTCCGCGCCGCCGAGGTCCGTGCGCAGCGCAAGCTCAAGCAGAAGCAGGACGCCGAGGCGGAGGCCATGCGCCAGCGGCAGGCGGCCGAGATGGCCAAGCTGCAGCAGCAGTTGGATGCGGAAGCCGACAGCGAGTTGGCCGCGGTGGTGGACTCGCAGCGTGGCTTGGAGGGTGGTGACGGCGCCGACGGTGCCGGTGCCGGCGCCGAGGAGGTCGGTGCGGCCGCGGCGGCAGACGAAGTGGACGCGGCGTTGTCGGTGGAGGACCAACTGGCGGCGCTGCGACGCGACCACGAGCGGCAGGTGACGGCGCTGGAGAACCGGTTGGAGGTGGAGCAGCGCCGGCAGCGGGCCAAGCTGAACGAGCGCCTGCGCCTGCGCCGCCGCAAGCGCAACGAGGACCTCACGCGCAAACAGGAAGCGGAGATGGAGGAGGCGCGCCTCGCCGGCGACACCGCCGAGGAGGCGTCGCTGACCGTCGCCCACGTCGAGGAGCGCAAGCTGTTGGACGAGCACCTGGTGGGCGAGGAGCACCTGGCGCGGTCGCAGGTCGAGGACGACCTCGCCAAGGTGGCCGAGGACGTGGAGGCCTCGCGCCGTGCCGCCCACGAGCAGTACGACAAGGAGGTCTCGGCGTTGGCCGCCAAGGCCGAGGCGGAGGCCCGCCGCCAGCGGGCGCAGCTGAAGGAGAAGCTGGCGGCGCGGCGCGCACGGCGACTGGCGGCGCTGGCGAAAAAGCAGGAGGCCGAGAGCGCCGCCGCAGGCGCCGCCGGCGCCACCGCACGTGCGGCGGTGGAGCGGGCGCAGCAGCGTGAGCAGGAGGCGGTCGAGGCCGAGTTGGCGGCGGCGGAGGCGGTGGCGACCAAGGACGCCGAGGCGGCGTCTCGCGTGGCTGTCGCGGCGCTGCGGGCGGAGGAGGAGGCGCGGCGCGTGCGCGAAAAGTACGAGGCCGAGGCGGCGCGATTGAAGGAGGGCGTGGCGACGGAGCGGCGGCGGCAGCAAGCCGCGTTGGCGGCGCGGTTGCGCGAGCGGCGCGAGCGGAAGCAGGCGGAGCTGCGTGCGGAGCAGGCGCGACAGTTGGCGCAGTCCACGCCAAAGGACGCGGCGGAGCTGGAGGCGCAGCACGCGCAGGAGGAGATGGCGTTGCTGCAGGACTTGAACCGCCAAGAGGCGCAGGAGGCGACGGAGTTGGAGGAGGAGCTCAACTCGGGCGAGGACGCGGTGCGGCGGCAGATCGCGCGCTCCAACGAGGACGTGCAGACGCAGCTGCGCAGCATTCGCGAGCGCCACACCGCGGAGGCGTCACAGCAGCTGTCCCGCGCCTCGGCGGAGCGACGCCGGCAAAAGGCCAAGCTCCAGGCCCGGTTGGACGCGCGGCGCGCGAAGAAGGAGGCGGAGCTGCGCCGGCGCCAAGCCGAGGACCAGGTGTTGGCCAGCGTGGAGCAGGAGAAGGAGGCGGCCAACGTCCAGGTGGACGTCACCATCGAGGACGACGCCGAGCAGTTTGAGGCGGCGGTGCACGACGCCGTGTCCAGCGCCGTGGAGGCCCTGAACTCCGCCAGCACCAGCTCGTTGCACCCGCAGCAGGCGGAGGAGCAGGCACGTCGCCAGGCCGAGCTGCAGGCGCAACAGGCCGCCCAACGCGAGGAGCTGAAGCGGCAGCAGGAAGCCGAGCGCCACCGGCTGATGGCGGAGGCCGAGGCGGAGGCCAAGCGCTTGCAGGAGGAGATTGCCGCGGCGCGTGAGGCGGAGGAGGCGAAGCAGGCCGCCCGCCGCAAGGCCATGGAGAGCATGACAGAGGAGGAGGCGGAGCGTGCGCGCCACGAGTACGAGGAGGAGGTGTCGTCGCTGGAGGCACGCCGCGAGGCGGAGCGGCGGCGGCAGCAGGAGAAGCTGCAGAAGCGGCTGGAGGCCAAGAAGGCGCGGCAGCAGCGCCTGCTGCAGCGCAAGCAGGAGAAGGAGATGGCCGCGCAGTTGGAGCGCCAGCGTCGCGAAATGGCCGAGGCCCAGGCGGAGCAGGAGCGGGAGCGCGAGAAGGAGGCGCTGCGGCAGGTCATTGCGCAGGACCGGGTCGAGGCGGGGCGCACCAGTGAGGCCATCGAGGCGGTGCTGAACGCACGGCACGCCCGGGAGACGTCGGAGCTCATTTCGCGCCACTACAACGAGCGCGCCAAGGGCTTGCACGGCGCGCTCGAGGACGTGCTGGAGCACAAGAAGTTTGACCGGGCGGCGTTGTTGGAGACGCTGCGTGACGAGGACGCGCCGGACGCCGAAATCGAGCGCAAGATGGCGGAGCTGGACAAGAAGTACGAGGCCAAGCAAAAGTCGGCGAGTGCCGACGTGCTGGCGGACCTGGAGGTGCGCCATGCCAAGGAGCAGATGGACCTGCAGCACCGCCAACTTCGCGAGGTGGCGGAGGCCTACGCCGAGTTGGCGCCGGATGAGGTCATCAAGCGCCGGGAGGCGGAGGAGGCGCAGCGGCAGGCGTTGGAGCTGAAGGAGTTCCGCGACCGCATGCAGCGCGAAAAGACGGAGCGCATCGAGCGGATCAAGGAGGAGAAGGCGCGGTTTGAGGAGGACCTGCGGCGCAAGAACGAGGACGAGCTCGCCCAGATTGAAGCCCAGCACCTGGCGTTGGTGGAGCGCGAGAAGAAGGCGGCGGAGCGGCGGCTGCAGGCGCAGCGCAAGACGTTGGAGGCGCAGCAAGAGGAGCTGCGCCAGCGCACCTTGGAGGAGGCGCAGGCCGAAACGAAGGAGGTGGCCGACCAAATCATGGCGGAGTTCGACCTCAACCAGGGCGCGCGGCTGAGCGCGTTGAAGGCCGAAAAGGAGCGCCAGGCAGCGCGGCTGCAGGCCAAGCTGGCCAAGCGCGCCAACCGCCTGCGTGAAAAGAAGCGCCTCGAGTTGGAACGCCAGCTGGCAGAGAGCGCCAAGGCCGCGGGCGAGCGCATGGCGACGGTGGAGGCGCAGGTGAAGCGGCGCGTCGACGCCGTGGGCGCCGTCACCTCCTCCGCCGTCGCGCCGTCGGCCGCCAACCGCCACCTCACCATCTACCGCGGCTTGAGCTCCCGTCGCAACTCCCTGGCGGGACGCAGCGCCATGGGGGACGACGCACAGCTGAGCGCGCGGCGGTCCATGCGGGAGCTGCGGTCGTTCCGCGAAACCGGCAGCATTTCGCCGCGGTCGGCCCACTCTCACGCGTCCCTCGTGCGCCCGGGTCGACGAAGCCACCACCACCACCACCACCACCATGGCACGCGCCATCGCATGCGCCGCGGCTCGGCGGCCAGCTCCATCAGCGGCCGCAGTGTCTCGGACAGCATCGCAGAGGAGGGTGAGGGTGAGGGGGCGTCGTCGTACTACCTGCCGCGCGGCTCGCGCAGTCGCCATGTCGGCCCGCCGCCGGATGCGTCGGCCGTGAACACGCGCCTGGACGTCATCGAGAAGCTCCTGAACCGCATTGCCGCTGTGGCGCCGCCCGAGGGTGCGCCAGCGGTACCTGTGACGCCGCCGGCACCCTCGACACCCCTGCCGGTGTACCATGACGACAAGGAAACGCGGTTGGCCTCCGCGACGGCCGCTGCTGGGGGTGAGCTGGTGGAGGTCCCCGCCTCCTCCCTGGCGTACCGCGAGGGCAAGCGCCACAGCTTTGGTCGAAAGTTGTTGCGCACCCTGGGGTTGCCGGGCGTGCGTTTGGCGGTTGCGTCCTCCCTTCCTGCCCCGGAGCCCGGTACCCAAGGTCCCTACTCCAACTCCTTCCGGTGCGTGTGTATTTGTGTTGCATTGTGTGTCCGCTCCCCGCTTTGCTTTGCTGTTGTGTCTGGCGTCCTGCTTCCCCACCAGCAGCATGCGTTGTGTTTTCACTAGACCAACCACGTTTGGAGAGGCGCTGACTTGGTGATGGTGGTTGGTTTGTTGTTTGGTCGTTTGGCTGCGGTGCACAGATACAACATGGATGAGCAAAAGTTGTTCATTCACACGCAGAGGCTGGACAACGTGGGTGAATTGACTGACGTGTTGGTACATGCAGCGGCGCACATCAAGACTGCCCCAGAGCGACCATACGACGCTTCATCTCCGCAATTCCAGGAAGAACTGCACCGTGCCTTCCGAACGTGTGGGCAGATGATGTTCCAAAAGGCTGACGATGCAGCCGCCGCGGCAGGTGCTGGAGCCGGCGCCGGTGCCGGTGCCGGCGCTGGTGCTGGCGCGGGCGCTGGTGCTGGCGCTGGCGCTGGTGCTGGTGTTGGAGCGTCGCCTGCAGTCATGACGAAGACCCCAGGCACGTTTGTGGCCCCCATTGAAGTCGACCCGCTGCTCATGGTGACGCCTCGGATTTCTGAAACGGGTGATGAGGCGGTGGTGGAGTCACGATGGGAGCATGGGAGCTTGAGTGAGCGTGTGTCGCGCATTTCAGCCTTCCGTACGCGTGGTAAGCTCCAAACGTTCCTCCACGAATTGGAAAGCTCATTCATGCCGGAGGGCCAAGCAGCACCGTCCAACCCGCTGGATGTGACTGTGGAAGCGTACGCGTCACAGCTGGAGTTCCATGTGGATCTGTTGCGCAAGCAGTACCAGGGAGCACGCAAGGAGCAGGTCGCGGATTCGGATGCAGCTTCACGTGCGAGTGATGCTGTGAGTGGCGCTCGACTGCGCGCCAAGGCACGCTTGTCGGAGCGCCGAGCGGACTCACTGCAGTCTGCCCTTCGTGACAAAGAGCAAGCCATGCACAGGTTCCAAGCGCTACCCATTGAAACCAAGAGAAGAGTGGCTCGAGAGAAGCTGGGCCGCCGATAGCACTAAGCCAGCTGTGTAGTGGTTACACTAATAAACCGTTTTTATTCCGCAACTCAGCAACCTGTCGTTGTAGCGGTCGCGTCACGGCACTACAACTACGCCACGGATAGAATTATGTGGGTAATTTCGTGTTGGATTTGCAGAGAACACCGCGCTGGAAGGTGTGCACGAACCTGACACATGGTCAACGGGGCTGCTCCCCACGTCTGCTCCGCGTTGTTGGCACAGCTGTAACCCCGCCAACCTACAAGAGACCAGGGCGTGTGTCTTGCGCGGCAGACCACCGCAGCAACAGCCACCGTGCAGGATGGAGTGTCCTGTGTGCGGGCGGGCCGTGCCTCAACATCGCATGGAGCGCCATGTTAACGACTGCCTGGATCGGCAAGAGAACGAGCATCGAGACCCTGCGCCCGCCCCAGTTGTTCCACGACGCGTGCGCGTACGACGGCCGGGGTTGATGGCCCCTTCCTCGCTCTCCTTCCTGTCTTCCAGCCGTGGCAGATCCCCGTCAGCTTGGGGACGGCGCATGTGCAATGGCCTGCTGTACGTCCAGGTTAGGGCCGTGCGCGGCCTCCGAAGGCGCAGATTTCGCTCTCCGGTAGGTAGCTTGTTGTGCATGTGTGCTGCTGTGTGTTGGTGTTGTGCTGTGGAGGGGGGGGGGGGGGGGGAGGGGGGGGGTGT
>Ga0213833_1000897_pt1 | contig 24270 bp, 26 predicted proteins | sample SWATP21_FD_160575 | JGI IMG/M metagenome (GOLD analysis project Ga0213833, IMG submission 160575) | Coastal seawater microbial communities from Marineland, Florida, United States - SWA TP2 #1 | ecosystem: Environmental > Aquatic > Marine > Coastal | place: USA: Florida | collected 2016-08-14 | reverse complement strand
GTGCGGCTGCGAATGATACTAACACAATTACCATAAAGATTACATCATGTGGTGAAGTGCGTATTCATGACAGTGCATGTATTAGTGTAGCTTGACGCGTCACGCCGTGTGACGACGCAGCACCAGAGCCGGGCGAAAGCAAATGCGCCGTGTGTATCTTCGTGTATTATTATTGTTTAGCATGTGCACACAGCACGACTTGGGACAGCTCACGAATAGGGTGGAGCTTGGGGATCATTTTTGTGATCACAGTAGACCGTTCACGCGGCATGGAATTGGAAGTGCACTGGGGCCGCCGTCCTAATCCCAAGCAAAGCTTGCAGCTGTGCTAGAAACGCCGAACTCACCACCTGACACGCCTTGTGCGTGGCTGTCCAGCAAAACCCACATCTCGTGAGAACAGGTCAGCACATCAACGAGTGGGCTACGTACGGAGTGGTGGGGCCGCTGCTTCGAAACGAAAGGGGCTTCGCGGACCAACTGGAACGCGGCCTAGGGGAGCTCTTCGGAGAAGACTCAGCGGACCCATGGAGATACACATGGTTCGCCTTGGACTCACCCACGTCTTTGGGACGCGAGCGAACGGTAACGTACGCACGTCTGCCCTCCAAAGCAGACAGTCGAACTATTTCTCCGGTGAAACTATCCGCAGTGGAGGGCCGCATGCCTGGGCGGTGGTTTGCACCGCCCCCTGCCTCCTTGTGACCGCCAGGGGCAGAAACTGAAGGCGGCACCGCAGAATCGAGATGTTTGTGGAGCTGTTCGAGCAGATCGTTGAAGCAGGCCACAACATCCAGATCGGTCGAAGGGAATCTCTCCACCGCCAAGCTGCGTACAGTACACACGGTGAACACCACCAAACGTCGCAGCACCAACGCAGTGTGCAAGCAACACGGACCGGCATAGGGCCTCAATGAACTCAGACATAACCATTTCGTTGGGGGTGTCGGCAACAATAGGTTTGCCAGACGCCGTAGTGGCTTGCTCCGCAAGCTGAACACCTGCAAAAATCATCCTCGCTTGCTGCGCAAGTCAAACAGGTTCGTAAGCTTGCACCTCTCCGCAACAGTTTGCGTTGCTGGCGTGAGCGTACTTGCAGCGAAAACTCCTTCGTGATGGCTTTGCTGGGTGTTTGGCCTTCCGGAACATCTGGGTTGGCTCTGAGCAGTTTGCAGTCTCGCAGAAACACGGAAAACTCCAAAAGATTCATGGCCAAGGGGCTTCCAGCGCGCGAGCTGGCGTCTTTGGCACGGTACAAGTCGAAGACTGCCCGAAGAAATGGCATTTGTCGGCGAAGAGTGACTTGCATTTCCTGCACACACATCAACAAGTTGGCAACGGCGCGATGTGCAGCGGCTGCGGCTCGATCATGACGTACGCGGGTCTGCAGTGCAGCACGAACAACACCCGCCGACAGCCTCTTTGCAGCTGGTTCCATCTGTTCTTCGAAGAGCCGGGCCAGAGCAACACTTGGGCGCACGGCACGTCCAGCACGGTCTGAACAATGGAACAAGCCGGGTGACAACCGCACGGCAAGTGAGGCCGTGCAACGATCGGGCAGCGTGCTGGCTGGCCACCACGTGCGCGCCCGTACCGGCTGTGTACTTGTGAACGGCGCAGGCTACCAGAGCTTCGATGAACTCAAACTGAGTCAGCACCTCTACCGTGTTGCCGTTGTCCGTGGAGCGACTGGCATTCACAGCCTTCAGGATTCTGGGGATGGCAGCCGCGTCGCGCGGAAGAACCAGCACACCCGTGTTGCGCACAAAGTGGTCGAATTCAACATCACACATTGTGCTGATGGACTTCAACGCTACGGTGCCGCAGTAATGCTTGTATCTGCAGCACGCATTCGAGGATTATTACCCATATTCAGAGCACACGCAAAGACATGGCAGTTGGAACGTACAAGTCGGACGTGACAACAAAGTTGCGCAGGATAATGAGCTTCAGGGTCTCCAGTTCCTCATCATCTTTTGTGAAGCGCTCCAAGCGGATGTTTGGCCAATCGTGTGCAATTGCGTTGGCCACAGCGTCAGCGTCGTCCAGGTTTACCGCCAGCATTCTGTTGACAGACTCTTCGTACTCATGCGAGTCTGCCTCCTCCTGTTTGATAGCTTCGAGCTCTTTGGCCTTCTCTTCGCGCACAGCAAGTTCGCTCCGAATACGTTGCACCCTGTCCAACCAGCACCATCGTATCGAGAGGCAGCAGGCGGCACACCGTTAGCACGATGTGCACAAAGGCAGCACCCGCTTCCCACTCGACGTCCAAACCTTTCTCGGCCTCGACTACTCAACACAAACGCGTCACTCGCCCAAGCAGTTCGTCGAACACAACCCATGCGATCCAGGATGACGTTTTGCTGGAGTGACATGCACAGTTCCGTTTCCGTAAATTCGAGCACGTCACGCAGCCTGCTGGACGGATGCAGCACGTCGCCAGACTGCTCGGACAAACCACGCACCACACACACACATGCCCATACACCTGTCAGGCTCTGCGCCACACAATCATGCCACAGACACAGCGCCGGCACTCGTTCTCACAAAACATCACGAGGTTTCGATGTGTTCCGTTCCGTACATACCATGGTGGTGACCGCCATTGGCAGGAACTTGCCCCGGCGCAACAGCGCTGGTTCACGGTGGCGCCGGCGTCCATGGGCATGGGGTCGTGCAGAGTAGCGCTGCGACACAACACCTGCCAACCACCGGACGGTTTGTAACCCAGAGCCACAGGCGACGCGAAACGGCGTCCGGCATCCAGCCACATGGACGGTGACCTTGAAGGCTTCGGCTTGCCCAGTGGCACTGCCCGCATCCCCACGGCGCAACATGCGCACGGTGCGTCAGCAAACGGGCGGTGGAGATCCCTTCCACAGAGGGAACCGCCTCCACACAAGTACAACTACAGATGAGCCTAAGGGCGGGTGGGCGGCGCTCTTGTGGCAGCAAACCCACGCACAAGGGACGGACGCGGCTGCTCTCAAGTGCCCCAAACGGATGTCGGAGCAGCAGCAGGACAAGATCGCCCAATCTATTACATAACATGATGATGTTCATTTTGTAACATCTGCACACACGAGGTCGCTGTGTGACATCAGTGCATGCCTGCTTGGCTGTCTGTCGCCTGCCATGGGCCGTGGCGAGAAGCGCAAGCGGCAGGCGAGCCCACCGTCCGATGTTCCACGGCATGTTCCACGTGCTCGCAAGCGGACCGGTGCAGCAGCAAGGCTCAGGATGATGCTGCGTCCCTCACTGGATCAGGTCCAAGCGTGTCTTGGCCGTGACGAGCCCTGTCTCATGGTCGGTGCAGCCGGCCAGTGGCCGTGTGTGGCATCAACGCGGGGTGGCAGTGCACACGCGCCACGTAAGGATAGTGGTTGGACACTTCAACGGCTGTGCCTGGACAAGGAACTGCTGGGGCCCGTTTCCACGGTGTTTCGCGTGCACCGCAACACCGATGCGCGTAACATTGTGTGGGAAGGCACGTGCTCGTATGTCACAGCCACGTTTGAGCAGTTCGCCCAGTGGCGGCGGGGCGTGTTGTGTGGTTCATGTGACGCGCGCAGTACACACTCTGATACCTCGAAGCCTGACGACGACGGGGCGACTGCTGCGACAGGCAACCCCTTCTCGGCGTTCATGCCTGCTGAGGCGTTCTGGGCATACGCTGACTACAAACACCTGGCTGAGCTACTCCGGGGCCACGACGAGGTTTTGCAACGAGTGCTTGGTGCTACACCGTGGGAGCATACCTTCGGGAGACCTTCCAAGAAGCCTGACGGCACGCCGCTGACGACCCTGTGGGTGAACTCTGCTGGCGCGCAAACCCAGTGTCACTACGACACGTATGGCGACAACATTGTGGTGCAAGTCAGTGGATGCAAGCGTTGGACGCTATACCCCGCCAGCAGCACGCCATTGTTGTACCCAACACGGGTACCCTTTGAGGAATCATCCGTGTTTTCCGCCGTCAACGTTGCCTGTCCCAACTTGCACATCCACCCAAAGTTTCGCTCTGCCAGGCCTGTGCGTGTGACCCTTCGTCCGGGGGACGCTTTGTATGTACCGCGCCACTACTGGCACTTTGTGGAGGGGATAGAGGATGCTGTGGCGTTGAACCTGTGGTCTCCACGAAGAGAAGACGTCGAGGAGCGCGTTTGCGAGGCCATGACACGGACAGTGTTCACAGCAGCGCACACCATGCTGCGCCGAATTCCAAGCGCCTCGCGCGATCTGCATTTCGCTGTCAACCCGACGGAAGAGCTGTGGGCTCCCGGTGATACCATGGACGCGTTACAGTCAGCCCTCATGTCACGCTTGACTGGCAGCGCGGCAACCTTTGTGATGGACAACAGGTCTGGTGACATGCCTGACGTGGGCAGCGGAGAGGAGCAGCGCTTGAACGCGATGCCCGCAGGCAATCGCCAGGATGTAGCTCGACTTGTGCTGAATAGGAGCACTCTGAGCTCTTCGATGTTGGCCGCGATCACAGCGCCACGTGTCGTATCCGTGTTATGTGATGAACTGTATCAGGTGCTTTCAACTCGCATTCGGTGGGCGGAAGGCGTTGTTGCTGAAGCCACCTCTACATGTAGTGATAGTGACTGAGCGCAACATCTTGCCCACAAGAAACGAAGGTTCACTTCACTTTGTTGAACACCACACGCTCCCCAGGTACGCACTTCCCCGCTGACACAATGTCTCAATCCTACAACTTGGAAGAGGGTGTCGGGCGCGCCATGCTATCATCACTGCTGCCTGTTGATACGCGAATCACCACTTTCCCAAACTGAGAGCTTCGTTGCAGGCTGTCAAACGCCCGCAGAGTTTCTTCCATGGGATGAATCTCTGACACGACCGGCACAATCCTTGCCTCAGTGACAAGCTGGAGCATGGCCTGGAACTCACGAGGGCTGCCCATCGAGGTGCCTCGCAGCTCAATGTTCTTCAAAAACATCCTCGTGACATGCAGTGACCGCGGTCGACCCGCCGTTGCCCCGTACTGAGATATTCTGCCCCCAATTTTGAGCACCGACACGTACATGTTCATGGCATCACCACCAGCTCCTGAAACACATCGTGTGTTGAGGCGCGTGCACATGCAACACATACACGACGCAGACACAAACGGCACCCCGAACAGCCACCACGCACCATCCACGACGCTGTCAAACCCAGACGGCACCAACCGCTTCAGCTGCTCCTTGCAATCTGCTGATGTGTACAACACGCCGCCTGCTGCGCCCATGGACACGGCTTGTGCGACCTTCTTGGGACAGGAACTCGTCACCCACACCGTGGCACCCAGTGCAAGCGCAAACTGCAGGCAAAACAGCGCCACGCCGCCGCCTATGCCAGTGACGAGCACACAGTGCCCACGCCGAACCTGCGCCTTGGTGACTGTGGCTCGATACCTGCGGCGGTGGGTGCACGCACGAACATGGCTGCTGGTTAGCACCCATCTCGAGATGGGGACGACACACCCCAACACGCCCTCAAGCCGCCGCGTGGCAACGCAACGTTCAAGCCACGAGCAAAGCCATAGACAGCACAAATGTGCAGACCGCCACAACCCTGAATTCCCACGCACGCTGTGAGTCCGGCCAAAGGCAGGGCCGCGCCCTGCGCCGGCGTAAGGTGTGCTGGGAGTGGGTACACATGATCCGCCGCGACCGGAAGCGTCTGTTGCAGCGTTCCGGGCGCCGGAGCCATCCCCAGGATGTGATACAACGGAGACGGGTGCGTGTCGTTGTCACCCCACAGCACGCCAGGGTCAACAATGACATGACGTCCTTGCAGGTCGGGCCGGGTGTGTGGGGAAACCAACACACCGCAGCAGTCGGCGCCAAGCACACTCCCAAACTGGATCCCTGGATACCTAGGGACGCATCACCCGTGTGCGGCACGGAGGATGGACAAACAACCGCAAGCCGCGCCCATGCCCAGCCATCCAAACGTCAGAGGATGGCAGCAGACTCAGGATGCCCAGCGCAAGACGCCCAACGCACTCACATTCCCAGTCGGATCCAGTGGTCGCGCCGATTGAGTGCTGCGAACAGCACCTTCACAAGAACCTGTCCCTCAGCTGCTACAGGACACTCCTGCGACCTCAACTTCAACTGGTACCGCTTGTCTGACGAAGAAACATGCTCATCGGTCAACACCCAGCCAAGTGTGCGTGACGCCAGACCCTTGGCACCAGACGCCATCTTGGCGGGAGCTGCTGCAGCACTGCTGTGACAGCGGTGACCGTCACTGACTGCGCGGCGAAGTCACGCCACTTTTCCACATCACCACATCTCGGCTAGCTACGGTGCACCAGTGGGTGATGGCTGACCAAATCCACGCGATGTGGAGTGTTTTGAACGGTGAGCAGTCGCGTTGAGGATGCCAACAAACACCACAGCACCAAGGCCACACACTCTGAACGAGTTGGTACAACGGGGGAAACAAAGAGACGAAACGGGCACACGAAAAAAAAGGAGACACAGAAACATGAAGCACATGACACCAGGTGGCACCAGGCGACACAAAGGGGAGACACAACAACAAAGGGCAACACAATGGGTGCTTCAACACGAATGTCAGGCCACCAACGCGGCGTGTAGTGGGGGTGCACTGCTCGACGTGACGGGTTTGTCACCACGCGATGATGGTGCGGCGGTGCGCCCTGGTGACGGACACACCGGCCCTATCGCCGTATCGGAGCCGTTGGTCGAACCCATTGTCACGCTTGAGCAGGTGGGTGACGGTGGCACGCCGGCCTTGCTGAGGTCACCTTGTCCGCCACCGCTGCCAGCAGCGTTGCCCCCGCTGCCTGTGCTCACCATGCTCCCTTCATCGCCCATCACCCCTGGTTCACTGCCGCCGCCCGCGCCATCGTCGTCGCCGCCGCCACCAGCGCCACCACCTCCACGCCCTCTTCTGGACTGCGGGGAGGGCATGGAGGTGTTGATGGGCGTGTACAACTCCAACGTGCTCAGTCGCATGCTGCGCGAAACTCCCTCGCCGGCGGTGCCCGCCACCACGTCACCAAACCTGGCGTGGCGGATGGGCGGTAGCACATCGCCTTCGTCGTCGCCATCCTCCTCGTCTTCCAGCACACTGCCGCTGCCCGCGGTGTTCTGGCGGGAATGGGACCGCCGCGCAGGGGCGTAGATCGCGGAGTTGGACCGGTCCCGGGTCCAGTCCTGGTCCCAGGCGTCGAGGTCCAACTCGCTGTCGCCATCGCCATCGCCGTCGTCGTCGTCGCCACCGGCCGAGTTGGCGCCGCCGGCACCGCCCTTTCGCTCACCGTCGTCACCACCCATGGCCTCAAAGTTGTCAAGAAACGTGAGGCGCGCCCCAGCCCCACGTCGCCTGCCAGGCTCACTCACACCTGCCCCCGCGCCCGCGCCCGCGCCCGCGCCTGCGCCTGCGCCTGCGCTTGCAGTGGCGACCAAGGCACCAGCCCGCGACGATGAGGGTGGGGACAAGGAGGCGTCTTGGGAGGCACGGAGGGGGCGTTCGCTGCTGGGTGCGGCGAGCGCAGAAGAAATCGCATCGAGCGCAGCGACGGCGGCATCTTCTGCCAAATGAAAGTCTTCTTCCAGGGCCGCCAACTGCTTGGTGGTGATGCGGATGCCCAGTGCGGTCTTGATAACCACATCGGCGTTCATGTTCGCCGTGAACTGCTGCAGGAACGGGAGGATGTCCTCAAATCCGGACTTGAGCAGTTGCTCTGAAGAACCCCACAGGCAGGTGATCATGAGTGTGGGGCCACGGCACAGGACAAAGAGGAAAGGAAGAAAAGAAAGACGAAAAAGAAAACAACAAACCAGTCAAACACCCAGCCCTGGATGGACCTGCAGCAGCAACGGTGCGACGGTACGTACTGTAGCCCAGCTTCATGATTGCCAAGGCAACTCGCAGCACAATCTTCCAGCCCTCTGACAGGAAAATGTCCCACACTCGCATGACAAGTTCAAACGGGAAGGCGTATGAAAACATCGTAATGAACCACTGCGAGGAATACATGGACGAGGCAACGCCTTCTGCCTCCAGGTGCTTCTTCAGCTTCGGGAAAAAGCGCTTCAGCAACATGTCGAACTGGAACGTCAGCAATTGAAAGCGTGGGAGCCCGGGCTGGAACATCCCACCGAACCCGTAAGTGGTCAACATGCACACAAAGGTCCAAAACGCCTCCTGTGTGGTGTGAGCACCCAACACGTGCAGAGAAACGTGAGCACACAGTGTGACGCATCGCAGACGGACACGGACCGCAGCAACAACAGCCCACGCGTACCTCTTCAGGCATGTAGTTTAAAAGGACGCCTGCCAAAAATGCCATGCCCTGGCAGTATCCAATCTCATTGTCATACACCGAGTAGGCACGCAGAACATTGAGGAGAGAACGTTGGCCTGGGGTGTCCTCCTCGGCAAACAGGTGGTGCGTCGGAAACGTCCGCATCAGGTCGCGCTTGATCGTGCTCAGGTGGGGCGTGTGTGTCGCACTCAAGAGCTCCTGATACGCCCCCCGATTGCGTGCGCGCAGCTCTAGCGCGCCGCTGAGCACCTGCCAGACCTGTGCACGGCACGTGTTCGGGATGCCCTTGCGAATGCGCTGCTTGATCTTATCGGCTTTGTGCTCCACATACCACGCCCACTTGCTCATCATCTGGTGCCACTTCACGTGGCGGGACGCCTCAAGCTTCAAGAGCTTTTTGAGGCTCGGCGCGCGGCGCGCTGCTTCCTCCTCTGAGATGAAAAAGCCGTAGCGGTCGACCGTCATACCCGGTGGCGCGGAAACGTGCTCGCTTCGAGCCCGCACCGGCGCGGACGTGGGGGAGATGGCAACGCCGTTGGCTTGGGGTGTTCTAAGAGCACATCCCATGAAGGATGTGCGCTGGGGTGTGCTGGGGGGTACCACACCATCCAGGACGATGTGGCGGGGCGGGGGGGTGGAAGCTGACGTGGCGGTGACGCAACTTTCCGGAGAGGCGCCGCGAGCCCGGGGTGACAGCAGCGAGGACCCCGTGCGGCCGAAGTGACCACAAATGGAAGGGTCGGGTGACTCGGGCGCTATGAAGGAACGCTTTGGCACGAGCGAGCCGCCGCCACACTCGTCGTCCGCGCGCAGCGCCGCCTGCCGTAACGGTGGCACCGGCGCGCGCCCAGACCGAGAGCTGGGCGAACACATGGGTGGATGTTGCGCCATGTCAGCCACAATACGACCAAAGCAGGTCCGAGGTTGGCAAGGCAAGACGCCAGAACACACAGGCTTGCACGGCCACGCAGACGTGGGTGGGGGGACGGACTACGTGCAGTCCATGGTGTGCGGTACGGTGCACCCACTCACGCTCGACAGAACAGCCAAGGCCCAAGCGACAGCGCTCCGCCCTGACACTCCTTTGATTGTTGATAAGAGCGATACGACACAATACTCTAACCTCTTCAGGATGGATCCAGAAACCCCCTGTCTGGCGTGACTGCGAAACGACACGGAAACAGCTGTCAGTGCCGCGGGCAACGTCAGTACGTGCGAATATGACGTGACGATGGTAAACTTGTTACAACCGTCATTCACGCAACCCCGCACCCTTCTCGGGGAGGCCAAGCATGACACTTCAAGGTGGGGTGAGGTAGCCGTGCGTTTCCAAGTACCCTGGCAAACGTGAACAATGCAGCGTAGTGTTGAACGGCGACATGCGTGTACGGCAGCCCCACTGCCACAAAGACAAACGTCTGCATCACTGAAGCTTGTCGTCTTGAAGGTTGTTCTGCGGCATTCTCAGAACTTCTGCCGCTTGCTGTGGCCGTGGCACCGAGAGCGTCCTGTTGGGCATAGTAATCATTGACCGAAGCACAAACACTACCGTCAGTGTTGTCGAATTATTGAAGCCTGAGGTGAGAGACTTGCGCCAATCCCGACTTCGTACCAGCAGCGCTTCCCCCCTCCGTCAGTTCATGTATTGCATTGGATGCCGGACTGTGGTGAGACATGATTTTCGGCCGTGCGCTACGTGTGTCTCGTGCGTCTGCTCGATGCGCCAGTGACAAGCCTGAAATCCATAAGTTTCCTTCGCTCGAAGAAGTTTCATGGATACTCTCGCCAATGCGGGCTGAGGAACCCGAACGCACATGCAGGCACGTCGAGAGTTTGTGGCTGCATCACAATTGTTGTGACACTTGCGCTGCCACGCGGGTTCAGACAGCGTTTGTGATTAGGGTTCCTGTTGGCAGTAGCATTTTTGACAGTCTGACTTAGCAGTAGCTGTAGCATGTAGCAGCTGTAGGTGTCGTTGGTTCAAGTGTGAGAAGCAGTTCTATTTGGAACTGCGATTTCGTTGGTCCATACGAACACTCCTACGAATTCTACGTGTTTCCTGCGTGTGTCAGCCGCAATACGATTGTCGTACTAGTATCCGGTGCAACGTGTCGAGGCGATGTTGTTGTTTGTGTACGACAAGCCTGGCCTCTTGACTTCATCTTGACACTACTAATCAGCTCAGCGACGGCGCCGAGTGCGAGACCGAGAGCGGGAGCGTGACCGGCGGCGTCGAGGACTGCGGCTGCGGCTCCTTCGTCGGCGACGTGGGCTGCGGCTGCGGCTGCGGCGATCACGCCGGCTTCGGCTGCCACGGTCGTCACGGCTCCTTTCTTCTCTGTCGGGCCGAGCAACCACCATCTTCTTGATGCCTTCGCCGGCTTGGAACTTGATGGTGCTGCACACAACCACGACACCACCACCCCACAAAACTCAGACGCAGCACTCCACACACCAAGGTACACAGAAACACACCTGGTGCCAGCATGTGCGCCGGTTGTGGATGTCACACCCGCGCCTCCAGACGCAGCAAGCGTACCGCCCTGCATACAGAGCCAAACGAGTGAACTAGGACGCCAGCAATGCCACACACGGGGCAACGGCAGCCACGAGGCACCACCACATCAACGTACACCGCCAACCTTCTCCAGGGGTTTCTTTTGTGACGCAGCAGACGCGATACCATCCACATCAAACGTGTCGTCCAACATCGACTTCTCGAACTGCACAGGTTCGCCACGCGGCTGCTGGGGTTGCGTGCGGTCAACACCCTCGAAGTCCTTGCCCGGCTTGAATCGAGACGTGTCACGCAGGCGGTTGTACTCCTCTTCAGCGTTGGCACCATACATGTTGGCATCCCCTTTCTTGGGTCGGTACACGCTGTGCTTCTTCTCAGCGAACAGTGGCTTCGAGTAGACGTTGTACGAATCCTCCTCACCAAAGCCCGAGTCCAGTCCCTGGGACTGGTTGAACAACCGTGCATCGAACATATCGCCACCTCCCTTGCCCGCTGTGTGCATGCCCAGCGCGATCTTCTCACTGATGTCACGCTCCGCATCACGCATGGTCTTTGTCTTTTTGCCGAGCTTCTCCAACCGCATCTCGCGCTCACGCTCCTTGCGACGCTCTCGGCGCAGCCGGTCGCGCAACCGACGTGCCTCTGCCGCCGCCGGGTCTTCACGACGAACGGGGCTTCGACTGCGGCTTCCAGCGTCACTGTCGCTATCGGACCCGCTGCTGGTGTCACTATCACTTCCGCTGTCCTTGGTCTTCTTCTTCTTCTTCTTCGCCATTGATGAGGCGCGGGCGCTACGACCGCGGCGCGCAGCGGCGCCGTCGGACTCGCTATCGCTGTCGCTTCCGCTGGATGTGTCCGAGTCGCTGCCCGAGTCACGCCCTTCCTTCCCCATGAGGATGCCCGCGCGCTGTGCTCGTGCCGCTGCAGCTTCTTGGCGGAGCATGTCCTCCACCTGCTCCTTCTGCTTCAGTCCGATGCGCTTCTGCACCTTGGCACGCAACGCAACGCCTTCCCTCGCCTGCTGCTGCGCAATTTGCAGCGCCTCAGCCACCTTGGCAAACTTGTCGTTGATGGACGCCTCCTGCAACGATCGCCCATCGGCAGCAAGCCGCTTGTCCAAGGGGATGGTGTAACCCTTGGCGTTCTTCCAGTTGGACACGCACGGTGGAATGGTCCAAGCCTTTTGGTCGGCCGCGGTCACCTTGCGCTTCGGGGAGTGCATGACAGGCACCGGCGGCGATGGTGGGCCGCGTGGAACCTTCGTGTGCTTGAACTTTGGGGGCTCCAAAGGATCAACCGGCGCCTCCACCAACCGAACAATGCGCTGCTTGGCGCCCGAGTTTGTGGCGCCGGTGACACCACCGGAGGGGGTGTATCGAATGTACTTGGCAGGCTTTGTGTTGCCCGCAGCATTATCTGGGACCACAACTGGTCGTGCCATGGATATTTTGCGGTTCACTAGGGCCTCAAGCGCTGCGCGTGTGCGGTTCGCAGTCTCAATTTCCTCTTGCAACCCAGGCCGCTCGAGCTCCTCCTGGTCGCACCAAACCAGTGTCACTCCAAGCACAACTTGGACCGCACCCACACTCTCGGCGCCACACACAGCAAGAAAACCAGTGCTGCGTAACAACTGTAAGGTACGTACATCCTTCTTGTGGACTTCCACCAGGTCTGTGTACTTCGAGTGGATGACACGGTCTTTGTCGTGCCCTTGGTGCAGGATGGCGTCGTAGTCCACATCACCTTCCCCTGTCACCTGCACAACGGCACGTGACGTTGATCGTCCTGGACGTCCCATGTCCAAAGGGTACTGCGCCACATGGATTTCAGGGAAAGCGCCGCCATCGCCGAAATCCTCGACTGTCCTGGGTACAAACCCCTTGCGTCTGCCATACGGTGGAATGGCTTTGCTGAGGCACATCAGCACCCGTTGGTCAGCTTCACGGTTCAAATGGCGAATCCAAACACAGCGTTACATGTACTTACGCCTGGCGTTTGTCTTGCGCCACCTGAGATGGCGCAGGTGCGTCCTTGAACACCTCGTACTGGTTGCGCGGAGTCGGCAGCAAGCTGGCGACCACAAAATCAGAAGCACGCACTGTGAGACGCCGGGAACGAAACAGAACCGCAGTCCCCAACTTGATACCGACCTAGCCAACGACGCCATCCTCACTGATGGAGAAAACCGGCTGTTCCTGGCACCTGCACAGGCTCAGCTGTGTCGGAGCTCTGGTTGGCAACCTGGGGTGAGGCCGGCGCAGCAACATGTTTCAATGTGCATGTATTGATCAATTGAATGTGATATCTTACAATTTAACTGTTTGACGGCAGCACACTGCCGTCCGCAAACTCATGATTTGACCTGCACCTGTCCGTGCTTGCTCGTTTCGATCCCCCGGCACCGCATTGCACTGTGTATCAGACAGTTTTGCTCTCATCCTAGGTGTGTATGTGCGACGTATTGCGTTGTGTGGGCTGTACACGCGCTGGCCGGGATGTGAGCGTGGATTCGTGGGGGTGTTTGTGCAGGTTGGAAACATGTCCGCCGGAGCCAGCGCTGGGGCGCAAGAAGCGTACGAGCGAATCCACCAAGAGTATGAAACCAACAGACAGGCACACACAGAGCTTGTGCATAAGGTGGAGAAGATGACAGGCGATCTCAACGAGCACGAAATGGTCATTCGGGCCCTTGAGGCCGTCCCCAAGGGACGTCGTTGCTTTAACCTGGTGGGTGGTGTGCTGGTGGAACGCACCGTGGATGAGGTGATCCCTTCCCTCAAGAACAATGTCCAAGGCGTACGTTGTGCGTGTGCACGTTATGATGTTGCCTCTTTCTCACAACGACAGCGTCTGTTGGTGCTCTGCAGATCAACCAAATTGTGGCTGCCTTGACCCAGCGCATTCAGGCGAAGGATAAGGTTATGAAGGAGCTGCAGGTGCGTTGGCGGGCATGGCGACCCGTTCGATGGTGCCCCTCACCTTTTTCCTACTGGTTTCGTATGGTTGCATTGCAGGCGAAGCTCCGAGCTGCTGCGGATGAGGCACGCGCTGCTGGTGCGGCGATGCGCGCCAAGGCGGCGAGTGCGTGAGGATGATGCTGTTTCTTGCGGATTGCGTTTCCGAACAACGAAAATACAACAAAACACATTGGGTTGATCGTGCTTGCTTGTTCTGGGGGACTTTGCATTGCATCAGTTGTGCGATGGGACCAACGCTGGTGAACGTGTTTTGCCCATCATGGCGGTCGTTCATCAGCACAAATAACGCTCGCAAACAAGCTGCACGTGTTTATCCTTGCCGCTAGGCACGCGCTGTCGGCCTTGCCTCAGTCCTCCTGCCTTCATTTGTCGCCTTTGCTTCATGCCTTTGCACCGCCGAGCGCAGCCTGCACAATGTGGTTACATGACGTGACGTTTACAATGTGACGTGGGTGCTTTGTGCCGAGCACTGCGCGTTCTTCCGATTCCGAGCCTGCTGGTGCTGCGCACACACGCCTAGCTGCCGGGAGAGTGCCTGAAAACCCCACCACCATGAGTGTTGCACCTGGAGATGCGGACCAATTGAGTGGGCAGAAGCAGGAAGAAGAGGCTACAGTGGATGTTGAGGCTGACACGTACACAGGCAACCATCCGCAGTGGGCAACACAGGAGAAGGAAGCGCATGCCATCCGGACGCTTTCGTTTGTGGACTCCTTTGAACCTTTGTTGAATTCACCAGATGGAAAACCTCTAGGACAGGGTTGGATGTGGCTTGGGTTCATCCAGGGCCCGGAGGGATCCGCACACGCTGGCCTGTCGTATCGCGTGCGTCTCACAGTCCCACCGACGTATCCCGACGGCATGCCCACGATCCAGTTTCTCTGCGTATTAGAGCACACTCAAGTATGTTCCATGCAGCCGTGTCACTGTGTTGTCATGTTGTGCGGCGTGTCGTCAGGGTTGGCTGCGCGTAGTCTACACCGCTGTGTTTCACAGTGTGCTGCGCCATCAGGTGGACGCCCTGGGATTTCCAGAGCCATACGTGTACGAGGCTGTCGAGGATCCCCATGGGCTGCTCCAAGTCGTTTCAGTGGCCTTTCGCCTTCTTGAGAAACCTGTGGATACGGAGCCTGACATTGAGGACGCCCAGATCATTGAGGCATGGCGCTCGCACCCGCCCGCGTGCCGCTGCGCCCGTTTCCCGGTGGCGTTCAATGAACTGTCTTCCAAGTCTGAGGAGGAGTTACGGGAGCTGCTTGACAACTTCAAGAGGCGTTACAAAGAAGTTGACCTAGCTCGAAGGGTCGCGGCAAACGAGCAAGTGAGTGTGCGCGTGCGCCCCGCGCACGCCTTGCGCGTGTGGGATGACAGAAGCGTTCTCATGACGGTGCACGCCTCAGTTCATGCGGCTCCGCGCAGCGACCGCCCATTTGTACAAACCCCTCCATGCAAGTCTGTTCGAAGGGTGGAAAGATGAATGGTTTGCTCCAGGGTTTGTTCACGCTGCACGAAAAGGAAACCGGGCGGAAATTGAGTCCATTGTGACGGAGCTTGTGCCGGGAGTGTTTTCCTTCGAGCTGTTCAAGCCCTCCTTCTGCGATATGCTTCAAGAAGAACTCAACGTCCGATGCGAGCCAGCTAATGTGCCGGTTGCTGTTCTGACACCCGTTTGATGGTTGCCCTTGTTTCAGCGCTTCAACGCCGATGATCGGTTTCCAAAGCTGCGCCCAAATTCCATGAATCGCTACGGTAGGCACGGTTTTGCATCGATGGTGCACCTTGTTGACATCTTACACCTTGTTGACACTTGCCTTGATGTCAGGCATTATCTTGAACAACATGGGCTTTGAGCGCATGTATGATGAGCTTGTGGAGCGCTACATTAAGCCCATCTCGACCGTCTTGTTTTCGAAGGTGTGTTGGGTCTGATTACCTGTTGCTTGGTCATCGATCACATGATGTTGGCTTCAGATTGGTGGGGATTCCATTGATCACCACCACGTCTTCACGGTTGAATACGCGCCTGAAGAGGACTTGAACCTCGATATGCACATTGATGATTCCGAGGTGAGTTTCATCCTGCGGTGTGTCTCAATGAGTTCGGTTTGAACGCACTTTGTGTGCACAGATTACGGTCAATGTCAACTTGAAGGATGACTTCACTGGGGCCGGATTAACATTCTGTGGGCTGTACACGAAGGAAGATCATCGAAAGAAGCAGTTTCAGTACCAACACAAGAAGGTGTGTGGCAAGGCGCCAGCTGTCATCCGAAGCCGCTGAACCCCTGTTTCGTGCTGCTGCAGGGTCGCGCTATCATCCACAGCGGCAAGCAGCGTCACGGCGCGTTGAACATCACTTCGGGGCGTCGTTCAAACTTGATTATGTGGTGCGTGCAACGGCCAGGCACCATGACTCGTGCATGCCTGACCTGCAGTGTGTGCGGCGCTTTGTGTTCTGCAGGTGCCGAAGTACCTACTTTCGGCGCAGCGAAGAGTTTCTACGCCAGCGTCGCACCGACGATGGCGTTGTTCCTGACCCGGTGTGTTTGTCACGCACCCACGATCGGGATTTCGAGGCCTGGACCACTCGCTTTGGCGTTGTGGGCGGCGTTCAGGGTGAGGGAGCCGCGACCCATCCCAGTGGCGAGCACAGCCATGGGCATGGACACAGCCATGGGCATGGACACAGCCATGGGGACGGGCATAGCCATGGGCACGGGCATAGCCATGGGCACGGACATAGCCATGGACACGGACATAGCCATGGACACGGACACAGCCATGGCAGCGGACATAGCCACGGGCATGCGGGTGGCGACAGTGACGGTTCATGCTAAAACAAGCCCCACAGCAACCAGCACTGGTGTTCCACGTAACAACCAAACTTGAACAATCTTGTTGACTATAACATCATCGCCAACGGACACCACACACAACAACTACGCGTCTGTGAGAAGGCTTCAAAAGAAGTCCTGACCAGGCATGTAGTCCTCCGTGCACCGATCAAAGTCAAGCATCGCTGCAGAACACTTTGATGCGTCCTGATGGTTCTTATCCAAGCAGTCCGTGAGAGCCTTGAGTTTGTTCGGGCAGTCAGCCTTGAGCTTGCGGAGGCTGTAAAGCACAGAGAACAACAGGGAACGTCACAAAGGAGTTGTCATGCACACGGCTGCAAACCATAACGTACAGCTCAGCGTTGCAAGCCTGGAACAGGGTCTTCGCTTTGGCGCACGTTTTTGGGTCAACCATCATTTTTGGCTTTTGCCAGCGCAGACAGTTCTCCAGCACAAACATGCGCTTGTAGCACATGTGGCGTGCGTGCGTGAGGTGCTGCAGCACTGAAATGGTGCTGGCGTGCAGCTTGGCTGCCTCATTACGCCTGGCCGAGTGCTTCTCCGTAAGCAAGCCATACAACTGCTGCTTCTTCTCCTCAGCAATTTCCTGATTGGTCGCCATTGTAGCCCAAGCACTCAGGTACCCACTGCACACGCTGCTGTTCACGATGGTGGGTGAATGCACTGCAAACGCGACGCCGCACACCCTGGGTGAACATGAAATGACTTATGGGAGAAAAGACAGCCACGCACGAAAGATCTAAATATTCATACACAATATGGTATTTGCGTTACTGCCAGACTCTTCAGCTGTTTCAGCCGTGAGGGCAACCAAACACATGCCTGCCGCCTGTGCTGTGTGGTGCGTGCAGTGGAGTTCGATTTGTTGGCGGTGCCTTGCGCCTGGCGACAAGGGATCACTTGTGATACCAGTTGGAGGCTTTCCTTCTGGTGGAGCGCTGGGACCAGCTGCGGTACGTGCTGTGGCGCCATGTGGTGCCGTCACTGGCAGCCGTGTGCATGTGTGGTGTCAGTGCAGCCAAGGGATGTGGCGCACTGCGACACGTCTCCCTGGCATTGGTGGCTTGCGATGTTTACATCGTTGCATGTTTTGCTGATATCGGGGGGTGCTGTGCGCCATGGGCTTGCTTGCTGTTGTCCTCGCCTGCAGGCCGGTTTGACATGGAGTAGTGCCACTGCCCCAAATTTCAGCGTCTCGTTGTGATCTCGTGCCGACATTGCAATTCCCTGAAGCTGCTGTGTGACACCCATCGAGACCCAACTTGTCAACAATGGCACTGGTTTCTGTGGGCGCCCACTCTGCTGTTGGCGGTGTGCAAGCCTTGTCGGATTGTATCGAAGCGTTTTTCCTGGACCCCCACTGCAACTCTGCGGACCTGCAGGCGCATGTCCGGCACCACCACGTGCAGCTTCGTGCTCCTCTTTTTCGACCTGCACGATCCGATGCAGACCGCAAGGTACCGCCCCATGTGTGGCTGTTGTTTTGTTTTATTTTGGGGATTGGGCCGACTGCTGACGTTGTTCTTGCTTGCGTGTTTGTGTGTGTTTGTGTGTGTGTTTGTGTGTGTTTGCTGTGCCACCAGGCGTTAGACTCTCACCAACTGAGTGACGGGAAAGGCCAGCTACCGGCTCGACCTCTCCCCGTGCAGGCAATAGCGGGAGTGAAACGCCTGTCCGATGCGCTACGGTTGAATGAGCGGCTGTGTCTGGACCTGTACCTGAAAGCCGCCGCCACAGTGGACCATGCAGCACGCGTAACTCCAGGAGGCACTGTCTCTGTCACCAACTCCATGATCGGAAACGCGTTGTCCGGCGCAACCACTGGCGGTGGTGCCGGTGTAGGCGCTGGTGCAGGCGCGGGTGTGGGTGTGGGTGTGGGTGTGGGCGTGGGTGTCGGCGCCACAACTGGCGCGGCTGCTGCGACAGCGGCTGCTGCCCAAACACCCGCCCAGCGTGCTGCTGCAGCCGACGCTGCCGCAACCCAAGCCGAGGTGAACGCCATTGTTGAGGCCGCGACGACGTTGTACTACGCAGAGCGTCGCATGCTGATTGACTGCGTTGGCAACTTGATCAAGGGTCGGTGCGACTACTGCCAGCCCGGAGAAGCGCGCCTTCCGGAAACAAAAATGGAGCTGCTGCTGAAGCTGACCAATGAGCTGCTTCGCCCACCCATCGTGGCGCCCACTGGGCCGCGAGGGTTTTTGGAAAGCGCAGAGGAGAAGGTTGCAGAGGCGCTCGGCGTGGACCCAGACGAGAGGAAGAACACGCTGCCACAGAACCTCATGTTCGCTGTGGGGCGACTTGTGGTGGAGGCGTCCATGTACCAGGACCAACCGACGAAAAAGAACTTGTATCGTGTCGCTGTGATGGACCGCATGGCCTTCGCAGAGGTGTTGTTTTTCTTGTTCAGCAACACCCAGATCCTGTCGTCGGAGCTCGTGATGCTGTGCAAGTGCGTGGCTGGCTCGGCACGTCACACGTCCCCACACCATGTTAGCATTGACTCGTGTCCCCCCATGTCGCCTCTTCCTTCCCCAGGTTGCTGCAGCTCGTGTCCAAGCGCATGGCAGACACTCGCGTCCATTACGACGACAACCCCTTGTTTGGTCTGCAGTCCATGCTCCTCATGACCTGCTTCGCTGCCACCGAGTGGCCCACTCCCATTTCCCCGCGGCGATTCAGAGAGTCGCTCAACATTCGCCCGTCGTGCCATTTCATGTGCGCTTGTTGTGTTGTGGTTGCTGTGGGCGTATCGCAGTGACAGTTGACGTGCCCTCCATGCATGGCTCCCATCCCCCAGCGACATACTGCGATCGTATGTGAAGGACGTGCGCTTTACCGAGCTGTACAACATGATTGTGTCCAAGAATTCGAGTGCCTCGTGGGGCGTTCTTGCTTGCCAAGGTGTGGTATGCTTGATGTATGGCTTGTTCTTGGTTCCTCTGCAACAAGCTCGTCAGGAAGGCCGGATTGGTGAAGGCAACTTCACAGGTGCGTACCTGTCGCCTTTTTTGGTTTCGACACCCATGATCACTCTCGCGGCTTTTCACTTGCTTGCTTACACGTGTTTTCGTGTTGCCATGGTGTCATTCTTGTCATTCTCTGCCAATTGGCAGAACAAGAGTGGCCCATGATCAAGCCCCACATGGACCGCTTGGCTAACGGAGTGCGCAAAGTCATGAAGCGGGCCCTTCAACGAGGCGGCATGCGTTTCTTGAATCGTGTCCTGGCGTCACGGAGTTTCTTGCACTCCACCTTGAAGCCTTATTGCATCCCCATGTTGGCAGAGGCTATGAAAGCCATCATCAAGTACGACACGCGTTTGTGGCATCGGCTGGACCTGTGGGCTTTGTTGGTGCGCTTGTATCTCACACACCGCCTTTGTGACCTGAACAGCTTTCACGAGGATCACAGACTGCAGGTCATGTATCGCAGTCGTTTGGAGGCGTACGAGCATGCACAGCAGGCACAGGCAGCCCATCGCCGATCAGGCAATGCGGAAGTCGCACGGGCGGATTGCCTTGAAGACCTCATGTCGTTGGTGCGTTGTTGCTCGCCAACGCGGTTGGGAGGCGTGGCGTGCCTTGTGTGTGGTGTGGCAGTCTCACCTCACTGGTGTTGGGCGCTTTCGCTCTCTTTGGTGCTGTGCCACCCTTGCCCTCAGATCACACAATTGTGCCGCATGAATGCGGACGTGGCAAGCGCGTACTGGGAGAATCGTGACCACAATATTAGCTTGTTTGTGCCACGTGCCGGGTCCAGCATGGGCACCAGCATTCCATTCATGACAGTATTCCTCGACATGTTGTCAGCCATGGCCTTGGGCCCAATGGTGGAGGGCCTAGGCGGCGAAGGCGAGAGGTGCGTGGCTTGATTACCGTTGGCTTCGTGAGACTGCACCCGGCGCGGTGTCCCATATGCATGTGTGTTGACCGTTCGACGGTGTGCCCTGTCGATGGTGGTGGTGGTGGTGGTGGTGGTGGTGTGGTGTGTGTGTTGTCGTTGGGCGGTGGCTGCTGGCTGTTGGCTGTTGGCACAGTTGCGCGCTCCGAGTGTACAAGTTCCTGACACCCACAGAGGAAACCCCCACGGCGCGCTACCCGCCCATCCCGTGTCTCCTAGCCCGCCTGTTCGACACGGTCAAGGCCTACGTCGAGCACCTGGGACCGTCGGACAGCTTGACCGCGTTTCGGTCGGGCGACGGGGGGGACCAGGCGCGCAAGGGTCGCCGCGTGATGCCCCCAGAAGACACGATGGCGCTCATGGCCTTCCTGCGACTTGTGCAGTCGCTGGTGCGCCTGCCACAGATCCGGGAACAGGTTGTGGATGACCCGTGGAAGGGGCGAGAGGTGGGTGGACCATGGTGCTGTGGGGTGCAGTAGAGTGTGTGTGTGTGTGTGTGTATGTGTGCGGAGGTGTGTATGTGTACGGAGGTGTGCATATGTGTTGGTGGGTGGATGTGCTCTGTGCACGTTGTTCCCACGGCACGGAGCTGACATCGTGCGCATTCCCCTCCTTCTCTGCTTCTCCCAGCTGTTTTTTGCCCTGCTGCGATGCCCTGTCGATCTTGAGCTCAAAGGCGAGCTCATGTGCGCGCTCGCCTCACTCGTCGATGGCTCCGACGCCGCTCTTCGTGTGTGGGTCGAGCTGGAGCGTTCCCAGGTCCTTCAAACCGCTCCTCACGTCGGTGGTGCTCGCGTGCGCGCCAGTGGCATCAAGCAGGAGCTGACCCAGAACTTCAGCTACCCGCTCATGTGTGGCTTCATGCGCTTGTTGAACGCACTCGTCAGCCACCGTGTGCCGGTACAATTGGGCCAGGGCTTCCGAAACCCCGGCATTGACCCGTACCTCGCGTTCGTCATCGACTTTGTGTTCCTGCGAAAGTCTGTCATGCACGGCGGCGGCGGCGGCGGCAGTCGTGGTGGCGTCGACGCCATGGACGACTCGCACAGTCGCTCGGTTGGCGCGTCCTTCGGTGGCGGTTCGTCCCGCTCTGGCGGCTCCGTGTCCGGGTCTGGTGAGCGCGGGGAGCGATGGGAGTCCATGGCCCTGGCGTTGGAGTTCTTCAACGTCTTTGTCGAGTCGTACGAGGTGTTTGCAGATCCACGGGCGCCGGGTGCCCCTGTGGTGCCGCTGCCGACGGAGTTTACCACTGGCGCCTCGAACGCCGGCACGTCTGTTGCGGCCATGTGTGGAGGGCGCCCAGAAACGGACTTTGTCGCCCTGCAGCACGCGTACGTGGGGGGTCTGTGTGGTGTCTGTGTGGTGTCCGCGTTGATGTGTGTGCGGTGCGTCTCGGAGCGGTTGTGATGTGAGCTGACTCGGGTGCCACCCCTTGGTGTGCTGGGTTGCTGGTCCTCCCCACCCCACCCCACAACACAACACAACACAACACAACACAACACAACACAACACAACACCACACCGCACCACACCACACCACACACTACAGCGCTGTCATGCCCAAGTCCCCAGGCTTCCGCATCATGCACACCCTCCTGTCGGGGGAAAAGTTTTTCCACATGGTCCTCAACATCATCGGCTACCAGGGCGGCATGTCCAGCCTCCTGGACGCACGGCTGGCGGCGATGGGTCGCCACACGAGCGACGCACAGCTGGACAAGTACTTCAAGGCGCAAAAGCCCGCGCCGGCGGACGAAGTTGAACGCCCGCGCCGCGAACCCCACCCGCTGTCCCCCATGGCCGAGATCGACGCGGCGGTGACGAACGCTCGGCGCGGCAAGCCGAACGATTGGAGTCTGTGGCGTGAACGGGCGGTGTTGCTGGCGCTTCAGCTCCTGGACTCTGCCCTCAGCAAGGACGGGGCGTTCATTGAAGCGGTGAGTGTGAAAGTGAGAGTTGGCGTGTTGTGTTGTGTCGTGGGGTGTTGTGTTGTGGCGTGTTGTGGCGTGTTGTGAAGGGTGTGGGCGTGTTGGTTTGGCCGTTCTCGACGATTGTGTCGAAGTTACGAGGAGTGTTGGTTTGGTTGATGTGGTGCTTGTGTGGCCACCACCTCGTTGAGGTTGTCACGCGAGGCGCGCGCGTTGGTGTTGTGAGACCGACACTGGTGTTGTGTTCTTCACGGTGGTGGCACTCACCCCCGGTCATGATGTTGTGCTCTGCTCCGGCTTGTGTTTGTTTGTTTGTCTGCGTGTTTGTCTGCGCCCCGTGTTTCCTGGTCGACACGTGCAGAGTCGCGCCATGGTGTACGAAGGCAAGCTGCAGCAGCTGTCGCGCCTGTTGGGTGACAACGCGCTGCCCATCATCGCCGAGTACGTCGGCTACGAACTGAACCCGGACATCGGGTTGCTGGCCGCCAAAATCCTGTACCGCGTCAGCCAGGACGAGGTAACGCGGCTGCCGTCCGTGCAAATTGTGGAGGCCCTGCAACGGGGCCCGGCCAAGGACGCCATCATCCAAGGCCTGGCGCTGCGCCTGGCGCGTGACGTGGACGTCGAGTCGGGGGTGGCGTGCGACTTGGACGGCACCGACACGGACGACGGCGACGTGGGCATGGGTGTGGCGACAGCCGGCGTGCCGGGTGCGCCCACCACCAGCAGCGCCGCCACCGCCACCAGCAGTGACGCGGCAGCAGGGCGCCGAAAGGACAGTGTGGTGCGCGAGCACGCGCGGGAAACCATCCTCGAGCTGCTGCTGCGCAACCTGGAGACGCCGGGTTTGAACCTGACGCACTACCTGCTGGGGCTCCACGGCGCCATCCAGCAGGCGCCGGCCGCCTTGTCCCTCGATGCCCCCTCCATGGCGTGCTTCCGCGCGGTCCTTCACCTGGTGGACGTCCCGGACCTGGTGCTGAGGCACCCCCGCACCGCCGAGGCGTGCTACGAGCTGCTGTACAACCTGTGCCGCAACAAGGACGTGAGCGGCACCGTGATGCACCTGCTGCAGCGCCACCTGCGCAACAACCAGCGGTTCTTCCTGTCGCACCTCCACCGCCTGCAGTCGCTGCGCCTGCCCATGACGGGCCCTGGGGTCGGCGCAGGCACCGCCACCGGCACCGGCACCGGCTTGGGCTTGGGCTCGGCAGGGATGGCAGGCACCGGCCTCACCGGCCTCGAGTTTGGACCACAGTCTGTGGCTGCCATGCGGCGGTGTGGCGGGTGGATGCTGCGGGGCGTCGCGCTGGATCTGTTGGCGATGGCCAACGATGAGACGCCGGACGTGGCGCACATCCGTGCGGTGCTCGTGGACCTGTTTGGGCGTGTGGCGGATAGCGAAGGCGCCGGGCAGCAGTCGCACATCCCGTTGCTGGAGCTGCTGTTTGCGCAGCAGCTGTCTGACCCCAAGCCCGATCGGCCGCCGGCTGCGTTGCTGCCTGCCTTGGATGCGGTGGGGTCGGCGCCGGGGCCTGTTGTCGATGCGGGGACCCGCCAGCTCCCGCTGTACGTGTGTGTGGAGTGCGGAGTGTGGAGTGTGGAGTGGGTGGGTGTGGAGTGCGGAGTGTGGAGTGTGGGGTGTGCCGAGTGAGGTGTTGGGGGTGGGTGTTTTGTAGCTCCCAAGCCCTTTTTTTGCTCACTCCCTCAATGCATGGCACATGTCTCGCTGGTTTCTCGTTCGCCCCCCCCCCCCCCCCCCCTCTCCCCGCGGCGG